>OOAG01000044.1_pt1 | contig 108393 bp, 81 predicted proteins | sample 1671461 | NCBI WGS metagenome assembly OOAG01 (sample SAMN06348159, study PRJEB24527) | human gut metagenome | biome: human gut; feature: ankylosing spondylitis patient; material: feces | host: Homo sapiens | place: China | collected 2015-10 | reverse complement strand
CTCGCCTCGCAAGGTTATCGGGAAATAGATGTCAATATGGGATGCCCTTTTCCGCTGATTGCCAATCGTGGAAAGGGGGCGGGCATATTGCCTTACCCCGAAAAAGTTTCCGCATTACTGGAGGAAATGCGTCAGTTGCCGGAAATCCGTTTCTCCGTCAAGATGCGGCTTGGCTGGCAGGATGCCGATGAATGGAAGCAGGTATTGCCGTTGTTAAACCGCTCGTGTGTGGTTCAGGTAACTCTTCATCCGCGTATCGGGAAACAGCAGTACAAGGGAGAGGTGAATCGTGCGGCGTTCCAGGCATTCTATGCGGCCTGCGAACTGCCGTTAGTCTACAATGGCGATTTGCGTACGCTGGAGGCTGTTCAGAAGCTGATGGAAGCCTATCCGCGATTGAAAGGCGTTATGCTGGGCAGAGGCCTGCTTGCCGACCCGTCGCTTGCCCGTTCCATTCGCGAAGGAAAAGCTCCGGATAAGGCTACGCTGTATCGACAGGTAGCCGAAATGCACCGGTTGATGTACGAACATTACAGCCGGACGATTGAGGGAGGAGAGGCACAGTTGCTCGCCAAACTGAAAACCATGTGGGAATATCTGCTTCCCGACATGGAGAAGAAACCTCGTAAAGCGATTCTGAAAAGTAATCGTCTGGATGCTTATCTCAGGGCGGTAGCAGAGGCACTGCGTTGATTTGAAGGAGACGTCGGCAGGAAGTGATGAAAACGTCCTCGTCTTTTTTTATTTTTTGTACAAAACAAAAAAGTTTTTGTACAAAAAACGGGAGAAATGTGCCGGCTCGTTTTTGAATGTGCGCAGAGGACTTTTCCTGCACTGCCTGAAACTTTTCTGCTTCCTCATCTTTCTCTTCTTGTTATCTGAGGTATCCCTGATAAATTAACTTCTTTTGGCAAATGCATCGTAGTGACTTGCATGCGTTTGTGAGTCATTACAGAAAACCGGATTTCATAATATCAGAAATAAAAGTAAGTAATATGGACTTTGATACGTTGTTCAGATACCATTACCGACCTTTATGCTTGTATGCCATACACTATGTTCACGATATAGATGCAGCGGAAGATGTGGTACAAGAGTGCTTTTCTGTTCTGTGGGAAAAAACGGAACAGGAAGGCGGGGAGATAGCTAATGTCAGGTCGTACCTCTATACGATGGTCAGAAATCGCAGCCTTGACTGGCTGAAACAAAACAGCATGTTCGATACGACTCTTTCTCCATCCGATCTGGAAGACAGGTTACCCGAGGAAGATGTAGAAGAACGTACGATCATGGAGGCACGTATCTGGACAGCCATCGATTCATTGCCCGACCGTTGCAGGGAAGTGTTTCTGCTGAACAAACGGGATGGCATGAAGTATAAAGACATAGCCGACAAGTTTCATATCTCCGTTCATACGGTTGATAACCATATACAGAAAGCACTTCGACTGATACGTGAGGGAGCATATAAAGTATATACTTTCTTTTTCGGCTAAAATTATTCTGTTGGCAATAGTGAATTTCAGCATTCGTACAGTCTTGTCTATGAAACTTAAAATCGAAAAAGTATGAAAGATTTAGAAGAAAAATGTCTCCGGTTTGTACTGAAGCATTACCGTGTAAATAAACTTGACACACAGAAGGCATTGCAGACTTTTAGGCACAAACATGCTATATCCGAAAGCAGAGCAGGTTCTCGTTCGTATGTGATGGCTTTTGCGGGAATAGCAGCTGCTGTACTTTTAGTATTTGTCATAAAGATATACCTGTTTACTGATGCGAAATGGACGGAGATTACGGCATACGAGTATCCGGTCGATTGCCTGTTGCCGGATAGTTCTGCCGTAGTGCTCTATCCTCATTCTTCCATCCGTTATTGTTCCCGTGAATATTTGTCTGTCCGTCGGGATGTCCGTCTACGGGGAAAGGCCTCGTTTAGGGTTCGTCATCATGCTGCCCGACCGTTTACGGCAAGTGGCAGATTGTCGGAAGTAAAGGTTTTAGGAACTCGTTTTCTGCTGGATGAAAGCCGGAATGATACGGCATTTGTATACGTTGAGGAGGGAAAAGTACAGTATACGGCTGTAGGACAACCGGATGCGGTGATTCTGACACGTGGAATGAGGGCGCAGGTTGTCAAAGGGCAACGGAAACCTCAAGTACTTATGCAGGGAGTACAGACACGTAAAGGTAGCTTTGTGTTCAGCAATACGCCTTTGCAAAAGGTGCTCGATGAGCTTTCCAAGTATTACAATGTCCGCCTGACGGCTGATGATACGGATAAACGGCTGACTGCCAATTTCAATTCCCGAAGTCTGGATGAAATAATCGAGATAATAGAAAAGGTGCTGAAAGTAAAAATTGAAAAGAAGAAGTGATGAGAACATTTTTCTGCGCTGTTCTGCTGTGGCTGCATGTGGCGGCAAATGCTTCGTCTGAATCCACAGAGATGACAAGAGCAATAGATACCATGCAGGAGGTATATCATGTAAGTTTTGTATACGATTCTGCTTTGGCTGATGTGATACCTTCGGGCAGACCGTTGCCCGACAAGACACTGGCGGAGAATCTGAATATTGTTTTTGGCGAGACTGGCATCAAGTGGGAAATCAAGGATGAATATGTGCTGTTGTTCAGGCAGAACAAGTATACCTTTTCGGGTTATGTCTGTCAGGATAATGGTGAATCACTGATTAATGTGACGGTGTATGACAAGACTACGCGTACCGGAACGCTAACCGATGAGCATGGCTTTTTCAGTATTACTTTACCTGAAGGGAAGCATGTGCTTCGTATTTCTTATATCGGCTATGAAGAGGTGGTAAAGGAACTCGATTTGCAATCTGATTATTTTGGAACTATTTATCTGAAGGAAAGCACAACTGCACTGGCAGGTGTGGAGGTTACAGCTAATCTGAATGATCCGCTTTTTACCACTCAGACCGGAAAGGTTTCTTTTACTCCCGAATTGCTGAATACGGAATTCTCTCTGTTGAGTTCTCCGGATCTTGTCAAGTCCATTCAGAACTTGCCGGGTGTTTCTTCCGGCACGGAATTGCTTTCCGGGCTGTATGTACATGGCGGGCGGAATGATGAGAATATGTTTTTGCTGGACGGTACTCCGTTGTATCAGGTCAATCATCTGGGCGGATTGTTTTCGGCATTCAATACGGACGTGGTGAAGAATGTAGACTTCTATAAGAGTGGTTTTCCGGCACGCTATGGAGGAAGAACGGCGTCGGTCATCGATGTTCGAACCAAGGAGGGGGACATGAAAGAATATCATGGCACTTTTTCCATCGGACTGCTGGATGGCAGGTTCCAGTTGGAGGGACCTGTCATCAAAGATAAGACTTCCTTTAGTTTTGGTATGCGAAGGAGCTGGATGGATCTGCTGACCACACCTGCCTTGTGGATAGCGAATCGAAATTTTTCGGATAAAAATATTAAGACCCGTTATGCTTTCCACGATATCAATGCTAAACTTACGCATCGTTTTTCCGATCGGAACAAGTTATCGCTCAGCGCATATTCTGCCCGCGATTTGTTCAAGTCGAGAGTGCTGCAACAATTCCCGGAAGGATATATGTTCCAGAAGTACGAGGAACGGGATGAGAATACATTCCATATCCGTTGGGGCAACTTGTCGGTCGGACTGAACTGGAACGGTCAGCTTACGCCTAAACTGTCGGGCAATGTATCACTGGTGTATGCCCGTAATCTGGCAAAGTATAGTTTCCTGTCGGACGAAAGCTATTATGAACAAGACAAGAGAGTGTCGATGGAACGGATGCAAAGAAGCAATTATTCGACGATTGATGATGTGGGTTACCGGATGGAGTTCAGTTATCGTCCGGCTGCGAGTCATCATATTCGTCTGGGTAGCAACTATTTGTTTCATTTGTATCATCCGCAGCGTATCGCTTCGCAAGATATAAGAGAAACGGCAGGGATTGCCGATACCTTGTCGTCGGCGGGTGAAGGTCGTTATCGGGGGAGTGAAATCTCTTTTTATGTGGAAGATGATATGCAGCTGACCGGAAAGCTGCGGGTAAATGCGGGGCTGCATTCTGTCTTGTATCGGGTTACGGGAGCGACTTATCATTCCTTGGAACCGAGATTGTCGGTCGGTTACCGGCTTTTCGATTGGGCTACCTTGAAGGCTTCTTATACTGAAATGAGTCAGTTTGCCCATCAGCTTTCGAACTCTTACTTGAATCTTCCTACCGACTGCTGGGTTCCTTCTACCAGTCGCATACGTCCGATGCGTTCACGTCAGGTGGCGGGAGGTGTTTATATGAAGCTTCCATGGAACTTGAGCATGGATATAGAAGGTTATTTCCGTACCACCACCGGATGTTGGAATATGATACCAAGGGTAGCCTGACACTTCCTGCCGATAACTGGGAGAAATGGGTGAGGGTAGGCAAAGGAAAATCGTATGGCTTGGAAGCCTCACTGGCGTACCGTCACGCAAAGAATGTCTTTCAGGCCAGTTATACGCTGTCGTGGAGCAAGCAGAAATTCGAAGATTTTTACCCCGACTGGTATGCCAGCAAGTTTGACAACCGTCATAAGCTGAACCTGATGTTCCGTCATAAGTTTAATAACCGTATCGATGCGTATGCAGCATGGACTTTCCGTAGTGGCGATCGGGCTACTGTGCCTATGCAGTATGTAGAAAATCCTTCTCTGCCTGGAACCGTCCAGCCGTCTGATGCGGCAGGAAGCTGGGTCTACGAAAAGCCGAACAATATTACCCTGCCAGCCTATCATCGGCTGGATGTAGGCATCAATTTCCGGCGGACTACCAAACGAGGTTTCGAACGTATCTGGAATATCAGTATTTACAATGCCTATTGCCGGATGAATGCTTTCTATACTCAAGTAGAGCGGCAGGCCGATGGTAGTTTCAGAGGCAAGGCGATAGGACTGTTTCCTGTTATTCCTTCTTTCAGTTATACTTTAAAATTCTAATAAGGATGATGGTAAAATATATTTCTTTCATGATCATACTTGGGGTATCCTTACTGTTTTCATCTTGCGTATATCATTTCGATCTGGATGAGGCGGAAGGAATCCCTAAGTTAGTCGTATACAGTTATCCCGGGAGTGGAGATACAACCGTGGTACGTCTTTCACGTAGTCTTCCAGTTACAGGCAAGGGAGAAATTGTTTCCGGTTTGACAGGGACGGATGTCCGGCTGGAAGTAAACGGTACACCTGTCGGTCTGTTGTGGACGGACAAAGCTTTACCGGGTGTTCCCGCCAAAAGTTATTATACGGTGCAGAGATACGAGGAAGGCGATCGTATCCGGCTGACAGCTTCTGCAGAAGGTTTAGAAACCGTTTCGTCTGTTACGACAATTCCCGCTCCGTTTCCGTTGAATTCTGTTCATATGGAACGAAAGCCATCCGATCTTGGTACGCTTCAGTTTCAGATAAACTTTACCGATGAGGCAAGTACAGTAAACTATTATGCCGTAACGGTGAAAGAAAGAGCGAAGTACTGGAAAGATGGAGATTCACGGGTGTATTATGACAAAGAATATACTGCGTATATGGATTGGGACGATGAACCGCTCCTGAAGGTTTCAGCCGGTTTGGATGAAATTCTTATGGGCGACTATACCTATTATGAGCAGTTGTATATTTGGAGCGATGAGAAGATTCAAGGGAAGAACTACACACTTCGGTTGAACAAGACTTATATATCCGATTATGAAACCTCTATTCAGGATGAAGTTTATACAAACAGGAAACAATATAAGGTTTGTCTATATAGTTTGTCGGAAGAGTTCTATCATTATCTGAAGTCGATGAATGAACAGGTAAACAATAAATTGGGAGAATCGGAATTGGCTCCTGTACGTCCTACTTATACCAATGTAGCAAATGGACTGGGACTGGTAGGAGGTTGCCGGATGATACAAACGGAATGGATGGATAGTGTGAAAGAATAAGTTATAAGTAATTGATTAAACATAAGAATTGATTGTATGATAAAGCGTTTGACTATACTTTTATTATTGCTTAGTGGCTGGCTGGTTACTTACGGACAGACAGGTCAGTCCTCAGGTCTGACAATTTATGGAGGAAAGGATATGGTAGGTTATGATATGGTTGCTCCATCAGCCGGGTTACCTCCTTTTGATGCCGGGAAGACTTATTTTGATTCCAGATTCTCTTTTGGTTTCGGTTATCGTTGGCGGTTGAAGCCGATTGATTCCCGATGGTTCTTCGATCTTGCGATAACGGCCGGATATCATCGTTATAAGTATGGATTAAGCTATCTCTCTCCGGACGAGCACATAACTTATGCGGGAAATGCAGGAGTTTGCAATTTGTTGTCGGTTTCTCTCTCCGGAAGTGTGGGATATTATTTGTATAAAGGATTGAATTTGTCTGTAGGGTTCGAGCCAGCTTATTATTTTTATGATAAAGATTTTGTGAATGTACCAGTGTTTGCCCGTTTGGGCTATGACTTTGGTTGCATGGAAATTGCCATACAATATAAGCGGGGAATAACCCGGAAATTCGATTTATTCCCTTTTGTGAACAGCCGTTTGTCTGGTTGGGAGCTGATGGTATACATACCTTTGTCTAAAAGAAAGACAAATTAATTACTCTTCTTTCTTCTTGAAATATTCATACCCGATGCGGCAGTACAAGCATTTCTTCAGGTCACAGTAATTCTTTTTGAGCTGGATCAGTGCCTGACTGTCGCCTGCATGTGAGGCTTCCAGTCCACATTCTTTCCACATACGGATGATGTAATTGTTTTCCGGCTTCAGCTCCTCCAGCAGTTGGGTGGCACGCAGGCATAAAGCATCGTTCGACTTGTGCTTGCCGTAGGCATAGAGAAATGGAACTACCGTATTGATGATAAGCAAATCGGTTGAGCTTTGGCTGATGGTTTTGGGATGCGAAGGAGAGGGAGTACCGAATGTATAGTGTGTCAGCCAGTATTCCGATGTGCCCCCTTTCAGGAGATTGCGCAGCTCTTTCAGCGATTCCGTTTCCATCAGTTGCGAAAACAAACCTTGCGAACGGTGGTACAGGCAGGCAAGCTGCGCAATACGGATATGTGGAAAGTTGCCCGGACGCAGGCGAAGCAGGCGCCAGCGGCAGTCGGAAGAAGGTTGCAGACCGAATTTCTGCTTCAGATAATTGTATTCCTTGATCATGTTTTCCGTATACGCATCAACCGGCAACTCTTGCAAAAGGCCTGCTTGCCCGAAGAAAAAAGCCTCTATCTGAAACAGATTATCACGGTGTTTGTTGACGGCTGCCAGCGGAATATTCTTTGCCCATACTTCGAAGGCATCGCTGTTTACTCCAAATCCGAAATTGCGTGCCAGCGTAATGAAAAACACATTTTCCCAGTCGTGGTTGTATTCCTGCAAGAGTTTTTCTATTTGTTGCGTTTTGTGCTCGAAACGTTCCACCTGAAGAGTGGACAGCCAGCTATGCAACAGGAAGGACGGCAGTTGGGGGATGATGCGGAAACAGGCTGGATAGCGGTCGGCACGGATTAGCTCTTCATAATTTTTCAGCAAATAAGGTGGGTAGTGCAGTTCCATTTGTGGAATCACCTCTCCATTGCTGCGTGTGGGAGTAGCGTCAATGTCCGAAGCCACGTGCAGGATAACCGAGTCGTATGCCGTATCAAGGTGATGATTGTGGCGAAACCAGTCGGAAGCCTGCTGGTGTATTTCAATGTTTCCCACCCAGGTCACATCGTTTATCTTGATTTTGGCATTGAAAAAATCCGGTCCGGCATGCATGTTTGCCAGTCCCGGGTCGATGATTTCAATCGGTTGTCCGTCGGTAGTCTGCAAAGGTTTCAGTGCGAAAAGCTTGTGTTTCCACACATAGTGCAAGAGTTCTTCCATGTTAATGAGGTGTAAATGTTCGCTAAATGTAATGATTAATAACGAAAAACGTTATCTTTGTGCCTAAAATAATTTGAGATTTATGAAGATAGCATTAATAGGATATGGTAAGATGGGTAAGGAAATCGAAAAGATTGCAGTTGCCCGCGGACACGAGATTGTAAGTATTATTGATATAAACAACCGTCAGGATTTTGCTTCAGAAGCTTTTCGTTCGGCTGATGTAGCAATTGAATTTACAGCTCCTTCGGTAGCGTATGGAAACTGTCTGGAAGCTTTCAAGAATGGTGTGAAAGTGGTATCGGGCAGTACCGGCTGGATGAATGAGCACGGTGAGGAAATGCGCCGTTTGTGTGCAGAAGAAGGAAAGACCCTTTTCTGGTCGTCTAATTTCAGTCTGGGTGTGGCCATTTTCTCTGCGGTCAACAAATACCTGGCAAAGATTATGAATAACTTCCCCAATTACGATGTGTCGATGGTAGAAACACACCATATTCACAAACTGGATGCTCCGAGTGGAACAGCTATAACACTGGCTGAAGGTATTCTGGAGAACTTAGACAGAAAGAACAAATGGGTAATGGGTACACTTACGGCTCCGGATGGTACAGTCAGCGGAACAACCGAATGTGCTGCCGACGAACTGCCTATCAGCGCTATTCGTGAAGGAGAGGTTCCGGGTATTCATACCATTCGTTATGAATCGGAAGCCGATTCCATCATCATCACTCACGATGCGAAGAACCGTAAAGGATTTGCTTTGGGTGCCGTGCTGGCTGCCGAATATACGGCAAACCACGAAGGATTTTTAGGTATGAACGATTTATTTCAGTTTTAAGTTATGATACAGGCCTCACGTAAGCAGTGGATAAAGTTTGGCATCGTACTGGTGCTGTACCTGATTTTTCTGATCTGGTTGCAGAGCTGGCTGGGACTGATTGTGGTTCCTTTTATCTTCGATGCTTATATTTCAAAGAAAATTCCATGGACTTGGTGGAAGAAATCGAAAAATAAGACCGTCTTGACTGTCATGAGCTGGGTGGATGCAATTGTCTTTGCACTGGTAGCCGTGTATTTTGTCAATCTGTATTTCTTCCAGAACTACGTTATACCGTCGTCTTCACTCGAAAAATCGTTGCTGGTAGGCGACTACTTGTTTGTCAGCAAGATGAGTTACGGAGCACGTATTCCGCAGACTCCACTTCACATGCCGCTTACGCAGCATACGCTTCCGATATTCAACTGCAAGTCGTATCTCGACAGGATACATTGGGACTATAAGCGTGTAGGTGGTCTGGGTAAGGTAGAATTGAATGACATTGTGGTGTTCAACTTCCCTGCGGGCGACAGCGTCGCAACAGCCGTTCCTGCCGAAGACTTGTATCGCTTGAGCTATCAGGCTGGGCAGCAGCTTTCGCAGCCGGTAGATATGTCGCGTCTGACACTGGAGCAGCAGCGTCAGGTGTACGATTTCTATTATCAGGCGGGACGTAAGTATATCGATGAGAATCCGCAGACTTACGGTAAGATTATTACACGTCCGGTCGACCGTCGTGAGAATTATGTAAAACGCTGTGTCGGATTGCCCGGACAAACGTTGCAGATAAAGAACCGTATTATCTATCTGGACGGGAAAGCCAACAAGGAACCCGATAATGTGCAGTACCGTTATTTTGTGAAGACCAAGAGAATGCTTCCCGACGATTTGTGTCACGAACTGGGTATCAGTAAGGAAGACCTGATGATGTATTATACCGATGAATCGGTGTATAATATGCCGCTGACGGAGAAAGCTAAAGCTGCTTTGTTGGCTCGGAAAGATTTGGTAGTGTCTATTGAGAATGTGCCCGATGACGATGCGGGAGGATTGTATCCGGTAAACAAGCTGACGGGTTGGACAGTCGACAATTATGGACCGATCTGGATTCCGAAGAAAGGCGCAACAATTGACTTGACACTGGATAATCTGCCTATGTACGAGCGTCCTATCAAGAATTATGAAGGAAACTCGCTGGACGTGAAGGATGGTAAAATCTATATCAACGGAAAGGAAACTACGAAGTATACCTTCAAGATGGATTATTACTGGATGATGGGTGATAACCGGCATAATTCAGCCGATTCACGTTTCTGGGGATTTGTTCCCGAAGACCATATCGTAGGTAAACCCATCTTTATCTGGCTGTCGCTCGATCAGGACAGAGGCTGGTTCGATGGCAAGGTTCGCTGGAACCGTTTGTTTAAGTTTGTCGATTCTATAAAGTAATGAGTTATACGACTTCAGATTATTGGTGGATAATAACTGGAAAATAGGACTGAAGCTGGCGGCACTTGTCATTGTTGCCGTATGGCTGGTTAAGACTTTTCTTGTTACCTCTTGCTTTATTCCTTCGTCGGGAATGGAAAATACGCTTTATCAGGGCGAAGGAGTGCTGGTGAACAAGTGGAGTTATGGTTTGCGCATGCCTTTTCCGTCATTCTTGGGTTATCACCGTATCGGAAGTTGTGAGGTAGAGAAGGGCGATATTGTACTCTTTAACGATCCGGGGGCTACTCAGCGGAATAAACGGCTTGAGTGGCGCAGAGTCTTTATCAGCCGCTGTATCGGCACGCCGGGTGATACGCTGATGTTGAACCGGGAGATGATAGATAGCGGCGATGAAGTGCTGAGTCCTGATAGTAAATCGTTGTATGTATATCCTTCATCAAAAGAAGATCTGATGCGTGTGATTCTGGATGCAGTAGGACTGAAGGATAATTCATTGGTGGGATATACTGAAGATGGAAGTTATATTCGTAGTTTCAGCCATTATGAATTTTATCTGGTGTCGCAGAAAGCAGGACAACGGATTGATTTCGTATCATTGAATAGCAAGCTCTCACGGGAAGTACATCCTTATGTTGTGCCTCGAAAGGGAAAGCCTGTAAAGGTGTATCCGTGGAATGTTGTCTTGCTGTGTAATACAATTGTTTCGCACGAAGGAAAGCAGGCTGGCGTGCGGGGCGATACATTATGGGTAGAAGGAAAGCCTGTCAGTTCGTTTACGTTCAGCAAGGATTATTATTGGATGGCGTCGAATGATCCTGTCAACTTGTGTGACTCGCGATTGTTCGGCTTTGTGCCCGAAGATCATATTATCGGTAAGGCATGGCGGATCTGGTATGCTTCTCGCAAAGAACGTTTTTTTCAACGCATACAGTAAAATGAAGAAAGAAGTGATACTTGGATCGGCGTATCTTGCGCCGGTAGAATATTATACAAAATTGTTTGCGTACGATACCGTACATATAGAACGGTTCGACCATTATATGAAGCAGACTTACCGTAACCGGTGTGTAATAGCTTCGGCTGGCGGTGGTCTGGCTCTTACTATTCCGACGGAAAAGAGTGAGGATTTGAAGTGCCTGATGAAAGATGTACGCATTTCCGACCATGGCAACTGGCGGCATGTGCACTGGAATGCTTTTGTGGCGGCTTACAAACAGAGCCCTTTCTTCGATTATTATGCCGATGAGTTTCATCGCTTTTTTGAGCAGAAATACGAATTTTTGTTCGATTTCAACTTGGAATTATGCAACTGGATTTGCGAACAGATAGACCTTCATCCGCATTTGTTGCCTACTGATGATTATATAACGTCTTCTGATGATTCGGATGACTTCCGCGAGCTGATTCATCCTAAAAAACTTTATGCTGAATGTGATCCGGAATTCTTGCCCAAACCTTATTATCAGGTGTTCGATCAGAAAAACGATTTTTTACCTAACCTCAGCATTGTGGATTTGTTATTTAACATGGGACCTGAAAGTTTGTTGGTTCTGCGTGATAGTATTGTAACACATGAATAAAGTAATATATATATGAATACGATTCCTACAGTAACAAAAAATTTGTTGATTATTAATGTATTGTGTTTCTTCGGCACAATCGTAGCACGACGCTATGGCATCGATGTGGAGAACTTGCTGGGATTGCATTTCTTCCTTGCGTCCGATTTTAATCCGGCACAGCTCATTACGTATATGTTTATGCATGCCAATTTCCAGCATATCTTTTTTAATATGTTTGCTGTGTGGATGTTTGGCCGGGTACTTGAACAAGTATGGGGACCAAAACGTTTTTTATTTTACTATATCTTATGTGGAATAGGAGCCGGGCTGATACAGGAGGCTGTGCAATATACGGAGTATCTGGTTAGCTGGTCCCATTACGATGGGGTAGATACCGGCATGGGAGTTATACCGATGAGTGAGTTTCTGAATCGCTTGAATACGGTTGGAGCTTCGGGTGCCGTATATGCTATTTTGTTGGCTTTCGGTATGTTGTTCCCTAATAGCCAGATGTTTATTTTCCCTTTGCCAATGCCAATCAAGGCTAAATATTTTGTTATTGGATATGCGGCATTGGAACTGCTTCTGGGTTTGGCAGGAAGCGATGGTGTAGCTCATTTTGCTCACCTGGGTGGTATGCTTTTCGGTTTGATACTGATTATTTACTGGAGGAAGAGAAATGGCGGCGGACAGCAGATTTATTACTAATTTGAGGGACAGTTTCAGGCGGGGAGATATTGTAACCCGGTTGCTGTATATCAATATAGGAGTCTTTCTGATTGTTACACTGGTAAACATTGCGTTAACCTTGTTCAATCAGCCGGTTGGGTTATGGACTAATTACCTGGAGTTTCCTGCTTGGTGGGAGCGATTCCTCCGGCAGCCTTGGTCGTTGTTTACTTATATGTTTATGCATGCTGGCGTATTGCATATTTTATTCAATATGCTATGGCTGTACTGGTTTGGCCGTTTGTTCTTACAATTCTTTTCTGCGAAGCATTTGCGGGGATTATATGTGCTGGGAGGCATCGTTGGTGGTTTGGCCTATATGGTTGCATACAATCTGTTTCCTTATTTTGCAGATGCGGTATATTCTTCTTATTTGTTAGGAGCTTCGGCATCTGTGCTTGCCATTGTGATAGCGGTGGGAGTACGTGAGCCCAATTATCCCATTCAGCTGATGTTTATCGGAACGGTGAAATTGAAGCATGTCGCTATATTTATGTTGCTGTTGGATTTGCTGTTCATGACTTCAGGAAACGCCGGCGGACATATTGCTCATCTGGGAGGTGCTTTGGCGGGTTGGTGGTTTGCGGCTGGATTACAAAAAGGTCATGATGCTACCAAGTGGATAAACAAGGTGCTTGATTTCTTTTCGGGCAGTTGGAAGTCCTCATCTCGAAAGCCCAAGATGAAAGTGCATTATAGTGATAAGCAGAAAGACTATGATTTCAATGCAAGAAAAAAAGAGCGTACAGAAGAGATAGACCGTATTTTGGATAAGCTTCGTAAATCAGGCTATAATAGTTTGACGGATGCAGAAAAGAAAAGTCTGTTTGATGCAAGTAAAAAATAAGAGTGACAATTCTTGCATCTGCGGTAGCGTGCGCATGTAAGTAAGGGTAATATTAAATAATTACGAATATGAAAAGAGTTGGAAGTTTGATTCGGTGGGTATTGTTTACCTTAAACATACTGGTTGCCATTGGTTTCCTGATAAGTGCCTACAGTCCATATATTTCTCCGGTCAGACATCCATTATGGGCATGTGCAGGCTTGTTTTTTCCTTTTCTGTTGCTTGCAAACTTTCTTTGTCTTTTAGCTTGGATTTGCATCAAGTGGCAGTATGCGCTATTTCCTTTACTGGTATTTATCATTGGCTGGGATAGTGTATGGACTTATTGTCCGTTAGGTACCGAAAAAGAACCGGAAGGTGGGGAGGTTATCAAGTTGCTGACTTACAATACGAGAGATATTGCTTCTGGTAAAGATTACGATAAAGAGCAAGGAAATCCTGTTCTTAATTATCTTAAGGAGAGTGATGCGGATATTATTTGTTTGCAAGAATTTGCATCTAATTGGAAAGTAAATCAAAAAGAAATTGATCGGGCTTTGGCTACTTATCCTTATCATAGAATGGTACGGGTTAAGGGAGGAAGTGGGCTATCATGTTATTCTCGTTATCCTATTTTATCGGCACAGTGCTTGGATTATTCGAGTAAATTTAACGGGAGTGTATTATATCGTTTGAAATTAGGAAAAGATACTTTACTCCTGCTAAATAACCATCTTGAATCTAATAAGCTTGATGCTCATGATAAAGTTGTATATAATGATATATTGAAGTCTCCACGTGAAGAAAACGTAAAAAATGGCGGACGATATTTGTTGCATAAATTAGCTGAAGCTGTGTCTATACGTGCACCTCAAGCCGATTCTGTAGCTCACGCTATAGCCGGCAATCGTACTCGTTATATGCTGGTTTGTGGTGATTTTAATGATTCTCCTATTTCTTATGCTCACCGAGTAATCGGACAAGGGTTGAATGATGTGTATGCGGAAGCGGCTTCAGGCCCTGGGTTTACGTATAACGAGAATCATTTCTATTTTCGTATCGACCATATATTTGCCAGCGATGGTTTTCGTGTCTTGAAATGTAAAGTTGATCGTTCTATCAAGGCATCCGACCATTATCCGGTATGGTGCCTGTTGGAAAAAAAAGAATAATGGAAATCCGGGAATAAACTTCTCGGATTTTTTTGTGCCTATTCCTCAGAAAGTAAAGATTTCTTGTAAAGATACTCCTTTTAGTCGTTTGGTAAACAGCGGTAAACCAAATTTCTCAGTCGATATAAATGCGACAAATAGTTGTTTTTTACGCTTTAAAACTTAAATATTTAGAAACCTTTCCCTTTGTGAATGAAAAAAAAACTATATTTGCAACCTTGAATAAACGTATATTAATTAAAAAGTAAATATATAAATTAAAGTAACATGCAAAACAAAGGATTCGTAAAGGTTTTTGCGATATTGCTGACCCTTGTATGTGTGTTCTATCTTTCGTTCTCTTTTGTAACCCGCTATCATATGAAAAAGGCGGCAGAGGATCCGAAAGGGGAAACTCACTACCTTGATTCAGTACAGAATGAAAAGGTATGGTTGGGCAGTTATACGCTGAAACAGTGTCGTGAGATGGAAATCGGATTGGGACTTGACCTGAAAGGCGGTATGAACGTCATTCTGGAAGTTTCAGTACCAGATGTTGTAAAAGCTTTGGCTGACAACAAGACTGATGAAGCATTCAACAAGGCTTTGGCTGAGGCTGCTAAACAACAAGTTACCAGTCAGGATGATTTCATCACAATTTTCGTTCGTGAATACAAGAAGCTGGCTCCTAATGCCAGTCTCGCAGAGCTATTCGCAACTCAGCAATTAAAAGATAAAGTGACTACACGTAGCACAGATGCAGAAGTAGAAGCAGTACTGCGCGAGGAAGTAAAAGCTGCGGTAGACAATTCTTATAATGTCTTGCGTACTCGTATCGACCGTTTTGGTGTAGCTCAGCCTAATATCCAGACATTGGAAGGTAAAATGGGACGTATCATGGTGGAACTGCCGGGTATCAAAGAACCTGAACGTGTAAGAAAATTGCTTCAGGGTTCTGCTAACCTTGAATTCTGGGAAACCTTTGAAGCTAAGGAAATTGTTCCGGTATTGGCTTCGGCCGACAGTCGTGCACGTGAATTGCTGAATGCTACAGCTACTGATTCTGTAAAGACGGATACGGTTGCTACTGCTCAGCCTGCTGTTTCAGCAAAAGATAGCCTGGCTGCAGCTTTGAAAGGTGAAAGTACTACAACGACTACTGCTAATATAGAACAAGTTAAGAAAGAACATCCGTTGCTCTCTGTTCTTCAGTTGAATCAGAATGGCGTAGGTGCGGTTGTTGCTTATGCTGACCGTAATGATACAGCAGAAGTTAATCGTATTCTGAATATGCCGGAAATACAGAAGCAGATGCCTCGTGACTTGAAGTTGATGTGGGGTGTGGCTGCTGCTGATTTTGATAAGAGCGGACGTATTTTTGAATTGTATGCTATCAAGTCAACAGAACGTAACGGACGTGCTCCGTTGGAAGGTGATGTCGTAACTGATGCAAAAGACTCTTACGACCAGTACAACAAGCCTTGTGTAAGCATGTCAATGAATACTGAAGGTGCTCGTCGTTGGGCTACTTTGACCAAGCAGAATATTGGTAAGTCTATTGCTATTGCATTGGATGGATATGTATATAGTGCTCCGCGTGTAAATAGTGAAATCACAGGTGGACAGTCTGAAATTTCTGGTAGCTTTACTCCGGAACAGACCAAAGACTTGGCTAACGTGTTGAAATCTGGTAAGATGCCGGCACCGGCACGCATCGTTCAGGAAGATATCGTAGGTCCGTCACTGGGTCAGGAATCTATCAACCAGGGTATTGTTTCGTTTATCGTCGCACTGGTTGTCCTGATGATTTACATGTGCGTGATGTATGGATTTATTCCGGGTATGATTGCTAACTGCGCATTGTTCGTCAACTTCTTCTTTACGTTGGGTATTCTCTCCTCTTTCCAGGCCGCATTGACCATGTCTGGTATTGCCGGTATGGTATTGTCACTGGGTATGGCAGTGGATGCGAACGTGTTGATTTATGAACGTACAAAGGAAGAGTTGAGAGCTGGTAAGGGTACTAAGCAGGCATTGTCTGAAGGTTACTCGAATGCGTTCTCTGCTATCTTCGACTCTAACTTGACATCTATTATCACAGGTATTATCCTGTTTAACTTTGGTACAGGTCCTATCCGTGGTTTTGCCACTACATTGATTATCGGTATCCTCTGCTCGTTCTTTACTGCCGTATTCTTGACTCGTCTGGTTTACGAACACTATATGAATAAAGACAAGTGGTTGAACTTGACCTTTACTACAAGTATTTCGAAGAACCTGATGCAGAATGTACATTATAACTTTATGGGTGTTACTAAACGTTCTTTCATGATTTGGGGCGCTGTAATCGTTATCTGTATCATTTCGTTCTTCGTTCGTGGCTTGGCACAGAGTATTGACTTTACCGGTGGACGTAACTTCGTGGTACAGTTCGAACAGCCGGTACAGCCGGAAACCGTACGTGATTTGCTTCAGCCTAAAGTTGGTGATGCGAACGTACAGGCTATCGCATTAGGTACAGATGGTAAGACTATCCGTGTAACAACCAACTATCGTATCGAAGAAGATTCTCCTACAATCGATGCCGAAATCGAAGAGTTCTTGTACAATGCCTTGAAGGAAGGTAACCTGCTGGGTAAAGGAACTACTCTTGAAATCTTTATCGACCGCGATAACCGTGTAGGTGGTTCAATCATCAGCTCACAGAAAGTTGGTCCAAGTATCGCTGATGATATCAAGACTTCAGCTGTCTGGTCAGTTGTTTTGGCACTGATTGCAATCGGTTTGTATATCTTGATCCGTTTCCGTAACATTGCCTACAGTGTGGGTGCTACAGTGGCATTGGTTGTCGATACTGTATTGATTATCGGTATGTATTCTCTTTGGTATGGTATTTTACCATTCTCATTGGAAATCGACCAGACGTTTATCGGTGCCATCTTGACAGCTATCGGTTACTCAATCAACGATAAGGTGGTTATCTTCGACCGTGTGCGTGAGTTCTTCCACCTGTATCCGAAACGTGACCGTGCAAAACTGTTCAACGATTCATTGAACACTACTTTGGCTCGTACTATCAATACTTCATTTAGTACATTGATTGTATTGTTAAGTATCATTATCCTGGGTGGTGACAGTATCCGTAGCTTTGCTTTCGCAATGATTCTGGGTGTTGTTGTTGGTACATTGTCTTCATTGTTCGTTGCAGCTCCGGTTGCTTATCTGACAATGGGACATAAGATGAAAGATACAGAAGACGCAGAAGCATAACGCGTTTTTTAAAATATTTTTTTGAATAATAGCCCCCTGTCATCATTTGATGGCAGGGGGCTTATGCTTTCTCTTAATTCGTTAATATATAAAGATTTTGCTTTGTTTAGGATTTGCTTTAAGAGAATCTTTTAGTCTGGTTGCTGCAATTTGGGCTCTTTTATGTACCACCAATTGGTGAACAAAGTTTAGATGGATTTGTTGTATGTACGAACAGTAAGAAACAAAAACAACTAACTATTTAAAGATTTAGAAAAAGTATGAGAAAAAATTTTCTCTTAGCAATGGCATTTGCTGCTGTTGCTGTAACAAGTAATGCACAAGATGCATACGTAGGTAATAAGTTTTTTGACAATTGGTACATTGGGGTAAAAGGAGGAGGTGTTACTCCAACTACACATTCTGCTTTCTGGAAAAATATGCGTGGAACAGCAGGCGTGGAGCTGGGTAAACAGATTACTCCGGTTTTAGGCGTTTCATTCGAAGGATTGACAACGATTAATACAAGCAATAGCCGTAATGCATTTGATGCTTTGAATTTGGGTGCATTGGGTAAGATCAACCTGAACAATTTATTTGGAACTTATCAGGGACAACCTCGATTGTTCGAAGTGGAAGCAATTGCCGGTATCGGATGGGGACATGATTTCATGAACTCTGGCATGGGATACGACCAGTCGTATATGGTAAGCCGTTTCGGCGCAAGCTTCAACTTTAACTTAGGTGAATCGAAGGCATGGACTATTAATGTTCGTCCCGCGATTGTTTACCGCATGGATGGTAACAGAGCACACGTCCTGAATGTAAATAAGTCGGCGGTAGAGTTGCTGGCTGGTGTAACTTATCACTTCGCGAGCAGCAACGGAAAGCACTATCAGACAATTCAGACACCTTACAACCAGGCTGAAGTTGATATGCTGAATGAGGCGATCAACAACCTGCGTGCAGAATCTGCTGCAAAGAATGCAGACATTGAAGCATTGCAGAATGAGAACGAAGAACTGAAAGGAAAGCTGAACGAGTGTATGAATGCTCCTGCAAAGGTTGAAACAGTGGTTCAGAACACTCATTCCAAGTCATTGGAATCAGTTGTCACCTTTGGTCAGGGAAAGACTACCGTTAGTGTAGATCAGTTGCCTAATGTAGAGCGTATTGCTACTTACATGAAGAACAATCCTGCCAGCACTGTGGTAATTAAGGGATATGCTTCTCCCGAAGGTAGTGCAGAAGTAAATGCACGTATTGCCAAACAGCGTGCAGAAGCAGTAAAAAACATTTTGATAAATAAATATAAGATTAAAGAAAGCCGTATTACGGCAGAAGGTCAGGGCGTAGGCTCTATGTTCTCTGAACCCGACTGGAACCGTGTAAGTATTGCAACACTGAACGAAGCAGAATAAAACTCTAATTTGTTTTTCGGAAAAGGGCTGTGTCAATAAGTTGACATGGCCTTTTTTTGTATAAGTACCCTCGTCGGGAATCGAACCCGAATCAAAAGTTTAGGAAACTTCTATTCTATCCGTTGAACTACAAGGGCAGTGATTGCAAATTTACTGCTTTTTCATAATATCCCAATGTTTTTGTTTGAAAAACTTGAGGCATACCTTTACAAATGAAATAAATGCGGTTTTATTTTGATTTTTAAAGGAAGTTCGCCAATTTTGCGATTAGTGAATTTGTAAACTTTAAATAGCATATTATGGCAGAAGAAATGATAGTCAAGGAGCTGGATGATGTAGTCGTTCGCTTCTCGGGTGATTCAGGCGACGGTATGCAGCTGGCTGGGAATATGTTTTCCAATATCTCGGCTGCCGAAGGAAATGATATCAGCACCTTTCCGGATTATCCGGCTGATATTCGTGCTCCGCAAGGAACATTGACAGGGGTTTCAGGGTTCCAGGTGCATATCGGTTCTGGTAAGGTATATACTCCGGGCGACAAGTGCGATGTACTGGTAGCGATGAATCCAGCTGCATTGAAAACACAGTATAAATTTTGTAAACCGCAGTCGGTTATAATCATTGATACAGATTCTTTTATGAAGCGTGACTTGGAAAAGGCACAGTTCGTATTGGAAAATCCTTTTTCAGAGCTTGGCATTAAAAATGAAGTGGTAGAAGCTGCTATCACCACAATGTGTAAGGAGAGCTTGAAAGATAGTGGACTTGACAATAAGTCCATTATGCGAACCAAGAATATGTTTGCATTAGGATTGGTTTGCTGGCTTTTTCATCGCGATATAAGTGTAGGCGAAAAACTGCTGCGCGAAAAGTTTGCGAAAAAGCCTGAAATAGCCGAAGCTAACGTAAAAGTGCTTTACGATGGTTATCATTTTGGAGAAAATACCCATGCCTCGGTTGCCATGAGTTATTTGGTTCCCAGCAAGGAACAGAAGGTAAAAGGGCGTTATATGGATATTAACGGAAATAAGGCTACTGCATATGGGCTGATAGCTGCTGCCGAAAAAGCTGGCTTGCAGCTCTATTTGGGTTCTTATCCTATTACTCCGGCTACTGATATTCTGCACGAATTGGCAAAACATAAGTCACTTGGTGTGAAAACAGTTCAGTGTGAGGATGAGATTGCTGGATGTGCTTCGGCTGTAGGAGCTGCTTTTGCTGGCGCACTGGCTGTAACCAGCACATCGGGACCCGGTATCTGTCTGAAGAGTGAGGCTATGAACCTGGCGGTTATTACCGAATTGCCTTTAGTTGTAGTCGACGTACAGCGTGGTGGACCATCTACAGGTCTTCCTACCAAATCAGAGCAGACTGACTTATTACAGGTCTTATATGGCCGAAATGGTGAAAGTCCGATGCCTGTCATTGCGGCTTCTTCTCCAACTGATTGTTTTGATGCGGCGTATATGGCTTGTAAGATTGCTTTGGAGCACATGACTCCGGTTGTGTTGCTGACAGATGCATATATTGCCAACGGTTCGGCAGCATGGCGTTTACCCGATTTGAACGAATATCCTGCTATTTGTCCTCCATACGTAACTCCAGATATGGCAGGAAACTGGACACCATTCCAGCGTAATCCTCAGACGGGTGTGCGTTACTGGGCTACTCCGGGTATGGAAGGCTTTATGCATCGTATAGGTGGTCTGGAGAAAAGTAATGAAACAGGAGCCATTTCTACAGATCCGGAAAATCATAACCTGATGACACGTTTGCGTGCTGAGAAAGTCGCAAAGATTGCCGATTCTATTCCGGAACTGAAAGTAGAAGGTAATCCGGAAGCCGATTTATTGATTGTAGGTTTTGGCGGAACGTATGGTCATTTGCATTCTGCTATGGATGAACTTAACAAGCGAGGAAAGAAGGCTGCACTGGCTCATTTCAGATTTATCAATCCTTTACCTAAAAATACCGCAGATGTACTCCGACGTTATAAAAAGATTGTAGTTGCAGAGCAAAATATGGGTCAGTTGGCAGGCTATTTGCGTATGAAAGTTGAAGGTATTCACCTGCATCAGTTCAATCAGGTAAAAGGACAGCCTTTTGTCGTTCAGGAATTGGTTGATGCGTTTACTAAATTAATGGAGGAATAAACAATGAGTGAAACAAAATATACAGCAGCAGATTATAAAGCAGGGCAGCCACGCTGGTGTCCGGGATGCGGTGACCATGCATTTTTGAATTCCTTTCACAAGGCTTTAGCCGAACTGGGTGTACCTCCCCATGAGATAGCGGTTATTTCAGGTATTGGCTGTTCATCGCGTTTGCCTTACTACATGAATACATACGGCATGCATACCATTCATGGACGTGCTGCTGCTATTGCAACGGGTGCAAAAGTAGTGAATCCTGCTCTTACTATCTGGCAGATTTCAGGTGATGGTGATGGACTGGCCATTGGTGGTAATCATTTTATTCATGCCATTCGTCGTAATGTAGATATTAATATCATTTTGTTGAATAACCGTATTTACGGATTGACCAAAGGACAATATTCTCCTACTTCAGCACGTGGATTCATCAGTAAGTCTTCGCCATATGGTACGGTAGAAGATCCGTTCCGTCCTGCTGAATTGTGCTTTGGAGCACGTGGACGTTTCTTTGCCCGTTGTGTGGCTGTAGATGGTGGCCCTTCTGTCGACGTATTGAAGGCGGCAGCCCGTCATAAAGGGACATCAGTAGTAGAAGTTCTTCAGAATTGTGTGATATTCAACGATGGGACCCACAATGCTGTTGCCAAAAAAGAAGATCGTGACCGTAATGCTATTTATCTGGAACATGGCAAACCGATGCTTTTTGGCCCGAATAAGGAATTTGGCTTGATGCAGGAAGGCTTTGGACTGAAGGTTGTCAAATTGGGCGAAAACGGGATTACAGAAAAAGATATCCTGGTACACGATGCCCACTGCGAAGATCATACACTTCAACTGAAGCTGGCACTTATGGAAGGCCCCGATTTCCCGATAGCCTTAGGAGTTATTCGTGATGTGGAAGCTCCTACGTATGATGCGGCTGTCGAAGCACAGATAGAAGAAGTTTCAGCAAAGAAGAAATACCATAATTTTGCTGAATTGCTGGCTACAAATGATACTTGGGAAATAGAATAAAGAATAAGAAAATATGAGGAGTCGATAAATTATCATTTGGCTCCTTATATTTTTTTTGTTCTTCTTTATTCAAAATTTTGTATTTTTGTAGTATATCTTATATAAAATATGAATTATGGGGAGAGGTTTTCACTATATAAAAATCTGTTTTGCAGCCATTCTTATGGCGTGTGTTCAGTTAGTGTTTGCTTCCGGTTCATATTCTTCTTTTACAATTAATCACCTGCAAGGGCTTTCAAACAGTGCCGTTTTAAGTATTCTGCAAGATAATCAGGGTTTGATGTGGTTCGGTACTTATGACGGTTTGAACTGTTACGATGGAAGGACAATAGAAGTATTCCGTACCGACTTTTCAAAAGGAAGGACACTGGATAATAATATTATTTCCCGTATTCAAATTGCAGCAGATGATAAACTATGGGTACAAAGTTTTTCTGGAGTGAACCTGTTTTCTACCGATTCTTTGTCGGTTATAGATAATTATATTTTTCCGGATGAAGAAACAATTGTTTTTTCTAATCGGAAAGGCAATAGTTGGATTGTCGGGAAAAGGAACATATATTATTACAATGTTCGTCATCGGTGTTTTGTGAAGGCTGGTAAAATGAATTTTCATTTAGACAATCTTCAGCAAAGTGCTTTTGTTGATGAAAAAGGAGAACTTCATATTGTGCCTGTGAATGATACCAAAATGTATCATTTTTCATTAAATTCTTTTTCTACAGATTCTTTACAGACAAATTTGCAGGTTACATCATCTCTTCTACATTCTAAACCGATTAAAAAGACTTTTATTCAAAGTGAAGTAATTTGTTTTATTGATTCGGCGGACGATTTATATTTGTATGATGCTTCAAAGAAGTCTAAAGTGTATATTCGCAATGTAGGCGAACTCCTGAGAAAGTATGGTAGTTTTATGAATGTCTTCCCTTTTTACGATGACGTATTAATTACTCTTCATACAGGTGGCATACTTCGTCTGATGGCTTCACAACAATATCAGGAAGATTTGATGCGTGTCGATTTACGTATATTTTCTGCTTATACAGATAGTCAGCAGGGGATTCTGTGGATGGGTACAGACGGGGCTGGTGTGGTAAAGTTTGCCAAAAAGGATGCATTGGTTACGAATTTAATGTTAAGTCGTATGTCTCCGTCAATTAGTGGACAGGTAAGAGGTATTATGACGGATCATTATGGAACTTTGTGGATTGGAACAAAAGGGGACGGGCTGATACGTATACCCAATTATCAGAAGGAACTTGATATAAATTCACTCTTGATTTATTCTCCCAAAGGGAAGTGGGCTTTATCTGAATATGTGCGTGGTCCCAATTTCTATCCGGTATTTATGTTGAAGAAAAAGAATCATGGCGATGATTTTTGGGTAGGAATGTCCGATTCCTTATTGTATTATTATTCTTATCAGAGCGATAAATTAGTTCCGGTACAGGGGTCTATAAAGTATTCTACAGAAATTCATGGGCTATATGAAGAAAATGATTCTGTCCTTTGGCTGGCTACATTAGGAACAGGACTTATTAAGGTCGTTTTGGATGTTTCACATGATGTTCCGCAGATAAAAAGATTCAGACGCTTTCGTTGTTTTGCAGAGCAAAAGGAGATTGTGGAATATTCTTCTTTGTGGGTGCAGGGTGATTCCGTTTTATGGATGGGAAGTCGTGGCCAGGGATTGGTTCGGTTTGATATTCGGAAGAATGAATATCAGGTTTATTCTTTACGGGCTATGTTAGGAAAAGCTGTAAATGATGTCTTGTGCTTATGTGAATATGATAAAAGTCATGTCTTTGTTGGGACTACGGCAGGACTGGTTTCTGTTCAGGTTAATGGAAGAAATATTGTACCTTCATATATTGGTCGGGAACAGGGACTTGTTAATGAAATGGTGCATGGTATTGTCAAGGATGATGCTGGAATTTTATGGATAGGTACCAATAAAGGAATGATAAAGTATGACCCGGTAAGTGGAGGATCTTATACATATTATTATAGTAAAGGTATAGAAATAGGGGAATTTAGTGACGACAGCTATTATCGTAGTCCGTATAATGGTGATATCTTTTTAGGAGGTGTTGACGGATTACTTTATATGAACGATCGCCAGTCTTCTATTCCTGAATATTATCCTAAGCTGGTTCTTCGGAAACTGATTATTGATCGTGAAGAAGTCAATCTTAACCGATATTATACGGATGATAAGAAAATGATTGTATTACCTGAAGGGCAAAATACATTTTCTCTTCAGTTTGTAGCATTGGATTATCTTAATGCTGATATAGAATACGCCTATATACTGGAAGGGTACGATGAAAAATGGAGCCTTTTTTCTAAAGAGAACGAAGTAGTGTTCAAAGACGTACCTCCTGGTAAGTATGTATTCCGTGTACGTTATAAAAAAGATGTACTTGATACCGTTTATGAAGAGTATTCAGTTGTAATTAAGATTGTTCCTTTTTGGTATCATACGATATGGGCTTATTTAGGAATTTCTCTTTTTATTATTCTTTGTTTAAGTGGATATGTTTATAGATTATATAGAAAGGGATTCTTTAGTCGTTTGGCCAGGGCATGGGCAATATCAGGAAGAGGACTTGAAGAAATACGTTTAGAGGAAAATTTGTCGATGAAGGAGAAGGCCTTGGGAAGCTGGTCTGCATATTTCCCTTATTGTATAGAGTCTGAACAAATCACATTTATTCAAAGAATACTTGAAATAATAGAAGCAAACTTAGATAAAGAAGAGTTGGGACCAACCTTTTTAGCAGAGAAAATGCATATAAGTCCTCGTCAGTTTTATCGTAAGTTTAAAGATTTGTCAGGAATTGCTCCCAGCGATTTCATTAAAAAATACCGTATGGATAAGGCTGCACAACTTCTATCAGATACTGATATGTCTATTCAGGAGGTAATCGAAAGCGTGGGGATTTCCAGTCGTCCTTATTTTTATAAAGAGTTTGCCGATAAGTATGGAACTACGCCTAAAAATTATCGTGCACAACATAAAGGTGCTGCTTCAGCCAATTAAAGGATTACTGTCTGAAATGGTCGCGTTAGTGGGTAATATAAGTGTTCCTTTCTTGTTCTTGTATGTTCTTTAATCTGACTTTATGCCTTTTCCTATTTGTTCTCTATATGCATATTGATGATATTATTATCTTGATAATCAGTAGATTCTTTTGTTCTGCGTTTTGTTTTTAATTCTTTATTGGGACATTTTAATTTATTAATGAAGAATGTCCTTAAGGAGGAAAGGTTTATGTCTGGTTCTTCCTATTTTTACATATAGAAATTGATTTTAAACCTTGTTCCTATGCTTCGAAAAATACATGTTTGTTTGTTCGCCGGATTATTGTTCTCTCCGGTATTTTCTCAGCAGCGAGTTGTAGATTATGTGAATCCGATTATCGGAACTAACGGTATGGGACATACCTTCCCAGGCGCATGCGTTCCTTTTGGTTTGATACAGCTCAGTCCGGATACCGATACAATTCCACATAATGTAAATGGTATATATCAAAAAGATGCATATAAATATTGTGCAGGTTATCAATATTCAGATTCTACGATTGTCGGATTTAGTCATACTCATCTGAGTGGTACGGGGCATTCGGATTTGGGTGATATCTTGATAATGCCTACTGTAGGAAAGTTGAAATTGAATCCAGGACGTGCAGCTTTTCCCGATGAAGGCTATCGTTCGCGTTATAGTCATGCCACCGAACACGCTTCAGCAGGATATTATGAGGTGATGCTGGATGATTATAAGGTGAAAGCCCAATTGACGGCTACTGCCCGTGTTGGAATTCATAAATATACTTACTCTTCAGAAGATGGGCGTATTGTTCTCGATTTGAATCATGGCATTTATAATTATGATGGTAAAGTCCTTTGGAGTAATCTGAGAGTAGAGAATGATACGTTGCTCACCGGTTATCGGATTACAAATGGTTGGGCTCGGACTAATTATACATATTTTGCCATCTCTTTTTCACAGCCGATAAAGGATTATGGATATATAGATAAAAAGGAACCGGCTTATATCGGATTTTGGCGACGTTTTGATTTAAGTCATAACTTCCCGGAAATAAGTGGCCGCTCTGTTGTCTCTTATTTTAACTTTGATACATCTGCTGATAAAGAATTGGTTGTCAAGGTAGCCCTTTCTGCTGTTAGTACTGAGGGGGCGTTGAAGAATTTATATGCAGAGGCAGGAGGAAAGAGTTTTGAACAAATCGCCAATGAAGCAGCCGAAGTATGGAACAGAAAACTCGATTTGTTTGAAATAGAAGGAACCGAAGACGAGAAGGCAATGTTTTATACATCATTGTATCATACGATGATAAATCCATCGGTATATATGGATGTAGATAAATCTTATCGTGGGTTGGACCATAATATTCATAAGGCAGAAGGCTTTACGAATTATACGATTTTTTCTTTATGGGATACTTATCGTGCAGAACATCCATTCCTGAACCTGATAACTCCCGTAGAGAATGCGGATATGGTAAAATCAATGATTCGCCATCAGCAGCAGAGTGTTCATAAAATGTTGCCGGTATGGAGCTTGATGGGGAATGAAAACTGGTGCATGAGCGGATATCATGCCGTTCCTGTTTTGGCAGATGCCATTGCGAAGAATGTATTCACTGAAAAAGGAGAGGCTTTGCAAGCTATGGTGGAAACATCGAACGTAGATTATTATGACCATTTAGACGATTATAAAAGACTGGGATATATTCCTTTCGAAAAGAGCAGTACAGCAGTTTCATCTACTTTGGAATTTGCCTATGACGATTGGACGATTTACCAAACGGCTTTGAGTGCAGGGAATGAAGATATTGCCCGGCAATATTATACACGAGCCTTGAGTTATCGTAATGTATTCGACCGGAAATGTGGATTTGCTTGCCCACGTTACGCTGATGGAAATTTTAAAAGTGATTTTGATCCTTTGCAGACACATGGTGAAGGCTTTATAGAAGGAAATTCCTGGAATTTTTCTTTTCACGTGCCGCATGATGTGTATGGTGTTATAGACTTGATGGGAGGTGAAAAGGTGTTTTTAAGTCGTTTGGATAAGTTGTTCGAGATGCATCTTCCCAAAAAATATTATGAGAAGAATGAAGATATTACTGAAGAAGGTTTGATTGGCGGATATGTACATGGCAATGAACCAAGTCATCATATTCCCTATTTGTATGCCTGGACTTCACAACCTTGGAAAACGCAATACTGGACACGGGAGATAATTGATCGGATGTATCGTAACGATATTAACGGATTGGGAGGAAATGATGATTGCGGTCAGATGTCTGCGTGGTATATGTTTACGGTAATGGGCTTTTATCCTGTATGTCCAGGAACAGACCAATATGTATTAGGAGCTCCCTATTTCCCCTATCTCAAGTTACGTTTACCTAATGGAAATATTTTGGAGATTAAGGCAAAAGGAGTTAGTGATACCCGACGTTATGTACAGTCACTCAAGATTAATGGGAAAAAATATGAGAAATTGTATGTCACTCATGCAGATTTATTAAAAGGTGGGGTATGGGAGTTTACCATGGGAAGTTCACCGGAGAAAAAACGAGGACAAAAAATAGAAGATAAACCTTATTCATTAACGAACGGAATCAAATAAATATGAAATCACAATTATTGTTGGCTGGTATAATAATAGGAATGACCGGTATATCGGCTTGTATGGGACAGAAGAAAGATGTGACAGCGGAGGAAGCTATGAGCATTTGGAGAGATTATCCGGTTGGACATATAGCCTTCGATGACCAGGCTCCGAAGAGTGAAGGCTCAAAAGTATACCATCGTATTGTAACCAATCCACAGGATTATATAACAACGCAGGCCCGCACAGTTTTGGCTACATTATACGATTCTCCAGCCGATAGTATTGTCCCTGTCGATACGATTCATTATTCTCTGCAAGATATAGATGGTGTTTCTGCTAAAGATGGAGGAAATGGAGTGGTAAGCATCTTTTATAGTACTCGTCATATTGAGAAATCATTTGCAGAAAATGATACGGCCAAATTGTTTTTCGAAACAAGGGGAGTTTTGTTACACGAACTGACTCACGCTTATCAGTTGGAGCCTCAGGGTATTGGAAATTACGGAACCAGCCGTGTCTTCTGGGCATTTATAGAAGGAATGGCCGATGCGGTTCGTGTGGCTAATGGAGGTTTTACTCCGGAAGATCGTCCGAAAGGTGGAAACTATATGGATGGTTACCGTACTGCGGGATTCTTCTTCGTATGGTTGAGAGATAATAAAGATAAGGAGTTTCTGCGCAAGTTTAACCGGAGTACGCTTGAAGTGATACCATGGTCTTTTAATGGAGCCATTAAATATGCTTTAGGAGAAAAATATGATATAGATGATTTGTGGCATGAGTATCAGGTTGCTGTTGGTGATATTCAGGAAAATGGAAATGTTTGATTATGAAGAAAATACTGAAAATAATACTTTTATGTACTTACCTGCCGGTACTTACGCTCTCTGCTGAAAATTTGACACGGTATGTAAATCCGATGATTGGTACCGATGGTTATGGAAATGTATATCCTGGAGCACAAATACCATTTGGAGGTATACAGATAAGTCCGGATACAGATGCTAAGTTTTATGATGCTGCTGCCGGATATAAATATAACCATACTTCCATATTAGGATTCAGCTTGACACATTTAAGTGGTACAGGTATCCCCGATTTGGGTGATTTCTTGTTTATTCCGGGTACGGGAGAAATGAAATTGGATCCGGGCACGCGTGAGAATCCGACAGAGGGTTATCGTTCTCGTTATTCTCATGAAAAAGAATGGGCTTCGCCTAATTATTATGCGGTGGAATTGTCAGACTATGGAGTAAAGGCAGAGATGACGGCCGGACTTCGGAGTGGTATGTTTCGTTTTACATATCCTAAATCGGATAAAGCATTTATTATGATTGACATGAATCATACCTTGTGGCAGAGCTGTGAGTGGTCGAATCTGCGTATGGAAAACGATTCCACTTTGACTGGATACAAGTTGGTAAAAGGGTGGGGGCCAGAACGTCATGTATATTTTACTGCTGTATTTTCAAAAAAGCTGAAGAATGTGCGTTTTATGCAAGACAAGAAGCCGGTTATCTATAATACTTCTCGTTTTAGAAGCAGCTATGAAGCTTGGGGAAAGAATCTGATGGCTTGTATTTCCTTTGTGGCAGACGAAGGGGAAGAAGTTATTGTAAAGACATCGGTTTCGGCAGTCAGTACGGCAGGAGCTACCTTGAATTTGCAGGAACTGAATGGCATGACGTTCGATAGCTTGAAGGAGAAAGGTGTATCTTTATGGGAAAAGGAACTTTCCAAATACCAGATAGAGGCGAAACCGGAAGTAAAGGAAGCCTTTTACACGGCAGCTTATCGTGCTGCGTTACATCCATTTATTTTTCAGGATGCAGATGGCTGTTTCAGAGGACTTGACAAGAATATTGAAAAGGCAGAGGGATTTACCAATTATACAGTGTTTTCTTTATGGGATACGTACCGGGCTTTACACCCTTGGTTTAATCTGGTTCATCAGGACATTAATGCCGATATCGCTAATTCCATGCTGGCACATTACAATAAGAGCGTAGAGAAGATGTTGCCTATATGGTCATTTTATGGTAATGAAACCTGGTGTATGATTGGCTATCATGCTGTGTCTGTCTTGGCCGATATGATTGTAAAAGGTATAAAAGGCTTTGATTACGAACGTGCATATGAGGCTATGAGGACTACGGCAATGAATGAGCATTATGATTGTTTGCCTGAATACAGAGAAAAAGGTTATGTACCGTTCGATCATGAAGCCGAATCAGTCTCAAAAACACTGGAATATGCTTACGATGATTATTGTATAGCACAGGCAGCCAGGGCGTTAGGAAAAACAGAGGACTATCAGTATTTTCTGAACCGTTCACTTTCTTATCAGACGTTGGTCGATCCGGAAACAAAATACATGCGTGGAAAAGACAGCAAAGGAGCATGGCGTACTCCATTCAGTCCTATTGCTTATCAGGGACCAGGATCGGTTAATGGTTGGGGAGATATTACAGAAGGTTTTACAATGCAATATACCTGGTATGTTCCTCATGATGTACAGGGATATATCAATCTGGCAGGGAAAAAACTTTTCCAGAGAAGACTGGATGAATTGTTTACTGTGGAATTGCCGGAAGATATTCCGGGGGCACACGACATACAGGGGCGTATTGGCGGTTACTGGCATGGAAACGAACCTTGCCATCATGTTGCTTACTTGTATAATTACTTGGGACAGCCTTGGAAATGTCAGCGGTGGGTACGTGAAATAGCCTCTCGTTTCTATGGCAATGAACCGGGCTCACTGAGTGGAAATGATGATTGCGGACAGATGTCGGCTTGGTATATGTTTAATTGTTTGGGACTTTATCCGGTTGCTCCTTCCAGCAATATTTATAACATCGGTTCCCCATGTGTTGAAGGTTTGAAGATTACATTAAGCAATGGCAAGCAGATAAAGATGACGACGGAAGGCTGGTCTGAGAAAGCCGTATACGTAAAAGAACTTTATGTAAACGGGCAGAAATATGATAAATCTTATTTGCCTTACGATATGGTACAAAATGGGGTCGACCTTCATTTTGTAATGGATGAGAAACCCTCTTACAAGCGGGGAGTTGCCAAAGGAGATATTCCTCCGTCTATATCCTTGCCGGGAAAAACGGTTGTATATCGTCTGGGAAAGTAAAAAACTGAATAATTCTAATAATGTTTAACTTTAAAAGCGAACCTATGAAAGATGTGAAATTTAGAGGAGAGCAATTCAGGTGTATGCGTTTGGTATATCCTATGGCTTTTCTATGCTTGCTCTCTTCACCCAGCTGGGCAGCCGAAAATCCGGCGTTATCGATTGGTGTTGAACAGTCGAAAGGGATTCAGGTAAAAGGAACTGTCCTTGATGAAGACAAGCTCCCTATTATTGGAGCGAATATTATGGTGAAAGGTACGAGCCTTGGTACAATTACCGATATGGATGGTAATTTTGTTCTGACTGTTCCCTATGAAGATGCTGTTTTAACTGTTTCTTTTATCGGATATACCACAAAAGACATCCCCTTGAAAGGGAAGCGCGAACTGAGTATTACATTGGTAGAAGATTCGAAGACCTTGCAGGAAGTTGTGGTAATCGGTTATGGCTCACAAAAGAAAACTACTTTGACAGGTTCTGTTGCTTCGGTAAACGTGAAGGAGCTTTCGCAAAGTCCGAGTGCAAATATTACCAACGCATTAGCCGGACGTTTGCCTGGTCTGACCGTAACCCAGTTTGGAGGAGGTGAGCCTGGTAAGGATGTTGCGAGCTTTGCAGTGCGTGGTTTGTCCTCATATAATTCAGGTGCTCAGGCGCCTATTGTAATTGTGGATGGAGTGGAAAGAAGCCTTTCCAACTTGGATCCAAATGAAATAGAAACATTCTCTATTTTGAAAGATGCTTCTGCCACAGCCGTATATGGTATCAGAGGTGCAAACGGTGTGGTAATTGTTACAACTAAGAGAGGTGTTTCTCAGTCTAAGCCTACAGTCGAATTTAAAGCACAGGTCGGAATGGCAGAGCCTGTATCATATCCGGACTATTTAGGCTCGGCAGATTATGCTCGTTTGTATAATCAGGCTTTGAAAAACGATAATCCGGGATGGGAAGACGATCTTGCCGTACAGTCTAAGCTGTTCTCTGATGAGATGATTGCAAACTGGGCTCGTGCCAAGGGGGATAACACAGACGGATTAGGTTATAATATCGATTTGTTCGATTATGCTTTTCGCCCTGCCATTCAGCAGAATTATACATTGTCATTGCGTGGAGGTAGCGAACGTGCACGTTATTTTGCAATGATTGGTTATTTTAATCAGGATGGAAACTACCGGTATTCTGATTTGAATGATGCATATAGTACAAATGGTGGCTTTAAACGCTATAATTTACGTACGAGTTTGGATATTGATATTACCAAGAATTTTTATGTCAGTGTAAATCTTGGTGGACAGATTACAGATATGAATGAATCGGGTGGTGGATCTGGAAATATTATTTTCACAGCCAATACTACTCCTCCAATTTATCCGGTTGTACTGGAAAGAAATGGACATCCAAGTAATGAAACCTACTATACCGATCATCCTAACGGACTTTTATTTGGTAATAGCCAGTTCACAAAGAATATTTTGGGTGAAATTGCCTATATGGGATATAAGACCACTCATAAAATCAATTTCCAGGGAAACTTTATCATAGGTCATAAACTGGACTTTATCACCAAAGGTTTGAAAGTAGAAGGTATGTTCTCTTATGATATTGAAGAAACACATGCTATCGACCGCTCTATCCCTCGAAAAGTAGCAAACAACGAGGAATATGGTGGATATGCGACTTTCTACCCTACGGAAGGATTGGGTATTTATGCTACTCCAGACAGAGTCAGATACAGTGGCGCTTATACTCCGGCTATATCCAACTTTACTGTTGACAATACGAAGCAAAATAGTTATTCGGCAAGCATGGCTATTGCCCGCGTGTATATGCAGGCAAAACTGGATTATCAGCGTAGCTTTGGCGGACACAATGTAACGGGAATGTTTACCATGCATCGTTCGCAGCGTACCATTGGTAATGAGGTTGCCTATCGTTATCAGGGATTTGCTGCCAGAGCAACATACGATTATGAGAACAAATACTTGTTCGAGGCCAATGTCGGTATCAATGGTTCTGAAAACTTCAGTAAGGCACATCGTTATGGTGTATTCCCTTCATTCTCTTTAGGATGGGTACCTACTGAAGAAAGTTTTATGGATGGAACAAAAGGCTGGCTGGATCACTTGAAGTTAAGAGGCTCTGTCGGTTGGGTTGGAAATGACCAGGGTATTGGACGTTTCTTGTATGTACAGTATTACAACTCAACGAATGCCAGTTCTTGGAATACCGGTACAAATTATAACCAATCAATGGGAGGTGGTTTGCAGGAAGGCGACCTGGCTAATCCCGATTTGACTTGGGAACGTGGCATCAAGTACAATGCAGGTATTGATATGAATATGTTTAATAACCGCCTGAATTTGTCAATTGATGCTTTTTATGAAAAGCGCTGGGATATTATCACAAATACAGGAGGTAGTGATGTCGTAGGTATTCCTGATGTATTTGGAAAGACATCTTCTTATGTCAATGCCGGTAAGGTTATCAACCGAGGTTTTGATTTGGAAGTTGGATGGAATGATCGTATAGGACGCCACTTTAACTATTATATTCGTTTTAATGCCGGATTTGCCCGCAATAAGATTCTGGATATGATGGAAATTGATCGTGCTGTACCTTGGATGCAGCGTACAGGACATCGTGTAGGTGAATATTTTGTATACGAGGTTGACCATTTCGTAAAAGACCAGGCTGAGGCCGACAGACTGAATGCCATGAACGACGGTTCGGGTTTCCAGCCTTGGGGTAAGTTGTCGCCGGGTGATGTTGTTTACAAAGATTTGAATAATGATGGAAAAGTAGATGATCAGCATGATATGAAAGCTATGGGTAATCCGAAGACTCCGGAACTTCAGTTTGGTATTCCATTGGGATTATCATATAAAGGCTGGGATTTGAGTATGCTTTTCCAGGGTGCAGCCCTCACTTCATTGCAGTTGAGTGGTCCGGCAGTATGGGATTTCCCTGTAATGGGTGCTCAAGGAAACAATATGGGTAAAGTAAAGAGTATGCATCTGGATTCATGGACACCCGAAAATCCGGACGCATCATATCCGGCTCTTCACTTGGGTAATCATCCTAACAATAAGAATGCTTCCAGCAGTTTGTTCTTGTACGATGCTTCTTACCTTCGTTTGAAGAATATTGAAATAGGATATTCTTTGCCGCAGAAGCTGATACAGAGAGCTCATTTACAGCAGGTACGTTTCTATGTACAAGGTATGAACCTGTTGACATTCGATAAACTTGGAGATGTGAATATGGACCCTGAAACAGGTAATGGAAATGGTTCATGGTATCCTATTCAGCGAATCTATAATTTTGGAGTAAATGTTACATTCTAATTTGAAGAAAGATGAAATTTATTAATTCTATACTTGCTTGTATTACAATAGGAGGTTTGTGTTTACTTACTCCTTCGTGTAGTGATTATCTGGAAAGAGAAGATGATGGAAAGCTTCAGGAGGCGGAAGTCTTTTCCAGATATACCAAGGTAAACGAACTGGTTACACAGTTATATTCGGATATGTATCTGAACAGTTTGGGACTGAATACAATCTATAGCCATAATATTGGAGCTATTTGTGATGAACTTGAAGCTAACAAGGCGGATGCCGATGCTCCTTATAAAATACTGAATGGTGAATTAAGTGCCGATCCTACATCAATAGGTAGTATTTATGGTGGTTCGGGCTTTGGCTGGTGGTGGACCTTTTACCAGTCTATCCGAAAGGCGAATAAAATCATTTGGGGAGTAGAAGAATATGATACCCCCGATCATCCTTCGTCTCCGGGGTTGTTGAGTAAGCGTATTGGAGAAACGTATTTTTTCAGAGCGTACTATCATTATCTGATTCTTCGCTGGCATGGAGAAATGGTCTATAGTGACCGGTTGTATTCTCTGAATGAGGATCCTGCTACCTATGCAGTACGTGAATCGGTCCATACAAGCGTTGAAAAGATATGCAATGATTTGGATGAGGCTGCCAGCCGGTTACCGGTAAGACAGGAAGGAGAAGAATTTAACCGTATAGACAAAGGTGCTTGTCTGGCATTGAAGGCTATTGTACGCTGGATTGCAGCGCAACCTTTGTATAACGGAGGTTTGAGAGATGCAGAAGGTAATCCTACAGGTGTTTCTCCTTTGGGTGATAACGATACACGTGTCGGTGCTCAGGAATATAAAGAATACAAGCCTGAACGTTGGCAGAATGCATTGAAAGCGGCCGAGGAGTTTATGGAAATAGTAGATATGGGTAGATACTCGCTTTATAAACAGTATGGTGAAAACGACTTTGTATCGAATTCGGGTGATAAAGTCTACAAGCGCCTGGAGGAAATGTTTAGAGATAATACATTCTACAACAACGAAGCTATTCTGACCTTACTGAACAGCAAGGATACCCGCTGGATTCAGGATAATATTCCGGAGTCGTATGGAAGTGGCCAGACAAGAAATCAGCCTACTCAGGAGCAGGTAGACCAGTATGAAGTTATTGATGGCGATTATGGACGCGATATCTATACAGCCTCCAATTACGATGACAAGAATCCTTATGTAAATCGTGATCCACGTTTCTACAGAGATATTGTATACATGGGTGCTGTTTTGATGGGTAAAGAATATAACATAGCCGAAGGTAGTAGTGATGCTGTTGTAAACAGTACGATACGTGATACACGTAGTACGCGTACAGGTTATGCTTTACGTAAATTTATACAGAACGATTGGTCAATAAATGCCAGCATATCCAGCATGCATTTCCCGTTAATCCGCTTGCCGGAACTGATGTTGATTTATGCAGAAGCGTTGAATGAAACAGATGGTGATGTAAATATCATGAAATCTATGCTTAATCAGATTCGCGAGCGCTCCTTTATGAAGCCAGTACCACCTGAGTTTGATACAGACAAGAAAGTACGTCGTGAGTATATTGACCGTGAACGTCGTGTAGAACTGTTCTTTGAGAATAACCGATATTTTACCTTACGCTATAAAGGAGTGATGACTAATCCTATAGAGGAAAGTAAAGAAAGCCAGTATCTGGCAATGCCGGAAGATACCCGTGCTCAGCAGTGGTTTGACGAAAAGAAGAGTCAGTATCCTCAGACACAGCACTACATACATGGCATGCAGCCGGTTCTGGATGAAAATGGAGCAATCAAGGTAGGTGGAAAATCTTATCATATGGAGCGTTTTGAAGGAAAGCAACTGGCTCCGCGACGAGTGACTTATCGTGATTATTTCTTCCCGATCAATTCGAATGAGATTGCAAAGACCCCTTCTCTGAAACAGAATCCGGGATGGTAAAACTATAACCGAAAAACTAATAGATTATGAAATTACTGAAGAATTTTATATTTATCGCTTTGATGGGTACAATGATGGGTGCATGCGATTGGTATAGCGATCCGCTGGAACTGGTGTACCCGGGTACAGACTTAAGTGGTAATAAAGAAGATAATAAAGAATCGGAACTGATAAAAGATGTAGAACAGGTTCTTACTACCAGTTCGGATGAAGTTTGGAAAATAACGAAAGAAGATATAGCCGTTTACCTGTTCTTTAATGTTGAAGAAGGTAAGTATCAAATGAAATCGACGGTAAATCCGAGATTGGTTTCCTATGAATACAAGATGGCGGTGAATGAGGATGAACAGGTTGAGATTTCATTTGTAGGATCGGATTTGAAGTCGGTTTTGGGAGATGAAACTTTCGTTATCTCCAGTGCAAAGGTCAGTAGCATTACCTGTAAAGGAAAAGAGTCGAATTCAGAATATATGTGGAAGCGTGCACCTCGGAAAGAGATGGATGCAATAATGACTGAAGAAGAAAAAATCGATTATCTGCTGGCTTCTGTAGAAGAAGGCGGAGGATGGAAAATTTCTTTGTCGGGAAATACATGTTACTTTATTTTTGATACGGAACAAAAAACTGTTATAACAAAATCAGAACGTGCTCCTCAGAATGTATCCGGAACTTATTCGTTGAGCCAGAACAGTGAAGGGCAGGTTGAACTGACTTTAGTTCAGTCGCACTTTGAAGAGCTTGCTCAGGAGAATGTACTGGTTATCATGAGTACAGATGAAAATACGATTACTTGCAAAGGTAAATCGAATGGCATTTCATATACCATGACCAAAGCTTCTAAGGCAGAACTGGATAACATCAAATCTCCGGAAGTACGTTTGATTGAAAAGATGTTTGAACTCGGATGGGGATCGGGTGTAATACGTTCTGCTTCCAATGGCGATTTTGTTGCTTATTATTATGTTACGAAGAATGACCATACAGTTCATTTCTTAAGCTATGCCAATCAGAAAGTCAGTCGGGTTAATGCAGTCTTGACTGTTACGGAAGAAGGTGTACTGAGTTTCCAGTCGCCGGTAGGTGTCGGAAATGAATCCTTGCAGGCTATCAAGGTAGGCGATGAAGCAGTAGAATTGACTGGATTGGGTGCATCCAATAAGCTGACAGCAAATGTATCTTATGGAAAAGATAAGACAAGTTTATATAAGATGGCAGACTGGATTAAACTGCCGGGTGGTAGTCAGCCGCAGTTTAAGAATGTACGATGTGTCATGAGCAGTAATTTGCAGGATGAATACAATAAGATACCGGGCTTTGATAATGTTCCTATCTTTGAGTGGAACGGTGACTGGTCTTCTATTGTAATTTACGTGGATAATTATTACTTCATGCTTTATCAGGGAGGCAATATGACTCCGGTCGAGGGAACGGATATTATCCGGTTCAATAAAGATGCAGGATTGGCTGCCGGTTATGGATCAGACATTAATGTAGTTAAGTCTTATTGTCCTAATATTTACACATTCCTGTTCGATGAGGATCATATAATAGTAAGAAGTAACGATACTCCGGAAGCTGGTTTGTATGTATTCAGTATTGTCAGCGATACCTTTATTTATTGGCCGCAACCGGTATTTCAATAATAATTAGTAACCCAAAAAGAAAAAGATATGCGTAAACTATTAATATGTTTGATGGCTTTGGGCTTGTTTGCCACAAGCTCGTGTGTAAATGACGGAGGACAAGTTTTTGGAGAACTTCCCGAAGGAGTAGTTCCTGTCAGTGGTGAGGCACTGGAAGCCAGAGGGGCTACCTATAATAAAGATTTGAATGAATTGAAGATTTCGTGGCGGACTACTCCCGACCCTAAACTTTATAAAGGAGTTGAAGTTTCTTTTCAGGCATTGGGCGGTCAGTCTAAAACCGTAAAAATCATGGCTAATCCTAATTTTGCGAGTTCTTATGATTATTTTACGGTTGTAACCAAGAATCCTGCAACTGTTCAGTACCGTTGTATATGGAATAAGGATGGAGGTGAGGAAGTCAGTGAGTGGGCTTCGGCCGACGACCTGAAGTTAACCAATGTAACATCTTCAGATGTCTTCTTTGATATTGTTCCTCCTACTTTCAAGCTGGTGACAGAAGACAATGTAAGCAGTCAGGTAAGTGAAGCCTATGATAAAATTGTAGGGAAAACAGATGAAGAGAAAAAATCCTACTATACACAGATTTTGCAGTTGGTTTTATCTTCTATCTATAGTTCGACAGTTGATGCCGGACAGCAGCCAGTATCGTGGATTAAATGTATTTTAGGGAAAATGGATTATCCTGGAGCTGTAGCCTACGTATCGGGAGATAGTGAAGGTCCGTTGATGCGATTAAGTTCTGAGTATGTAGGGCAGGTAAGCGATGGCTCTGTTTCGATAGATGATGCGACTTTTGAGATTCGAGGTGTCTTGATACACGAGTTCTCTCATCTGGTTCAGAAAACCGGAGGGGTAGGCAGTAATCAGCCTTCGTGTATAGAAGGAATGGCTGATGCCATACGAAGCGCTTGTTGTGGAGTTACGGACGCCAGTCGTATCAGTACAGCGTTGAATTCTGGCGCATATTATGATGAAAACCGAAAATCTGGTGAAACCCCTTGTCCTTATGTATGGCAGTTGCCTTATGGTACTTCTGGCTATTTTATGAATTGGCTCAGAACATACGATGGTGATTTTCTTCGCAAGTTGACGATTACGATTGAAAAGATGGGTAGTCAGTGGTCTTTGGAGAAAGCTGTTCAGTATATTCTGGGTGAAGATTATAAGATAGAAGATTTATGGAATGAATATATTGAAGATGCGAAAAGTGAGAATGTAGGGTAATGTATAGGGAGAGGCCGTTTCTGTTATGGAATGGCCTCGCCTTCAATTTAGGGTAATATCCTGTTTGTATTTCCACTCTTAATTACCGATAAAAAGTAAAAAATTTTGCGGAATTATACATTTATTTTACTTTTATCAATTATTTATTGTTAGGGAGTTAAGATATGGGAGTATTGTATTTATCTGTTGAATTATTTTTCGACTTGATAGCCTGTGTATTAGGTGCCGTGTTAGTTTATTGTGCGGGCGATAATTATCCGAAGTTTTATTGGGGAATTATTGCTTTTTGTATCGGTGCAGTATTTATGTGGGAAAATATCGGCTGGTTGACCATTGTGACTGATATTCCAGAATATCGTTTTACTGATTTACTGAATATTGAGAAAATGTTAAAATGGTATGTATTAGCAAGCATTGTAGCATTATTCCCTACAGCTTCTTTGCTGCCAGGTTATCTTACTCCTTTCAAGATACTCTTTTTTTTACTTCCGTCCATTCTGCTTACCACTGTCGGATTATGTTATTTGGGGTTCAATGGTGAAACGACACCCTTACTCACTTGTTCGGATATATTTGCAGGTTTTGACCGTACAGATGTGATACTACGGGTTGTTTTGTTCCTTTCTTCTATTGTAACTCCCATATTTTTTTGTTTCTATCCTTTATTTCGTCGGAAAGCGTATCGGCAGATAAACGGGATGATGTATGTCTTTATTGGAATTATCTGTCTTTTTGTTCTCATCTACTGTTTGTTTACGTTATTTATCAATGAGTTTATATTCAACTTGTTTGGGGCGACTTCTATTTTATTTGCAGTATTTTTCTCAGTTCAATATTTACTAAAGGAAAATCCATTTTCCAGTCGATGTACGAATAATAAGGAAGAAGGAAGTATATCAGATAAAGAAGTACCGGATATGCTTTCCTCTCTGTTTATTCAGATTGAAAATCACCTGTATGCAACTTTGGCATATACTAATCCTAACTATAATTTACATATATTGTCGAAAGCCTTACAAATAAAAGAGAATCAATTATCGTTGGCAATAAAGTCTGCCGGCTTCAGTAGCTTTAGAGAGTATATAAATGATTTACGTTTACAGCATTTTAAAAAGTTGATAGAATCGGGAAGTGATAGAAGTATTAAAGAGCTCATTTATTTAACAGGATTCAACTCCCGTTCTACTTTTTATCGGAATTTTTCCGATAAATACGGCCTTTCTCCTACAGAATTTGTCGATATGTGTAAGAATAAATGACAAAAGTGTCCCATTTCTTGAAGTGGGACACTTTTGTTTTTTTATCTTATTCCATATTCCTTATTTTTGAAAAATCAACATAACTCCTTTTCTGATAAATAAATGCAGCCTATTGTATTGCTGTAAATCTTGCAATACAAGTGAGGCAATTATGCAACATACATCGAAAAGGAGTATATATTTTTTTACATAATTTTGTGATTGTATATTTTGAAGATAGATTGGAGAATGGAACATATTGGGCAAGTTATCAAGCAAGAATTAGAGAAACAAGAACGGAGTGTGGCATGGCTTGCAAGAAAACTTTCGTGTGATCGTTCGAATATTTACCGCATTTTCCAGAAGGAGAGTATTGACACTTGTTTGCTGGTTCGTATTTCCATCATTTTGCAGCATGATTTCTTTGAAGGTTTTTCTGCCAGTATAAGATCTCAGCTTTTGGAACAGAAATAGATTTATTTGATTTTAGTGCATTTAAAAATGTACTGCTTTTAATTATATAGATAAAGAGTTTATTATTTAAGGTTTATATGCTATGAAGAAGTCTATTTTACTTTTGTTTTCATTATGCTTAATGTTACAGGTATTAGCTCAGAAAAAAGGATATATTATTAAAATAGATGGAGAAACAATCTATACAGATTTGGGAAGCTCTTTTGTACAAGTTGGAGATTGGATTAATGTTTATGGAAAAGGAACATATATTGTTCATCCTGTAACTCAGAAGAAAATTTATACAGAGCCAGAAATTATTGGCAAATTGGAAATTGGTAGTACGTTTAAAGACTATTCTATTGCTAAGGTAAATGATAGAAGTTTGTTACATCTTCTAAAAGAAGGTCTGGAAGTTTTTGTGATAAGTAATGATAAAATCATAGGTCAGTCAGGCAATACATCGCTTAGTCCTATGCAAAGTGCGGCGTCTAGTGAAAGAATACCAATAGTTATTGCTCCGGCACAAGTAAATGATGTGGTAGGAGTGGGACATTTTGGGGGATATGTTGCTGATATTTTAATGGAACAGATGTTGCTTTGTGATAAAGTGAAATTGTTAGACCGTAGTATATTAAATGCACAGATAGATGAAGTAAATCTTGCAGGAAGTTATATTGATCCGGCAACGGCTATTCAACGTGCTAAAATTCAAGGGGCACGCTATATTCTTCAGGTGACAATGCAAAAGCCTGACGTAGTCAATGTGCGAACAGGTATACCATTGGCTTCTATTATGGGAGCGATTCAGGGAGCTACTGGTACTAATATTGGGGCACAATATATGTCGAATGCAAGTATAGCAACATTGAAGGCTGAGGTTAATGTTACCACTCGTGTTGTTGATCTGGAAACAGGAGAAGTGATGTTCATGACTAGTGGAAAAGGAAAAGCAAAAGGAAAAAGTTCTGTTTCATTAGAGTATGGCGCTTTAGGTGGTGGAGAAATAAACGGAGGTGTAGAAGGATTTAAACAAAGTATAACAGGTAAAGCCATTCAACGAGCTTTTACAACTATAGGACGTAATCTGAATCGCTATTTTAATGAAGATACTGATGCAAAGGTTATAGGACACGCTAGTGGAGTTTTATCAGGTAGATATGATGATAAATTGTACTCTAAGGGGTGTGGGTTGTATTTAGGAACTGAAAAGTTGGATAAAGAAGGGGTGCAAATGGTATTTGCTGATAACTCTGATTTATATTTCCAATATAAAAAAGGACGTAGATTGGTAAAATGGTCATGGCTTTCTGCATTTGCTGGTATAATAACTGGATTTGCAACAATGGGTGTGGGTGAATATGAAGAGGATTATTTAAGTGCAGGTGGTGGCCTGATGTTAGCTGGCATAGGGGGAACTATATATATGTGTATTATAGGTAAGAAAAAAATAAAAGGTGCCGTTAATAGATATAATGCATTACATGATAGTCATGCTTATCAGCCGGTTTTAAAATTGGGAGGTACATCTGGAGGCATTGGACTAAGATTAGAATTTTAATGTAGATAAAATTATGAAACAAAAATTATTATTCTTATTGATTGCATGTCTGGGATTAACAAGTAGTGTCAAAGGTCAAATGGATACATGGATGCTTAATCAGTGGCTGAATCAAATAAATATGGATGTTTATCAACAACAGCAAAAATTGTTTGATGAATACATGAAACTGCTGGATGCAGAAAGTAAGCGGAGGGACGCTAATGCGACGGCTGTATGTATTTTACTTCCGGGGGGAGCGGATATATTTTTTGCACGTATACAGACTCTTTACTTGGATTTAAATAATGTAGAAGTTGTACATCAGTTTCCTGATATGAGGGAAAAGATAATTCCGTCTTCTTCCTATTTGGCCTTAAATGGGACAATTATAACGAATTCAGTATTTAAACCAGGGCATACGGTTCTTGTACGAAGAAAGGATACGGGAAAGATATTGAGTGAAACTACTATTCCGTCTAAAAATACAATGGCATATCAGAAGTTTTTGCATGGAGCGCAGCAGGCGGCACAAGCTTATGGTAACAGTAATCAGAATTTTAAGTTTCCTATGACTTCTCCAGGTAGTACGAAAACAAGGACGAAAGTATGTTCCTTATGCAGAGGTAAAGGATGGATTGCGGGTTCCAAGACCCCTGTTTATGGGACAAGTGGTAGTTACTGGTGTGAAGAATGTGGGCGAGAAGTTTATGCTTCACATAGTCATGATCGTTGTCCTTCGTGTGGAGGATCAGGTAGTACTTATTAAGTGTGAGTGAAAAATGGCTCTTATTATTTACTGAGTTTACAGAAATATTTAGTCTATTCTATATATAGGAAGTGTCTTTTCGAATGAATTTGTTGTTTCATACAAGAAATATAACACATATGTTCTACTCTGAAAAGTGGAGCTATGTAGACTTTTCCTTTTGCAGTTACGTGATTTTAAAATAAATTTTTAACTAAATTGAAAAGCTATGAAAAAGTCATTTTTTATTTTTGCCATGCTTTGCATGTCATTGTTTACGGGAGTTGCTCAAGAAACGAAATGGGGAGTTGGGGTTAATGTCGGTTATGGAACAGATGTTTCTAAGATTTTTCTTGGTGTAAGAGGCCATTATGACATTACAGAGGCCTTTACTGTTGCAGCGAGTTTTAATCATTACTTTAAAGAAACGGTTGATTTGGATAGCTATGATGCTACTGGTGTAGAAGGAAGTTTAAAGTGTTGGGATATTAATGCAGACTTGCACTGGAATGTTTACCATAATGATTTATTGAAATTTTATCCATTTGTAGGTTTGACTTATTTGAATGCAAAAGGCTCTGTTGAGGTTGAAGAAGTAACAATCAGTAATTCTGAAGGAAATTTTGGCGCTAATGTAGGTGTTGGAGCACAGTTCGATTTCGGGTCTAATTGGGCTGCTAGTGTGGAGGCCAAGTACCAAATTATTGAAGGAGGGCAGTTTGTTCCTATGGCAAGTGTGATATATCGGTTTTAAGTAAGTGTTAGGGGCGAATTAATATTTGGCAATTTTTGTATTATTATCAGGTAAAAACGAATATATTAAGCCATGAATCTATTTGAACAGCATGGCATAAATGCTTTTACATTTAGGGCATGCTGTTCTTTTTTCTGATATCTTAATTTATTTCTCTGCAAAGGAGAAATGAAACGTCTGCATCTTTTTATTTTTTTTGTACAAAAGATTTTATTTTTTGTACAAAAAACGATTCAGATTTGCCCGTGAATTTCCGAAACGGAAGCGGGTTTGCTTCGAAACAGCCTATTCTTTTTCTCCGTAGCACAAGTCACCGGCATCGCCCAGCCCCGGTACGATATACGAATGTGCATTCAGTTCCGGATCGACGGCGGCACACCATACCGTAGTCTTGTCCTGTGGAAATACTTTCTGCACATGCTCTACTGCCTGTCGGCTGGCAATGACCGATGCAATATGTATGTGTGCAGGTTCACCCTTGGTGAGCAATGCTTTATAGGCGAGCTCCATCGAACCGCCGGTAGCCAGCATCGGGTCTACCAGAATCAGTGTTTTTCCGTCCAGACGTGGAGAAGCGATGTATTCTATATGGATATCAAAATTGTCGGCGTCTATGTATTTGCGGTAAGCCGAAACAAAAGCATTCTCAGCGCGGTCGAAATAATTAATGAATCCCCGGTGCAGCGGCAGTCCGGCACGCAGGATAGTAGCGATGACTGGCTGTATGGCAGGCACGTTTTCGGTTGCCATGGCTAAAGGTGTCTGTATCTCCAGCGGTTGGTAAGAAAGGTCACGGCTGATTTCGTATGCCATGATTTCTCCGATACGTTCGATGTTGCGGCGGAAACGCAGGCTGTCACCTTGTATATTTACATCGCGAATCTCTGCCAGATACTGGTTTAGAATACTATTATTCCGGTTCAGTTCTACAATTTTCATAGATTGGTTCTCTTTTTTTTGATTGTTACATGTTTATGCCGCAAATATACGGATAATTCGTGAAATATATCAGATATGAACACGTTGTGTCTTATGAAGATAAAGTAACGACTTCTGTTGGGAGGAGAATGGAAGTATAGACTTGTTATAACCTGTTCGGGAAAAAATTTATCTTCATCTTTCTAACATAAAAGACCTTAAGCAGCCTGAGTAAGGCCTTTTATGTTTTGAGTAATGATAAATATCCTTTAATATGAGATAATTACCAAAGTAAGGGTTACGGGGGAGTCAGGCTGCTGTTTGCCGCATGAACTAATGTTTCGTGTGTGCATTACTTTGGGGAATTTCGTAAATATACCTGTTGTTTCAAGTGGTAATATTCATAGTTGCAATGTCGAAATGACAGATTTGTTACACAAGTATAAATCTTTAGTTTATTACGGATTTTTTTCTGTAATAACTTCTTTAGTTTAAAAATAAACTACTACTTTTGTATCGCCAAAGACGAGGGGGCCTGAACTCACTGGTCTATTGGACGGTAAAACGGAAAACTAAACATTTGATATAATAACCAAATTAATCATTTGAACAATGGCAAATTTAGATCTTACTAAGTACGGTATCACTGGAACCGTAGAAATCGTACACAATCCTTCTTACGACGTATTGTTCGCTGAAGAAACAAAAGCTGGTCTGGAAGGTTATGAAAAAGGTCAGGTAACTGAACTGGGTGCAGTAAACGTAATGACTGGTATCTACACTGGTCGTTCTCCTAAAGATAAATTCTTGGTAAAAGACGCTACAAGTGAAAACACTGTATGGTGGACTTCAGAAGAATACAAAAACGATAACAAACCTGTTACTACAGAAACTTGGAACGCTTTGAAAGCTTTGGCTGCAAAAGAACTGTCAAACAAGAAACTGTATGTAGTTGATGGTTATTGCGGTGCTAACGAAGCTACTCGTCTGAAAGTTCGTTTCATCATGGAAGTTGCATGGCAGGCTCACTTCGTAACTAACATGTTCATCCGTCCTTCTAAAGAAGAATTGGAATCATTCGAACCTGACTTCGTTGTTTACAACGCTTCTAAAGCTAAAGTTGAAAACTACAAAGAACTGGGTCTGAACTCAGAAACTGCAGTTGTATTCAACTTGACTACTAAGGAACAGGTTATCCTGAACACTTGGTACGGTGGTGAAATGAAGAAAGGTATGTTCTCTATGATGAACTACTTCAACCCGTTGCGTGGTATCGCTTCTATGCACTGTTCTGCTAACACAGACAAAGAAGGCAAGAGCTCAGCTATCTTCTTCGGTCTGTCTGGTACAGGTAAGACAACTTTGTCTACTGACCCGAAACGTCTGTTGATCGGTGATGACGAACACGGATGGGATAACGAAGGTGTATTCAACTACGAAGGTGGTTGCTACGCTAAGGTTATCAACTTGGATAAGGAATCTGAACCGGATATCTACAACGCTATCAAACGTGACGCTTTGTTGGAAAACGTTACTGTAGATGCTAACGGTAAGATTAATTTCGCTGATAAGAGCGTAACTGAAAACACTCGTGTTTCTTATCCTATCTACCACATCAACAACATCGTTAAACCGGTTTCTAAAGGTCCTCACGCAAAACAAGTTATCTTCTTGTCTGCTGATGCATTCGGTGTATTGCCTCCAGTATCTATCTTGAACGAAGAACAGGCTCAGTACTACTTCCTGTCAGGATTTACTGCTAAGTTGGCTGGTACAGAACGTGGTATCACTGAACCGACTCCGACATTCTCTGCTTGCTTCGGTGCTGCTTTCTTGAGCTTGCATCCTACTAAATATGCAGAAGAATTGGTTAAGAAGATGGAAATGACTGGTGCAAAAGCATACTTGGTTAACACTGGTTGGAACGGAACTGGCAAACGTATTTCTATCCGTGATACTCGTGGTATCATCGACGCTATCCTGGATGGTTCTATCGAAAAAGCTCCTACTAAGACTATTCCTTACTTCGACTTCGTTGTTCCGACTGAATTGCCGGGTGTTGATCCGAAGATCTTGGATCCGCGTGACACTTACGATTGCGCTTGCAAGTGGGAAGAAAAAGCTAAAGACTTGGCTGCTCGCTTCATCAAGAACTTCGCTAAGTTCACAGGTAACGAAGCTGGTAAAGCTTTGGTTGCTGCTGGTCCGAAATTGTAATCAGAACTTAACATTACAAGATAATCAGCGTAAGAGGGTACTCGAAAGAGTATCCTCTTATTTTTTTGTTTTTAGCCTGATGATTGTTGCTGATTTTCTTGAGAAAAAATATTGTAATAGCAGGAAAAGAATTATTTTTATGCGGACTTTAAACGGATGTCTTCAGTAATTTTAGAACTGTTCGTTGGAAAGTTTATAGACGAAACGTTATTGATTGAATAAAAGAATAATGCTTATGAAAAACTTGAAACAAGCAGCTTTGGCTGTATTATTGTTGCCTTTGATGGCTTGTGGCGGCGGAACACAGCAGCAACAGGCTCCGGCAGAAGCTCCGGCACAGGATAGTGTAAAGAATCAGGTAGTGGAAACAATTATGACACGTCGCAGTATCCGCCAGTATAAGCCGCAGGCGGTAGAACGGGAAAAGATGCAGACCATTGTGGAATGCGGTATCAATGCTCCTAACTCTATGAACCGTCAGGCGTGGGAAGTGCGCGTGGTAGATAATGCTGATTATATCAATGGAGTGACAGAACTGTATAAGAAAGCCAACCCGAAGGCTGCCGAGGACCCGACTTTCAAGAATATGTTCCGCAATGCGCCTACAGTGGTGTTTATCGGTCGTGATACTCAGTCGGAAAGTTCTCCTTTCGATTGCGGACTGCTGGTCGAGAATATGATGATTTCTGCTTGGTCTATGGGTATTGGCAGTTGCTGTCTGGGCACTCCGGCACGCTTTATGAGAAGTCCTGAGGCCGCCGAATACTTGCAGAAGCTGGGATTCAGCGAAGGATATGAACTGTTATATTGTATCGGCTTTGGCTATCCGGATGAAACTCCTGCTGCAAAGCCGCGTGACGCAGCAAAAGTAAAGTTTGTAGAATAATATCTGGTATTAAAAAAATAAGGACTCATCGTCAGAACGAATTGTTATCAAACGGTCTGACGATGAGTCCTTTATTACTGTATATAAAGATTGTTTCTTCTATAGCTCGTTATCTTGCACCCAAGTCATCGTAAGAACTTTGCAGGATGGCTTTGCCCCGTAAGATACGATTCTCGTTAGGAGAGGGAGTTTCCTGTACCGGCCGGTCTGCGTTGAGGTCCATGAGTGTAACTCCGGTACTGTCGGCAAAGGCAAAACCTCCTCCAAATGTCCAGTAAGCAAACGGATAAGTATATTCGCTGCCCAATATATTCCGGCTGAAATTGAATTCGCTGTGATCGATATCCAGTTGGGCAAGCAGAGTAGCTGCCAGGTCACTCTGATTCATGAGCTGTTCGATGACCATAGGTTGCTTGACAGCTCCTCCCAGCCAGAGCATCGGGATGTGATGGATACGTGCGTCATGTCCGTTGCCCTCGGCAGGATAGTAGAATCCATGATCAGGCAGACATATAATAAGCAGATTATTCCATATTGGCGTTTTGCGGATACGTTCTACGAACTCACCCAGGCAATGGTCTGTAAATGCAAAAGCATTGGGCTGCTTTTCTTTCAGCTGGTGATAGGGGACTTCGAAAGGTTCATGGCTGCTCAGAGTCAGAAAGGCGGTATGCCAGGGGGAGTCTTTCCGGTCCTTCAGCATCTGGTAGAGGTGATCGAAGGTAATATCATCGTTCACTCCCCACGCGTTTTGGTGCTGGCTCATGGGGAAATCGGTATCGGCAGTAAGTTTTTGATAACCACTTTCCAGCAGATAACTTTTCATATTGGTGAAATTAATGTCACCTCCATATAGGAAGTCGGTACGATAGCCTTCTTTTACCAGTTTTCCGGCGATAGAAGGCAAAGTACGGCTCTTGGCTGGTATCTTCATTACCGAAAGGTCTGGAAAGCTTTGGTAGCCGCTAAAGGTACAGATTGTACCTCTGTCGGTACGAAAGCTGTTGGCATAGCAGTTGGTAAACCAGATACCTTCTTTGGACAGACGGTCGATGTTCGGGCTGGCGCCTTTTACACCTCCCAGCGATTCTACCATGGTAGCCCCGAACCCTTCCATCAGGATAATCAGAATATCCGGCCGTTTGGTGTTGAGCAGTTCTACGGTATTTTTCCCTTCGGTGGGATATAAGTCATCGAATAATTCTTTCCGATGCGTTTCATCGAAGAAATTGAACTGCTCGGCGTAGTTCTTAGTCTTTCCGGCTGAGGCTATCAGACTGAAAGCCGGATTGACAGCAGAATGGTTCAGAAACTCGTCGTTGCAGAAATATACTTGTCCGATATTTGATGTCGACTCACTTACTCCACCTCGGATGATGATAAACAGTACTCCTCCCAGCAGTAAGGTAGCGATACTTCCTGCTATTCTTTGCTGTGCGGGTGGCAGGTGTCGGGGGGTAACCTTGTATAATATCCATGTGAGAAAGCCCGAAAGCAACAGGATAATAAGTACTCTCAGCAAGATGAATCCGGTAGAAACGCTTGCCATGGCGTTTTTGGGGGAATCCAGATATAAGAAAATGGAAGCATCGAGCTTGAAGTTCCAGAATGGGTAAAGGCACATGTCAGCAACAAAGATAAGTGATACCAGCAGGCAGATTACGGCGTAGTATCCGGTAAGTATGCTCCGCAACGGAAATTTCTTAAACCAGATGCTGATGAGTACCGCGAGCCATGGAAGAGCTGTAAGGTAACCTGTGGTTGCGGCATCAAGACTCATTCCATGTAGCATGACCTGCAGGTAGCCGATAAACGGAACTGCTCTTCCGGGTGCATCGTTGTAAAGCATGAAGCATGGCTTTTGCAGCATGAAGAACAGTAACATGATAACGAAAAACAGTGCCAGATAGGCGATTCTTTTTTTCATATATTTCTGAGTAAGTTTAATGAAGCAAAGATACATATTTTTGGCTTGCCGACTAAGCCTTCTTCAGATTTGTACCCCGGCTTTTCACTATATTTGTTTTTTCAGACCCCTGTGATATATGCTTTGGGCGACTTACCTGTGATTTGTTTGAATACTCTGTTGAAATTATTGGGTGTATTGAAACCTACTTTATAGGCAATTTCCTGTACCGTGTATTCTCCGTCGGTCAGCAGTTCGATGGCACGTGTAATGCGAAGGTGGTTTACATAGCTGCTGAAGTGGATGCCCGATGTATGAAACAGTCTGCTCAAGTTACGTACTGACAGGTTATATTGTGAAGCAATCTGTTCCATATTCAATTCTTCATGCATGTGATCCATGATATAGTCCAGTATAGGATGAAGCCGGGAGTCGTTGGGTATGACAAGCGTTTTCAGCAATACATCTGCTCCGGGCGTCATTTGTGGAAGCAGGCTGAAGAAGCTCAGTGCAAAATTATATAGATCACTCTGTTCGCTACGAGTAATCAGTTTTCCTTTTGAGGCAATAAACTTCAGGTTCTCTGCGATAATGGTATTGGTACTGTATATTGAAAAACGACTTTTGCAGTCGTCGGGTGTTACATTCAAACTTATGTAGAAGATGATGAGTGAAACTTGTCGGCTGTTGCTGGATAGCTTATGGCTGGCGTTTTCTGGAATCCATGCAATGTGTTTTTCGGGAACGAAATAGTTGGCGCCTTCAGTTTCCACATGCAGCGTGCCAGATAAAGTGTAGATAATCTGGAATTTTTTATGGGCGTGCTCCAGCAGGTTGATTTCTTCCCATCCGGTTCTTTTGATGAGAATATCATCTTGTGTGGAACGTTTGATCAACGAGATGTATTCCTGCTGCTCTGTATTCATGGTTTACTTTTGGCGTATATTGGTAATATTGTTGCGTAATGTGCAAATTCGGAGCAAAAATAAAAGCTTAATTTTGCATGACAAAAAATATAGGTAAGTTTTTAGGATTAAGAGAATAGTGTTTCTCTTGTCGTGGACCAGATGCAGGAATGAGAATTTATTAATCTGGCATCAGTTGCATAAAGGCTAAACAAGTATATGATAAAAAAGGTATTATTAGTTAGTGTTGTTTTTTTAGGTTTATTGGGGAGTGTGTCAGCCCAGACTCGTTTATTGACAGTCGATGAAATGTTTCAACTGGCCGATCAGCACAACAAGAGCATTCGGTTGTACGATTTGGCAGTATCTGAAGCGGAACAGGCAGTAAAAGTAGCTTGCAACGATCGCTTGCCGTCTATTCAGGCGCAGATGGATTTTAAGTACATCGGCGATGGAGTGATGACCGACAGGGACTTTTCCGATGCTGTACATGCTGATATGCCTCATTTCGGCAATTCTTTTGTCGTAAAGGCAAGTCAGGTGGTTTATGCCGGAGGAGCGATAACGAAAGGGATCGAACGGAGCAAGTTGCAGCAACGGCAGGCAGAACTGGAATATGCAGGTAATCGTCAGGACATCCGTTTCCTTCTGGCAGGATATTACCTGGATCTTTTCCAGTTGAACAATCAGAAACGTGTGTATGAAAGTAATATTTCACAAACTCGTTTGCTGGTAAAGGATATGAGAGCATCTTATCGTCAGGGAACAGCATTGAAAAGCGATATTACTCGTTACGAGCTTCAGCTTCAAAGCCTGGAACTTTCATTGACTTCCGTTAAGGACAAGATTGATGTGCTGAGTCATAAGTTGGCAACGGCTATCGGTCTGGAGCCTGGTGTACTGATTCTCCCCGATACAACCGAATTGTTCAAAATCAATGTCGAACACCGGGAAGAAGCCGACTGGTTGCAGGAAATCCCTCACACACCTTCTCTCAAGCTGGCAGATGTGAAAATCAGTCAGGAAAAGAATAAGCTGGAACTGATACGTGCTGAGCGAAGACCGAAGATCAGTCTGGTTGCAGCAAACGATTTTAGCGGTCCTATTCTGGTAGAAGTACCTCCATTGAACAATAATTTTACTTACTGGTATGCCGGTGTAGGTATTTCGTATAATATCGATGCCTTATTCAAAAGCAAGAAAAAGCTGAAGCAGGCACAGATATCTACCCGCAAGATGGAACAGGCGCGCAGACTGGCGGAAGAAGAAGCCGAAAACGATATCCATGCAGCCTACGTTAATCTGAACGAGGCATACATCCGTTTGCGTACGCAGAAAAAGAGTGTGCAGCTGGCACATGAAAACTTTAATATCGTACGTCAGCGATATGTGAACGGACTGGCGCTGATAACCGACATGCTGGATGCCAGCAATACGCAATTGGATATGGAATTGCAGCTGGCAAACTACCAGATAGGTATTTTATACCAGTATTACTTATTGAAAAAACTAACTGGAAATCTCTGATAAGGCTAATAATAAATAAAGAAGACATTATGATAAAAAATAAGAAAAGAGCTATCCCGAATTTTTTTATTGCATTGGTATTGGCGGGAGGAATCAGCTGGGTAGGTGGCAAGTTTATTCATCTGGGCGATGTGGAATATACAGATAATGCGCAAGTCAAACAGCATTTAAGTCCGATCAATACCCGCGTACAAGGTTTCATTAAGAAAATCTATTTCGAAGAATACCAGTCTGTAAAGAAGGGGGACACTCTGGTTGTGATAGAAAATACAGAATATCTGTTGAAGGTCGCTCAGGCTGAGGCTGATTATCAGAATGCACTGGCAGGAAAAAGTGCCATGCATACTACCATCAATACAACGCAAAGTAATATTTACGTTACCGAGGCTGCTATCGAAGAACAGCGTGTCCGCCTTCAGAATGCAGAAACCGATTACAAGCGTTATGCCGAACTGATGAAGGAAGAGGCTGTGACTCCCCAGCAGTTTGACCGTGTAAAGACCGATTATGCTGCTACCAAGGCCAAATACGAACAGTTGGTACGTCAGAAAGAATCGTCTGAGCTTGTTAAGCAGGAGCAGACCCAGCGTCTGGAGCAAAATGAATCGGATATTAAGTTGGCCGAGGCTGCTTTAAATCTTGCCAAGCTGAATCTGTCGTATACCGTAATATGTGCTACAGCCGATGGCGTAACCGGTCGTAAGAATATTCACGAGGGCGAACTGGTCCAGTCGGGACAAACATTGGTTACCCTGGTAGACGGTACAGAAAAATGGGTAATAGCCAATTATAAGGAAACGCAGACTACCGATATGAAGCAAGGACAGCGGGTAGAAATGAATGTAGATGCCATTCCGGGAGTTACGTACGAAGGACGCATCGTTTCCATTTCAGATGCTACCGGTTCTTTTTATTCGTTGATACCTCAGGATAATTCGGCCGGAAACTTTGTAAAGGTAGAGCAGCGAATACCGGTCCGTATAGAATTTACCGAAAATAACAGCAAAGAGAACCTGAACCGTCTGCGTGCAGGTATGAACGTAGAGTGTTACGTAAAACTACAGTAAGGAGAATAATATGGCAGCAGAACAGCGCCCAAGAATTTTGTATTTTAAAGAATACCTTCCAACCTCGTTGTGTGTATTTCTTTCCATGTTTTTTGCATTGGTCTTTCAGTTCAACGGGGGAGTGTTTCTTCCCACTTCAGTGCAGATGTCAAGTGCACTGGGGTGTCTTAAGGAAGATGTTATGATGGCAGGATATGCCTCCTTTATTGGGATGACGCTTATTTTTCCTATCCTGTTTCGTCTGAAGTTTCGTTTTACTACCCGCCGTATCTTTTTGACAGTATGCCCGGTACTTATCTGTTGTAATCTGGTGACAATGCATGCCGAAAACATATTTGTACTGGTCGTGACGTGTTTTATCTCAGGATTTTTCCGTATGTGGGGTACCTTTGAGTGCTTCTCGAATATTCGTTTGAGTGTAACCCCTTCGGGAAATTTTTCTGTTTTCTATCCGGTTATTTATATTATCGTTCTTGAAAGTATCCAGCTTTCCGGGCTTGTAGCTACGCACATCAGCGACTGGGCGAACTGGCAGTACATGCACTGGCTGGTCATTGGTCTGCTGGCTGTGGTATGGTTTTTCGTATACTTTCTGACTCGTCCTTTCCGTCCCGGAAAAAAATTGCCTTTATACGGTATAGACTGGTTAGGAGGTATTCTGTGGGGAGTTGTATTGTTTTCCATCGTGTTTGTCTGTATCTACGGCGAATATTACGACTGGCTGGACAGTTCACTGATTCGCGCTTGTATTGTGCTGGCAGTGGTGTCGATACTGATAAATATCAACCGCATGACTACCCTTCGTCATCCTTATATAGACCCTCACGTATTCAAGTACCGTCATTTCCCGACCATTCTTTTTCTTTTTCTGATGCTATGTCTGTTTCTTACGACCTCATCCGTTTTGCAGGAAATGTTTATGAGCTCCATCCTGAAGTACGATACATTGAATGCTGTATCCATCAACTGGTGTGTGTTTATCGGCATATTGGCTGGTGCGGGAGTCGTTTTTTACCGTCAGGTTGTTCTGCGGAAAGGATATAAACTGCTGATAACCGTTGGCTTTATATTAATAGTAGTCTATCAGTATTACATGTATTTTCTGATTGATCCCAATCTGAATATAGAGAGTTTTTACATACCTAATTTCTTGAAAGGGTTAGGGCATGGGATACTTTATATTTCACTGACTATTTATGTAGCCAAGACAGTTCCATTCAAGCATTTCTTTCAGGGACTGTGCGTGTTGAGCTTTATTCGTACCAGTATTGCCACGCCATTAGGCACAGCTATCCTGAACCGCTGGCTCAAATATATGCAGCAGGATAATATCGGCTTGTTAAGCCGTAAAATGGATTTGGTAAAAGAATGGATGCCCGATGTATCTATCCAGCAACTTTATGCCGAAGTAACCCGTCAGACCCTTTTGACGAGTCTGAAAGAGTTGTTTGGCGCAGTGTGTATTGTCGGAACTATCTTTTTGTTCTTCTTGCTTAGTCAGAAGTTCTGGAGAAAATTTTTGAGACTGTTGCGGAGAAACTATCCCCGATATGCCCGTTATCTGGGGCGCTAACAGACTTGTTTGTGCGGTTGGTGAAGTGTATAGGCAGGCAGAAAGTTATTTTCTGCCGAAATCAGCCGGAACTTCTCCCCACACATCAGTTTCCCATTTACGCAGAGGAGTGGTATACTGATTTTCATTCAGCCACTTTTCTGCCCGTTCTATGAGCTGGAATAATGCTTCCGTTTTCTCCGTACGTTCCAGTTTCGTTTTACATTTTTTCTGTTTTACCCAGTTCAGGGCATTGCGGCTATCGGAATAGATAGGCATATTGATTCTCTTTTGTTTCATCAAAGCCAGTCCGTGTACGATAGCAAGAAACTCTCCGATATTATTTGTTCCATACATCGGTCCGAAATGAAATATTTCCTGTCCGGTCAGCAAATACACGCCTCTATATTCCATTGGTCCAGGATTTCCACTACAAGCCGCATCTACGGCGAGGCAATTCAAATCGAAGTTCTCGGGAATCTTCTTCTCAGATGTTTCTTTTGTTTGCGAATGACTTCCTTTCAGAAAATGATGTGCCGGCGTGGCAAAGGCATGCTCTGCTTCTTCACGGGTAGAGAAAGACTTATATATAGCCCCCTTGTAATTCTTGATTTGCAGCTGGCAGTCGGTCCACGAAGAATATATTCCTGGTTCCACACCTTTCCATACTACATAAAATTTCTGCTGCTTTGCCATAACTTGTCAATAAAGGATACGTTATAAACCAATTCACCACAGATTACGCAGATTCTTACACATAGCGTGCAAAGCCTGTATAATCCGTGGTGAATTATGAAATACTATATTTATTTTGTATTTTGATTACATACGTTCTGGAACCTCAATACCGAGCAGTCCCATTGCCAGCTTAACTACTTTTCCCACATTCTGGCTCAAGGCAAGACGGAATACCTTCAGTGCCTCATTTTCTTCACGCAGAATGCTGAAATCGTGGTAGAACTGATTATATTCCTTTACCAGTTCGTATGCATAGTTTGCAAGAATAGACGGATTATAATCACTGCCGGCCTGACGTACTACGTTTGTAAAATCGGCAAGCATCTGAATCAATCCTTCTTCTTTGGTACTCAGTTCCACACCTGTTGGAATTACAGCAGGAATGGTGATACCAGCTTCTGCAGCTTTACGCAAGATAGACTGGATACGAGCGTAAGTATACTGGATAAACGGTCCTGTATTACCGTTGAAGTCGATAGATTCTTTCGGGTTGAACGTCATGTTCTTGCGTGCATCCACTTTCAGGATGAAGTACTTCAAAGCACCCAGACCGACAATACGTGCGATGTCGTTTGCCTCTTCCTGAGTCAGTCCGTCCAGTTTGCCCAGTTCACTGCTGGTTTCCTTAGCTGTTTCTATCATAGCCTCCATCAGGTCGTCGGCATCAACAACCGTACCTTCACGGCTCTTCATCTTACCTTCAGGCAATTCTACCATGCCGTAAGAGAAGTGAACCAAATCCTTACCCCATTCAAATCCCAGTTTATCGAGCAAAATAGAAAGTACCTGGAAGTGATAATTCTGTTCGTTTCCTACTACATAAATCATTTTGTTAATAGGAAAATCCTGGAAACGGAGTTTGGCAGTACCGATATCCTGAGTCATATATACAGAAGTACCGTCGCCACGCAGCAACAATTTATGATCCAGTCCTTCCGGAGTCAGGTCAGCCCATACAGAACCATCTTCCTTGCGGTAGAAAAGACCTTTTTCAAGCCCTTCCAGAACCTTTTTCTTTCCTTCCAGATAAGTTTCTGATTCGTAGTATATCTTGTCGAAGCTGACGCCCATCATTTTATATGTTTCATCGAATCCTGCATAAACCCAGTCGTTCATTTTCTTCCACAACGCACGGATTTCAGGATCATTTGCTTCCCATTTACGAAGCATTTCGCGAGCTTCTTGCATCAAAGGTGACTGAGCCTCGGCTTCCTCCTTGCTCAAACCTTTTTCCATCAGTTCGGCTACTTCAGCTTTATAATGCTTGTCGAAAGCCACGTAATAATCACCAATCAAATGATCACCCTTCTTGCCCGATGATTCAGGCGTTTCGCCATTACCATATTTCAACCAAGCCAACATTGATTTGCAGATGTGAATGCCTCGGTCGTTTACGATGTTAGTCTTCACAACCTTATTGCCGTTGGCAGCCATGATATTGGCAAGTGCATTACCCAGCAGGTTATTGCGGACATGGCCCAGATGGAGCGGTTTATTTGTATTGGGAGAAGAATATTCAATCATTACCAGCGGTGCATTGTCGGCAGCTTTCTGTATTCCCCATTGTGCATCAGCGTGAATACGATTCAACAGTTCCACCCATACATCCGATGCAATAGTCAGGTTCAAGAATCCTTTGATTACATTATAGCTTGCGATAGCCGGTTCATTCTGTTTCAGATATTCACCAATTTCCTGAGCAGTCTGTTCCGGACCTTTCTTCGACATTTTCAGAAAAGGGAAAACCACGAGCGTAAGATGACCTTCAAACTCTTTTTTGGTTTTCTGCAATTGTACCATTTTAGCAGGAACTTCTGCACCGTACAATTCTTTTACCCCGTTGATGACGGAGGCAGTCAGTTTATCTTCTATTTTCATGTGTATAGCTTAGTGCGTTTGTTATTAGATACTTTCTCGGGCAAAGGTACTAATTTTTCCGGGAAAAACAATCGCGTATGTTCTGTTGCCGTGTAAATAAGGTTACTCTCCCCGGGTTGAAGTATTCTTTACGTGTAAAAAGCGGGGCTATATGAAAAAATAAAGGAGTGTCAACACCTCTCAGGGGGAAGAGAGAGCGACACTCCTTTTCGTGTTATGAAGAATTAAAGGGTTCTGTTATTCTGCTATACAGATTGTCACACGGTTTTCTTCGGCCGTGCTAAATGGCTGTACAGTGTCACCTTTGTAATCAACAGTGATACGCTGGCTGTCGATGCCTTTTTCTTTCAGTTGGGCAGCAACGGCTTCGGCACGTTTCTTAGAAAGGTTCATGTTAATATTTGCATTACCGGTCTGCTTGTCTGCATATCCGCAGATCGTAACTTTGCAGTCCGCATGATTCTTCATGAATTCTGCCAGTTTTTCAATCTTCTGTTCTTCTGTCGTCTGAATCTTTGACGAGTTGATAGTGAAGAAGACATTTTCTGTCAGGTTGATTTTTTCTTGTTTTACCGGAGCAGGCTGTTGTACAGGTTTCGGCTCTTCTTTTACAACAGGAGCCGGTTGTGGAGTCGGTTCATAATATACAGGTTCTGTCTTACGAGAAGTCTTTCCAAATTTAATGGTAAATCCGGCAAGTGCATTAAACTGCCAGTCGGCATTTCCTGCTTTCTTTGAGTTGAATTTATCCGACAACACATTTGCGTTCACCTCGATGTTAAAGAACAAGTTCGAGGTCAGTCGCAGATTAGTGCCCAGACCAGCTCTTCCTACCGGACTGATTTTGTTATCTGTCCACAGGTAACGTAAGTCATAGCCTTTGTTGGCCAATGCTACAGCTTCGTCATTGTTGAAAGCTCCGTTCAGACCTACTCCTACAAACATATAAGCATTGAAGAAACGGTCAGGATTATAACGACAGAACAGATTACTCAGATCCAGTGTCGCATCTACATTTCCTTGCAAGTAGTTGTACTTGTAATGTTGATTGCCGGCAGCCCATCCTCCTTTAGCCTGCCAACCACTTATTCCAGCACGCAGTCCCCAGAGCGGTGTAAACTGGTAGCCGCCGTAGATAGCACCAGCTGGCGAGATTAAATCTCCAAATTTAGCTTCACCACGTGTGTGTGCAGCACCGGCTTGTACTTGCATGAACCAGTGAGGAACAAATTCAGTCTTTCCTTCTTCCTTGATTTGTGAAGAAGAAGTTTGTGCATTTCCGGCGATTACGCTCATCAGCAATAATGCTGCCGGTAGAATTCGTTTGCTAGTCATAAGCTGAATTTTTTATAGATTACGAAATAAAAAGGGGGATGAAATTTACCATCCCCCTCCTAGTGTTATATCCTAATATTGAATTTTATTTTTCAGCTTTCAATACTACAGGAATTGTACATACTACTTTTGATAAGTTTTCAAATGTAAATGTAACTTTAACTGGCAAGGTATAATTTCTTGTCAATTTAGCTCCCTCATTCTCCCAAGTAAATACACCGTTATTATCGATGGCTAATGTAGAGTTAGCAGACATATTAGCCTTAATAGTCTTGTAATCAGCATTGCTTTCATCGAATTCATAGCTAACAGTTGGAGCTGCAACTTTATAGTCATTTATTGCTTTAGAAGTTAAAAGCAATTTAGTACCATCCCAATGATAGATTGCATCTCCTTTTCTATCATTTACTAATAACTGTGTCTTAACATCACCTGTATTCTTGCCAATTCCGTTGCCATAAACTTCAATAGCTTTTCCTGTTGTAGCAACGAATGGGTTAATGAATTTAATGTTATAGTTAAAGTTGCAAGTTTCACCGTTGACTAATGTTGTCTTATAAGTCATATTTTTGATGACTTCAGATTCAGTCATAGCACCATCCAATGCAACTGTAAAGTCTGTTGTCTTGACAGCACTAGCATCAGGAGTTACTCCAGTTGTACCAGTTGCCCATTGGAATGAAAGTCCATTTACTGCAATATTATTGATTTCGCTATAATATTGGAAGATATTCTTACCATTAATTCTTTCGAAATGTTCATTTACTACTGAAGACATTTCCCAAGTCTTAGAGGCATTCAACTGACCTTTGACTACAATAGTATTTTCACCTTCCAAATACAATGGGTTATAAGTGAATGTCTTACAATCTTCTTTTACATAGAATACTTGAGATAAAACGATGTCTCCTCTTTGTTTTTTATTGTCAGAAGGAATTGTAATAGTAACAGTATACTCAGCACCCTTACCGTCAACATCCATATATGTGTTTTCGGTCTTAATTTCATTATTTATAGCTAACTTAATGTTAGAAGTCTGAGTTTCGCCCTTATTAATCAGAACCTCAAACTGGAATCCTGCATTATTAAATATCCAATGATTATCTGCAGTAAGTGGATAAGTTACAAGAACAAGTTCCGCACCAGTAGTTTTCTGCTTAGTAGTAATCTTAACTTCATATTTATCTTCATCTCCGCCATAGAAGTTCCAGAAGTTCTGTGAATTTAATCCAGTTTTACCATATATTACATTATTAACTTCTTTCCATGGCATTTGGCCAACAACTTCAGCTTTATTTTGTCCTCCTAAATTATGATATTCATATTCTTTAGTAGCAGAAATATTAGCCGTAATTGGATCTTTATCCTCACCCGGAGTTGTTGAAATATCTGTAATCTGCAGTTTAATATAAGAAGAAGCAACTAATCTTCTTACACCGGCATTTGAAGTAAGATAAGCATCAACACGAACAACTGGAGTTTTGCCTATAGCCGGAGTCAGTCCTTCTGTTAAATGAGTTTCATCAACTTTAATAACGCCTTCCTCTACTTCTTTAACATACCACTGCTGATTAGTTTTTTGGGTATCATTTGAATTATATTCATTAACCAATGTAAATTCATAACTCATACCTACAAATCCTAATTCTGCCAAGAATTCTTTCTTTTCTGTAGAGTATAGTCCTACATATTTTTTCAAATCGATTGATTCATTGTAAGAGAATTCGAAGTTTGCTTTCTTATTAAGATCAACAAATTGTTTAACAAAAGCATCTGATTCGCCTTTTTCGATACTCTGAGTTCGAGGATAGAATTTAACTAAGTTTCCTGTTTTTAGCGTTTCCAAGCTATCTGCCAAATTTACATCAATATCGTTAGATTTTACATGGATATAATCAGATGTTACAGGATTTTGGCCCGCCCATACTTGTAATGCTGCAATGTCTTCCTTCGTATTTGTCGTGCTCAAAGCGCTTGCATTAACTGTTGTTTTAACAGCAACTGTTCCTTCTTTGTCATCCCAAGTATAACCTGCACAATTTAATAAGTTCTTCTGATCAGCAGTAGAACGAGTTGCAACTTGACGGTTAATAAATGCCAAAACTGCATCCTGAATATTTGCATTGCTTGGGTTCAGACGATATGCTGTTTCAACGATATTTGATTTATCAAAATTTGCTTGTGCAATAAATTCTTTTGTAGAACTATTATATTTAGTTTCATCTAAATATGTTGCCAAATGTAAAAACTCGTCTGTTGTCGTTGGATATGGAACTTCACTACTTACAACTTCTGGAATGAAAGCTACAGAGCCGAGTTGAATACCTACATTAAATGAAACATCTCCAATTTTTCCATTTCCTAAATCAACGCCAGATAAAGTCAACTGAGTACCATTGAATACAGCTGTCATGCTACCGCTCTTCCAGCTAATTTCTGTCTTTTCAACAAATTTACCATCTTTGTAAATATCGAAGCATCCTGTTTCTGGGTTGGGAACATAATATAACCCATCTTCTCCGGCAGGACCTTCTGGACCTTGAGGACCTTGAGGACCTTCAGCTCCATTTGTTCCGACGGCTTTCCACTCTGTTTTGTTGTCATTTTTGTACCAATAACCATCAGAGCCAATAGTCCATGTATCTCCGTTTGTACCATTTTCTCCATTTTTAATTGCATACTTTTGGCCGTCAGAAAATTCGATTTCAAATCCATTTTCTATAGACGTAACAGACTTAATGGTTTTCCCATTTTCAATTGCTAATTTTAGGTCTGCCACAGATTTCTCGACAGCATCGACTCTTTGGTTTAAAGAATTAATGTCATCATCGTAATCAGAGCAAGATACCATTCCCCCTGCAAGAAGCACACTTCCTAACAATAGGGCTCCATAGAATTTTTTCTTCATACTCTTTAAATTAATTAATGAATGATAATTGATAATGTTCTTTATTATTCTTTATCGCTTTTTATTTTATTTGCAAATCTACTCGCAAAGGCGGTGCCTATGCTTGTCTATTTGTATATAATTGTGTATTTTTTGACAAAAAGGTAAAAATTAACTTTTTTCTTTTGGGGGGCGGTGATCTTTCTTCCAAACCGAAGGCGGAATGCCCTCTTTTAGTTTGAATTGCTTGCTGAAATGCGCCTGGTCGGCAAATCCTACCATTTCGGCAAGGTCGCTCAGATTTATGTCGGGTGATTGTATAATTTTTTGCTTGGCTTCTTCTATGCGGAGGTCGTTTACCCAACCATTGAAATTTGTCTGATAGGTTTCGTTGATGTAATTTGACAAATATGTACGATTTACACCTATTTCACGGCTTAAATCTTGAATGGTAACTCCAAGTTTTAGGTATCCTTTGCTCTCTTCCCATTGCGTGATTTTCTCTTTTATGACATCGTTGTTCTGACCGTGCCTTTTTTCTTCTGAGTGATGCTGCTCTGCAGGTGCCGCAGCCGGAGCGGCTGGCTCTTTATTAACTGACGGTTCATTGGAAACTATTATGCTGTAATTATGATATTGTATGCCCAATGAAATAAAGAAGACTGTATAGCAGAGGGTAAATATTTGCAGGTAAATATAGTTGGGGTATATTTCGGCTACGATTCCCATTACACCTATTATAAAGGCGGCAGCCCATGTCCGAAGCGGGTATTTTTTCAGGTTTGCTGCTTCGATGCTTTTCCCTTTTAGTAAGATTTTGGTAATGTGTATATAGATGATTGTGTAAAAAATAAATTGTATTACGTAGCATGAAACCAGGATATAGTAAAACCATTCTCCGGGCTTACCCTCGGCCATAAATATATATATAATGTTTGCTGCGCATAGTAAAGCGGTGTAAAAGACCTGATGCCTGAGAAAATTTTTTAGCCTCTCTCTCTCGTAAAGTGGATATACGAATATCCAAAATACCAGCAAAGTTTCTACTGGCAGGATGAGCTGGATGAAATAGCTTTTACCATATATATTTAAAGAGCCTCCTGCAAAGGCAAATGATAAAGCAGATATACCTAATATCAGGGAGGCTATTTCTACTAAGATGTAGCCTTTCTGGTAATTTTTCTTATTATTATTCTTGGGTATGGCTGAATAATGTAAGAATATAGCAGTAAGTATACAGCATATTCCAGATGTGATTTCAAGTACAGATACGTTGTCCTCCATAATGTTCTTTATAAATAGATAGAATCTATTAACTTTGATTACGAGGTAAATTTATGAAATATGTCTGTATGACAAAAATTTTTATTTGTCAAATTTCGTGTTTTGTCTAAATTTCTGTACTATTTTGATGAATTGACAAAAAACAAATCGCAATGTTTCATTTATATGTTAAGGTAGACAGGTAGTTCTCGGAAAACATTTCATTTGAGATTTGCAGCAACTGAGAAGAAGTAAGCGCTTCGATTCGTTGAAATATTTCTTCTTTCTCTTCGTAACGTTTGTAGTGGAGAAAGCATTTTGCCATATCGAGGGCATTGTTTTCAAAATTGTCGCTTGCCACTCCGATTTGTCCGATGATTTGTTTTTTGGCAGCATGTAGTTGGGTGGAGGTCAGAGTATGGTCGCATAACTTTTTCAGTTCCTTATGTACAAGCTCCGTACAATAGTCGGCATCTTCCTGGTCGCAGCCAAAATAGATACAGAATGTTCCGGTGTCTGTATAAGCTGTCAGGTTCGATTCTACCGTATATACCAGTCCTCGTTTCTCGCGTAACGATACGTTCAGCCGGCTGTTCATGCCGGGACCTCCCAATATGTTGTTGAGCAGGTAAAGGCCTGTGCGTCTTTCATCGTATGCGTTATATCCTCGTCCGCCAATCATGACGTGTGCCTGATGGGTATCTTTATGTGAAACGAGTTGTCGGGGCTGATAGGGCAGAGGAGCTTGCCGCTGGTAGCCTTCTACTTCTGAGAATGGAATTCCTGCTGTCGCCTTTCCTACGGTTCGTACAATGCGCTTGAAATCTATGTCGCCTTGTACAAAGAAGACCATATTGGTAGGTTTATAGTATCTCCCTACAAAACGGAGGGCATCCTGGCTGCCGAAACGGCGCAATTGTTCCGGTTCCCCCAAAATGTTGCGTCCTAAGGGATGGTCAGGAAAGATCAGTTCTTCGAAGTCGTCGAATATTAGTTCTGCCGGACTGTCTTCATAGCTTTGGATTTCATCGATTATGACTTCTACCTCTTTGGCTATTTCCTGTTGGGGAAAGGTACTGCTGAATACTATGTCGGTCAGTAGTTCTACCGCACGGGCAAAATGCTCTTTCAGGAAGGCGCTGTATATGACGGTTTCCTCCTTATTAGTATATGCATTCAAATCGCCTCCTACATTTTCCATTCGGTTCAGAATATGCCATGCACGCCGCTTGCGTGTTCCTTTAAATATAAGGTGTTCCACAAAATGTGCCATACCTTGCTCGTCGGGATATTCGTCGCGTGTACCGGCATCGACGGCGAATCCGCAATAAGTAACATTGGTAGTACTTGGAGTATGTATAATGCGTAACCCGTTGGGCAGAATAAAGGTATTGTATGGCATGAGTTTTTTCTTTGAGTCGATTTTCGATACAAAAATACAATAATACTTATTGTCGTAACTGAAAAAATACGGATATTTGCAAGAATATTGATTCTCTCACTGCCGGTTGCATCAGTTGTCTGGTAAATTTTTTAGTTGTGTATAGGCTGAACTATAAGATTTTTGCATGTATCTGTGTAAACAGGCAGTGTGGCTTAACGTAAAGTATTATGAATAAAATTGCGATATTCTGTTCTGCATCCGATCACATTGATGCGGTTTATGCTGAAAAAGCAGCGGAGGTGGGAGCCTGGCTGGGGCAGACCGGCAAGTGGCTGATTTATGGCGGCTCGAATACCGGACTGATGGATGCCGTTGCCCGCGCTGCAAAAGAGCATGGTGCCATGATTATGGGCGTAGTTCCTACTAAACTTGAGGAGAGGGGGATGGTAAGCGATCTGCTTGATGTAACGTTTCGGGCTGTCAATCTGAGCGACCGGAAAGATATTATGTTGCAGGAAGCCGATGTGGCTGTTGCATTGCCCGGAGGCGTGGGAACATTGGATGAAATTTTTCATGTTATGGCTTCGGCCACTATAGGGTATCATGAAAAGAAAGTGATATTCTATAATGTGAACGGTTTCTGGAACGGAATTATCGATTTTCTCGGAGGACTGGAAACGCAGCATTTCGCACATCGTCCTCTGAAGAATTACTTTGCTGTAGCAAATACTTTCGACGAACTGAAGCAATTATTGAATTCTTAATTTACTAAATACATCTTAATATGATTTCATCTATTCACGAACTGTTGCAGCGCGAAGCGCAAGCTGTATTGAACATTCCCGTAACAGATGCATACGAGAAAGCGGTTGCACTGATTGTAGAGCAAGTACATCGCAAAAAGGGTAAACTGGTAACCAGCGGAATGGGCAAAGCAGGACAGATTGCTATGAATATTGCCACGACTTTTTGTTCTACGGGCATCCCTGCCGTATTTCTTCATCCGAGTGAGGCGCAGCATGGCGACCTGGGTATTTTGCAGGAAAACGATTTGCTGCTTCTGATTTCCAATTCTGGAAAGACACGTGAGATAGTGGAGTTGACCGATCTGGCTCATCGCCTGAATCCGTCGTTGAAAAAGATTGTCATTACCGGAAATCCTGTCAGTCCGCTTGCTGAGGCTGCCGATATTTGTCTGGCTACCGGACACCCGGACGAGGTGTGTCCGCTGGGCATGACTCCTACTACTTCTACTACCGTAATGACGGTTATCGGCGATATACTGGTGGTGGAAACTATGAAGCAGACCGGATTTACCATAGAAGAATATAGCAAACGTCATCATGGGGGCTATCTGGGTGAACGTTCCCGTGCGCTGAGTAAATAATGTAAAGGGTGGCTTATGAGAAAGGTTATCGGTATTGGAGAAACGATTCTTGACATCCTGTTTCGTGACGGACAGCCGCAGGCTGCGGTTCCGGGGGGATCGGTCTATAATGCCATGATTTCGCTGGGAAGGATGGGGCAGAATGTCACCTTCATCAGTGAAACGGGAAACGACCGTGTGGGAGAAATGATTCTGGCAAATATGCGTGATAATGGAGTAGATACGGCGAACGTAAATGTGTTTCCGGAAGGGAAATCGCCTGTGTCACTGGCTTTTCTTAATGAGCGCAACGATGCTGAATATATTTTCTATAAGGATTATCCGCGGCAGAGGCTGGATGTGAATATGCCCGACGTTTCGCGGGATGATATTATCATGATAGGATCGTATTTTGCCGTTACGCCTGTATTGCGCGACAAGGTAAAGGAGTTGCTCGACAAGGCGCGTGACGCGGGAGCCATTGTTTATTATGATGTGAATTTCCGCAGTACCCATGTCAATGAGGCGATAAAGCTGATGCCTACCATTATAGAAAATTTTGAGTATACAGATATTCTGAGAGGTTCGACGGAGGATTTTCAGAATATGTTCCGCCAGCCGGATGCAGACAAGGTTTATCAGAATCATGTAGCTTTCTATTGTCCGAACTTTATCTGTACGGATGCTGATGGTGATGTGCGTCTGCGTACAAAAAATGTATGCAAGGATTATCCGGTTACTCCTCTGAAAGCTGTCAGTACGATAGGGGCCGGTGATAATTTTAATGCAGGAGTTGTATACGGATTGCTGAAGTACCGTGTCCGTCGGGATGATCTGGCGGAGTTGGGTGAAGAGGACTGGGATGCCATTATCCGTTGTGGAATGGATTTCAGTGCGGATGTGTGCAAGAGTGTGAACAATTCTGTATCGAAAGAATTTGCCGATTCGTATCGTTGATGCTGGAATATGAATTATTTTTTGTACAAAAGAAAAAAACTTTTGTACAAAAAATAAGAAAACGTCGGGAGGTTTTTGTCGAAATCTCCTGACGTTTCTTTTGTATCGTTACGGGCTTTGTATTCTGTGCTCTTTATCCGTAATGAAATGTTGTACCTTGCCGGCGGTGGACGCGGTATGGTAGTTGCCGGTAGAGAAGCAGATAAAGGGTACAGAAGTTAGAACTTTTCTTCGTTTTCGGCTGCAAGCTTCTTGATAGCCTGCTGAAAGGCAATGAATCCTCCTCCTAAAACTCTTCCGCCATCGTAGAATACAGCCGATTGTCCCGGGGTTATGGCCGAGGCTTCTGCTTCGAATTTTACCAGCAGGTGTGAGTCGTCGAGCTGTACGATACGGCAGGGAATGGGACGGCTGCGGTATCGGATGCGTACGGAAAGGTTCGTGCATTCCAGCAATTCTTTCATGTCTATTACGTTAATATCTTCAACCAGCATGTATCCGGCTTTCAGTTGTTCTGCGTCGCCCAGCATGACGGTGTTTTTTGCCGGATTTATTTTAAGGACGTATGCCGGACGTCCCAGAGCAATTTCCAGTCCTTTGCGTTGTCCGATAGTGTAGTAGGCAAATCCTTTATGCTGTCCGAGTTTTAATCCTTTACTGTCGACAAACCATCCCGGTCCTATTCGTTGGTCGATGTCCGGACAATGTTCTCTCAGAAATTCCCGGTAGTCTTTGTCGATAAAGCAGATTTCCATGCTTTCGCCTCCGCGCGCTTTGGCTTCGAAGCCTTTGCCGGCAAGATAATCTCGTACCTCAGCCTTGGTCATGCCTCCCAACGGGAATACCATCCGCTTTAATATTTCCTGCGGCAGTTTCCAGAGAAAGTAGGACTGGTCTTTTGTTGCATCGTCGCCGGTAACAATATAACGATGTCCGTTCCGGTCTTCCAGACGGCAGTAATGGCCGGTTGCAATCTGCGCACATCCGGTTCGGTCGGCCCATTCGCACAGGATACGTTCCTTGAACAGCGGATTGCACATGACACAGGGATTCGGTGTACGTCCCTTCATGTATTCGTCGATAAAGTACCGGACGATTACGTTGCGGAACTCTTCACGGACATCGGCTACATGATGCTCTATGCCCAGTCGCTTGGCCAGTGCCTGTGCTTCCAGTATTTCATCGGGTTGTTCCTGATGGGGAGTAGAAAAGTGAGAGGGGATATCCCATGTTCTCATGGTTACACCTACAACTTCGTAACCTTGTTCTTGTAGCATGATGCAGGTGGCAGAGCTGTCTATTCCTCCACTCATGCCTACCAGTATTCGCTTTTCTTTATTCATGATAAAATTTACTGCTGTTTTGTATTCGACAAAAATAAAAATAAAAACAGAAATCTTTTGCCGATGTTTGTTGGAATCTGTCCTTATAAATATTGTATAACAATTCGTTTAACTTATTTTATATATTGTAAAAACCTTGCATAAGATTAAGCTCTTTTAGACTTTTAAGTGAATTATGATTTTTCTATTAAAAAGTGAAAATGATATTAACTCTTATTTGAGTTAAATAAAACTATATGTTTTGTGGTTTCTATTTTGTTATTAATATCTGTTTTTATTGTCAAAATGTTATGGTAGGTGGTGTCTTTTGTGTGATATTAATCCATTATATTTGCTCTATATGCAATATTTGTTCCTGCAATATTATTTCGAACTTTTTTCATAATTTATTTTATTTTTCCAATCTCTTGTCTATTTTTGCATTTCAGTTAACAACAATTAGTTGATAGGGAGAATGCTTATTTGGCAAAATCTAAACTTTTAAGAGAGAGCGTTTTTGATTTATATTAATTAATTAAAATTCTTTTTTATGAAGAAATTTAAATTTTCAGTCTTATTGGCCTCAATGTTTTTCCTGGTTGTATTGGGAGGATGTAGTGGCAATGACGAAGAAGTAACTCCTCCGGGTGAGGGACCGGAATCTGAAGTAACTATTGAGATTAAAAGTGCAGATGGAGATGAGAGTAGTGCTATCTATGCAACTTCTGCCAATATTTCCCTGAATTTGGCGGGAGTTGATTCTTATACTTATCTGGTAAAAGAAGGTAGTGTTGACGAAGCTGACTTCCCCGATGCTGAAGTAATGTTCGCTGATGCCGAAAGAGAAGGAGGTAATGGCGTCTTTACTGCAACAGATGGTGAAAACATATTGCATCTGTATGGCTTGAACGGAGATACAGAATATACAGCTATTCTGGCTTTCAAGGTGGGCTCGGAATATCAGGTGAAAGGATTTGAATTCAAGACTCCTGCTTATTCCAGACGTATTACTGTAATTTCTGCAACTCGTGATGAAATTAAATTCCATATCGAAATGCCTTCCGATAAATATTATAAGTGGGTGTTTGCCGATGCGTTAAATTATAATTCGATGAAGGATCAGTTCTTGCAGACTGACATTGATTTTCTGAAGAATCCGGCTACGGGTATTTCTTCTGGTCCGCAGGATATCACTATAACCAATGGTGAGTTGATGGTTCCGGGTGATGAGAACTGGGGAACTTGGGAAGTTCATCAGGGTACAGCTTATGTCATTCTGGTTGGTGAATGTGATGTGGATGGCAATCTTGATTATGAAGTTGATTATGGCGGAGGCGGTATTATGTGGAGTCAGGTTCTTGCGCCAACCGTAGGCGACTATTCAGAAGAATGGTCCGACGAATATGTAACTTTCAACGGCTTGTATGCCAAACAGATGGTATATGCTCAGGGAGCAGAACAGGTGGATGCAAAGGCTACAGTTTCGGTTCTGAAGAAAAATGAATCTAAACTGAAAGTGTCTATCACTCCTCCGGAAGGTGCATTGAGCTATGGTATCTTTATGGCTTCGGATGACGATTATCAGAAAATGATTCAGTTTGTAGGTGAACAAGGTATACCAGCAATGGTTTTCAATGAAAGTACTCCACTGGTAGAGCCGCAGGAAATTGAATATACTGGTCTGGAAATCGGAAAGAAGTATCATTTGTTCGTTACATCTAATTTTGCGGATGACTATTCTAAACAGAGCTTCCAGGATGAAGTATATGAAATTGTAGAATCTACTAAGCCTGATGTGCAACTGACGGTAGTTGGTAATGTAGAAAAAGATCAGCCTTATAAAGTTAGTTATACAATTAAGGCTCCTAACGGTGATTGCAGAGGCATTCGTTATGTAGAGAACTCTATGTCGGAATGGAATTCTTCATTACGTCCTGAATATGGAATGGATGAAAAATATTATCTGACAAATTATGGAAAGGATGTTGTATCAGCTGATGTAATAGAGGCTATTAACAGTGCCGAAGGATATAAGATGTACTTCGATTCATATCCGGAAGAAGAAAATATGTTGGCTGTACAGGCATATAATGAAGATGAAGATTTGTCCGAGCCTTATATGGCAAAGGCAACCGCTGTAGCCGATTTTGGTACTCCGGTTGATGCTGACGGACAGGCTGTATTGAATGCATTGTGTGGTACATGGAATGCTACATTCAACCAGGTTGCTACTGATGGTAGTGTAAAGGCTGTTACTTTCCCGATTGAATTTGCCAGAGAACCGGAAGATGCAGGCGAATATCCGGATTATGAAGGATTGGTTCAGACTATCATGAAAATGAAAGGCATGACCGAAGAAGAGGCTAAGATTTATATCGATGAGGAGAAAGCCAACTATATTGAAGCACGCGAAAAACAGATTAATCTGTACAAGATGAAAAATCGTGTGGTTGGACGTATGAAGGGTAGTTTCCCTCACCAGTATGCCAGCCCATGGGATTTGTTCAATAATGCTTCTTATACAGCAGTGGATGCAGATGACTTGTTCTTCGATTACGGACCGAAGATTTTCTTCGAAGTAGTGCCTGTAGAAGAAAACGGACAGACTAAATATGCTGTAATTCTGAGTGCATCTAACGTGTTCTCTGTTCCGCCTGTAAGTAACTGGAGTGCACCGTTCGTTTACTATGTTTTAGGCTATGACAGTAAGACTGGAAGCGTTTACTATAGTGATTTCCCTGTAAAGATTGATGAAGACGGAAACGGACTTGCTGTACAGGCTTATGAATATGATGGCGTAACACTTGCTCCTTCATTTGCCGGTATGTATAACAATAATATTTATACTACTTATTATGGTTCGGGTGACTTTGTCCTGACACGTAATAGCTCTTCGGCTATGAAAACTTTGAAGTCGTCTGTTGCACCGCTGAAGACTGCTGCAAAGACTGTCTTTACAACTCCGTGGGCTGCCAGAAAACAAGCTGTTGTCAAAACAATGTCAAAGACATTCTTGCCGTCGGCTGATGTTGCACGTAAGCTGAAACGTGAAACTATTACTATCGACTATTCACAGCAGCGTTTTAAGGTCAGCAAGAAAACCAAATAAGGCTGGTTGATAATTGCGAATGTTCGCTTTAATATGATAATTCCGTTTGAGAGGCTTTTTGATATAGAGTCTGGAATGATTACCTGAAAAGGGCAGGAGCTTTAAGAGAAAGCTTTCTCAAACGGATTTTTTACTTTACAAATTGGTTAAATACTTTAATTAGGGAAAATTTACTATGTTACATAAATTGTTATTTGTAGTCTGTCTGCTTTGTGGCTGTTTGCAGGTTGCTGCACAAGGTAAACTTTCGAACGTAAAGGTTGAAGATGCCGATGGCAAACAGATCGAGGTGACTTCTCTGGTAGATGGAAAACCGTTTATCATGTCTTTTTGGGGGATTACTTGCAAGCCTTGTCTGATGGAACTGAATGCCATCAATGACCAACTGGAAGAATGGCAGGAAGAAGTCGATTTTAAGGTAGTGGCTGTATCGATAGACGACAGCCGTTTTTCTACTCGTGCACGTACCATGGCTTCAGGCTCAGGATGGAACTTCGTCTGTGTATTCGATAAGAATCAGGATTTGAAACGTGCCATGAATGTTACTTTTACTCCGCAGACTTTTATTGTAGACGGACAGGGAAACATCGTGTATTCGCATACAGGATATACTCCGGGCAGCGAACTGGAGTTGTTTGAAAAATTGAAAGAACTACAACAAAAATAATTCATTCCCGATGAGAAAGCAACTTTTTATATTAGGTGTAGCGGCTGTCGGAGCGACAACTGCTCTTCATGCACAGACTCGTGATAAAGGAACTCTTACGGGAAGTTTAGAATCGAATAGCATCTATTATGTAGATGATAGCGAACTGGGATCGGCTGCAGCCAATCCGGACGATCATTTCGGTTCAAATAATTATTTAAAACTGGATTATGTTCGGGGTAAATTCTCGGCTGGAGTTCAGTTGGAAGGTTTTTTCCCAGCCTTACAGGGATATGATTATGGAACCTATGGTAATGGTCGCCGTGCTATTCTCGGTTCAAAATATGTAGCGTGGGAAGATGGTGACTTCGGGTTTCGTGTAGGTGATATTTTTGATCAGTATGGAAGTGGTCTTGTTTTCCGTAGTTATGAAGACCGTACCCTGGGGTTCAATAACTCAATAGAAGGCGTATGGGGACATTATAGCTATAAAAATTATGTATCGTTGAAAGGTATGTACGGAAGACCGCGTTTGTATCTGGATTATGCGGAATCGGCTGTACGTGGAGCTGACCTTACCTTGTCTTTATCGGATATGGTGGGTTGGAAAAATGGTTCGGTACAGTTGGAAGGCAGCTACGTAAACCGTTATGAAAACCTGAAAGACAATGCCGACTATGTAGACCGTTTGACTACAAACAATCTGGACATGTATGCCGTAGGCGGTAATTTAAATTGGAATGGTCTGGATGTTCGTGCCGAATACGTAACGAAAACGAAAGATCTGCCGGAAGTTTCTTCTGCTACTGAAGTGGATGGAAATGCTATTCTTGCTGAAGTGGGATATGCAACAGGTAATTTTTCTGCTTTGGGTACTTTCCGTCGTTTGGAACACATGAATACTATGCTTACCTTACAGGGACAGGGATCGGGAAATACATTGAACTATTTGCCTGCCTTGACACGCCAGTATACTTATATGCTTGCCAATTTGGAACCGTATCAGGTAAATGCAGAAGGTGAAACTGCCGGACAGGTCGATGTGTACTATTCGTTGCGCCCGGCTTCGAACCGTGCAAACTATTGGAATTTTCATGCGAATTTCTCGACTGCCTATTCAGATAAGAACATTACAGGAGAGTCACGTTTGTTGTGGCGTGATATCAATGCTGATGTAGAACATCGTTGGAACAAGCAGTGGAAAACCGCAGTATTGGTATCTGTTCAGGAGTGGAGTCCTACTCATGGAATGGATGACAAAACATATGCTTCGAACATCTTTGTAGTAGACAATACCTATAAGTTCAACAGCAAAATGGCTTTGCGTGCGGAATTGCAATATCTCTATTCGGCTGATTACGAAAAAGACTGGATGGCTGCCTTGCTGGAATTCAGTATGGCTCCCCGCTGGAGTGTCAGCGTAAGCGATATGTACAATCATGGTACCACAAAGATTCATTATTATACAGCTTCTGTAAGTTATACACGCAAGAATACACGTGTACAGTTAAGCTATGGAAGAAATCGTGCTGGTTATGTCTGTTCGGGTGGAGTATGCCGCTATACACCGGCATATACTGGAGCTAATCTGGTCGTGACTTCTTCTTTCTGATGCGGAATGTGGTCTAAATAATTGAAATCAACAAATTACAAAATAAAAAACATATATGAAAGCTTATATATTTAAAACTTTGGCAGCCTGTTTTCTGATGGCTTTTACTGCATGTTCTGGAAGTGACGGAGGAGATGCACTTCCTGGAACTGATCCTGATACAGACCCGGGAACTGAGATTGAGGGCGATCTGTCTTTATCCGTTTCTGGTACAGTGATTGAGGCAAATGGAACCGATGCTGTTACTATTGCAGTTATGAAAGGTAAAACTGACATTACATCTTCTTCAAAGGTTTATGTAGTCAGTCCGTCCGGCAGTACTGAATCTTTTCAGGGAACCTCTTTCAGTACGACAACTGAAGGGGACTATATCTTTTATGCTTATTATGGAGGTGAAAAGACTGAAGACGTAACCGTCAGAGCATTTAAGGATATTCCTGCACTGCCGGCCGACAGCAAGCCTGATCAGAGTACAGATTTTGTAAAGCGGGTACTTACCATTCAGCATACAGGGACATGGTGCCAGAACTGTCCGTATATGAAAAAAGGAATTGATGCCTATTTGCAGAAAAATCCTGATAATTGTGCTGTTTTTGTAGCTTCACACAATGGTGATACAATGGCTGGGGATGCTAGTAATGCTGTAAATTCTTATCTGACGGTTAGTTCTTATCCTTCGTTAAGTGTAGATTTGAATGCATCGAATATGATTCAGGGAGCGTTGAATGATGCAGATTTGCAAGCAGAGCAGATTGCTGCCAGAATAAATGATGCTGAAAGTAATGGATGTAAAACGGGTATTTCAGTAGCAGCAACGAAGCCTGAAGGTAAACTCGTGACCGTAAATGTAAAAGTTAAATCTGCTAATGTAAGTAATTGTCGCGTTGCTGTCTGGGTATTGGAAGACGGTATCGTAGCCGCACAGACAGGTGGAAGTAGCAATGAGGTACATAATAATGTATTGCGTGCTTCCTGTTCAACTTCAGCTTATGGCGATGGTATTCAGTTGGATAGTGATGGCGCAGGTCAGAATGTTTACCGCCTGGATGTAAGTGCTGTTTCCGATTTGTCTAACTGCCGTCTGGTAGTCTTTACTTCTGTACCGAATGCTTCGAATCGCTTTGTTGTAGATAATGTAGTAACCTGCTCGCTGGGTGGCCAAACATCGTTCGATTATGAATAAGTATTCTTTCCTCTGGTTGGCTGTCGTTTTGTTATCCTTCTTGTCGGGGTGTAGCGACGATGACCAACCGGATGCCGTAGAGCCTTATCTGCGGGTAGTAGAAACAGCTTCTTTCGAAAATCTATCTTCAGCTGCGACTACGCTGACCTTGAAGGTAGAGAGTAATGTGGAGTGGCAGATCACATCGGAGAAATCGTGGTGCTCTTTTTCTGCAAACAACGTACAGGGAGATGCTTCGGTTGAGGTTACGATAGGAGAAAACCTGACAGGAGAAACTCGTTCTGCTGTATTGGAAATAACGTCTGCCGATGGTGTTTTGAAAGAAGAAGTACATGTATCACAATTGGCAGAAGTTTTTGCAGAGAATTATCATTATAAATTACCTGTCGTTTTTCAGGTACTTTATGTGAATAAGGCAGATAAGAATCAGTATGTGGAAGAGGGGCACTTGGAGAAGTTGTTGGATAAAGTCAATGAACTTTACCGCAATTGTGGCCAGGACCTGAATATGGAGTTCGTGTTGGCTACGGAAGACCCTGAAGGAAATGAATTGTCCGAACCAGGTGTGAACCGTGTGCAGTGGACTACCTCGACCATCGACTGTCAGGAGTTCATGGATAGTTATAAGAATGAACGTTATTTAGGCTTGATATGGGATCCAGATCGTTATATTAATATTCTTCTTTATAACTTTAGTGATGCCAGTATCTTAGGAATATCTGAGTTCCCTTATACGGTAGCTCCTGATTATTTGGCTGGATGTGATCAGTGGACAGGCGGTGTGCCTACTCAAGACCAATTGGTTTCACCACGCTGTGTTTCAATCAATAATCGTTATATCTATGAAGATCAGGCTCCGCTTACTCCAGAGACACCGGATGGCAATGCCAATTATGTGGCGGTTACTATGGCTCATGAATTAGGACATTATTTGGGCTTGCGTCATGTGTTTTCAGAAAACTCTGAAGGATCGGAATGTATTGACAGTGATTTTTGTGATGATACGCCAACTTATAATAAGGTTGCTTACAATAATTTGGTAAATTCAATAGGTGCTTCAGGACTAATTGAAAATTTGGATTTATTGATAATGCGTGATGATTGTGTTCGAGGTACAGAATATGAATCTACAAATATCATGGATTATGCTGTATCTTATTCTAATCGTTTTACACCAGAGCAACGCGAGCGGGTACGTTTTATTTTGGAAAAAGGAGCGTTTGTTCCTGGTCCGAAGAATCGCATTTCAACTAAGGTTCGTAGTAATGTATCAGGTGATTTACCACATCGTATAATGGAATGATAGAACAGTGAATATGTATATATTTTGATTAAATAAATTTTCCCTTTCTTTATTCTCTTCCGGTTACATCAACAGAAGGTGTAAGCCGACTCGACCGTGAGGTTAGGTAAGAGAGAAACATTGCGGATACCATCATTTTATCTCTCTTAAGATGGTATCCGCTTCTTTTATTTATAGGAACAGTTCCGGTTCACGGCGTGCACTGAACTTTTCGTGCAGGATTGCGGTAAACGGATTGTCATAGATTCGTGCGTTGTTCGGACATGCCTTTACGCAGGCGCAACAACGGATGCATCGGGTAACGTCTGTCTCAATGTGTGAGCCGTCGTCGCTGATACGGATGGCATGGGTAGGACAAACATCTACACATTCACCGCAGACAAAACAAAGTTCATTACATACCGGAGCAGATGGTTTGGAGGCTTGTATTACTTTGTAGGGAGATGTTCCTTTTATAAAGAAGGAACTGATGAGGATAGAGAGTTTTTGACTCATTGCCTTTAGGGGACATCCGGCTTGCAGAGAAGGAGCTATATCTTTTAGTTCTTCTGTATTGGCAAGAGCTTTCTCCAGTTTTTCCAGACTGTCTTTCCCGAATTTTCGGGCAATCTGCAAGTCTTTGTCATCCGGACGACCGGCTGCGATCGGCATTTCGGCTGTACTGTAACTGTGTTCACCTATAAAAGCACCTGCTGCCAAAGGAGTAAATCCTAATGAAACAGCGGTGTCACGCAGTTCCAGCAAAGCATCTTCGTAGTCGCGGTTACCATATACTACTACGAGGATGGCAGGAGAGTTATTTCCTTTCAGCCGCTTGATACGTTGCAAGGCTGTCGGTGATACACGACCACCATATACTGGTGCAGCTATAACTGTCAGTGAATTGTTTATTTCAATAGGAGAATCACTTTCATCGAGAGTCAGATCTGTTTCGATTCTTCTTCCCATACCGATACCTTCGCCGATGGCACGTGCTATTTTGGCTGATGTGTGAGTGGGTGAAAAGAAAACAAGATGATTGGTTGTATATTCGTTCATAGGCTTGAGGTAAAAAGTTAATTGTTATTCCTGCAAAGATAAAGTTTTTTATATCGTTCTTCACATGATTTATTTGTACTTTTGCATCATTATGGAAGAACAATTTGATATACGTGATTATAAGCCGACAGGAAAGGAAAGGGATTTTGAAAATGCCCTTCGTCCGTTGCAGTTTGGCGACTTCAGTGGTCAGGACAAGGTGGTCGACAATCTGCGTATCTTTGTCAAGGCAGCACGACTCCGTGCTGAGGCACTGGATCATGTCTTGCTGCACGGACCTCCGGGATTGGGAAAAACAACGCTGAGTAATATTATTGCCAATGAACTGGGAGTCGGCTTTAAAGTGACTTCGGGACCTGTTCTCGACAAACCGGGCGACCTTGCCGGAGTGTTGACCAGTCTGGAACCAAACGATGTGTTGTTTATTGATGAAATACATCGCTTAAGTCCGGTAGTGGAAGAGTACTTGTATTCGGCGATGGAAGATTACCGGATTGATATCATGATAGATAAAGGTCCGTCGGCACGCAGCATTCAGCTTGACTTAAATCCTTTTACACTGGTGGGAGCTACTACCCGAAGTGGACTGCTGACAGCTCCGCTTCGTGCACGTTTCGGCATCAATCTTCATCTGGAATATTATGATGATACTGTTTTGTCGCGCATTATATTACGTTCGGCAGGCATTTTGGGTATTCCTTGTGATGCAGATGCGGCGGGAGAGATTGCTTCGCGCAGTCGTGGTACGCCACGTATTGCCAATGCTTTGTTGCGTCGTGTCCGTGATTTCGCTCAAGTGAAAGGTTCCGGACGTATTGATGTAGAGATTGCCCGGTATGCACTCGAAGCATTGAATATCGATCGTTATGGACTCGATGAAATAGATAATAAGATACTTTGTACCATTATTGATAAGTTCAAAGGTGGTCCGGTAGGACTGACAACAATTGCTACAGCGTTGGGTGAGGACCCCGGCACGTTGGAAGAAGTATATGAACCGTTCCTAATCAAAGAAGGTTTTCTGAAACGTACTCCACGTGGACGAGAGGTTACAGAGCTGGCTTACAAACATCTTGGACGAAGCATATATAATAACGTTAAAACACTTTTTGATGAATAATTATGGTGTGTGCCATAACAGCGGCACACACTTTTATTTTTTTACAGACTATGGCTGGACTGAAATCGTTAGCAAAAGATACAGCTATTTATGGATTAAGTAGTATTGTAGGACGTTTTCTTAACTATTTGCTTGTACCGCTTTATACGGCAGTGATACCTGCATCGACAGGAGGATATGGAGTGGTATCGAATGTGTATGCGTATACGGCATTAATTCTGGTGCTTCTGACGTTTGGTATGGAAACGGGCTTTTTCCGTTTTGCCAATAAATCGGGTGAACAACCGGAAAAGGTATATGCCAATTCTTTGATATTCGTCGGAGGATTGTCATTGCTTTTTGTGATTCTTTGTATGGTGTTCTTGCATCCTATTTCAGCTTTGCTGGAATATCCCGATCATCCCGACTATATTGCGATGATGGTTCTGGTTGTGGCACTTGATTCTTTTCAGTGTATTCCGTTTGCTTATCTGCGTTATAAAAAACGTCCTGTCAAGTTTGCTGCAATTAAACTGTTCAATATTGTGGGTAACATCTGCCTGAATCTTTTCTTTCTGCTGTTATGTCCGTGGCTGGATGTACATGCACATCAGCTGGTTTCCTGGTTCTACCGTCCGGAATATTTGGTGGGATATATCTTTGTAGCCAATTTGATAATGTCGGTGGTACAGATGTTTTTCTTTATTCCTGAGTTGCGCGGCTTTTCTTATCGTATAGACCGTCCGCTCATGAAGCAAATGATTTCATATTCTTTTCCTATCTTGATATTTGGTCTTGTCGGCATCTTGAATCAGACAATCGATAAGATGATTTATCCTTTTTTGTTTGATGACCGTCAGGAGGGATTGGTACAATTAGGTATCTATAGTGCAACGAGTAAGGTTGCCATGATTATGGCCATGTTTACCCAGGCTTTTCGCTATGCGTACGAGCCGTTTGTCTTTGGAAAGAATAAAGAAGGCGATAATCGTAAGATGTATTCGGCAGCCATGAAGTATTTCTTTATCTTTTCACTGCTGGCCTTTTTGGCTGTAATGTGCTACATGGATATTTTGCGTTATATGGTTGCCCGTGACTATTGGGAAGGATTAAGTGTGGTTGCCATTGTGATGGGAGCAGAGATATTCAAGGGTATTTACTTTAACTTGTCTTTCTGGTATAAGCTGACCGACGAAACTCAATGGGGAGCTTATTTCTCGATGATAGGTTGTGCTGTGATACTGGCCTTGAACATTTGGCTTGTTCCAACTTATGGATATGTTGCATCTGCATGGGCGTCGGTTGCCGGATATGGTGTAATTACAGTATTGTCTTATTTTATCGGGCAAAAGAAGTATCCGGTTCATTATCCATTAAAGGAAATGGCGGTCTATCTCATTTTGGCAGCTGTCTTGTTCATACTGTCGCAGGTCGTAACTATTCAGCATGTCGTATTGAGACTTGCCTTCCGTACGTTATTATTAATAGTTTTCGTAGCTTATATTTTGAAAAAAGATTTACCTTTGAAAAGTATTCCTTTTGTGAATCGTTTTATTAAATAGTAACCTTTCTTTTAATAATATGGAACGAGATAAGAAATTTATCATTAAGAAATTCTTTAATGAATATCTTGATTTAAATAGAAGTAAAGAAGATGAGCAGGTGACTGTAGAATCTATTCGCAATGGAGTAGAGTTTAAAGGAACTAACCTTTGGGTTCTTATCTTTGCAACTTTTATAGCTTCTCTGGGACTGAATGTAAATTCTACGGCTGTTATTATTGGCGCGATGTTGATATCTCCGCTAATGGGACCGATAATGGGAGTAGGACTTGCTGTCGGGTTAAATGACTTTGAATTGATGAAGCGTTCCTTAAAGAGTTATCTGGTTGCTACTTTGTTCAGTGTCATTACTGCTACTGTCTATTTTGCCTTTACTCCGCTTGATGAAGTACAGTCGGAGTTGCTGGCTCGTACATCACCTACTATTTATGATGTGTTTATTGCCTTAGTGGGTGGTCTGGCAGGTATCGTAGCATTGGCTACAAAAGAAAAAGGTAATGTAATTCCCGGTGTGGCTATCGCTACAGCATTGATGCCGCCTCTTTGTACAGCAGGATTTGGTCTGGCTACCGGTAATCTGCTATATTTTCTGGGAGCTTTTTATCTTTATTTTATTAATTCCGTATTTATCAGTCTGGCTACTTATATAGGAGTACGGGTAATGCATTTCCAACGTAAGCAGTTTGTTGATAAGGTACGGGAAAAACTGGTACGTAAATACATCATTGGTATAGCTATTGTTACCATGTGTCCGGCTGTTTATCTGACTTATAACATTGTGCGTGAAACGATTTATCAGTCTTCGGCCAATAGTTTTATATCATCCGAACTACAGTTCCCGGATTCGCAAGTTCTCAGCCGGGAAATATCCTTCGATAAACAAGAGATAAAAGTTGTGCTGATAGGAAAAGAAATATCGGAAGATCAGCTACAAGCAGCACGTCATAAACTTGCTGACTATAAATTGAATAATACCAAACTGGTAATTTTCCAGGGTGCCAATGGAACCGGTTCTATGGATATCGGTAATATCAAGTCGATGGTCATGGAAGATTTCTATAAGAATAGTGAAAAGCGACTTGCCTCGCAACAGGCAGCGCTTGATTCTTTGAACCGGATTTTACCAGACTTTACTGGCTCTAATCTGATGAATGAAACGATGAAACAGGAGATAAAGGTTTTGTTCCCTACCATTAAAACTATTTCTGTTTCGAAAAGTCTGCTATTGAATGTAGACAGTACTCGAATGGATACTTTAACTTTTGCATTTGTAGATTGTAAAAAACAACTTTCCAAGCAGGAGCAAGAGAAAATGTTGGAGTGGCTACGGGCACGTACCGGGACAAGTAAACTCCGTCTGGTTGTAGAATAACTTTGTACAGATTAAGGAATATATAAAATAAGCCCACCCTTGACACACTTGTCAATGGCGGGCTTTTGAGTTGTATTAGAAAATAAGAAAGTTGTCTTCTTTTATTTTTAGTATCCTCCTCCCAGGGCATGATATAAATTGATGACTCCCTGAATTTCATCAAACCGGTCGGATGCAACGTTTAGCTCGGCTTGAAGTAAGGACTGGCGAGCTGTAAGTACCTCCAGGTAGTTTTGTGAACTGTGTTGCATGAGCAGTTCCGAACTACGAAGAGCCGAACGGAGTGATATTGTCTGCCGTTCGTCGAGCGTGATACGTTCTCGGGCACTTTGCCATTGTACCAGTGCATTATTGACCTCTGCTCCGGCATCGAGCAAACTTTGCTGGAAAGTAAGTAAAGCTTCTTCCTGTTGTGCCTTAGCTATTTTCAGGTTGGCAATATTTTTGCCACGATTGAAAATTGGCTGTACTAAAGAGCCGACTGCCGAAAGCAGCCATTGTCCGGGATTGCTGATAGCTGCACCGGCAGCATTTGTCCATCCTGCCGAGCCACTTAACGTTATGCTGGGATAGAATGCAGAGCGGGCTGAGTTCGTTGCATAATAAGCTGTGGCAAGTTGAGCTTCGCATTGACGTACATCCGGACGGCGGCTTAACAGTTGCAAGGGGACACCTGTCGAAAGCGAATCGGGAAACTCTTGATCTTCCAGTGTCGAACGCATTATTTCTTGTGGTGACAGTCCCAGCAGGGTAGAAAGGGAATTTTCCATTTCGTTAATTTGACGTTTCAGAGAAACTACAGATGCATCGACCGACAGCTTGCTGGCTTCAGTTTGTGCTACGGCCATTTCCGTAGCTTGGCCGGCGCGTTTCAATGCTTTCATTGTGCGGACACTTTCTGTCCATGTATCGGCTGTGCTGCAAGTGATAGCCAGTTGCCTGTCGAGCATCAGGAGCGTATAGTAGCTGTTGGCAATGGTTGCCACAAGCTGAGTCTGTACAGCCTGACGATACGCTTCACTCTGTTCGAGGGCTGCCTGTGCGCCACGTTTAGCATTAAGCAGTTTCCCGAAAAGATCTATCTCCCAATCGGCGGACACTGCCAGGTCGTAGGTCTTCGAAGGTTTACTGCCTTCTATACTGGAAAGTGTACCTTGTGGAGTCAGCGATATAGAAGGTAGGTAAGATAACCGTGACGTCATAAGCAATGCTTCAGCTTCCTTTACCTTGAGGCGTGCAATATTTAAGTCGGTATTATTGGCAAGCCCCGTTTCGATAAGCTGTTGAAGTAACGGATCTGTAAAAAGCTCCTTCCACGAGAGGGATGCCAGCGATGCAGTATCTGCTGAAGCGACAGGCTGACGGTAAAGGCTGTCGGATACAGTGACAGACTCAGGACGTTGATAGGCCCGGTAAATGTGACAACTGCTCAGCGTGGAAGTGAGTATGATGATGATTGTATTTCTTATCGTATGCATAATTCATTTACATTTATTTCTTTTCTACATTCGGTAACTGTCGTTCGGGCATCAGCTTTTCCTGTAAGAATTGGAATACCATAAACAAGGGTGGAACAATGAAAAGCAAAGCGATGGTTCCGATGAGCATACCGCCTACAGTACCTACACCGATGGAAATATTTCCGTTGGCGCCAACTCCTGTTGAGAACATCAGCGGTAACATACCGAAAATCATGGTAAGAGAGGTCATCAGAATCGGTCGTAAACGGATCTGAGCGGCAGATACGGCTGCTTGCATGATTGTCATGCCGTGGCGACGACGTTCTGATGCATACTCGGTAAGCAGAATGGCTGTTTTAGAAAGCAGGCCGATCAGCATAATCAATCCGGTTTGCAGGTAAATGTTGTTTTCCAGTCCGAACATCTTGGCAAAGAGGAAACTTCCCGCCAGTCCGAAAGGTACTGAAAGAATAACGGCCAAGGGTACGAACAGACTTTCGTAGAGCGCACATAGAATCAGGTAAATGAAAACTACACAGATGACGAAGACCAGTGTCGTAGTATTACCCGTATTGGATTCCTCACGCGACATACCGCCGAATTCGAATCCGTATCCGGTAGGCAGTGTTTGTGCGGCAACTTCCTGTATGGCCTTGATAGCCTGACCGGAACTATATCCTGTTGCGGCTGCACCGTTTACTTGAATTGCAGAGAACAGATTGAAACGTGTCAGCATTTCCGAACCATATACTCGCGTCAGTTTCAGATACTGGCTGATAGGACTCATGTTTCCAGAATCGTTCCGGACAAAGATGCTGTTAAGCGATTCTTTGTCGAGACGGAATTCGGGCGGAGCTTGTACCATAACACGATACAGTTTCGAGAAACGGTTCATGTTGGAAGCATAGTTACCGCCGATATATCCTGCCAACGTACTTAATACATCAGCAGGTGATACACCATTGCGTTTGCAGCGAGCTGCGTCTACTTCGACAAGATATTGTGGAAATTTCGTGTCGAATGAAGTGGTGGCACGTCCTATTTCAGGGCGTTTGTTTAATTCGTCAAGGAACAGGCGGGTATATTTCAGCAAATCTTCTGTTGTTCCACCTTTCTGGTCCTGTATATATACTTCGAATCCACTGTTCACACCATAACCCGGAATCATCGGACGAGTGAAAGGCATGATGTCGGCACTGGAGATAAAAGCCGTACGGCGACTGATTTCTTCCATGACAGCGTCAATGGCGTCTTCCTTGTCGGGGCGTTCGCTCCAGTCTTTCAGTCGGATAGTAAACATACCATTGCAGGCTCCTTGTCCACTCAACATAGAGTTTCCGGTAGTATTAGAGTACAATTCAACTTGCGGAATGGTACGCAGGCAACTGTCTACTTGCTCCATTACCTTACGTGTTTCTTGTACGCTACTTCCCGGTGAAGTACGTACATCGATAAATACTGTACCCATATCTTCATTCGGAACAAGACCGGTTTTGGTAGTCATCATCAGCAATGCAAAACCGCCGCATGCCACGACAAGCAATGATCCTGCCAGCCATTTGCGTTTGAGCATGAATACGACCCCTGTTTTATATTTTGTTACCAGACGGTGAAAGGCTGTATCGAAAGCAATGTGGAAACGAGAAGAGAAACTCAGCTTGCCTCCGTCTTCAGCAGTCTGATGAGGTGTCATGATGAGGGCACACAATGCTGGACTCAGTGTCAATGCGTTAAGCAATGAAATGGCTACGGCTGCTGCCATGGTCAGACCGAACTGGGTATAGAATGTACCGGTTGTTCCACCAATGAAACTTACAGGAATAAATACAGCCATAAACACAAAAGTAGTAGTGACCAGTGCAGAGGTAATGCCGTCCATGGCATCGATAGTAGCCAGATAAGACGACTTATATCCTTCGTCGAACTTTGCCTGCACGGCCTCTACCACGACTATGGCATCATCGACCACAGTACCGATTACCAAGACCAGCGCAAACAGGGTCAGCATGTTGAGGCTGAACCCGACAATTGAAAGAAAGGCAAAGGTACCCACCAGTGAAACGATGATGGACAAGGCAGGAATAAGTGTAGAGCGCAAGCTCTGCAAAAATACATACACTACCAGTACCACAAGGATAATGGCTTCAATCAGTGTCTTGATAACGCTTTTAATAGAAGCATCGAGGAAGTCTTTGGTACTCATCAGGTCGACGATCTTGATGCCTTTGGGCAGTGTCTTGGAGATTTCGTCTATGGTACGGTCTATCTCTTCGATAATCTCATTGGCATTCGAACCGGAAGTCTGCGCTATCATAATGTTACATCCCGGATGACCGCTTACTTCTCCAATATAATCGTAAGCGCGTGTTCCCAGTTCGATGGTTGCTACATCTTTCAGACGGAGCACTTCGCCGTCGGGCAAGGACTTGATGACCATATTTTCATAGTCTGTTTCGTTTTCGTAGCGGCCTCGGTATTTCAGGACGTACTGAAAAGTATTTTTCGATTCGGCCCCTAAAGTTCCGGTTGCTGCTTCTACGTTTTGTTCATCAAGTACCGTTGTGATATCCGAAGGTACGAGTGAATATTTTTGCATCTTGTTCGGATCGAGCCAGATACGCATAGAGTATTCGTAACCAAATACATTGACTTCACCTACTCCGGCAATACGTGAAAGTCGGGGCTCGATGTTGATTTTCATGTAGTTGGTCAGGAATGCTTCATCAAAGGAATCATCCGGACTGTATACGGCCAACTGCTTGATGTTACTGGTTTGTCGTTTACGTACAGTAATACCACTTTTGGTAACCTCGGCGGGTAGTAATCCCTCGGCCGTGGCGATACGGTTCTGCACGTTGACGGTAGCCATATCAGGATCGGTACCTTGTCGGAAATAGACCGTTATTTTAGCCGAACCATTGTTGGAAGATGTAGAAGTCATATACATCATGTTTTCTACACCGTTAAGCGCTTCTTCCAGTGGTACTACCACACTTTTCAAAACAGTTTCGGCATTTGCACCTGTATAAGTGGCTGAAACACTGACTGTAGGAGGTGCTATCTCCGGAAACTGCTCAATAGGCAGCTGTGATAAGCCGATAAAGCCCAGTATCAGAATAAGCACGGAGATGACTCCCGCAAGTATAGGGCGGTCGATAAATGTTCTTATCTTCATGGCATTCGGTTATTTATCTGTTGAAACATGCTCTGTGTTGATGGCGGTACCCTCACGCATTAATCCGGCACCTTCTGCAATGATTACATCGCCTTCTTTCAGACCGGAAAGAACAATATATGTTTGTCCGTCGTTGTATTTATACACGGAAATAGGAGTGGACTGAGTCTTTCCGTCTACCACCTTCCATGTGAAGATGCGATTCTGCAATTCGTAAGTAGCCGATTGTGGAATGACGATACAATTTTTATGTACTGTGGGTATGGAAACAATACCGCTTCCTCCGTTTCTCAACAGATGTCCCTGATTGGGGAAGGCTGCACGAAGCGTAACTCCTCCCGTACCTTCATCTACAGTACCGCTGATTGCGTTAATGTGACCAGCTTCCTTGTATGCATTGCCGTTGCTCATAGTCAAGGTTACGGCAGGCATTTTGCGGCAGGCGTCTTCCAGCGAGCCATATTCCTGAATAAGGTTGAGCATCTGGTTTTCAGCCATGGAGAAATACGCATAAATTTCTGCATCGTCCGATACGGTGACGAGCGGTTCGGTGATACTGCTGCTTACCAGCGCTCCCACACGATAAGGAATCATGCTTGCCACTCCGTCTACCGGGCTCTTTACTTCCGTATACGAAAGATTATTCCGGGCATTTGTTTCTTCAGCCTTTGCCTGAGCCAGTGCTGCTTCGGCTGCAAGTAATTCATTACGGGCTGTCTGGCGGTCAAAGTCGGATACAACCTTTTCTTTATACAGCTCTTCTTTACTGTTTGCGGTCAGGCGTGCAGTCTGTAGTTGTGCCTCGGCACTTTTCACATTTGCCAACGCTGTTTCCAGTGCTGCCCGATATGGAACCTGGTCGATGATAAACAATACTTGTCCGCGGCGTACGGCATCTCCCTCGTTAATACGTATATCTGTGATGGTACCGCTGACTTGAGGACGCACTTCGACAGCCTGACGTCCGCGAAGTGTAGCCGGATAATCGGATTGTAAGGTCTGATTGCTTAAGGCAACAGCCAGTGTTTTGTACTTTTCGCCGGGCATCTCCTGCTTATTGTTGCCACAGGCCACAAGCAGCGGCAAGCAGCATAGCATGAAATAAATGCTTGTCTTAATATTCATATCAGTATAAAATGTTTATTGGTTATTTTTTGTCTTAAGGCAACGATTTGCGTACGCTGCACATACAAACTTACATAGAACACGATGAAAAACAGAACATGTGGTGATGAATAGGGCGGATGTGGTGACGAACGTGTCTTGCAGGAAAGGCTGTTGGTCGTGAAAATGTAGTATCTTTGTTTTCAGAAAAGTTTATTCCTATGAAAAATAATCGTCGCATAGCCCTATACATTGACTTGCTATTCTGTCTGGTCATTATACCGCTTGCCATTATGTTGCTGCCGGTAGATCGATGGATTGTACATAACACTGCGTTTCTCATAACTTTGATAGTATATGTCTATGTCTTGTATTTTGTTTACCGCTGGGTATGTCTGCCTAAACTCTTTATGCAGCGGAAATATCTGTCGATAACCTTGCTGATGCTGTGCTTCGTGGGGGTGACAGAACTGCTGACTTATTTTCCGCTTCCGGCCGAGATGGTAAGTGATACCAGCAGGCCGGCCGAAGTGAGATTGCACATGCGTACACAGACTATCTGGTTTTTCTTTCTGGTAGTAACCGGGTTCTCGCTGGCCATTGAACTGACATTCGAACTTTTCCGGCAGATACTTTCACGTCAGGAAGTGGAAGCCGAGAAAAACAAGGCCGAACTGGCGCTTTATAAGGCACAGATTAATCCGCATTTTTTATTCAATACACTGAATACACTGTATGCGCTGGTACTTTCAGGATCGGACAAGACTGAATCGGCTTTTGTCAAATTTTCCAATATCTTACGTTATATGTATGCACAGAGTGGAGCTGAATTTACTTCTGCCGACCGCGAACTGGATTATATCCGCCAGTATGTCGATTTGCAGAAACTGCGCCTGAATTATCATACACGGGTCGATTTGACGATAGAAGATGAGAACAGTCAGCTACTCATTCCGCCCATGATACTTATCACATTTGTTGAAAATGCTTTTAAATATGGTACCTCGTCCGATCAGGATTGTACCATCCGCATTTTCATTCGGGTAAATACCGGACAGTTGTTATTGGAAACAGAAAATCTTGTCATGCGCCGTCGTGAGGACGAACGGCCGGGCATAGGCATTGCCAATTGCCGCAAACGTCTGGAATTGCTCTATCCCGGTCGGTATGAATTGCAGGCAGGTGAGACGGAAGGAGTTTACCGGGTGTGCTTGGAAATAAGAATGAATGGCTAATTTTAGGAGGAGTGTTGCAATGAACAGGAATTTAAAATGTATAGCGATAGACGACGAACCGATGGCTTTGTTGGTTATCGAACAATTCTGCCGCCGGAAAGGGGGGATCGAACTGACAACTTTCAGCGAGCCGCGTGTAGGGCTGGAAGAAATAGTCCACTGTAAACCCGATCTGGTGTTTCTGGATATTCAGATGAACAGCATCAGCGGGCTGGAAATAGCCGATACATTACCTCGTGAGTGTTGCTTCATTTTTACCACGGCTCATGCACAATATGCTCTGGAGGGGTTTAATCTGGATGCTGTCGATTTCTTGCATAAGCCATTTGCCTATGAACGTTTTGATACAGCTGTAGAGAAAGCCTTACGGCGCATCGAGGCGCGTCGTCTTGCTACCTCGGACTGCCTGATTGTAAAACAGGAATATACCAATGTAAGTATACCTCTCGACGAGATACTTTACGTTGAGGCATTGGGCAATTATGTAAAGATTGTTCGTTCCTCGGGCGGACATGTACTTACTCGTACCAATCTGAAATCAATAACCGACTTGTTGCCCGACAGAGCTTTCTTGAGAATACACCGCTCTTATATAGTAGCTGTGAATAAGATAGAGCAGTTTACCCGCAGTCAAGTAAGGTTAAAGGGACGGGACGATTCTCTTCCAATAGGAGAATGTTATGCTGCACGGGTTATTCAACAGCTGAATGGTACGATTGCACCCCGGTAAGTTTTTATGATTACCCGATGGCCTTTGGGCTTTCTGGCGGGATGCTGGAAAAAACGTCTGCATCTTTTCTGAAAATTTGTACAAAAGATTTTATTTTTTGTACAAAAAAAGAATGAAACTTCTGTTTGTTCTTTGGAAAACAGCTTGTAGTTTGCGTGTGATTGTGCTTATGTCTGATGGTGAAGCCGGATATATCCTTATAAAAATATATCCAGAAGTAGCATTGAAAAGTCTTTTTCACCCGGCAATGCAACCTCTGGATATAATATAAAAAGAGTAAATCAATAACGGATATTATTTTTTACGTTTGCTCCGTTTGGCCCAACCTTCTTCTGCAAAATCGGGTTCTTGACCGCGCAGGGGACGATTGTCGTTCTGGAAGAACTGTTTCCAGTCGTCTTTCTTTTTAGGACCACGTGCTGCCGTATAGCCTCGCTCTTCACGGCTCGGCTTATCCTTTTTCTTATCGGCCTTTGTTTCTTTTCTCTTGGTCGATTTTTCTTCCTTCACGTTTTCCTTGCCACGTTTTTTTCCGCTCTTGTCGCTTTTGCCCGTATTTTCTCCGGCCATTTCTACGATTACCTTACGTCCTTTATTCAATGTTACCTTATTCAGGGCTTTGATAACCATCGGAGCCTGACTTTCGGCTACTTCGAAGAAGGAAAAATTCTGCATCAGGTCAATACGGCCTATCTGTATATGTTCCTTTTTCAGATTCCGGTTGATCAGCTCGATAATCTGATTTGCATAGAATCCGTCGGTCTTTCCTAAATTCAGGAACAGGCGGGCATAGCCTTTTTCGGCTTTGCGTGCTACTTTTTCGCGGTCGCTTCCGCGGTCTTTCCGTTCTTTGGGTTCGCTGTTCTTTTCGTTTGCTTTAGGCTGCTCTATTTCCGGAGCATTTTTATAATATTCCAGGAATCGGTTGAACTCCATCGATACTACCCGTTTGATAAGGTCTTCCTTGCTCAGCCATTCCAGCTTACGGTAAATGCCCGGCAGGAATGCTTCGATTTCGTCTTCGTTGACTTTTACCTTTTCGATGTCATCGATTACTTTGATAAGCTGCTGTTCGCAGATTTCCTTTCCGCTGGGCAGTGTGCTGATGGTAAATTTCTTGTTGATGATACGTTCTATTTCACGCATCTTGCCTTTTTCTCTCAGGTTGATGATGGCAATGGAAATACCAGTTTTTCCGGCACGTCCGGTACGACCGCTTCGGTGGGTATAACTTTCCGTATCATCAGGAAGACCATAGTTGATGACATGAGTCAGATCGTTTACGTCCAGTCCACGTGCTGCCACGTCGGTAGCAACCAGCAGTTGGAGATGACGCTGGCGGAATTTCTGCATCACCAGATCACGCTGTGCCTGACTCAGTTCGCCATGCAAGGAATCGGCATTGTATCCGTCCTGAATCAGCTTGTCGGCTATCTCCTGAGTTTCTTTACGGGTACGGCAGAAAATGATACCATAAACCTGTGGGTAGAAGTCTACTACTCGTTTTAATGCCAGATATTTATCCTTCGCATGTACGATGTAGGCGATATGATGTACGTTCTTGCTTCCTTCGTTTTTGGTTCCGATAGTAATTTCCTTGGCATTGTGGAGGTAGGTCTTAGCGATGCGGGCTATTTCGGGACTCATAGTTGCCGAGAACATCAATGTGTTGCGGTCTTCCGGAACCTGTTCCAGAATAGCGTTGATGCTGTCAGTAAATCCCATGTTCAGCATTTCATCGGCTTCATCCATCACGACGTCGCGTATCGTTTCCAGATGTGCAACCTTGCGTTCCATTAAGTCTATCAGACGTCCCGGAGTGGCTACGATAATATGTACTCCTTGCTTCAGACTTCGTATCTGGCTTTCAATAGAAGAGCCTCCATATACGGGGAGAATCTTTAAATCTGTGATGTATTTAGAATAATCTGTCAAGTCGCCTGCTATCTGTAAGCAGAGCTCTCGAGTAGGACAAAGTACCAGTGCTTGTGGTATGCGATGTTTTACGTCAATTTTTTGTATCAGCGGCAGACCAAATGCGGCTGTTTTTCCGGTTCCAGTTTGTGCCAGAGCCACTACGTCGTTGCGGTTTCCTAACAGATACGGTATAACTTCTTCTTGTACAGGCATGGGATTTTCGTAACCCATTTCCTCGATTGCCTGGCGTATTTCTGCGGAAACGCCGAGTTCTTCAAATGTCTTCATTTATTTCAAATATCTAATTCGGCTGCAAAGATACGGACAATTAATGGATTATCGGCTATAAGAGTTGTTTATTCTTTACTACTTCACAGCCTTTTACCGGAAGAGCTTTACTCTTCCGGCCTGTATTCTAATATATCTCCCGGCTGGCAATCGAGTTCTTTGCAGATTGCCTCCAGGGTGGAAAATCGGACAGCTTTGGCTTTTCCTGTTTTCAGGATGGAAAGATTGGCGGGAGTAAGGTCGATTCTTTCGGCAAGTTCTCCCAGCGAAATCTTTCGTTTCGCCATCATCACATCAAGGTTTACTATAATCGGCATACTGTTTATTTGTTGTTAAGTCTTTTCCACCATTTGGTATAACGGTGGGTTATTTTATAATAGGCAAAAGCTCCGGCATAAAGCCATATTAAGCTTGCAAATATACGCAGAAACCTGTTCTCCAAAAGTGGATAAAAGGTGAGGAAGCAAATCAATTCTAATACGATGAGTGTGGCAAGAAAACTTATAATAATGTAAATGGCTGCCATCGGGCGTGAATAATTGCTTTTCGGTTTCATAGGCGATATGTGGTTAAATGGTTAGGTCGTTTTCTTCCTTAATCTTTACGGCTGTGGCAAAAATCTCTGTAAGTAACACGATCAGGATGACTGAATCCCATTGAAGGGGTATGGGGGTGACACCTGTCACCTGATAACCCGGCAGGGATACTTGTGCAAGGACTGCCTGCTCGATGCTCCAGTTTAATAAAAACGAGAGGGAAGTGACTGCTAACTGGCCGTAAGCTATCCAGCGAAGCCACCAGATGTTGCGGCGGGAAAAAATATCCTGTCGGGTGATACGTATAAGTACACGTATCAGGCAGTAGACACCATAAACAGATAATACGATGACTCCCAAAGCTGTAAATATTGTGGTGATTAGCATGGTCGGAGTTTCTTTGATCAGACAAGTAATTTCTGAAACCTGATAGGACGCTTTTACAGTTTCACCGGGTAGTTGCAAATTCAGACTATCACTTGGACTGGAGATAGGAATAACTCTTACTTCTGCCCTAAATACATGTGAATTTGCTTGTGTGTCGTAAGTAGAAGTCTTTTGTCCGTCTTCAAATCCTTGTTTGAAATCTTTAAAATTACTGCCTATAGCAAAATAGAGATTCAGAGCTAAGGCGAAAATGGCCAATATACCTAATATGCTGAGATGTTTCATAAATTGGGATTATTCGATTGTACTTGTGGGTTGTTCTTCTCTCCATGTTGCAGGCTGTGGAAGCAGTTTCTGGATGTACTTGATGCATACGAAAGTAAGTATCGCTCCCGCAACCGCCATGAGTACTGCTCCTTCGGGGCCGTAAGTGGAAACCATTGTGGCATTCGGATCATCGGAAAGCCAAAAGCTGACAACGGCAGTACTGTTGTTGACGAAGTGCATCAATATGCCGGGGAGCAAGCTGCCTGTATGATAATAAATCCAGCCTAAGGCCAGTCCTACTACAAAAGCGAAAGGAGCTTGTACCCAGTTGCCATGTACAATGCCGAATATCAGTGACGATACAACGATGGCCCAGAACGGTTTTTTCCATTTTCGCAGTAGATGTCCCTGAATGGCTCCCCGGAACAATAGCTCTTCTACAACAGGAGCCATGATGGTGATTGCCATGACTCCCAGCGGATGTTGCATCATCATGGCGAAAGTTTCCTGCATGTTATTGGGCAAGTCGGCCAGTTCGTTCAGGTAATTGCTCCACAATCCCATACCTACGATTAATAGGATAGCGGCAATCAGAACCTTTCCGGAGTTGTAATAGGCCCAGGTCTTTCGATCGAGTGGTACATATTTTCCCGCTATCAGGTGAATACCTATAGCGGTTGTAGATAGAACCTGTGCCAGCAGAATGAGGGTTATGTAAGTAGAGTCTGTGGGTTGAGGTAATTCTGTGGTATGATGAAAGATCATATATCCACACAGAAAAACTCCCATGAATGCCAGTTGGTAGGCAAAATAATACAACAATAATTTGATGGTGCGTCCCATAATGGTTGAATTTTAGTTACTTGTTGTTTTCACTTGTGTCGCAGATAAACGAACGACTGCAATAAGTCAATAAAGAATTCGTATTGTCTGTATAATAAACACTTTGTTGACGATTACGCTCAAAGTTACAAAAAAGTTTGTCCCATTCAGCATAATCCATGATACATATCGAGTCGCTCGACGTAATAGTGAGCAGATAAGCTGGTATCCATGCCTGTTGATATAAATTCCAGCGATATGCTTTCTTCTCGCTCAGTTGTCCTTGTTCGTCGTACTGGTACTCGTATTTCCATTTTGGCGTAAGTGTTTTGCCGTCTTCGTTCAGGGTAGAAACAATCATACCATTGTCTGTTTCTCCATAAATAAAAGTTTCTTTTGTGTTTGCCTTTGTGACTGTTAGTGTCATCAGGATAAACAGGCTTGCCATAGCTGTTCTTTTTAGTAATGTTTTTACCATAATTGCATTGTGTTTGAAGTGTTATTGTTTTATTTGTGCTTTATTTCGATAAATATTTATCGTTTTTCGATATGCAAATATAGGCGTTATTTTTATAATGCAAAAGGAAATCGGAAAATATTTATCGAAAAACAATAATTTTTTTCTGCTTCATGTTAAGGAGCTCTTTAGGAAAGCCTTTTAGAATATATAAAAGAAGTTTTCGGGATTACGCTAAGTGTATATTAGCAGATAATTGTTATATTTACAAAAGTATTAATTTCGTTAATCAATAAAAGGTATTATGAAGAAACTTATTCTCTCTGTAATGATGAGTCTGTTCGTTGTAGGTTTTTCTTTTGCTCAGACACTGACTTCACCTAACGGAAATTTGGTTATGGACTTTCACTTGTCGGCTGACAAAGTTCCTGTTTATTCGTTGAAATATAAAGGAAAGGATGTGATTCGGGAAAGCAGAATGGGCTTCCAGATACGTCCGTCGTTCGATTTCAGTAAGAACTTTCGTATTGTAGAAACGAAGGAAGATGCCTCCGATACGAGCTGGAATCCTGTATGGGGACAGAATAGTGTTATTCGAGATAATCATAAGGAATTGTTTGTAGCGTTGGAACAAGAAGGTACAGGATGGTTACTGAATATCCGTTTTCGTTTGTTCGATGATGGATTGGGATTCCGTTATGAATTTCCGGTTCAGAAGGAATTACGTCATTTTACCATCAATGAAGAGGTGACGGAGTTTCAACTGGCAGGTGATCATAAGGCATTCTGGATTCCGGCCGACTATGATACCAATGAATTTCAAATAACAACTTCCAAACTGTCGGAAGTTCCTCAACTGATAGACAAGGCGCGCGATGAGGCTTTGGCTTGTAAATCTCCTTCACCAAACCTTGCCGTACAGACTCCGTTGATGCTGAAGTCGGACGACGGACTTTATATCAACATCCATGAGGCTGCTTTGGTTAATTATCCTGCTATGCATCTGAATCTGGATGCGAAGACCTTTTTGATGAGTTCGCATCTTACTCCTGATAAAAATGGTACAAAAGGATACATTCAAACCGGCAGTACCAGTCCGTGGCGTACAATAATCGTAAGCGATGATGCACGTGATATCTTAGCCTCGAACCTAATTGTAAATCTGAATGAACCTTGTAAGCTGGAAGATACTTCCTGGATTAAGCCGACCAAATACGTGGGTGTATGGTGGGAATATTTTACAGGTGGAGGATCTACTTGGGCTTATACTGATACGCAAGATATCGTAATCGGTAAGACTGATTATACACAACTGAAACCGAATGGTCATCATGGTGCCAATACAGCCCATGTAAAAGAGTATATCGACTTTGCAGCGAAAAATGGTTTTGATGCCGTGCTGGTGGAAGGATGGAATGAAGGTTGGGAAGACAATTACGCTTATGCCAAGGAGTTTATATATAGTTTCACTAAAGCTTATCCGGACTTTGATGTGAAAGAACTGCAACGTTATGCAGCATCGAAAGGAGTAAAAATTATTATGCACCATGAAACAACTTCTTCGGTAGCCGACTATGAACGTCAGATGCATGATGCGTTCCGCTTTATGAAAGAGAATGGCTACGATGCTGTAAAGACGGGTTATGTGGGCCCCATCATCCCACGTAGTGAACATCACGACGGACAATGGATGGTGAACCATTACAATCGGGTAGCTGAAACGGCTGCGAAGTATCATATTATGGTTGATTCACATGAAGCCGTACGTCCTACGGGTATGTATCGTACATATCCTAACTGGATTGCTCAGGAATCAGCACGTGGAACGGAATTTGAATCATTCAATGGCATTCGTCCCGATCATCAGACAATCTTGCCGTTTACCCGTTTGATGGGTGGTCCGATGGATTATACTCCGGGAATCTTCGAAGGTGACCTTTCTGTTTATGGCTCAAACAAGGCAAAATTAGGTACTACTTTAGTGAAACAGCTTGCACTTTACGTAACGATGTACAGTCCGCTTCAGATGGCAGCTGACTTATATCAGAATTATGAAAAATATCCGGATGCATTTCAGTTTATTAAAGATGTGGCGGTTGACTGGGACAATACATATATTTTGGAAGCTGAACCGGGTGATTATATTACTATCGCACGTAAGGCAAAAGGAAAGAACGAATGGTATGTGGGTGGAATTACCGACGAGAATAGTCGGGAAGCTGTTATCGACCTGAGTTTCCTTCCGGCAGGGAAGAAATATCAGGCAACTATTTATGCTGATGGAAAAACTGCCGACTGGCGTACAAACCCAAAAGAATATGTGATTTCTACAAAGAAAGTAACAAGCAAAACAAAGTTGAAACAGCGTCTTGCTCCAAGTGGAGGTGTAGCTGTCAGCATTAAGGAAATGTAATTTGTTATCATAGTTTTTTGTAATCCCCGATTTCTTTGAATAAAAGATGTCGGGGATTTTTCTATTTTATTACAATAATTCCTTAGCAGAAGATAACAGTCGGGATACTGTTTCACGGTCTGTGTTTAATTGAGTGATCAGATGTTCCAGACTATCAAATTTTTGTTCTTCACGGATAAAATCAATAAATTCTATCCGCATGTGATGACGGTAAATATTTCCTGAGAAGTTGAGAATATGTACTTCGATGCTTAAATCAGAACCATTGTCAACGGTTGGACGATGTCCGATATTTAGCATGCCGGCATAACGTACTTCGTCAATATACGCATATACAGCATATACGCCTTCTTTGGGAATGAGCTTGTCAGGACAAGAGGGGAGGAGATTGGCGGTTGGAAAGCCTAACTTACGCCCTACCTTATATCCGTCTACAACAGTGCCGTCCAGATAATAGCGATAGCCCAGATAATGATTGGCATGTTGTATATCACCTTCTTTTAAAGCCTTGCGTATGACAGACGAGCTGATGGATACTCCGTCTTCTACTAATGCCTGTGCACGAACGACTTCCATGTCCAACTCTTTTCCATACTGACAATAATCATTGAAGCCTTCGCTACGGTTATGCCCGAATCGGTGATCGTAGCCGATAACCAGTACACGGACATTAAAGCGCTCTCTGAGTAATTGCATAAATTCGCGTGCTGAGAGTAGGGACAGCTCTTGAGTAAATGGAAGCATGATACAATAATCGGCTTCCGTTTGTTGTATAAGATATGTTTTTTGCGGCAGACAAGTAAGCCATTGAGGGCGATAACTACTTTGCATGACCTGACGTGGGTGTACGGGAAAGGTTATGAGCGCACTATGGAAGTTCCTTTGGCGGGCTTCTCTACAAACCTGTTCGATAAGGAAACGATGGCCACGGTGTAGTCCGTCGAAGCAACCGATAGTTGCCACGCAAGGTGAAAGTATTTGCTTAATCTCGTCTGTTATAATCTTCATGTAGAAATTTATTTAAATAAATCACCGAGATTTGTTCCCGGTATGTAGTGAGCAGCCTGCATGCCCGTTGAGGCTGCTGCCAGACAATTCGTTTCTGCGTCGTCTATGAACAATGTTTCTGCTGGTTGAAGGCTGACTTCCTGTAAAACTCTTTGGAAAATAGCGGGATCGGGTTTTGACAGATGCATGCGATACGACAGGAATATACGCTCAAAGTACATTGTATAGTCTTTACCGTTACGGCAGAATGCATTCTTGTAACCATATTCCCAGTGAAGTTCGTTCGTATTGCTTAATAAGAATAGACGATAATGCTTACTCAACTCGGTGAGCAACTGGAGCTTTTCTTCAGGAATAGTAAGCAACTCCATATTCCACATACGGTCTATATCCTCATCCGTAAGCGGTTTATTGATATGTCTACGTATAGCCTCACGAAATTCGGGCGTGCTTATTTTCCCGCACTCATAATCGCGGAAGAAGCCCAGCTCGTTAGTGCCTGTCAGCAGGTCACGCACATTGACTGCTCCCGCCTGTTCGAAGGCGCTGATACACCCTTCCAGATTCAGGTCTATCAGTACGCCTCCCCAGTCGAAGATGATATTTTTTATTTGTTCATTCATTTTATAACCAATGTTTGTCGCATCGATTTATTTGCTGCTTAAACGTTTGATGCCTCTCCATATTTCTCCAATCCATAGAACGAATGAGGTTCCTCCTATGATATACAACCATTCATTCAGGGGAAGAGGTTCGGTACGGAAAACCTTACCACCAAAACTTACAATCAGAATCTGTCCGACAAGAATAATCAATGCAACGCCCAGCATACCTAATGCGTGTCCTGCATCTTTAAAGAATGAATGGTTCGTACCGAAAACACTTGCATTGAACAGGTTCCAGAACTGAAGCATCACGAATATGGTGAAGAATACAGTAAGATGATGTGTATCCATCCCTTCTGGAAGATTCTTGAAGTAAACCAGCAATCCCATCAGGATCGCAAGGAATCCCAAACCTACTCCGAAAATATTGTTACGCATGGCTGGAGTGATGATGAAATCGGTGCGGCGGCGTGGCTTTTCGTTCATCACATCCATGCTTGGTGCAATCGAGGCAAGAGCCATTGCTGCAAAAGTATCCATGATCAGGTTCACCCAAAGCATTTGTGTAACGGTAAGTGGTAACTCTGTTCCGAAGAAGGCACCCAGCAGGACACTCAGTAAGGCTACCACATTAATGGTAAGCTGGAATACGATAAAGCGCTGTATGTTTTTATACAATGAACGTCCCCACATGACAGCAGTTGCAATGCTATTGAATGAATCATCCAACAAGGTAATATCGCTTGCCTCTTTGGCTACAGAAGTTCCGGTACCCATCGACAAACCAACTTGTGCGTGGTTCAGGGCAGGTGCGTCGTTTGTTCCATCACCGGTAACGGCTACGACGGCTCCTTTTTGCTGTAATAATTGTACCAGACGCTGTTTATCCATCGGACGGGCACGACTCATTACTTTCAGGTCGAGTACACGGTCGAGGGCTTCTTCATCGCTTAATGCTGCAAACTCTACGCCGGTAATACGATTACGTTCTGTATCTTGAGGAGTCCAAAGCCCGATCTGCCGTGCAATTTCCGTTGCTGTTCCCGGAGTATCACCTGTTACAATCTTGACTCCGATACCTGCCGACTGACATTTCTTTACGGCATCGGGTACATCTGGACGAATCGGGTCGCTGATGGCAAAGATGCCTAAGAAAGTCATACCTCCTTCACCAACCAACTCAGCACAGTCGTCGGAAGCGTTTTCCGGGACAACTTTGTAGGCTATACCCAGTGTACGCATAGCCTTATTCTGGTAGGCAAGCAATTGTTCGTTGTATTTGTCAATTTGTGCTTTATCCAGATTACATTTACTCATGACAATTTCGGGAGCTCCTTTGATATAGAGTATCCGTTTTTTCTGAATCGGTGAATCGACCAGCGTAGCCATGTATTTACGTTCGGTAGAGAAAGTCAGTTGGTTGACCACTTTAGCCTCTTCACGCAGTTTCATGTAATTCTGTCCTTTACCGTTCAACCAAAGCAAAAGAGCTATTTCGGTAGGATTTCCTACGCCCGATGGTTTTTCACCTTCAGCCTTTTCTTCAAGGAATGCAGTTGAGTTAGCTGCTATACCTTCTGCTACCAGGTCAGGTTGGCTTTCATCTACCTGAGCTTCGTATACCTGCATCAGGTTCTGAGTAAGTGTTCCTGTTTTATCGGTACAGATAACTGTGATGGCACCCATTGTTTCGCAGGCATGCATCTTTCTAACCAGGTTATTGGTTTTTAGCATACGTCGCATGTTCAGAGCAAGGCTGAGGGTTACACTCATCGGCAATCCTTCAGGTACTGCTACAACAATTAAGGTGACGGCCATCATGAAGTATTTCAATACGATACGTGCTATCTCCAGCCACTGATGCCAGTCGGTTACTTCTGTTACAGTAAGATACTGGTATAAATCTTTACTGGTAAAAACGATAAAAGTCAGTGCGGCAATTGTAAAACCTGCCTTACCAATCAAGTTTGCCAGTTTGGTAAGCTGGATATTCAGCGGCGTCTGTTCCTGACTTTGTTCGGTAGACTGCCGTGCAACCTTACCGATTTCTGTAGCGTCACCCACGCGTTCTACATGCATAATACCATGTCCGTCGGTAATAGTTGTTCCTCGCATGACGGTGTTCGACGGATAGGTTGCCTCGTCATCGAAATGCGCTTCATCGGTAGTTTTATTTACCATTAATTCACCGGTAAGAGTCGATTCGTTGACTTGCAGTGAAACGGCTTCTACCAATGTACCGTCGGCAGGAACTTCTTCTCCAGTATTCAGTACGACGATATCGCCTACTACGATGTCTTTACGAGGTATTTCCTTGATTTTTCCGTTACGGATAACGGTTACAGGTGTTTCTTCACCTACTGCATTCAGCAAATCGAATTTTTTATTGGCATCATATTCAAAATAAAATCCGATTCCTGTTGCAAGGAAGATTGCAAAGAAAATACCGATTGTTTCAGCATATTCACTTTCAATGATTGAAATAATGAGGGAGAATACCGCTGCTACCAATAGTACGCGGATTACAGGATCTTGAAATTTTTCCAGATATAATTTCCAAATGGAAGGACGTTTGGGAGGAGTCAATAAGTTGATTCCATTTTTCTCACGACTTACAATGACTTCTTGGTCGGTCAATCCAGTCAGATGAGGTTCATTTGTGCTTTGTGACATAATGCCTAGTTATTAAATGATTAAGTAGCACAAAAATACAATATATATTGATATACCTGTACAGATTAGTTTTTTTTATAAAAAAATCCTCGTAAATGTTGCAAGTTTCAGGCTAATCTATTACTTTTGCACACGGATTTAAGGGAAACTCTTAAATTGGACTTGTAGCTCAGTTGGTTAGAGCAACAGACTCATAATCTGGAGGTCCCAGGTTCAAGCCCTGGCTGGTCCACAAATAAAAGAAGCGTTAATTGCACAAAATCAAGCAGTTAGCGCTTCTCTTTTTTTATTCTACATGAGTTCTGTTCAGTTCAAATCAATAGAATTACACTTAATTTGCAGCATTTGTTTACCGTTTGTTTACCGCTAAACATTATCGTAATATGCTGACAATCAATGCTGAAATTAAAAAGGACGGACTGCGGTCTGATGGAACTTACAACGTAAAATTAAGATTTACGTTAGACAGAAAGATGAGAAGGCTTTCAACAAGTCTTTTTGTGACAAGTAAAGACCTTACAAAAGAGTTTAAAATCAAACAAAATTCGCCAATTAAACAGGAGATAGATTCTCTTATCAGAAGTTATCAAGAAAGATGCGCCAAACTACAAGTAGAGTTAAATCATTATACCATTGATGAAGTAATGGACTACTTAGATGGCGAATATCAAAAGCAACAAATAATTGATTTTATTCAGTTCAGTCGAGAATGGATAGCCTCAACAACAATAAAAGGTGCGCCCAATTACACAACTGCAATTAATGCTTTGGTGCGTTTTATCGGCAAAGAAGAATTGGATATTAATTTGGTTACTTCTGATTTCCTAGAACAGTTCAAATTATTTCTTAACAAAGAACGTGATGCAAGAATCAAGAAATTAAAGCAACAAGGTAAACGTGTCACTTCTAATCGTACTCTTTCTCTTTATTTAATAAGCATAAAGAAGCTATTTAATGAAGCTAAAAAGAAATACAATAAACCAGATAAGAATCTTATACTTATACCTCATTCACCATTTGAAAATTTCGAAATTCCAAAGCAAGAATCAACACGCAAAAGAGCTATTTCTGCTGACATAATAAAGAAAGTCTGGAAACTACCTTACAAGGACATGAAGAAAGGATATAAGTCTACCTGTAGATATAATCTAGCTAAAGATTGCTTCATTATATCATTCTGTCTTATGGGCATTAATTCAGCAGACCTTTATAATGCGACAGAAATGAAAGACAGTACTATCATATATAATAGAACTAAGACCAAAGACCGCAGACTTGATGGCGCAAAAATGATGGTAGATATACCAAATATAGTTCAACCTATAATTGATAAATATAGGGATAAAACAGGTAAACGATTATTCAACTTCTATCAATATTACTGTAATGAAAAAGCATTCAATAAGGCTATCAATTATGGCTTGAAAGAAATTGGTACTATTTTAAATATTGAAGATTTAGAATATTATGCAGCCAGGCATTCTTGGGCAACCATAGCATTGAATAAAGTTGGCATAGATAAATACATTGTTCATGCAGCATTAAATCACATAGATGATTCTATGAAGGTGACTGATATTTACATTGAGCGTGACTTTGTAAATGAGAATAAAGCTAATGCTAAAGTTGTGAGGTATGTGCTTGGTAAGTAAATTTATGATTATCCCACTTGCAATTATTGTGAGTGGGATTTTTCTCCTTAAATTTGTCACTATAACTAATGAATAAGAACATGGATAAACTGGAATGGGACAATAATGCATTATCTCTAATGGAATATATCGGAATAATAGAATCTATTTATATTCCAGATTTAGACGATTATGATTATATAATAAATGTGACCAGATGTGAAGCATCAGCAGAAGCCATAGAAGAAGCTGGAAATATCCCTTTTGGTGCTACAGACTGTATGGTCATATTTAAAAGCAGATTCAACCAAAGATTATTGAGTAAACAAAACTTATATAGCCAATATTTGACTGAGCGTGAAATCCAAGAACTCATTAGCTATTTTGAACTGAATACGGATAAATTCTGGCTACTGATTCTCTTTGTTTGTGATTATTGTGAAAGCATGTTCTATCAAGGCATAACAATGAAGTTTACCCCTTTAGAACAATTGGAGCAGTTGCAATCAGCTATCAGTAATGTTGAAAATACAGCCAGTCTTACTTTCAAGGCAGGCAAGCAAAAGGTCGTTTTAGAAGATATGCGAGCAATAAAGGCAATATCGGAAGCCATAAACAAATATATAAGCGAGGCTGATATTGACACGGTCAAATTTCTGAGTAGAAGACAGGAAGAAGAAACTTCCACGATATTGAAAGACTCACCGTTTATTGCTTACTTTGCTAAAATGCTTCTTACTTTCTTTAATACCCAGCAACAAATCAGAGCCAAAAGAAGAACAGGAGCAAACCATTCTATCAAAGAAATGGAACTGGTCAGCCGATTGGTCTATTTTATCAAACTGTCTAGAAATAAAGAAACATGGACTGATATTGAAAATGAAACGCTTAAAGCTTTTCTCAAACAATACAAAGACTATAAATATCCACATAACATAAGTAATGTCTATCCAGAGTTTTCCATCTGACAGATTACTTGTTATTTAATATATCCCGTTATTCAATTTCCATTTAAGAGGAATAGAATAGCGGGATTTTTTATTCCCCATAATGTAACGCTATCCTTTCTACTTTTGCACTGTCAAAGGAAAAGAGTTCCATGAAACGGTTGAAGGGGAATAGAAATCCATCATTTTTTATTCCCGATAACAAGACATGAAAACCACGACCTTTGCAATGTCAAAAGGAAACAAACGAGCAAGTGCGCATAGCTTCAGTAGTTACCTGATATAATAATTTAAATATAAAATTATGCCAACAGAAATAAAGGTGGCGACCTCAAACGCAAGTGTGATTGAAAACGCTGCGAAAGCAGCAAGTGTAAAAGTTAAAGAGAATAATGTCATGAAAGTACACTCAATAAACAAAAATGATATGATAAATGAAGGAAGAAATGGTGTATCAGCATATTCAAAAGTGCCAGCAGAAATATTACAAGAAGAATCTGACTGTGGCTGTCCTCCAGAAGAATCTCATTCACTTATTACAGTACGTGTTATGATTGGTAATAAAGAAAAGACAATTATACCTGCATTTACTGAATACAATATGGAGCAACCTAAAAAGAAGGAAGGACTTCTAGAGTTGACTGATAAAAATAAGATGTTGGATGTTATCTTTCATTTTGCCAAGCCAGAAGTTTTCTATAGTAATGGTGTGAGTTTGTATGACCGTAATGGTAATGAGATAAGTCCAGAGACAAAAGATGTTTTTGTGGTGTGCGATACTGCTGATACCTACTGGAGAATCTTTAAGGATGATGTTCTGAAAAATGTGCAAATACATGACTTCAAGTCAGTAAAAGAATATGCACAAACAGTGGGTAATACAATGTTACTAAGTAGAGGATTAAACAACGTTGAAAGGGTTGGTTATGCAGCCCTAGCTACGGGAGATGAAGCCTATAAAACAGCTTTCAGATTTGCTAGGAAGAATAACATGAACATTAGCAATGCACTTACTTATTTAGATATTCGCTTTAAATCAAGCGAAACACAGTTAATGACATTAGGAATTGTACCTAAGACTACTCCTGTTCTAGGACGAACAGAAGCTAATGCTCAGAGACTATTTGAGCAGACCAAAAAAACTTTTGGGGAGAAGGAAGCCAAACAACGTTATGCTGTTCGTGCTATAAATACACTTATCAGTTATCAGAAATATGGATTTGAACTTATGATGGAAGCATTACAAACTATTCCTGCTGATGAGATAGCAAATGCTAAACTAATGGGTTGCGGTGCAAAAGAATCATGCATTACAACAGTACTCACAGAATGGCTAATTACGTTACAGCGTCAAAAGGAGAATAACAAGGCTGCATAACAAACTGAAACGGAAGCCTATGTGAGAGATAGGCTTCTGTTACATCAAATTCAGTGGCGGTATTTTTTTCAAGTCCGGGCTTATAAAGTGAAAATTTTCAGAAAGACTACCGCCCTGAAGAAATCTGTAATATACTATAATCTTAAAAGTCTATCAGTAATGGAGAAAATAAAAGCAATATTACATAAAGGAGAATGGTTGCTAGACGCATTAAAACGTGTGGGCCACAATATGATACCAACCAATACCATTCTCAATAAGACCTTAACAGGACTTGGAGCAACTCATAGCGAGATACATTCCAAACGTAATTCAATTATCATAGAACCTAATGTCCCCGTTATACTTGGTAAGTTGAATGACAATGAGAATCTGGAAGCTGTCTATGAAAAATGTACTCCACACAATATAAATAAGTACCTCAAGATGGATATTCCATATAAGAAGATTATGACTACTCCAGAAAGCTTTCATAAAATAAGAGAAGCTGCACAGAAATTGAACATAAACATTTATAAGGAATATTTCTGTCTGTTTGACGAGTGCGAAAAACTGACACAAGATGTGGATTACAGGAGAAAAATATCACAACCGATATATGACTTCTTTCAGTTTGAACAGAAAGCATTTGTTTCTGCGACACCTTTAAAGATGTCACATCCTGAATTTGAACGACAGAACTTTCAACTAATACAGATAGTACCAGACTACGATTACAAGAAGAATTTGGAACTGATTATTACAAACAGCTATTATAAGCGGTTAAGAATTGTCTTGGATAATCTAAAGGATAGCAAGAACATTTGCATATTCTTTAATGTAACAGATGGAATAGCTGATTTGATTGATAATTTGGGTTTTATGGACTATAAAGTGTTCTGTTCCCAGCAGAGTGTAAATAAGCTAAAGAAAAGAGGAATAGTAAATGCATATTCGCAGATTAACTACCCTTTGGCAAAATACAATTTCTTTACTTGTCGTTTCTATTCTGCTTTGGATATTCGCATAGGTAAATACAAACCTGATATTCTTATGCTGACTGATTTACGTACTGCACAATGGACTATTATAGACCCATTAACGGAAGCTATTCAGATACAAGGCAGATTCCGTAAAAAAGGAAATGATGATGTCACCTATAATTCATTTATCCACATTACAACAATTGACGAGAATATCCATGTCCGTAGTGATGAAGAGATAAAGAACAGGATAGAACAGTCCATTACCAACTACAATTTATTGAAAGGACAGCAAGAAACGGATAAATTCAAGAAAAAGGTTATACTTGAAGATATGAAGAATTTGAAATATCAGGACTTGATAGATGAAAGAGGAAATATAAATCCGTTTTCCATAGATAATCTCTATAATGAAGAAAGAGTAAGAGCTTACTATCAATCCGCTGATAAACTGTACCAGGCATATCTTTCAACAGGTTTCTTTAATGTTACTTATAATGAAGTGATAGAATGCGTTGGAGAGGATGATATAGAGAAATTGAAAAATACAAAAGTAGCTATAGAACAAAGAAAACAGCTTTTGAATTTGATTGTCAGATCAGAAGAATGGCTTAAAAACGGAAAGGTTACTTTTGAGGAAAGAGAATTGATTCTGAACCAGCTAAGAAAACAGCCTGAATGTGACTACATTTTGACTGCTTATAACAAGATTGGCAAGGATGCTATAGTAAGTGCTGAATATAAGAAATCACTCATTGACAAAAAGGTCAATGAATATGACAAGGTACAAGCACAACAATTAAGATTCTCTTTTGAAGTTCTTGACGCAATAAAAGCTGAATTCCCTTTAGGAATCTATCTATCAAAAGAAGAGATAAAGCAGAGACTACAACTTATTTTCCAAGAGTATGGCATAATATTTAAAGTAACACAAGAGACAATAAAGGATTATTATGAGTGTACTGTCTCTAATTCAATGGAAAAGCCTTCATTTAAACTTAACTTCTTCAAATGGTAGACGGTGGATTTTCTAGACATGGATATATAGAAAAGAGGAAAAATGCTTTATGAGTTCAAGTTTTAAGAGGTAACAAAAATATAGAAAAAATAGTTTTAAAGGGGTGATTATAAAAATGTCACCCATAAAAATAACAATCTAAAACTTATATATTTATGCTTAACAAAAGTAAAGGAGATATGTACAAGTTTATTGATTTTACTTGGAATCCCATCAAAGGCAAATGCCTGCACGATTGCAGCTATTGTTATATGAAACAGATTAATCCTGATGCCAAAGAGCCAAGACTTACTGAATACGAGTTTAATACGAATCTTGGATATGGCAGGTCTATTTTTATTGGCAGTTCCACGGATATGTTCGCAGAAAACATACCATCCGAATGGATTGCCAGAGTGTTGGATTACTGCTATCAGAACAGTAACATGTTACTGCCCAATACTTATCTGTTGCAGTCCAAGAACCCCAAGAGATTTTTGGAGTTCATCAAACATCCGATGATGGGACGTGCGGTATTCTGCACGACCATTGAGACCAACCGTTTCTACCCGGAGATAATGAACAAAGCTCCAAAGATTGAGGAGCGGGTGGAAGCTATGGAAGAAATAGCAAGACTTGGACGCTCCACAATGGTAACAGCTGAGCCTTTGATGCAGTTTGACCGTGAAGAAATGGTATCTTTTATCAGAAGATGCAGCCCCAAGTTGGTGAACATAGGAAGAAACTCTTGCAGAAAAATTGTACTGCCAGAGCCTACAAAAGAGGATGTCCAGCAACTCATAGTAGAACTGAAATCGTTTACTAAAGTAAACGTGAAAGATAATGCTTTAGAATGGTACAAGTAACGGGAGAGAACGAAAGTTGGAGAAAACCTGAAATATGGTAGAATCCAACTTTTACTTTTTAGTCTAATTATATACCACATACTTTATAATTTATCGCATATATCTACAATTATGAAATAGACACTCTTATACATGAATTTCATATATTCAGTTTATCTGAAAGTCAAAGACCGGATATAAGGTAGCTTATATAAAACTCCCCCTCCCCATTTTGACAGTAGTCCCAATATTATTGAGTGACTGGAAAAGCGGTGCACAACCCTTTTAGTCCCCCTCTCATAGATAAATGTAAAATAGCCAGTATAGTCCTAAACATCTATATAATAATAAGATTATAAACGTTTAAACTTTTATCAATATGAGAAATTTAGTTATCATGCCAGCTATGGCAAACAATCGTGAGAGAATGAATCTGGGTGAATATGCAGAAGAAGCTACCGTTATCATGGATGATCCAGTAAAGCCAGCCAATCATTTTATCGAAGCCAACACGCAGGAAGTAACATTGAATCATTTGAAGAATGATTGCATTACTCCAGTGTTCTCTAAGGACAATGAACTTACTATCAATCATGCTCAGTTTGTGGAAACCATACAGGATGCGGCACAGTCTTTCTTTAGTGGTGAAAAGGTGGAACAAGCCACAATCAGAACAAGCCACATCATTAAAGGCAGAATCCCAGAAGCTATCCACAAACCAGCCAATCAACTTTTGGAATCTGACAAGACTATCTATTATGAAAGGGCAGCTTTCAGCATTGATGTTCCAACCATTTATGAAACTGTGGGAGGAAACAAACTGAATCTTTCCATCGTAGGAGTAAGAGCTTACAACCAGATGAATCTATATTCAAAGAAAGTTCCTGAACTTTTCCGCTTGGCTATAGGCTTTAAGAATCAAGTCTGCTGTAACATGTGCATCTTTACAGATGGTTACAAGGATGATTTGAGAGTAAGCAATACCACAGAACTTTATCGTGCAGCACTGGAACTTTTCAGTAACTACAATCCAGCCAGACATATTTATCTGATGCAGCAGTTAGGTAACACTTCCATGAGTGAACACCAGTTCTGTCAGATAATAGGCAGAATGCGACTTTATCAATGCTTACCAACAGGCTACCAGAAAGCACTACCCAGAATGTTACTTACTGATACGCAGATAAACAGTGTAGCTAAAGCATACATTAATGATGAAAACTTTGGCAGCTTTGGAAATGAGCTTAATATGTGGAAGTTCTACAACTTATTGACTGGAGCCAACAAGTCAAGCTATATTGATTCATTCCTAGACCGTTCCTTGAATGCTACAGAAATGGCTTTGGGAATCAATTCAGCTTTACATGGTGATGAAAAATATAAATGGTTCATTGATTGAGAGAGAGAAAAGGGCATTCTTTATGGGTGTCCTTTTCTTAAATATCGAACTATTAACTATTTATACTTGTAAGTACGCAAATAAGTACATATCTTTGCATTATAACAAAGGAGGATTTATGAGAACAGCCAATTACACAGATTTAAG
>OOAG01000036.1_pt1 | contig 116101 bp, 107 predicted proteins | sample 1671461 | NCBI WGS metagenome assembly OOAG01 (sample SAMN06348159, study PRJEB24527) | human gut metagenome | biome: human gut; feature: ankylosing spondylitis patient; material: feces | host: Homo sapiens | place: China | collected 2015-10 | reverse complement strand
ATTCCTGAAGACTTTAAGCAATGAGCAAAAAACGCAATGCATATTACATACTGATTTATGCATGTTTATAAATGGCAATAATACTCTGTTACATAGAACAATAATGCCTTATGTTCTTGATGTCAATGGGGATGTTTGGCTTTCATTGTGTGCTTTTACATTTTCTTCTAGAGCAAACACTGGAAATGCTATTATAAAGATGAAGCGTTCTAAATGTCATTATCAATATAATAACGGATGTTGGAATATTTCTACTAATACAGAATTAACTGAGATTGAATCAAGGATATTATCACTATCTACAACAGGTCTTAGTGCTAGGCAAATTGGATCTTTTATGCATTTATCAGAAGCAACAATAAAATCACATAAGCAGGCTATTTTCAAAAAACTAGGTGTATTGAACATTTCTCAGGCCATTTCCTATGTTGCTAATTATGACTTGTTATAGTTTGATTTTTGGAAAAGGCATGTTGATTAGTGATACTATATTCAAACATGCGCTATTTCTTCTTTACCCAAATAGTGTGGACAATCCGTTCGCCGTATCCTTCTTACTATTCATTTCTACATCGGCATAGATAGCGGTATTGCCATGCTGCTATGACCGAGCAATATGCTAACCGTTTTCAGTTCGCTATCAGATGTTATTGATAGCGTGGCAAATGCGTGGCAGTATGAAAGGATATGTGCTTGGTTATCTCAGCTGCTTCGGCTATGCGGGTTATCTCATTCATCAGTGTACACTCGTCGGGAAGATGATACACAAACTCGTCAAACATATTCTTTGGCATATAGCGTAGGACTGTTTTGCAGAAAGGAACAGCCCACTACGTTCTTAATCACAACTTTACGTTTAACGATGGTGGGACATGTGCCTACATTGCGTTTTTGCATCAAATGTATTGTCATCCATCTTTAACAGAACCAATTCTGCTAGTTCCCAATGATTCTTTTTGGCTATTGATACTACCGAGCAAGAACTTTTGTTGTTTTCCCGTTCTCGTCTCGCATGATATAAATCTGCCCTGGTGTCATAGCTTTTACTTTGCGTCCCTCAATAGTGTAAATAGCTTTTGCACCATTTGGCGTTACAAATATTCCTTCTACACCTGTGCCTTGATTCATCTTGGCGGAAGATATGCCTCCCGATGCTTCATAGCTGAGCCAAATCATATCTCGCTTGACATCTATCTGCACCTGAATTGGCCACGGATTAGCCAGCCCACTGTTGTAGATTGTGTAAGCATCCCATTGGTTTTCCCCATCGAAGCGTACAAGACCTATATCAGATACTGCCATCCATAGGGCATCATGCTTGTCTATTGCAATATCCACGATGCTGTTGCCGCCTATGTTGGAGTTATATTGGTTATAGATTTTCCAATTCGTGCCATCGTAGCAAACCAATCCACCACCATAATCTTTACCCATTACAGGCATTCCATTCCTACTATATCTACTATTCATCCATACTCTGTTATGCGAATCAACAGCGATACAGTCAACATAATTATATGGAATAGGGGAATTTATCGTATCATGACACACCCAATTATGCCCATCAAAAGAGCACACTCCAAGGTCCGCGATTCCAACCCATACCCTGTCGCTCTTATCAAAAGCGAGGGATGTTATCATGTCGCCTGGCATTGGCGAATTTGAAGAGTTGTATTGAGACCATTGTACGCCGTCGTATTTATATAAGCCATTTGATGCTCCAACCCATAAATGGTTTTTGCTATCGAATTCCAGTTGTTTTAACTGCCCTGTTTGGAATGGCGTGTTATCACGTTTGAAAACAGTTGTATCGGCATTTTCTATAACAGCCAATATGGTATCGCTATTATTGGGTGCAACCCACAAACGTCCTCGCTTATCGTATGCAGCTGCGTTAATAGCAGGGTAATAGTCCTTTGCATTAGGAAACAGTTGTTTCCATTCCCCTTTCTCTGTGTATTGGGCAAGATAATCATTGGATGCAAAGCACACGTTGCCTTTCTCATCGGCTGTGGAAACCTCGTGCATCCGGTTCTGCGTCAATATATTCTTCTCCAGTTCTGCCTGTTCAAACGTGCCGTCATAGAATCTGAGCAATCCATGAAATCGTGTTGCTACCCATACATCGTTACCATCGGGTGCAATGTCGCATATCCAGTCGTTGCTGTAGTTTGAAGGAAGCGGGTAAGAGGTGAATTGTTTTCCGTCATATTTGACAAGTACGTTCCAATTTCCCATCCATAAATTACGATTCGTGTCGAAAGCTAATCCATTAACAGTGTTACTTGACAGTTGTCCGCCTGAAGTGTTGTACGAAGTGAAAGATGTGCCGTCATACTTGATTAACCCTCTGTTAGTAGCCAACCATTTGTTGTCTTTATCGTCGATTATTATATTGTTAACTTCACTTGCGCCACAGTTTAGAAGCGTGGTATTTCCATTGGAGGAAAGGAAACCAAACGTAAAGCCACCAAACCACAGCGTACCGTTTTTATCAAGAACAAGAGATTGGATAGCAGGATAGGGATGCATGTCTGCTTTGGGGTCGGGAGTGTAAACCGTATAGTAATTATCTTTCAAGATATAGATATCGTGTATTGCTCCAATATACACCTTATCTAAAGCATCATCAAAGGCGAAACAGCTTTGAAGTGCAAAAGGGAACTGCCAATTCTGAAATGAGTTTTCATCATAAATGCTCATGCCTGTGTCTTTGCCACCTATCCACCACTTGCCATTGTGGTGAGCCAGTCCAACGATATTGTTGTCTGCCAATCCATTTGTTCTATCAAGGAATTGGCATCGACCAGTGTTTTTGTCGTAAATAGCCAGACCGCCATCCGTTCCCAGATAAAGTTTGTCGCCATCTACAACAATGTTTCTGACCCATGCCTTTGAAAGATAATTATTCCAATCGTTCACCTGTGCGTGACATACAGAAGCAGAAATCTGTATGCAGAGCAACATAAGGAAAATGACCATCTTTTTCTTACGGAAATTATTGTCGTCCAACATAGCTGTAGGATATATGTTTTAAACTGAATTTATAGAATGTATTCTTGGTACGAGTAACAGGATAATTCCAAATACTTATATCGCCGATTGTATTATCTTCATCTTCCTTATAATCTTCAGCATGGCATGAGCTCACACATAGCAGTATACAAATGAAAACAAAAACATTCCTCATGACTGTATTTGATTAAGAAGGCCCTGCAAAAAGAGCAATATAGACTTTTGCAGGGCCACATAGTTATTGTAATGAGATTTTTTTCACGGTAATATGACCATTAACCATCAGTCTGACTAGGACAACATTATTGTTTCCTACTGCTAGAGATGCAGAATGTGTACCAGCTTCAATTCTCTTGCTTTTGAAAGCTGTAGATACTATTGTACCACTCATATCTAATGCGTCCAATGACACAGCCGATGTTTCGGGTAAGTCAAACGTTATGTTAAGACCTACATTTGAACGACTGATGCTAATCTGATTTGAATTACTGTATGAAATACCCGTTAATGCCGTGGTCGTTCTCTTTGTCTTTTTTGCATCACTTGTGCTGCGTACAAGTAGAGACTTCACATGTGCAATGCAGTTTGACACAGGTGTCCTGTACGTTTTAATACCTGAATCATCAGACAGAGAGTTAGTTCTTGTCGCATATGATTGCGCATTACCTACAGTGCTGATTAAGTCTTCTATCAGTTTTATTGTTGCCCAGTCACCATTATTAAGATATTCATAGAGAACATTTATAAGTTCAGGGTGTTTTTTACAATAGTTAAGAGTGTTATAGTATTCAGAACACCTTGCCATCTGAGAAAACGAGTTGAAAACTGTATTTTCCGTTACATGTTTCCAAGCGTCATACTTTGTTGCAAATTGAGCCATAACATTACTATTGATATTGGAGATAGCATCAGATATTGTTTTTTTCTCATCTTCGTCAAAATTGACATATTCTATCTGAGACGTACCATTAGCAATTTCTTCTTCCAGTGTCATAGCTTTCGCAGCGGAACTTTGCGCAGAATTGGGCATTGTTGTATAATACTCTACAATTTGTCCATAAGAGCTGCCATTAAGTGCGTCTCTTGGGTGGAACGTTCTTGCTAATGCGCCAGGCTTACTTTCCCAAGCATATCCATGTATATTTCCATCACCGACTCTAACAGAGCCATGAGTATACTCTCGATTTCCGTTAGCATCAACAATTGCCCATAAAGCCACTACTGCATTTGACTCATTTGCACCGACTCTTGTTAATCCTCTTGAGTTATAGAATGCATCAAAAGATGACAGCGCATCTCCTCGCCAATATGAAGAATAGATACTAGCAGGCCATTCCCAATATGAAGTTATTCTTCCTGACCATGATATGCAATTATAAACCCTAGAAGCTGGAGAGGATTGTATTGCATCATCCGCCTTTAAGTTTGGAAAATAAGGCATGATATTGCTATTCTTGCATTTCATATATAAATCCATTTTCGCAGTTGGATTATACGAACTATAGGTGGAAACCAATACTGCATGAATAGGACGGACAAACTGTTTCTTTATTCTAGAATTAAGTCCCCATGCGAAATCACCTGTACCATGATAATCATCGTTATAATACGATATCTTACCAGGTATAGAGCTACCTTCTTCAATCCAGAGTCTTGGATCACCTTTGGATTTTACAGTAAAAGTGTTGTATTCCTGATCTGTTCCTTGTGTACATCTTACTCCAATACTATACACAGGGATGTTACTATAATAATTCTCACCATTGATATTCAAATTGCAGAAGCCAGAGCGTGCATTTAGATATGAGCGAACACGAACATAATACATTCCAGTCTGAGGAATGGTAATATTCAATGAAGCCATGCAATTACTATTTGACATTGAAGACCAAGAGTAAGTTTCTGGAGTTGTCGCACTAAAGAATTCAAGCACATGGCCAAAATTGTCAATACCATTTGTTGCAAGGAATACCTGCTGACCTTTGGTAAAAGACACTGTCTTATAAAAAGTATAATTAGCTGTTATTCCTGAACGATATTCGAAATCATACAAGGGTGAATCATTCGTTTTGGCTGGTGCATAGTATACTTTTGCCTTAGCTGCACTTGTCTGATTAAGTGTTGCCAAGCTATCAGTAATGCTAGTAACCGAAGTCACAGCATAATGCTTCATAGACATTGCCGACTTCTGTACACCATTAATAAAACTATTATAGTTGTTGGCCTTTATCTCGGCAGAAGTCTTGGAGGTGGACAACTTAACATGTTCAACATTAGGTACATCTGGAGACATTCCAATAACGCTGATATTATTATCACCCTTTACGAGTGCAACAGTATGATTGGCATCAATTCCTATAGATTGCCATCCGCTAGTTGTCGGCTTGATTGTACCCACAGCTTTACCGTTCACAATAACTGCATAACAGTAGTAACCACCATTAGGCTTTTGCGTTGGCATAAGCCAAAAATTAGCATAATAGTTACCAGCTTTGCTTGCACTCAAAGCAAAAGTTACCGAAGTCAATTTGTCCTTAAATGATTTTGTTGACTTGTTAATCACTACGTCACCGCCGAGTTCAGGGTGAGCAGAATAGTAAGCCGTTTCCACAATGTCTTGTGCAAACATTTGTACACAACCTAACAAGGTGCATACAATAACTAAGTAAAACTTTCTCATAATTCTCAATGTTTAAAAGTTAATATTACACGGAATTATCTCTAAAACTTAACAATTAGTAAAATACGGCATCCATTGTATCAACAGCTACCACTCTTACAAATTATCTATTTCGAATCTAAAATTAAAGAATATAATAATTGTATAACACAAAATTCTTGTTTTTTTTTAATTTCTATCTCCAAAATTCATACTTTAGTAAGAGTCTTCTGTTTTGATTTTGCAATTTCGTGTGATGAAATAAACGATTTTTACGTGGTGTGCTTTAGTATTTCTCTAATAAGCATAAGAATGTCATAATATAGCAGAATAGCTCTATATGTCATTTTACATGCTAACACAGGTTAGACAATTTCTGCTAATATTATTGACCGAAACAGAAGTAATATGTAGAGCATAGATTTAATATTAATACCCCAGTTCGGGATAACATAGCAATTTATCAAATGGTAAAATACAGCACATATCCTTCCTGTACCATTAGGCACGGGTTATATAACAGGAATAAATGAGAGGATTAGAGGATTAGAACATTAGAACAACGAGAGTTGTTTTGTGTCTTCGATGCAGTACCCCTGCAATGCCTTTAGCTTGTTGTCAAAGAAACATATGCTCCCAAGGCATAAATAAGGTTCATGATAAAGTCGTTCACAGACCTGTGACGCGAATGTACAATCTGCGCCATATTCTTCAACATATTGTTTATGGTTTCGATAATGTGTCTCTTGCGCAGCATCATTCTTAACATTATGGCACGAAGAAGGCTATAAAATTGGTTGATTGGTTATCGAGATAATAATAGTAATCGCCTAACTTTAAGTGCAAACTTAATGTTAGGCAGTAACTCGTCTATCTCATGTATAGTTCTGTGCAATTATCATTCCAACACCTCCTGCAACCACAAAGATACCAAACGTGAAGAAGAACCAGAAGAACCACTGGGCATAGTGACCGAGATAGCAGCCATCATATTCCTTGTATCGTTCACGAACTTTTTTCCGTTCATCAGCAAACATGGAATTGACCTCACGGATATGCATCTGCATCTGTGCGGTCATCCATTGGCGTTCTTTAGCAAACAGTTCTTGAATCTTCTTCCAGTCAGCATCATTGAGATTTACAGACACCTTTAATTTAGCGGGAGCATTTTCCAAGACTTTGTCTATGTGCTGATTGATGGTATCGACCTTTTTGCTGATAGTAGTCACAGCACCACCTAATTTGGCTTCCGCACGCTGATACTGCTGAATGGCAGACTCCAGTTCAAGTGTGGCATTGATGAAGGTGTCGGTTGCCTTATCAATGTTCTTACTCAACTGCTTCAACTCAGTAACTCGGTTTACAAGTCCATCCTCGGCTTGCTGTTCCTCAACCTCGTTTTCGACATCATTCATCATGTTGTCGAAGTCGGATCTTGCTTCTGTGTCTATGTTTATCTTGCTTTTTCTGATTGCCATATTATCATTGATTTATCGGTGGAAACTTCTGCTGCGTGGTTTAGGCTTGCACATGGCATGAGCCATCTGTGCGCAACGATGAGCAAACTTCCAGTCATCTTCATCGTCTTTTTTACCCCAACCAGAAGAAGGAGTAGAACCGCCACCACCACATGACTCAGACATGGAAGTGGCTGCATCAATGTACCCTGCAAACAACAGCATCGCTACATGAGCGACATTCTCTGTTGTCGCTATATTATTATCCTCTGGAATCTGAACCTCATTAGTAAAGACATCTTTGACTGAGTTCGGAATCCACACCTTTTTGACTTCATCGCCAATGTTGATTGTGAATGCCGTTTGTGTAATTTGAGGTTGCGCCTTTGGTTGTGATGCTGTTGAAGTCTGAGCGACAGGACGAACTGGGCGAGGCGTAGAAGCAACGGATGGAGAAACTGGCTTTTCCTTGACCTGTGTAGGTTGTGGGTGCAGTTTCTTCCATGTGTCTTCAATCTTTGATGCCATGAACCTTCTGCCTATCTCCGAAGCCTTGAACACGGAAGCATTCTTGCCGACTGTGTAGCCGACAAGTTTCCGTTGTTTGTCGTAGCGTGGCTTTACCTCATAGCCTTTCATGCGCAACAGATTGAAGTATCTGTCTATGTTGAACTGTTGCATATCTTTGAGGGTATTTTCGCAATCCTCCGCAAGTTCCACTTTCCGCATATTCCGAATTTCCTGCGGTTGTTCCCACCCATGCCGCATATTGATGATTTCCGCAGCCTTCATTGCCCGAAGATGAATATCATGCACATCGTTGGTGTTACCCTCCATATCCACACGACAACAATCAATGTGAAGGTGCAGCGTTCCAAACTTGGAGTCAGAATGCAATCCGCCCACATTCATAGAATTTGTGAAGTTGGTCTTTATCTCATTGGAGAAACCATTGGGCGTAAGTCCAACAGAATCTAAAACTTCCAAAGCTTCGTCTTGAAGGTCCGCCCAATCTTCCATCATGAAGTTGGCAGACTCTGTCTTTGAAGGCGAAAGTACAAAAGTGGTCATGAACCTTTCCAACTTTCTGCCCACAGTCCTTTCCGCTTGATGATACTGGCAATGATGCTTCATCATGTACCAGATGGCGGTAGGGTCAAGACCATCGGGCATATTGTTCACCTTGACCGTCTTTGCATTCTCCTTTTCCAATGCGTACCTTACGGAATTGCCTCCATACGATACTACCTTTGCGAGCATAATCATGAATCCTCCTTTGATTTGGTCTGTACGTTTGTTGCGATATTCTCTTCAATGCTATACCAATGTTGGATAAGTCCTGCAACGGCATCAATCCACCAACGCATGAACTTCTCATTCTTGAAGAACCGAGCCTTTTCCTCAGCCGTTTTCTTGGATAGCACGTTGCTGATTTTTATCAAATCCGTCCTTGCGATGGCGAGAGAGTTGAGGGCATCCACCTCTTCCTTGGTGAGCCTCATGCGTGGACGATGCTTCAAGCCTGTCTCAACGACATAGCGGCTCAGACTAATTCCACACTCCTTGGCAAGCGTCTGGAGCTGCTTTAACTCTTCTTTCGTACATCGGTAGGTGTGGACTTCCGTAGGCGGTTTCCTTATGATCTTCTTCTTTCTTAATCTGCTGATTGAAGATAACTGCTTGATATTCAATGTTTATTCCTTTCGCAAAACTTCAAAAGAAACAAATCGGGAACAAAAATTTCAATAACCCCTTTATGCAACCATTGGATAACAAAAATTAACGTAGAAAGAATACGAAATTTTCCGATGGTCGGATATCTGTGATGTCCTATTCTGATTATCGACAACGATAAATCGGATTCTGTTTTGCCACTTTGAAGTACGCTTTATCGTGATACTCGCAGAAAAGTTGAAAAATTTTCGAAGTTCTTGCTTGTTATAGCGAATTTTTCGCTAATTTTGTAGAATAATTAGTAGTATATGATGAAATTGAACAAGATAAAAGATGTTGAAGAACATTGTGGTGGTCTACTAGTAACAATTCCAAGGAGAATAGCAGGTGGTAAAGTGGATGAAGGTATAAACGAAGGTATAAATATCAAAACCAAACTTTCAGAAAAGGAAAAAGCAATTCTTCAAGTGATAAGCGAAAATCCATCAATCACACATCTTCAGATAGCTTCACTATTATCTATTTCTGCTGCTACCGTAAATAGATCTCTCAATAAACTCCAAAGTGAAGGTTTTGTAGTTCGTAAAGGTTAAAAGAAATCGGGGTATTGGGACACTCAGGGAATAAATCTTGTAACACTATTTAAATAAATTTTTCTATGAATAGAATTATATTAATACTTCTCGTCACTTTCTCCATCTGCTCATGTAACAATGCTGATGATGATATAGTATTTACAGCCAAACAGAAGAAAGCATATTATGATGCGATTGAGGGTGTGTACCAGGGTAAATATGGAGTTGCAACAATTGCAGATGAACACCTTACCTGGATTGATGATGTTGAAGTTTGTGTTGGTGGAAGTTCCGAACCAATGATATTGTTGTATGATGTCCCTTTTAATTCTTTGGCAGACTTGATAGGTAATGACACGGAACTTGGAAAGTTGTTTGAAAAAATGCCTCCTAGAGATGTAGCGTGCAGGTACACCTTCTCTAAAGTAAAAGGAAATGAAATTAGTCTAAATCTTTCACCAACATCCTTTGCCTTCAATGCAAACTATGATGGCAAAACACACCTAATAAATATAGATTTAGGGTGTTCAACCTATCAACTCTTTCCTATTACGGACAACAGAGAAACAATAAAAAAGTTATTCTGTAAACATATTTTAGAATTTAGTGTTATTACTATAAAGGTTGATGGAATTCTCTTATTTCCTGATTTGAAGCATAGCTTACTTGACATAGAATTTAGAAACAACGAAGCAGATTCTAATACAATAAAGCATGTGAGATAAACTGTGAATATGCGTATATTTTGAGTAAAATTTTGATAAAGGCGTCTTTTGTCACTGAAGGAAATATCTACATCTCAAAAAATGCCACTTTAGAAAGCAAAAATATTGATTTTAATACCAATGTTGAATTTATTTTGTATCTTTGCAGATGATATTGAAGATTACCACAGACCAGACTGGAGAAAGGAGCGGATTCCGAAAAGCTATATGAGTAGGATTAATTGAATAATAATGAGTATGAATATCGTAAAGGGTTTAACATCTACATTATTTCTTGCTACTATAATGTTGGCTTCATGTACGAGTGAAGATGATTCGTTTTCTGCTATTGATAATGAAAAGAAAAGCGAAGAAATCGTATACAGCATTGATGTTTCACGGTATGCAAAAGAAATTTCTTCTTTAGATTCATTAGAATCTATAGATATTCCTGTTAACGTAATTGGAAATTGTAATTTGATAAAAAAAGCCTCAACAAGGGCTGGAGAAACAACACCCGTTGTTGGTACAATAACAAATCTTGGCAACAAAAAAACTTTGTTCAAATATGGCGTTGGCGAAAACTTAGTACCAAGTTATTATTGTGGACCAAACCTTAATTTCATGACAATTTCTACAGTATATAAAGTGTCTGTAAGATATGATATAAATGACAATTACGACGTTAAAGGGTTTACTGGCGAAAAATCTGGCTGGAATGGCACATATATTAATAACCCACAAACTAGATGGCAAGGAAAGAAGGGAGATACAAGCTATACAGAACTTTATACCTATGTATATGATATCAAATCAACACTTCAAGGTGCTTCTGCTGGAAAGCACTATTGGGTTCCTGTAAACATAAATGATGTAAGAATATATTCAAGAATTTTGCAATAAGTAAGACTGGTATAGATAATCATGGTAAGTTAGTCAGTTTATATAGTATGTTAAGCGTTCTGCAGATAGTATAGTACGCAGAATTCCACAATAGCATTTCTGTATTGCTATCATATCTTATTAAGACTGATACTCAAATAATAATCCCGCCGATTTTAGTTTAATTCTAAAATTAGCGGGGTTCTGTGTTAATTAAAAGCCATATTCTCTGTCGGAATAAGTTAAACAAACTTCCTACCCAAGCACGGATTAGAACCAGTCACAGTATCGGCCAATAATAGCGATCGTTATAACAGCTGTACAGATAATGCCTATGTAGAAGAAAAACATAAAAGCCCATTGTGCATAATGTCCAAAGAAGATACCATCGGCTTCCTCATATCGTTCAATAGCACTCTTGCGCTTACGGAGGAATATATCATTGACTTCACGGATGTGCCCCTTCATCTGTGCAGTTATCCATTGGCGTTCTTTGGCAAACAGTTCTTGGATTTTCTGCCAGTCAGCATCATTGACATTTACAGACACCTTTAATTTTGTGGGAGCATTTTCCAAGACCTTATCTATATGCTGATTGATAGTATCTACCTTTTGGCTGATAGTAGTCACAGCACCACCTAATTTGGCTTCCGCACGTTGGTACTGCTGAATGGCAGATTCCAGTTCAAGTGTGGCATTGATGAAGGTGTTTGTAGCCTTGTCAATGTCCTCACTCAACTGCTTCAACTCAGGAACGCGGTTTACAAGTCCGTCTTCGGCTTGCTGTTCTTCAACCTCGTTTTCGACATCATTCATCATGTTGTCGAAGTCGGATCTTTCTTCTGTGTCTATGTTTATCTTGCTTTTTCTGATTGCCATATTGTCATTGATTTATCGGTGGAAACTTCTGCTGCGTGGTTTAGGCTTGCACATGGAATGAGCCATCTGTGCGCAACGGTGGGCAAACTTCCAGTCATCTTCATCATCCTTCTTGCCCCAACCAGAAGAGGGAGCAGAACCGCCACCGCCACACGAGTCAGACATGGAAGTGGCAGCATCAATATACCCTGCAAACAACAGTATCGCTACATGAGCGACATTCTTTGTTGTCGCTATATCATTATCCTCTGGAATCTGAACCTCATTAGTAAAGACATCTTTGACAGCGTTCGGAATCCACACCTTTTTGACTTCATCGCCAATGTTGATTGTGAATGCCGTTTGCATAATTTGAGGTTGCGCCTTTGGTTGTGATGCTGTTGGAGTCTGAATGACAGGACGAACTGGGCGAGGCGCAGGAGCAACGGATGGAGAAACAGGCTTTGTCTTGACTTGTGTAGGTTGTGGGTGCAGTTTCTTCCATGTGTCTTCTATCTTTGATGCCATAAACTTTCTGCCAATCTCAGAAGCCTTGAACACGGAAGCGTTCTTGCCGACAGTGTAGCCGACAAGTTTCCGCTGCTTGTCGTAACGGGGTTTAACCTCATAGCCTTTCATACGCAACAGATTGAAATATCTGTCAATGTTGAACTGTTGCATATCTTTGAGAGTATGTTCGCAATCCTCCGCAAGCTCCACTTTCCGCATATTCCGAATTTCCTGCGGTTGTTTCCACCCATGCCGCATATTGATGATTTCCGCAGCCTTCATTGCCCGAAGATGAATATCATGCACATCGTTGGTGTTACCCTCCATATCCACACGACAACAATCAATGTGAAGGTGCAGCGTTCCAAACTTGGAGTCAGAATGCAATCCGCCCACATTCATAGAATTTGTGAAGTTGGTCTTTATCTCATTGGAGAAACCATTGGGCGTAAGTCCAACAGAATCTAAAACTTCCAAAGCTTCGTCTTGAAGGTCCGCCCAATCTTCCATCATGAAGTTGGCAGACTCTGTCTTTGAAGGCGAAAGTACAAAAGTGGTCATGAACCTTTCCAACTTTCTGCCCACAGTCCTTTCCGCTTGATGATACTGGCAATGATGCTTCATCATGTACCAGATGGCGGTAGGGTCAAGACCATCGGGCATATTGTTCACCTTGACCGTCTTTGCATTCTCCTTTTCCAATGCGTACCTTACGGAATTGCCTCCATACGATACTACCTTTGCGAGCATAATCATGAATCCTCCTTTGATTTGGTCTGTACGTTTGTTGCGATATTCTCTTCAATGCTATACCAATGTTGGATAAGTCCTGCAACGGCATCAATCCACCAACGCATGAACTTCTCATTCTTGAAGAACCGAGCCTTTTCCTCAGCCGTTTTCTTGGATAGCACGTTGCTGATTTTTATCAAATCCGTCCTTGCGATGGCGAGAGAGTTGAGAGCGTCCACCTCTTCCTTGGTGAGTCTCATGCGTGGACGGTGCTTCAAACCAGTCTCAACGACATAGCGGCTCAGACTAATTCCGCACTCCATGGCAAGCGTCTGGAGCTGCTTTAACTCCTCTTTCGTACATCGGTAGGTATGGACTTCCGTAGGCGGTTTCCTTATGATGTTCTTCTTTCTCATTTGTCTTTGTCTCTGATTAAAATGGGATGATTACAAGCACCTTGCAAAGGTGGTCACGACTGCGAGCCTGCGAGTAGTCCGAGAAACTTTTAGGAATACAGAAAGACGGACACGGCTTCTGTATTACAAAAGGATTTCTCGAAAAGTACCTATAAAATGACGGCACTTTTAACAGCGTCCGTCCCCAAGGCTGCTTAAACGTATAACAGTCTGGCGGTAGCCTATGACTGTAAATCGTCCTTTGGGATGATTTATCGGTATGGTGGCTCATTAGCCTCTGTATGCCTATTGATTGCCGTTATGGTAGCTGTTAACCTTGTAACCATTGGCATTAGAACCGTTAGACTGTTGTGTTTTCCCTCCTGCCAGATGCTGTGGATATGTGTTGTGTTCTCCCTCATTCTGTTTGGCATCTGCTTCTTGCAGGGAAGAAGGATTGCCAACAGACTGTCTGGAGTAATTCTGTTGTGGGGAAATTCCACCTGTAACAGCATCGGAAAGATTGCCATTCGTTCCGACCTTGCCCACGCTTCTGTTGTCATTAGATGAAGTCGAATTTAGGGAAGAAGAAATATCTGCCGTAGAAGAATTGCCCTTGTTGTCAGTATCGGATATTCCATTGGCAGAATGTCCATCTTCCTTGTCCGACTTTGTATCATCCTCCGTTGTCGTAACAATTACTCTTGCTTGTGGAACTTCCGTGTGGATGATTGCAGAGCCATCAGTATTGCGCTTCAATGAAAAGCCGTTCTTGACAAATCTTCCGTCCACATACCAACCAGAGAGGGAATGCAGGGTAATGATGCGGTTGTCTCCAACTTTTTGTGAAGAGGAAATGCCCACAGCCTCCATAGCCTGTAAAAGTTTGGGTACGGTCTTGCGGTCTTTATCCCAGAGTTTGGCAAGTTGGGTGTTGTCAACCATACATTGCCCACACAAGATTTCCACTTGTTGGGTCTTGCTGATAGGTACAAGTGTTGTTTCACGTTCGGCAAGAGAGGCAAGAGACATGAAGCATTCCATGCGGTCAATCTTGTACTTTTTGCAGCGAAGATACTCCATCTGTGCATCGGACAGCGTGAAGCAGTAATGTATCTTTTGTTTATCCATGTTCTGTGAATTTTGAATATTATAACCATAACTGGCAAGACTGTTTTTCTTAGTAAAGAGAAAATCATCTATGCCATCCTCTCCTTTGGGAAATGTCCTCTGCGATAACATAGAGCTCGCCTTGCAACCTGTCATTAGAATGACTGCTTAATCGTGAAATGCATTCAATGCAAACAGACTGGGCTAGAAGTTTTCTTCTGCCGATAGTTGCTTCATCATTGATGCCCTTGTTGGCTCCGCATTGCTCGGCAAGTCCATTGAAAGCATCACGCATCCGAAAGTATCCGTTGCCAGTATTGATGTAGCTCACGACAAGGTCAGCGACATTTGCCAACTTGCTTCTATACTCCTCATGGGAAATATTATCCTTCATCATCGCCGTGTCTATTTACAAAGTTCACTCATGTGCTTGGTCGCTGCAGCCTTTGTCTCTGCCTCGGACATACTGCGGTTCTGGCGCATCCAGTTCAAAAGCTCGGACTTCTCAAAGTAGATAATCTTGCCGTTGGGACGGAAGAACGGAAGTTCATGCTTGTGTGTCATCTTGTAGAGACTGCTCTTTGATATACCCATGAATAAGGCAGCTTCCTCCAGTGTCAATACTTGCTTGGCATCACGGAGAAGGTTCTCCATTATCCCAATGCGGTGCTCATGTGACTCTACCTTCAAAAGAAGAGTCTCGGTGTCGATAGTTTTGTTCATTATCCTGTAATTTAATTGTTTGTGATTTGTTGTACTGCTTGTTTTTGAATATGTAGTCCCCCAAGGCAGAGAGAAATCCCTGCCCGAAAAATGGGGACTACAAAAGTGAATTTAACTGATTGTTATCCTGAAAAGTTCCGTTTACTTGTTATCCTGTAAAAAAGTTATTCTGCGTGGATGGGTGTTGGTGGCTGCTGTCCGCTTTGTTCTTGGTATCTGCTTGTTCTCTTCACGCTGTTTGCGACCTCGAAAGGCTTTCTTCGTGTTGTCAACAGCCTTGACCTTTTCATTCGTCAGCACATCTGCATAGATGGTGGTGGATTTGAGCGACTTGTGTCCCATTAGCTTCTTGGTAGTCTCAATGTTGCCGGTAACCGCCTGCACCAAAATTCCGAATGTATGTCTGGAGCAGTGAAAAGAGATATTCTTCTCAATGCCCACCTTTTTGGCTATCCTTTTAAGGGCTGCATCCACATTAGCCTTGGCAGGAAGGTGGAACACAAAATCATCATCGCCTTTGGGTGGCATCCATGACAAGGCGGTATTGCCGATTGGTACGGCATTGAGAGCCTTTGTTTTCTTCTGGACGATTACAAGAGTGTTCGTTTCCTCGTTTCTCTTGATGTCGCTCCACCTTAAAGCCTTGATGTCGCTGATACGAAGTCCTGTTAGACAGGCAAAACCGAAAGCCTTTTGTGTCTCTGCTACCCCTGGACTTCTCTCATCTGAAGCCATGAACCTTTTCAGTTCATCGGGAGTGAGATACTGCTTATGTGATGACTTTGGCTTGGGGAAGATGTCTGACTTCTCCAACTGGTAGAAAGGGTTAGCCTTCAACTTACCGAACTTGACAGCCTTGTTGAACACCGTCACTATGCGCTGTTGAACATTATGCAGGGAGCCTTCACACAAAGGCTTGGCTTCAACTCGTACATACTTCTGTGGTACATAGTCGTTCTTCAACCAAAGGAAGAAAGCCTTGAACCATGCCTTATCGAACTTCCTCAGAGTGATGTGAGGTCTGCGCTTGTTGGCAAGGAACTCGCTCATTAGGTATTTCAGATACTTTGATTGGTCAACAATAGCCTTGGAATAATCTGTATTGTCGCTCATCCAGTCGATGTAGGTCTGGATCCAGTCCAAGACTTCGGGAGACTCGTCATTGGGGATTTCCTTCACAATCATCAAGTGACCTACCTCTGGGATGGTCTCTGGATGAAGAATACGCTCTGCCCTTATCTGGTGAGCACGTTGCAATGTTTCTTCGTTCCTTGCTTTGGTCTCTGCATCAACCTCTGGCAACAAATAGAGGGAAAGGCTCTAACATCTTTGTAACCAAACGTAGCCAACTATATTCATTTATAAGTAGTTGGCTACGTTTTTTATATATTCGTGAATACCATTTGAAACCGATAGTTCCAAACATTAAAGCAGAAAACGGGTACCTTTTCGGGTACGCTATTTTTCATCCTCGCCATAAGAATTGAACTTATCCATGTTTTCAACCTTCGCCGCGTCCACGATTTTAATATACGGCTTCATTGCTTTATAGTCGCTGTGTCCCGTCCATTCCATTATAACGGGTGCAGGAATACCCAGCCTAAGCGCGTTTACTATAAAAGTACGCCTTCCGGCGTGAGTGGTCAGAAGCGCGTATTTTTCCACTATTTCCTCAGTCCGCACGCTACCATGATACGAAACGACCCTTATAGGCTCGTCAAGCCCGGCGATTTCGGCGGCTTCGTGTAAGTGTTCGTTCATCTTCACGTTACTAATAACAGGCAACGCCCTGTCCTTTGGTAGTTCCAAGTCCCTGTATTTGTCAAGTATTGATAGCGCGTACTTATTAAGTTCTATATGTAGCCGCGCCGTAGTTTTCTTTGTTACGATAGAGATGTACGGCGGCTTTGCTTCGCGCTTAACGTCAGACAGACGCAGACGGGCAACATCAGAGTAGCGAAGCCCGGTAAAGCAGCAGAAGCAGAACACATCGCGCACAGACGAAAGCGAAGGTTTGTTTTTCGGAAACTTGAATTTAAGGAAGTGCTGCAGTTCTTCCCAGCTTAGATAAATAACCTCCTTACAGTCCAGCCCCTTAAAACGTGGGCGGTACTGAAGATGTGCCGCGCCATTATAGTAACCGTTGGAAGCAGCCCAGCGCAAGAACCAGCGCAAGAAGCCTACGTTTTTGGCTACCGTTGTGTTAAGTTGGTTCTCTTCCGTTTGGAGGTAAGAAACGAACGCCGCAAAGTCAGCCTTAGAGAAGTCCGACAGAGAGAGCGACGGGCAGAACTTTAGCAAGTGCTGTTTAATACTTGCAAACTTAGTATAGGTAGCCTTAGACCAATTATTAGTAACCCCCATTTCTTTTGTAAAGAGGTCAAAGACATCGAAGAACCCATTAACTTCGTTTGCTTCCGTTTCTTCCTTTGGCTTCGCACGTCCTACCGCTTCATTAAACGCCGTCTTAAATTCGGCAGTAGTGGGCGAACGTTTGTTTTCCATTTCAAAGCGAACAAGCACCTCCTCCACCCTTGCCGACAGGTTGATTAACGCCCTATTGATTTCGCCCGAAGTCTGCTTATAACTATTCTTTGCCCCAAGACGAACGCAAGAGTTCATATCGTCCCATTTGGATGGGGCGATAACATACCCGGAACGGATATCAACACGGAGAGAAGCCCAGCTTACGCGCAGCCTAATGGGTACTTCTTCAGTAGCGTCCGTTTCTTTAGCGGTACGTTTAACGTGCAAACCTATCTTTATAGAAAACTTCATATTTTCTTTGTAAGCATATTGCCGCGCCCTGTCAAGAGCCAAAGCGCGGATATTGGATAATTGGCAACCAATACACTAAGCGTTTCAATTTCCATATTACGATAACGCGCCGTATAGCCTTCCTTTGGTGTTAGTCCAAATTGGCGGCGCATTTCCCGGTAGCGTGAGGGGCTTAACCCGTGCAGGACACAAAAGCCACTTAACGAACTAACCAACTTGTAAGTAACAAGCGCGTCAATAGCAATAAAGAAACGGCGGTTTACCGCGTCGCTGTTTGTCCTTTGCATAGTGAAGCGTTTATATTAGATACCATAACATAGTAGTCCGTTTCAGGCACAAGCGCAGTAGCAGCCCCCGAAAGGTAGGCTGCTTCCAGCGCGTCGAATACTTGTGCGGTCATATAAGGATAGTAACCGCGATTGCTATAATACTTATCTACTTCAATTTCCACCATAGCCGTATAGTTATTTCTGTAAAATTTTCGATTTAAGCGCGTTTCGCGTAAAAATGGTATAGTTGTAAGCCAATACAGAAAAACGCGCTAAAAATGGCGTTTCTGTGCGTTTGGACGTATCACCATAATACCATGTTTATTTATCTATATACCTCTATTATAATGTATTAGAGCATTTACCAAAGTTCAACCTTACGCCCGAACGCTAACCGACAGCGGCACATTCGGCAGCTGCGCCCGTTTGGGCATTGGCTTTTTTAGTCAGTTCGGCAAGCGTTTCGATAGTACGCTGCTGGCTTTCGATTATTGAAAGCAAACGCGCCTTTTCTTCCTTCGCATCTTCCAGCAACTTATAGAGCATTTCAGAAGGCGTGATATTTGCCATTTGTTCCGATTGCGTACTATTGTTGTTTCTACGTTGTAACATTTCGCCATCGCCGCGTATAAGCCAAACTGGGTTAAGTTCGGGATATTGTCTGCTTATTGCTTCTAATTTGTCTGCCTTAATTGATTTCTTGATACTTGCAATATAGGCAGAACCTACACCGATAGTACGGCAAAATTCGCGTTCACTCATATTTAAGTACGCTACAAACGCCTTTAGACGCGACTTTACGGTATTTTCCTCGTCCATAATTGTATCTTTTTGTTAAAGTTTTTGCTTAGACAAACATTTTGTATGCTTTTTATTTGCGTATTGTATGCTTAATATCTATCTTTGCAACGTGTTAATAATACAAGTGCAAAGGTACAAAATTTCCGAGCAGCTTGCAATAGCAAAAACACGCTAATTTTGAATTAAAAATAAAGCTATATGGTACATTCAAGTAAAACAATTAACCGCAACTTCCTTATAAAGGCAAGCGGAATTAACTCAGAAGGCAAGCGTATAAACACTTTAGTAGGTGTTTCCGGTCTGCTTGCTTTGATTGGCGAAGATTTGGCGGACAAGTTCGTAACACGCGCTATAAAGGCTTCCTTCAACAACGACAGCTGCTGCTGTAAGCTAAGACGAGGTTTAAGAATAACATTCTACAACAAATAAAGGAGATACAGACATGGCAACAAAGATGAACGACGAAAGAGGGTGCAGCGTTTGCGCCGCAGGAAGTGAAAACTTTGAGTTCTTCACAACAAGGCTCGGTAGAAAAGTCTACCACCGTATGCAATACGATTACCGCCATACTGACGGCGAGCTATTCAGCTGCATCGGGAACGACTTAGAATCATGCCGTAAGCGTCGGGACGAGTGGCTAAGCAAGAAGAAGGGCTGGACGGGTAAGGGCTTTAATACCTTATAACGTATCACAATAATACGAAATGCCACATTTCACAATAGAGAAGCCAACGGAGAAAGTATCCCTTTCGTGAAGGCTATAAACCGGTGACAGCAGGAAACAGAACCGCAAGCGCGGTACGCTTCGGGCGTGTGGTGGGCGAACCACTAACCGCGCACAAATTATTAACTTCTAAATTTTATAAGTCATGGTATTAACAGAGAACAAGCCGAAAGGCAAACAGCAGGGTTTTAACAGCGGCTTAAAGCAAGTGAAGATGGGCGACTACAAGACAGTCGTAGAGGAGTTGAAGAAGGCTTTAGGCATCAACAACCGTAACAGCTTCTACGCCTACCGTATTGGGGCTATCGAACCGAAGGTAACACAGGCGGAAGCTGTAGAAGGAGTGTTTAACCGTTTCGGCGTTACTAAAAACATTTGGGGCGCATGAAACTGAACGCAAAACTAAGCAAACGCGAAAGCCAAATAGCCGAACTATTGGCATGGGGCGCAAGCAAGAAGGAGGTAGCCGACAAACTATTTGTTTCAACGCGAACCATAGAGAACACAGCCCGGAACATTTACGCCAAGATAGGCATCCAAAAGGCTACGGAATTGTGCGTTTGGTGGTTTTGCACAAAGTGCGGTGTACCCGTCAGCTTAGACCCATTAAAACGCGCCTTCATAGCGGTAGTTCTTCTTATAGCGTTTGTTCCACGCGAACTAACCAGCTTCGATGATATTTTCAGAGTTGGCAGACGTGCAAGGATAACGCGAGTAGTGAGGGCGGCAAGACGCGGCAGCGAAAGCGATGATAGTATAAACTTCCTAAACTTTTGAGTTATGAACGAGTTATATAGAATTTTCGGCATAAAGTGGAAACGCCCGTTAAAGTGGTACGACAAGCTGCTCATTATTTGGGCAAGCGTAGCTATTTGCGGTTTGACAGTGGATATGGACACTATACCATTTTGGGCGGTAGTCTTGATTGTAGCCAACTTTTGCGCTTCGCTTTGGGTTTGTGCTAATGTGCTACCCGACATTAAGGACAACGAAGAATAACTGAAGGAGGACAGCAATATGAAGATTAACGACAACACGCGAGTAATAGACCTTACGGTAGGCGATTTCTTAGACGTAGTGGAAACGCGAGTAAGGCAAGTTCTAAGCGGAACGACACCCAAGGACAACGAGAAGCGGCGGTACGTTTACGGACTTAAAGGCTTGATGAACTTGTTAGGGTGCAGCAAAACAACCGCATCACGCCTAAAGCAGTCCGGCAAGTTGGACGAAGCTATAACACAGTGCGGCTCATTGATAATCATCGATGCGGAAAAGGCACTACAATTAGCAGGAAGTAACAAAAACGACAAATAACCATAACAACAAAGCTATATGAGCAAGCAAGTAAAAATTAAGCGTTTGACCCTTTGCAACTTCAAGGGCTTACGCAACGTAACGGTAGAGTTCAGCGAGGACGCGACTACCATCAGCGGACGCAACGGCACGGGTAAGACAACCATTAAGGACGCTTTCAGCTGGCTCCTGTGGGGCAAAGACAGCGAGGGCAACACCGATAGCAAGTTTGGCATCAAGACCAACGACGCTAACGGCAACTTTATTCCAGACCTTGAACACGAAGTAAGCGGAATGTTTGAGGTAATAGACACCGAAACGGGCGCGGTTGATACCGTGGAGTTCCGCCGCGTATTGGTTGAGGAATGGAAAGTACCAAACGGCGAAACGGAGCGCGTACTGAAAGGACACCATACCGACTACTTCTGTAACGGCGTGCCATTGAAAACAAAGGCAGAGTACGACAAGCGTATTAACGACATCATCCCCGAAGCAGTGTTTAAGGTAATAACCGACCCTTACTATTTCCTTACCCTTCATTGGAAGGCACAGCGCGAAATGCTCTTACAGATAGCAGGGGACGTAAGCGAAGCCGACGTAGCGAAAGATAACGCCGAGTTTGCCACCCTTCTTGCAAGAGTGACAGGCAAGACACTGGAGGACTACAAGCGCGAAGTAGCGGTACAGAAAAACAAGATAAGCGACAGGCTGGAGAAGATACCCACAGCCATAGACGCAATAACGAGAGTAACACCGACAGCACCCGACTACGCAGCTTTGGAAGCCGACAAAGCACGTTTGGAAGGCGAGCTTTCAGAAATTGACACAGCGGCATCGTCGGTAGCAGAAGCCAACCGCATAGCCTACGAGAACGCGGCAAAGATACAGCAGCAAATCAACGAGCGCAAGACCGCCCTGCAAAAAGTATTCTTTGAAGCCAAGGAAGCAGCGCGTAACCAAGCTTACAAGACGAACGAAGCCTACAATAACGCTGCCCGTGATATGCAGACATTGGACGCGCAAGCAAGAAGTGTAGAAACAGCTTATTCCAGCGACAAGGCAAGAATACAGACACGCATCCAGCAAGTACAGCGTTACACGGACGAAACCAAGAGCCAACAGGACGCATTACGCGAAAGTTGGTACAAGGTGAACGCCGAAGAGTTCAGCGGAGAAGCAGAAAACCTCGTTTGTCCTTTGTTCAACATCTGCTGCAAGGACGAGGAAGCGAAGGCAGCTTACAACGAGAACCGCGAAGCCGCAAGGGTAAAGTTTGGCGAGGATAAGGAAAAACGCCTTAACACCATCAACGAGAAAGGCAAGGGGCTAACTACGCAGATAGAGCAGCAGGAAGCCGAGATAAGCCGACTTAACGGCGAGCTTGCAACGTTGGAAGCGAAGCACAGCGCGGAAACGAAAGACATAGCCAACCGCCGCGCCCTTCTTAACAAGACACTTGCAGAAAGCCCAAGAGTAAGCACAGAGCCGGACATCAAGCCCGAAACGCTGCCCGAGTGGGTAAAGCTACAAGGCGAGATTACAAGCCTTACCGCGCAGCTTCCAACCGCTGACACAACCAGCGCGAGTAACACGGCAGAGCTACGCCAGCGCAAAGAGAGTATAACCGCGCAGCTTAAAGGCGTGGAACGTTTGCTCGGAGTACGCACAACCATAGAAACCAACAACGCGGAGGTAGCGAAACTTCGCGAGGAAGCCGCAAAGTTGGCGCAGGAGAAAGCAGACCTTCAGAACGAAGAAACGCTTATAGACGAGTTCACAACGGCAAGGATGAACGAGGTAGAACGCCGCGTAAACGCTTTGTTTAGCCGTGTTCAGTTCAAGATGTACCGCACGCAGATAGAGGACGCGAAGCAAGTACCCGACTGCGTTTGCTACATAGACGGTGTAAGGTACGCCGACAAGAACACAGCAGGGAAGGTAAACGCAGGGCTGGACGTGATTAACACCCTTTGCGCCTTCCACGGAGTAAGCGCACCGATATTCATAGACAACGCCGAAAGCGTGAACGAGTTTATCCCGGTAAACAGCCAGCTTGTAAAGTTGGTAGTTTCAACAGAAGATTTTACAGTAACAAACAGATAAAAGCCATGTGTACAAGATTACCAGCGACCATCGAAGCCGCTAAAGAAAAGTTCGCTTTAGCTTGCCAAGAAGCGACAACGTTAGAGATAGTTGGCAACGTAGCGGCAGCTTTCAACGCCGTAGGAGTAGTAACCCTTCTTCGCGAAGCATTGACAGAGGAGGTAATGGACAAAGTTTTCATGCCCCTCATGAACACAAAAATAGGCTTCATGACAGACCGCACGGGCAAGCCCGACAAACGCGGTAACGTTAAGCCGCTTTACAGCCGGGACGTAGTACGCGACTGCATCATCGACGCGGTTATTATTGGTTTGCTTCCAACGGGCAACCAATTCAACATCCTCGCCGAAAGAATGTACCCGACAAAGGAAGGCTATACCGCCCTTCTTAAAAAGTTGGGGGTACGCTACGTTATTGAGATTGGGCAGGACAAAAGCCAAAACCCACAGTACGCGGAGCTTGCATGCAAAATTAGTTTTTCACACAACGGCGAGAAAAACTCCTTTACGCTTAACGTGTCGGTAGTGAAGAACGATTACAGCAGCAACGACCAAATACGCGGCAAGGCAGAGCGCAAGGCGAAGAAGGCACTCTACGAGTATATAACGGGGTCAGACTTCGGGGACGGCGACGAAACCAGCACCCAAGTAGTAGATGCGGTAGCCGTGGAGATTAGGCAGGAAGCCAACACGGGCGCGACTATTGGCATAGACCCCAACGCGGCGGCAGTAGTTCAGCCACAGCCAGCACCACAGCAACCGCAGCCGATACCAGTGCAGCCAACGGCACAGCCAGCAGCCACAACGTACAACGCAAACAAACCAGCCTTCTAAGATGGAGCTAACCGTTATCGGGTCAAGCAGTGAGGGTAACGCATACGTTTTGCAGAACGAACGCGAAGCCCTCCTGCTCGAAGCCGGAAAGCCATTCAAGCAAGTGCTGGCAGCTTTGGAAGGTCAAGTAAACAAGGTAGTAGGCTGTCTGATAACCCACGAACACGGCGACCACGCAGGGCGAATAAACGAGTTCTTAAAGTACGCCCTACCTGTTTACGCTTCACAAGGCACGATAGAGAACGCCAAGATACGCACAAGTTGGAAACCCACAGCCATACAGCAGACGGAGGACGGAAACGGCTACCTTCCGCTTACGTTGGGCAACTTTCGGGTTATTCCATTCGCGACAAAGCACGACGCGGCAGAACCGCTCGGTTTTTACATTTGGCACGAGGAAACCGGGGGCGTTTTATTCGCTACCGATACATTCTATTTGCCGTGCAAGTTCAAGGGGTTAAACAACATTCTGATAGAATGCAACTACGACCCGGAGATATTAGCGCGGAGAGTTGAAAGCGGCGACATTCCAGCAGCTTTGCAGGAGCGAGTACGAAGAAGCCATCTAAGCTACTATACTTGTTTGGACGCATTGAAGGCAAACGACCTAACAGCGGTAAACAACATCGTACTAATCCATATAAGCGAAGGTAACGGCAACCCTACGGCTTTCCGTGAAGGCATACAGAGGGAAACGCACAAAACGGTATATACCGCGAAGCCCGGATTAAAAATCGAGTTCAACAAAAGCCCGTTTTAGTCATGATAAAAGGATTTGACCAACAAACGCAGCCACTAAGCGAGTACGAAGAGAACGTACTGCTGCCCGTCATATTGCAAGGACTAAAGACCAAGCAAGGCAAGAAGAACGCAGTAACCAACCGAACGATAGTTATGCGGTTGAGTGTTGCAGGGTACAAGATAGACGAAGCGCGATGCCGTAAGCTAATAAACCACATTCGCACAACGGACATTTTACCCGGACTAATAGCCACGTCGGGCGGCTACTTCTTAGCGGAGAACGAAGCGGAACTATTGGACTACGAAGAAAGCCTATTAGGACGCGAGAACGCCATTAAGGAAGTACGTTTAGCCATAGCAAGGCAAAGACGCATCCTCTTTGAGGACGCGCACAAGCCCCAAGAAGGGAGCATTTTCTAACATTCAAATAAACGACAACGACATGAAGAAGATTTTTCTATTTGTAAAAAACGGCGGTAACGAAACACTTGTAGGACGTTACGACAGCAAAGCAGACGCGCAGGAGAAAGTAATGGACATGGTGGAAGAAGATAGCGTTAGCGTTTTCAACTTCCGCATAGAAGAACGTGAGTACGAGGACATCACAAACCGCGTAAAGAGCTACGCCGACGCTTGCAAGGTTTTGGGCATTGAGCCGATGGACGAGGACAGCATGAAGGCGCAGGGCTTCCGCCCGGACGAGATAGCACGCCGCCAGCTTGAAACCATAACCGAAGCACTTAACGAAGGTTGGAAACCCAACTGGGCAGATACCGACGAATACAAGTTTTACCCGTGGTTCTACATTGAGGTAAGCGAGGTTCAAACAGAAGGCACTAACGGCGCGTCTGCCGGGCTTTCGTGCGCGGTTACGAATGGCGCGGCTTCGGGTACGTATGCGTACTTCGGCTCTCGGCTTTGCTTCCACGACCGCGAAACGGCACGCTACGCCGGGCGCACATTTACCGACCTTTACGCACAAATTTTAATTGAGAAGATATGATACAGCCCGAAAACACACAGACGAGAAAAGACGAAGTACGTTTTAGAACGTCAGACATTCGCCGGATCGTGGGGAAATTCTTAGCTTCCAACGTGCTAAAGACGTGGAACGAAGATTTTATAGACGAGAGTACGGGCGAGGTTGTAACCATTGAGCGTAACGAAATCCTGTTTGAACGCGGCAGCTACATAGACGATGATTTAGCGCAGCAAATAAACTTTAGCATCCAAGCAGAGGAGATAAAGGACGTAGAGGTAAGCAACCAGCGCAGATTAGCAGCACCAAACCAGCGTACCGGGTTATACCCGTTCAAGGTAAGCGCGAGAATTGGAACGAAACGCCGTACCTTCATACTGCAAGCGCAAGACGCGGCAAAGGCGATAGAGGTAGCGACGGACTACATCGAACTTAACTTTAGAAATTCGTTCGACATAACGGACATAAAGCTGATGGATAACGTAGTTATTCTTAACGACCGCCTACGCAAGTCCGTAGAAGCCAAGGAGGGAGCAAACGAGGAAGGCGCAGAACCCGACAACGGCGAGGAAACGCGCGACGATACCAAGTACTACAAGGTTGAAGCCGAAGTAGCGATAAGCACCGAGAATGAGGAAGAACCCGAAAAGAAGCCCTACGACTTCATTGTACGCACGAAAGACGTAGATACCGCGAAAGTGGTTATAACAGCGTGGATAAACGACAAGGTAAAGGAGCGCACAGAACGCGACGGGGACGAACGCAAGGTTATAGACCTTTCCATCCTTTCGGCTTCGCCATTCGCTTGCAACGCCATTGTAGATAAAGCCTTTTGTTTGGCATACAGAGAACAGGAGGTATAAGAGTAAGTAACTACAAGCCGGGGCGCGACCTTCGGGGCGCGTCCCTATTAAAGCATCAGTTATATGAGTCAAGATAGTATAGTAATGTTCCGCAACATAATAGAAGCGTTAGCCGTATTACCAGCCGAAACATATAAGAAAGTTTCGCAAATGGTTTACGCATACGCTTTCGACAGGGAAGAGCCAGCAGACGAAGCCGACCCTATTATACTTGCTCTTTTCCTTTCCTTCAAACCGCAAATAGACTTCAACGTAAAGAGATACGAAAGCTATGTAGAACGCGGTAAGAAAGGCGGTGCACCAAAAGGAAACAGCAACGCCAAAAAAGGAAAAGACAGCGAAGAAAAACAACCTAAAACAACTAAAAACAAGGTAAAACAAGTTGGAACAAGCAAAGACAACTTAGAACAACTTGACGAAGATACGGAACAAAGCGAAACAAGCAAAAACGACCTTATATCTATATCAATATCAGATAATAATACTGTTGTTGATGTTGATAACGCGCACACGCGCGAGAGCGAGGACGGAGCGCAGGAAGAAGAAAGCGAAGCAGAAGATTACGAAGCCTTCTTAAACGAGTTCTTCAAGGAAACCAACCGTTCAAACATTGAGGTTATTTGCATGCAGCTACACACAACGCCCGAAGCACTACGCAAGGAAGCCGAAGAGGTTGTAGCCGAGTGGCGGCTGACCAAGGCACGACACCAAGATTACAGCAACAAGGCGCGGCACTTAGTGAACCAATTACGGGTAAGGTATAACTTAAAACTTAAAGAAGATGGCAGAAAGCAAAAGCAACCAGCAGACACAGCAGCCGCAAAGGATAGATTTAACGGCGTTTGCGAAACTCCTAAGAAGAAAAAGCACCTCCGCAGCACGATTTAAGGTAGATAAGTACACGGAGGATATACCGAACATGCTATACGAGTGTTACCGCTACCAAGTGGAGAAGCGCGGACACGTTCTAAAGAGGGACGAAGCCACGATAGACCACATCAGACGCGCCGCCCGTTGGCTGTTGGGCGCAAGCCCGAAGCCGGGGTTATTCCTTTACGGAGAGCCGGGAAACGGAAAAACCACGTTAGCCAAGGCAATAGCGCAGCTTATAGGGCTTTTATACGATAGCCCATACATGAACGAGCGCAAGGGCGTAGTAGTTATTCCAGCTTCATCACTAACAGAAGCGGCAAGGGGCGAGAAGCAAGACCTTCTAAACCGAATGAAAACTACCGAACTGCTCTACATTGACGACGTAGGTATAGAACCAGCAAGCCTAAAAGTTTGGGGTAACGAGGTTAGTCCGTTGGTAGATTTGCTTTACTACCGCTACGATAACCAGCTATTCACGATAATAACCTCCAACTTGATAGGCGACGAGGATATAGAAAAGCGATACGGTGAGCGAATAGCCGACAGGTTTATAGAAATGTTCGACTTGATAGGCTTTGAAAACAAGAGCTACCGCCCAAGACTTGAAACTTTGCCGACAATACCAGCAGAACCAAACTCACAGAAGTAGCGCAGGGGTGCAAATAAGAGTGTTTGTCGGCATTTCAACACGCAAGGCGATAAAGTGAACGCGGAACACGAGAAGAACGCCTTAAAAGGCAAAAATACAGAAAATAACAAGCAACAGTACATGGGAAAGATAAAGTACTACATAAGTGGCAAGATAACGGGGTTACAGCCTTCGGAGTACGCCGCGATGTTTGGCAAGGCAGAAGAACACCTTACCGCGCAGGGCTTCGATGTTGTAAACCCACTTCGCCACGTTGTGCCGTCGGCACATTGGAAAGAACAGATGAAAGTAGATATACGGCTGTTGCTTGATTGCAACGCTATATACATGCTTTCAAATTGGGAACAGAGTATAGGCGCGACCTTAGAACACGATATAGCGGAAGGTTTGGGGCTGATAGTTGAGTACGAGCGAACGCCCAAGCACCGCGACATAAAAGCCGCCATTATTACGGCGATGGGTGTAAACTTCAAGACGATAGCGGAGGACAGCCGTAACCGTTGGCACGTTTACGCCCGGATGATATACGCGCACCATTGCAAGAAGCGCGGAGAATACACGCACCGCATAGCCGAGGAAACGAACCACGACAAAAGTACGATAAGTTACTATTTGCGGAACTACGATACAGAATACAAGTATAACCGGGAGTTCAGAGCAGCAGCCGAGAAGGTGGCAACCCTTCTAAGCGAGAAACTGAGCACGCCGACGGATATAACGATATAAACGAACATTCAGCTATATGAACGTACTAAGCCTTTTTGACGGGATGTCATGCGCGAGAATAGCGTTAAAGGAATTGGGGATAAAGGTGGATAAGTACTTTGCTTCCGAGATAGACAAATACGCGATAGCGCAGACGCGGCTCAATTTTCCCGATACCATACAGTTGGGCGACGTTACCCAAGTGGATGGGTACGCCCTTCCTAAAATTGATTTGCTTGTAGGCGGCTCGCCGTGCCAAGGTTTCAGTTTTGCAGGCAAGCAGCTTAACTTCAAAGACCCACGAAGTAAGCTGTTCTTTGAATACGTCAGAATACTGAAGGAGTTAAGGGCGAAGAACCCTAACATAAAATTCATGCTTGAAAACGTGAGGATGCTCAAAGAATACGAAATGGTCATAACAAACGAATTGGGGTTATTCCCAGTTTGTATAAATAGTTCTTTGGTCAGCGCACAGAACCGCATCCGCTTATATTGGACGAACATACGGACACGCACCGAAGGACTGTTTAGCGAAGTCTATACGGATATTCCACAGCCAAAGGACAAAGGGCTGCTATTAAAGGACATCTTAGAAACGGAAGTAGATACGAAATACTACCTAAGCGAAAAGGTTATAAACAACATGCTCCAGCACCTACAAAGGCAGAAGGAAAAAGGCAACGGTTTCGGCATAGACATACGCCAGCCACAAAACAAGAGTTGTAGCCTTACCGTAGGCGGCAAGATGATGCGCGATTTGGTGCAAGTTCCACAGCATGGAATATACCAGCGACCACGCGGAGAGAACAAAGGCGGTTTCATCGAGGGTAAAGCCCCAACTTTAACCGCTAATGCATGGGAGCAAAACAACTTAGTTGTAGAGCGTAACGGAGTAAGGCAGCTTAACCAAAGCAAGGAGAGCGCAGGGCAACAGCCATACCAGCAAAACCGCATTTACGACACAGAGGGCAAAAGCCCGGCGTTAATGCACGGACACGCAGGTAACACTATAAACGTATTCGGGGGGGTAAAATTATACGCCGCTTTACCCCGTTAGAGTGCAGCCGCCTACAAACTATTCCATCGTGGTACGTTTGGCAGTGTTCAGAAACGCAGACCTACAAGATGCTCGGTAACGGTTGGACGGTGGAAGTAATAAAGCATATTTTTAGCTATTTGAAGCAGTAAACATAAAAATAACCAATTAAAACAAACGATTATGTTAGTAATGGAAACATGCGGTTTCTTAGGAAACGACGCAGAAATTAAGGAGTTCAACGGGAAGCGTTACATTTCCTTCAACGTGGCAGCATCAGACCGCCACAAGGACGCGAACGGCATGGTAGTAAGCCGTACAACGTGGGTAAGTTGTCTGAAGTTAGGCGAAGGAGCGTTAGCAACCTACCTAAAGAAGGGTACACAAGTTTTCATCCGTGGCGACCTTTCTACAAAGATTTTCACGAACGCCAACGGCGCACAAGTAGGCATTAACTGCCACGTCCGGGAATTGCAGCTACTTAGCGGCGGCAGCAAGACGCAGACAGACGGAAACGCCAGCGCACAACAGCCGACAGCAACGGCACAGCCACAAGCACAGCCAGCGCAACCTCCATACGGAGCAACTGCAGCACCAGTGAGCGAGAAGAACGACGATTTACCATTTTAAGCCACGCTTATGGAATTGAAATATAAAGTACAGATTACGGAAGGCTTAATCTTCGATACGCTAAAATCATCTATACAAGACTTTATAGCCGACCTTCCAAGCAACGCGAAGCCAAAGGTAATGGGCAAACTTTGCAAAAGTATTAGCTTCACGATTTACCGCAACGGCAAACCTGTAACGGATAAGGACGTAGAGCCATACCGCGACACACCAGCTAAAGACGTAGTTTATAGCGCGGCTTTGTTCCGTGGCGGCAAACAGATTGCAAGCATAACGCTATGAACCATAAAGAATTTTACGACAAGGTAGTAGCCATGCGCAAGGCGCAAAAGGACTACTTTAAGTTTCGCAGTTCAGCATATTTGCAGACTTCCAAACGGCTGGAACGCGAGATAGACGACGAGATTAAGCGAGTAGAAGCCGTATTAGCGGAGGAGGAACGCAAGAACCAGCCTTCACTATTCGGCGATGGTTTTTACACAACATAACAGCAAGATCGATGAACGAAATACATAACTTCAAGATACCTATCAGCGGAACGGACTACGAGCCGGAGCGCATGGAGCTAACGATGTCACAAGCCCACACTATAGCAAGAGGACGGGCAAGACAGCACAAAGACCGCGAAGTAAGGCTTTACTGCTTTAACACCATGTGCCACCGTTGGGAATTGTGTACGGAATACAAGTACAACCACGGAACAAGGCAAGTAGACCGCACGGACTGCTGGCGACCGCTAAAGCCGGGCGAGCAAATAAGATAGCCATGACGTTTGAGGAGTTAAAGGCGATAGCCAACGCGAAGGCAGAGAAAGCCAAGCCAAGGCACGAAGAAAGCCAAATACAGCGTAGCTGCCTACGTTGGTTTAGGCTTCAATACCCACAGTACGCCCTGCTTTGTTTTGCAGTACCAAACGGAGGAGCGAGAAACAAGCGCGAAGCCAGTATCATGAAAGCAGAGGGAGTAACGGCAGGAGTAGCCGACGTTATCCTGCTTATTCCTTCAAGTGGCTACGCTTCGCTTTGTTTGGAGTTCAAGACACAGACGGGCAGACAGCAGGACACGCAAAAGGCATGGCAGAAGGCAGCGGAAACGGCAGGAAACAAATACACCGTTATACGCAGCTTTGACGAGTTTAGGAACGAAGTAACCAACTACCTACAACCGAAAAAGCGGTAATAGGCGAAGTGTTGGCGAAGTGTTTTAGGGTTAAACGTATCAAGCTAATACGTTTAACCCTTTATCTTTGCATAAAATTTTATAAGCATGAGTATTCAGACATTCAAAGAAAAGGTAAGGGGCTTTGTTAGCCGCATAACGACCGACAAGAAGAAGCACCTCGCGGCTGGCTTCGCGATTTGCGCCATAGTAAGCCTGTTGTTTGGCTACGTTATAGGCTTAATAGCAGCAACCATAGCAGGAGCAGAAAAGGAAGCACGCGACTATATAACCAAGAAGGGAACGCCCGAATTTGCAGATTTCGCGTACACGGTAGTAGGCGCGTTTATGTTCATAGCGTTTTCTGTAGTCCTTTCTTTGTTGGTGCAAGCCTTCATTATGTTGGTTTACTTTTAAGTTTGGCTTTGCAGAAAGCATCATATAGCTGAAGAGCAACGGCAACAGCCGGAGCGGAAGGGCGCGGCGACCAAACCGCGCCCTTTTTAATTAAACGACAACGACATGGCACGAAAGAAAAGAATACAGGCAGGAAAAAGCGACCTTCACGTTAGCGATTTCGGGAATATAGAAATACCCGATTTGGATTTGTCGCTGTTCGATGTGTTGAACGACGGCTACGACGAGGAAACACGCTATACCAAGCCGAAGGTTTACGACTTGAAAAGCGATTACGTTCTATACGACAACGCGGTAAAGTTGGCGCAGGAACTGCGTTTAGGCTTTGGAGAACGCGCCGACGTGTTTGTTAGCGGTAACTTCATATTCGGCGATTTCATAGAAGCGTATATAGTTGGCAATAACGCCAAGTGCAGGAAGATGACTATAAGCACGCTATCACTAAGTCAGAATAACGTAGATAGCCTTTACAATCTTCTTGCAAACGGGTATATAGACGAATTGAACCTCGTAGTAAGCGTTTACTTTTGGGGCAACGAGATAAGAAGCCTTATCCCCTACATATACCGTAAACTTGATTTCGGCAATAAGTTCCAGCTTTCAGTAGCATCAGTTCACACAAAAACCGCGCAGTTTGAAACGCTCGGAGGACGTAAGATAGTCATTCACGGAAGCGCGAGCTTACGCAGTAGCGGCAATATAGAGCAGTTCACAATAGAGGAGAACCCCGAATTATACGACTTCTACGACGAACATTTTAGCCGGATCGTGGAGAAGTACGCAACAATAAGGAAGCCAATACGCGGCACTTCCTTATGGAGTGAGTTAGTAAAGAAAAGGTTTAACGATTAAAAACGAAACATTATGGCAAGTGGAAGCGAGAGCAGAAGCGGAGGTAGCAAGATTTCCGCAAGTACGGCGGCAAGCCGTAGAACCGTCCTACCGTGGTCAATGCCATCGGGAGAGGAAGCACCATTTTAGCAACTAACAACGAGAGCCGCGCAAGGCGTGAGTACCTAAGCGCGGCTTTCCTTCAAAGCAAAGGTTATGGCAAAGAAAAAAGACACCAGCAAGAGCGCAGCTCCCGAAAGGAAGGCGAACACAGCCGACATGGTGCAAAGCGAGGTAGTAGCACTTTCAAGCATCACGCCCAACAAAGGGCAGATACCGGGAGTACCGAAGAACCCTCGCAGTATTCAAGACGGCAAATATTCCCTTCTTAAACGCAGCATAGAGGAAGACCCGGAAATGTTGGGACTTCGCGAAATACTACTTTACAAGTACAACGGCAAGAACATCATCATCGGCGGTAACATGCGCTACCGTGCCTTAAAAGAATTGGGCTATACCGAAGCTATTGTAAAGTTCCTGCCCGAAAGCACGCCGCCCGAAAAGTTACGCGCTATTGTCATAAAGGATAATAGCGGCTTTGGCGAGTGGAATTTTGAAGATTTGGCTAACGAGTGGGATGCGTCCGACCTTACGCTGTGGGGCGTGGACGTGCCGGAGTTGGAGAAAGTAAGTACAGAGGAAGAAGCGCAAGAAGATAACTTTAGCGTAGATGAGCACATGCCAGCCAAGCCGACCGCGAAGTTAGGCGACATTTACGCTTTGGGCAAACACCGCCTTATCTGTGCAGACAGCACCAACGCCGACGTAGTGGACTTGCTTGTAGGCGATAGCAAAGTAGATTTGTTGCTGACAGACCCACCATATAACGTGGACTATTCCAGCAAGAACGAAGCGTTAAACGCGGCAGACAAAGGCAACCGCATACAGAAGGACATCGCCAACGACAAAATGGAAGATAGCCAGTTTCAAGAGTTTCTAACGGCAGCTTTCAGCAACGCGAACCGCCACCTAAAGCAAGGCGGCGCGTTTTACATTTGGCACGCAGGAACGGAAGGGCTTAACTTCAAGACCGCGATAAAAAACGTAGGCTGGGAGTTGAAACAGATGCTCATCTGGGTAAAGAACAATATAGTTTTAGGAAGGCAGGACTACCAATGGCAGCACGAACCCTGCTGTTACGGTTGGAAGCCGGGAGCCGGACACTATTTTATAGACAACCGCAGCCAGCGCACCGTATTTGAGGACGAAACGCCCGACTTCGACAGCATGACGAAAGCCGAGCTGAAGGAGTTGTTACAGAAGGTTTGCGCCCTTCCTTCCACAGTCATACGCGAGGACAAACCGCTAAGAAGCGCAGACCACCCGACGATGAAGCCGTTAAAGCTCATGGGGCGACTTATACGCAACAGCACGCGACCGGGCGAAGTTGTGTTAGACCTATTCGGAGGAAGCGGCAGCACGATAATGGCTGCGGAGCAGTTAGGGCGCGTTTGCTATTCCATTGAGTTAGACCCCTGCTATATAGACGTGATTATTAAACGTTGGGAGGAGTACACGGGCGAGAAAGCGCAGTATTTGGGTAATTGTGCCAACGAAACAGAGAACAGCAACGAAAACAAAAAATAACAGCACAGATGGCAGCTAAAGATATTGAGCAATACCAATTCAAGCCCGGGCAGAGCGGCAACCCGAAAGGGCGACCGAAGAACCGCGTACCCGACAACCTCGTTAAGATATTCGGCAGCAAGGCGAAGGCAAAGAAATTCTATTGCTTGACAGCAGCCGAGATTAACGAATGGGAAGCGGTAATACTTACGCTTTCCGCAGAGGATTTGAAGGTATTAGCCAAGTGGAGCGACGCGCCAGCATACCCCAAGGGGCTGGCGATAGCCGTACTTTCAGACATGAAGAACGGCAAGACAACAACGTTAGACAAACTGCGCGAACGTCAGCACGGCAAGCCGACACAGCGCATGGAGATAACGGGCAAGGACGGCGCGGACTTCATGCCAGCGCGGACACTTACCAAGGAGGAAGCAAAGGAATTGTTAGAGAACCTACAAAAGGAATACTAAAACGTGGAGGATATAAGGGACATAGATATTATAAAGACGTGGACGCTGCAAGGAACGCTAAACTTTACGCGCTACTTCTTCAAGGAGAAGTACAAACGTAAGTTTGTCGTAGGCAAGCATCACGTTAAGATAGCGGAAGCCTTAGATAGGGTTTTTCGCGGTCAGTCTACGCGCCTTATTATCAACATAGCCCCACGTTACGGAAAGACGGAGTTAGCCGTTAAGAACTTCATAGCGATGGGGTTAGCTATAAACCCGAAGGCAAAGTTTATACATCTTTCGTATTCCGATGATTTGGCACGCGACAACTCGCGAGGAGTGCAGGAAATTTTACGAGAAAGCAGCTACCGCCGTTTGTTTCCGGGAACGATGCCTACCAGCGTGAACACGCGCAAATGGTGGACTACGGAAGGCGGCGGACTTTACGCCGTGAGTTCAGCCGGACAGGTAACGGGCTTTGGTGCTGGTTTGGTTGATAAGGAGGACGAAGAAGAGTTAGCCGCCGAGGTAGAAGAACTTGCAACGGTAGGAAGTGAAGCCTTCGGCGGCGCGATAGTCATAGACGACCCGATTAAGCCGGACGATGCCAGAAGCGCGTTAGTACGCGACAAGGTAAACCAAAAGTTTGAAACGACCATACGCAACCGCGTGAATAGCCGCAAAACGCCAATTATAATCATTATGCAGCGTTTGGACGAAGATGACCTTTGCGGCTACCTTCAAAAGTTAGAGCCGGACGAATGGGAAGTATTAAGCCTTCCTGTCATTGAGATAGACGAGAAAGGCGAAGAAGTACCGCTTTGGGAGTTCAAACACACGCTGCAAGAGCTTCACGAATTGAAAGATAAAAACCCGTGGGTATTCGATACGCAGTACATGCAGAACCCGAAGCCATTAACGGGACTTATGTATGAACGTGAGTTCAAGACCTACGAAGTACTGCCAATTACGAAGAAGCACGTTACCAAGTCATACACGGACACGGCAGACACGGGCGCGGACTTCCTTTGTACTATTGTTTACGTTGAAACGGAAATAGGAAATTTCGTACTTGACGTTTACTATACCCAAGCACCAATGGAAACGACAGAGCCGGAAACAGCACGACTCCTCACGCGGCACGGAGTGGAAAAAGCGATAGTAGAGAGCAACAACGGGGGGCGCGGCTTTGCGCGTAACGTTGAAAAGCAGTGCCGATTATTGGGCAACAGCAAGACCGCCGTAACGTGGTTTCATCAAACGTTAAACAAGGACGAACGCATCTTTAACCATTCGGCAGAGGTGCAGAACCTAACATACTTTCCAAAAGGCTGGGAACACCTATACCCGAAGTTCCACCAAGATATAACGCAGTACAAGAAGGTAGGCAAGAACGCCCACGATGACGCGCCCGACGCTTTAACGGGTACAGTAGAGAAGCGAAGCGGAAAGCCGCAGAAGTTAAGCAACATATTTCCATAACATAACAAAGAGCGATTATGACAATAGAAGAACTTTTAGCCAAGGTAGCCAAAGGCGAAGGCGAGATTACGGGAGCTATAAACGAGTTGAGGAACGGACGTACCACGCCCGAACCTAATACCATTCAGTATGCCGCGCAGTACGACCCCAAGCTGCACGACATCAACGACCCACTAAAACGCCCGGATAAGTTGGTAGTAGTGGATAAGGACAGCGATGAGTACGGCGAGGTTAAGAACATCAACCCCAACGTAGAGGAAACAACCGAACAAGGCTTTAGGATTGAGAAGGTAGCTCGTATAGCGTTAGGCATGCAGAAACTCATCACAAAACGCGCGGTAGCCTTCACATTTGGCAACCCGGTAGCCTACAACGCCAACCCGACAGACGAGAAGGAAAAGGCACTTTTGAACGCTATAAAGCGCGTTTTCTACGATGTCAAGGAAGGCACGCTTAACCGCAGGGTAGCGCGAAGCCTTTACAGCACTACCGAGGTAGCCGAACTTTGGTATCCTGTGGAAACGGACACGCACGAACTTTACGGCTTCAAGAAAAACATCAAGTTCAAGGTAGCCATCTTTAGCCCGATGTTCGGCGATAGGCTTTACCCATACTTCGACGAAGCACGCGACCTCGTAGCTTTTTCGCGTCAGTTCACGCGCAAAGACCGCGACCTCGTTACGCGCACCTACTTTGAAACGTACACCAAGGAAAACCACTACTTATGGACATGCAAAGGACTTGAAACCGCCACTTCCGGCAATAATTGGGAAATGGTGGAGGGCTACCCCAAGAAACTCACGATAGGCAAAATACCCGTGATTTACGCCAGCCAGCCGCAAGTAGAATGGGAGGACGTGCAAAGCCTTATAGACAGATTGGAAAAACTGCTTTCCAACTTTGCCGATACCAACGACTACCACGCAAGTCCTAAGATATTTGTAAAGGGCAGCATTAAAGGTTTTTGCCGTAAGGGAGAAGCCGGGGGCATTATTGAGGGCGAGGACGGAGCGGAAGCAACCTACCTATCATGGCAGAACGCGCCCGAAAGCGTGAAACTTGAAATAGACACGCTCCTGCGCATGATTTACACCATAACGCAAACGCCCGACATTTCATTTGATACGGTAAAAGGTATTGGAGCGGTTAGCGGCGTAGCCTTAAAATTGCTCTTCATGGACGCGCACCTCAAAGTACAGGACAAAAACGAAGTGTTTGCAGACTATTTGCAACGCCGTATAAACGTACTTAAAGCCTTCTTCGCCGAAGCCAACTTAGACTGGAAGCAAGCCGCCGACCACTTGATTATAGAACCAAAGATAACGCCGTACATCATCGAAGATGAACTTAGCAAGATAAATATTTTGCAAGCAGCCAACGGACAGCGGCAAATAGCGAGCCGACGCGCAACCGTGCAGCGTTTGGGCTGGGCAGACGATACGGACGAGGAGCTAAAGGAAATCGAAGCCGACGAAGCCAAAGAAAGCAGCTACCAGCAGGGCGAACCCACATTTTAAGCGCAAGCGTATCAAAACAACACGTTTTAAGACCATATAAGCGCGTTTTCGTGTTCAAAGTGTATGTTTCCATATCCACGGCAAGAAACGCGCTTATATGCCAAATCCAAAGAAAATAACTATGCCGGACAACGTAAGAAACCAGCTTATAATACAACTTCGCGGCTTTGACGCACGCCACTACGCCAATACCGAGCGGTACGCCCGGCAAATAGACCGCGTTTATAAGACAGCATGCGACGAGTACGCACGATTGGGCGCGAGTTTGGACGCACCCGAAGGCGAAGCCGTGTTTTCCTTCGACAAGTACCCACGCGCCCGGAAGCAAGCGCAGGGTATCATGCAACGGCTCGCAAAGAAGGTGGAAAGCGTTATTACTTCCGGGACGCAAAGCGAATGGCTGGCGGCGACCTACAAGAACGACGCTTTTTTAGGCTCAATTCTTCGCACTTCCAAACTAACGAAAGAGGAGTTAGAGCAGTATCAAGGCAGGAACTTAGAAGCCCTTAACACATTCCAACGGCGCAAGGTTGAGGGTATGGGGCTAAGCGAGCGCGTATGGAAGCAAGCGGAGGACATGAAAGCCGCCATAGAATTAGGCATAGACGTAGCCATCGGCGACGGAAGGGACGCGCAACAATTAAGCCGCGATTTGCGCAGCTACCTCCAAGAGCCGAAACGCCTTTACCGCCGTGTTCGCGACAAGGGCGGCGTATTGAGGTTGAGCAAAGCAGCCAAGATGTACCATCCGGGGCAAGGTGTTTATAGGAGTTCAGCCAAGAACGCGCAGCGATTGGCACGGACGGAAATAAACATGGCTTACCGCGAAAGCGAGTTTTTGAGGTGGCAGAAGTTGGACTTTGTTGTAGGTTTGCGCATTTGTCTAAGCAACAACCACACGATAATGAACAGCAAGGGCGAACCCGTGCCTTTGGTGGATATTTGCGACGAGTTATGGGGCGATTACCCTAAAACGTTCAAGTTTGTAGGCTGGCATCCTCAATGCCGTTGCTACGTTGTGCCTATATTGTCAGACTACGACGAGTACAACCAAGACCGCGCAAACCGCTTAAAGGCTATTGTACGCGGCACAGCCTACAAAAGTCTGCCTTCACGTCGTTCTGTGGTGGACGTTCCGCGCAAGTTCCGGGAATACATAGACAGCATATTAGAACGTTCCAAAGGTTGGAAGTCGCAACCTTACTACATTCGCGACAACTTTGTAGGCGGCAAGATTGAAGGAGGGCTTAACCCAGTTATTCCAACAAAGACAATGAACACCGTACAGCCCTGCACGGAGTTTGACGGACGTATCGCCATGCTTAAACGTTGGGCTTACGCTTTCGGCTTAGACCTTTCCAACGTTGAGAGCCTACGCACGGCAGGAAACCGCGCCGCACTATTAGCAGAGGTGGAACGGTTGGACGAGTTAGGAACAAAAAGGCAGTCGGCATGGCAAGACGCATATACCGAACTTTACTATTTTGCTCAAAACGAAGCCAAGGGCAACAAGGAGATTACGGACATTTGCGAGAAGGAACTGCGCGACAACGCTATTACGACTTCGCATTATTACGGAGATTGTACCAGCAAGCTAAAGGCTGCGTTTAGTGCAGTGGTGGCAAAACTTGCAGCAGTTGTAAACGCCAGCGGCGACAAGCCACACCCGGCATTAAAGAAGAAATACACGACCGAAGCCGAAGTAGATGACACCTTCAAGAAGATAAACGCAGGGCTTAAAGAAAAATGGTTTGAGAACGGCGACCTACAACTAATGGAGGAAACCAACCCCGGCAACAACGGCTCAACGTGGATGGACGGACGGCTATACCTTACAAAAGACCGTTTAGGCTACGTGAAGGCAGCGTTAGGCAAAATAGGCTCTAAGCGGTCAGCAGATATAACAGACGACGAAGCCGATGGTATGGCTACATTTTGGCATGAGATTACGCACAACAGAAACAAACGGGGAAACATGGTACTTACAGACACCCAACGCAGCTACATGGAGTTAGCCAACGAGTTTGTAGCGCGTAAGACTTTGCCGGAGTTCTACAAAACTTTAGGCTGTAAGGAAACGCCACACCCACAATATATAACAAACCGCAACTCAACGGGATATAACCGCATGGTCAATAACTACGATTTCGTTATACAACGGTTAGGACTTGATGCCGACAAGGTTTTAGCAGCAGTCAGAAAGAACCTATACAACGAGGTTTACAGCGATCAACAGACAGGATTACGGCAAGGGCTTATAGACGGAGGTATTAAACGTGCAGATGGTAGCAAGGTTAAGATTTCCGAGCTAAACAAGATACTAAAGTATTGTAAGGACACGGGGCAAGGCACGTTAGAAAATTGGTTGAAGTCAAATGGATTTATAGCGAAGGAAAAATAATCGAAAAATAAGAAGGAAGGGCTTAACTTGCCCTTCCTTCTTAGTCTATAATTAAACCTTTCTTACGGGATTCGCTTGCACGCCTATCAAAGTCTGCCCACAATTCATCACGCAATTTCTTTGCAGCTTTGCGGAGTTCTTTATTATTAAGTATTTCTGCCAATTCTTCTATACCTTCCGCTTTCCCTATTGGGTGGCAGTCCTTTTTATACTTTGCTACCTTCTCTTTGTCGGAAGGGTTTACTTTGGTTATTCTTTCGATAATAGCGGCATCTTTGGTAAAGTCGAATACCGTTTTACCTATCAATTCTTTGTAATTCATATAGCGTATTATTTGAAGATTACAGAACAAGCAACCAGCAGACCAAGAACGGCAGCAAGCGCAGAAATACAAGCAGCAATGGCTGCTACCTTATTCCAATTTATAGGATTTTGCAAACGTGGATTAAAGAAAATATAAGTTTCACCGCTTTCAGTGAGGGCAGCATCAACAAGCCCGACCTCTTCCGACCAAAAGCCACGAGCCAAACCCTTTTGTTCAAGCGAACGCACAGCAGGGGCGAAAGCAAGTTTTTCTATTTGCTTCAACTTACCGCCGTTATTACGTTGTAGCCAGCGTAACACGCGCTTTTCTTCCTTTGTCAGTCGTACACGCTCCATATAATTATATTGTTTGCACAAAGTTAGCCATTTTCCAGCATTTACGCAAAACTTTTTAGAGCTGCGAGCGGTACGCCCATAACCAAACGTAACCACACGGACGCAGCCAAGAACGGCAAAAAGGGCGCAAGCGTACCCAAACATAACTATTTAGACTAAAATAATCGGGCATTTTGTTGTATAGTATTACAACATTTACTATCTTTGCAACAACAAAAGTACAAAACCAATGAACAGGAAAATTATAGCATATAAGGACTACTTTAACACCTTCTTTGCCGAACTTGACAAAGGGACGCAAGACAAGGTATTATACGTTCTGATGCTGCTACGCACACAAGACCGCCTACCGACCAAGTTTATAAAGGCGATACGCGACGGGCTTTTTGAAGTACGGATAGAGTACAACAGCAACATCTACCGCATATTCTTTGTATTTGACGGTAACAAGATTGTAGTATTATTTAACGGCTTCCAGAAGAAAACCCAAAAGACACCAGCTAACGAGATTAAGAAGGCATTAAAACTAAAAGAAGAATATTATGCAAGCAAAAGAGATTAAAAAGGATTTTTACGACATTGACGCTTTGATAGATGAACGCTTTGGCAAGGAAGGAACGCCGGAGCGAGCCGAAGCGGAAGAACGCGCCTATACCTTTTATACGGGCGCGATAATTGAGGACGCACGGAAGAAAGCCAAGATTAGCAAGGCTGAATTAGCGCGGAGGTTAGGCACAGACCGCGCCTATATAACGCGCATCGAAAGCGGACAGATAGAACCGAAAGTTTCTACCTTCTACCGCATAGCCGCCGCCCTCGGTTGTACCGTTGGACTTATTACGCCGATTGGCTGATACAGCAGCCAGCGCAGAAAGACAAAGCCGCCGCGTTACATTGATACGCGACGGCTTTTATATTTTACAATAGCGAGAACTACTCAAAACGTGTTATTCGCTTGATTATTGCTTTTCAAATATATACGGAAGAGTTATCCCCGATTGATACAAATAGAATTGCTTTTCGCTTTTTATACTTAGTTCGTAGGTGTGTAGCATCTTGTTTTCAGATACAGACCAAAGCGACAAAGTATTTGCAGAATGGGTAACGTAGTAGTAACATTTTGTTTCTTCATACGGCTCACCTTTATAAGCAACACGGAAGTAGCTACATTCGCCCTGCGCATAGAAGCCCGTTTTTTCGCCTTCCATATAGCTGCTCGTCTTTATTTCCCTTTCCGTGTTGTAGTGAGTACCCCAAACTATTTTATCGGGTTCGGGTTGGAGTTCCGCACCGGGATAAGTGCCGAGGTTTGAGAATTGAACATCTGCCCAAGTTCCATTAAAAAGGGCAAACGCCTTCTGTTGCTTTTCTGTGTAGTTTCCTTCTTCGTTGTCATCTTTGGAGCAACCACAGAATACTAACAAGACAGCAAGTAACGAAAAAAGTAATTTTTTCATTTGAATTTAGTAATTTTGCACCCACCGCCCGAAGCAAGTATTTCACTTAACCGCATAAAGAAGCGCGGACTATATAGGTTTACGTATTTGAGGCATCGCCAAACGCCTAACGAAAATAAACCGTATAGCCGCGCTTTGCCGTTATATTCAAGTATGGATATACGACTCCGCGCGTAAGGTTCATTTTTCGTTATTTGTGAAATTTGGCGATTTTCAAATACAAAAAACCTAACGCTTCCTTATGTTGCCCGGATTTCTCCCCGAACAACGCCACAAAATTACTAAATTATTTGCAGAACGCAAGCGAAAAACAGACACAGAGCGAAGAAAAAGCATGAAAACCACGATTTCAGAACGAAATAGTTATGTTTTCATAGCCATTTATACAGATAAGCGGACGTAACCGACATATAACCAAAGGATAACCAACGTACAACCTAAAACAACCTACATACAACCCAATTCAACCTAAAACAACTTGAAACAAGCTAAAACAACCTTATATCTATATCTATTATCTATATCTATTATATTGTTGTTGTCGTTGAAACGCGCACGCGCGTACACGCGAGAGCGAGGGAGCAAAAGGAGAAATAGCAAGAACAAACCATTTTCGCGCCTTCACGAAAATGGCAGAAGCAGGGGCAACAGACAAAACGCGGCAGCTTGCAAGCCCATAGAGAGCAAAAACAAACTTCCACAACAAGGGCGACACCAGCCATAACACAACAAAAGCCGTACAACACCATAACAAGCCCTTACACGGCGTTTTTGTATTCAAGCCGATAGAGAGAACACCGAAAGAAAAATAATGCCTTAGAACGCAGAAAAAACGGCTTAACCGAAAAAGCAACTTTAAGGGGTATTTTTGCAAAGTGGCGAAGTGTTGGCGAAGTGTTTGCCGAAAACTTTTGCTAATCGTATCACCTTAATACGCTACCTTTGCAAAGAAAAATTAGTTTTCAATAGTTTATGAACGAATTACAAGAAAAGATTTTAGCACTACTTGCGGCTAAGTTCCAAGGCGTGCGTAAAGACGGTTTGCAGCAGTTGGCAGCCGCTATCGGTTTACAGGTTGCAAGCGAAGAAGAAGCTAACCAAGTCGTAGATAAACTTACCGCCGACAAGGTGAACGGATTTGTAACGGAATGGCGGAGGACAGCCGACGCGGAGATTAAGAAGGCTAACGACACCTACGAAGAAGGGCTTAGACGTAAGTACGACTTCAAGGAGAAGAACACGCCCGACCCTAATCCTGCGCCCGACCCCAACAAGCCAGCAGACAGCGGAGCGGTGACGCTGGACGCGATAAGCAAACTTATTGACAGCAAGCTGAAGGGCGTGCAAGACAGCATTACCACGCTTAACGCCGATAAGGTGGCTACTTCGCGACGTGAACTATTTGTAGCCAAGTTGGACGAAGCCAAGGTAGACGGGCGGCAGCGTGAAATGATGCTGCGCAACTTCGACCGCGCTAACACCACGTTTGCCAACGATGACGATTTCAACAGCTACCTAACAGAAGTGCAAGGCGACATCGCAGCTTTGCAGCAGGAACACGCCGACAGCGGACTGCAAGGACACGAAAAGCCCATCTTTGGAGCCGTGAACAAAGACGGGATTAGTAGCGGCGTAGCAGACTATATCAAGGAGCGTGCAGAGAGTAACAACAAGACCCTAACGGGCAAAGATGTCTAACGTAAAAATTCCACAAACATGGGTTTAAGAATAGACCGCAAGCAGGACAAGCGCGTAGTACACGCTTGCACACACAATTTGGCGGACATTCCGAACGGTGTAACCGTTTGTTCCGCAGAACTCGTAGCTGGTGGAGTGTTGCAGGAAGGCACGGTTATAGGCAAGGACGAAGCCGGGCTTTTTCACGCAGTCAAGACAGCGCGAGTAACAGAAGAAGCGACCAACGCCGCCACTTCCTACAAAGTGGCAAAAGGTCATCACTTCAAAAAGGGCGATTTCGTAATGGTCAAAGTAGGCGGCAAGGCTTACGCCGTTACAGGCATTGACAGCAGCGAAGCGACCCACGACACAATAACCGTAGGCACTACCCTCGGCGAAGCCGTGAAGGTAGGCGACGCACTTGTAGAAGCCAAGGCACAAGCAGCCAGCGGCGCAGCCTTCAAGTACAAGCCGAAAGCCATGACGGGCGACAGCTACGACGTGGAAGCCCTTAACAACCATTTTGTAACAGCCGTTACTATTGGTCAGTTCAAAGGGAGTGTCATCCCGGCAGTAAGCGACGATATTAAAGCCGCACTTCCCAATATTTTCATATTTTAACAAAAGTAAGTTATGATAGGAACTTTAATGCGCGGACTTAACGAACGCGACATGCAAGCCGTTATCAATACATACGACTTGAAGCCCTACTACTACCCTACGCTTTTCCCATTGAAGGAAACCTATACTTTGACATGGAAGGCGTTGGAAACTCAAGTAGGCTTGAAGATTGCCGCCGATTTGGTAGCAAGGGGCGCGACCATTGACACCAAAACACGCGAAGCAATTCAGCGCATACAGGGCGATATCCCCAAGATTGCCGTAAAGCGCACCAAGAACGACGAGGAAATTAACGACTACGAAATCATGGTAGCCATGACTTCGCAGAACCCCGACCTTCGCGCTTTGGTGGACGCGTGGGCAGAAGATACCAACTTTTGCTGGACAGCCGTAGCCGCCCGTTTGGAGTGGATGGCGTTACAGTCTATCTCGTTGGGTAAGATTACGCTTTCAAACACCAACAACGTAAGCGTAATTAGCGAATATGACGTAGACTATTTGCTGCCAGCCGACCAGAGGGTAGGCTACACAACGGGTTCGGCAAATTGGGCAACTTCCACATCAGCGAAGCCGATTACCAAGGACTTTAAGGCTGTCGTTAAGGCAGCTAAGAAGAAGGGGCATAACTTGAAGTTTGCCTTTATGTCGCTTGATACCTTCGCAACCTTTACGGAATGTGAGGAGGTACAGAAAATTTGCGCTTCATTCGCAGCAAACGCGCTCGGCATCCAGCAGACCCCAAGCGTAGACCAAGTAAACACCGCCCTTCGCGGTTTGTCTTACCTTCGCGGTTTGCAGATTGTCGTAATAGACCAAGACATTACTATCGAATTGGGCGACGGTAGCCGACCATTCAGCGGCAACCCATTCGCCGAAAACGTGGTAATGTTCAGCGAAAGCAAGGTTTGTGGGCAGACCTATTGGAAGAAGCCAGCGGACATGAACGTAAAGGGCTCAGCCGCTATTAAGGCTTTGAACGGTCATACGCTTATCAAGAAGTTTGCCAACGAAGAGCCGTTAGAGGAGGTAACAATGGGTATTGCTAACGCTTTCCCTGCGTGGCTTTCTTCTTCGCGTTCGTGGCTGCTTTCAACCAACAGCGCGACATGGAATCACTAACCACAACCGGGAGGGCTTGAACCCACAAGTAAAAGCCCTTCCGGGTTTAACCCTTTAGCTTATGACATACAAAGAATGGTTTTCCCGTACCGTTTCACGCTTTGGAGTTGAAGACGGCGACGTGGATTTAATGTTAGCCAACCAGCAAGACGCGATACCCGACCCGGACGCGGAAGTAGATACAACAACCGCAAAACGCGCCCTTTGCAAGGAGTTCGGCTCTATTATTCCACTTGCCAACGTCAGCGAAGGCGGTTATTCCGTTTCGTGGAATTGGGAAGCTATAAAGTTTTGGTATAATCAGACTTGCAGCGAATTGGGCATTACGCCAATGACTACGCCAAAGGTCAGAAACAGAAGCAACAGATGGTAACGGACGTAATAAACCGACAATACCCCCACTACCTCTACAAGCGCACCAGCGGCGGCGAAGCCGTGCAGGACGCTAACGGCAGCTGGCACACCAGCGGCGGCGCGTGGACTTTACACAGCCGATGCCGTGAGGAAACCAACGGTAAGGGTACGCAGATACAGGCTGCAAGCGGAAAGTTTGTTACGTTCGCGTCGCTTATCCAAATACCCGTAGGAGTTGAGAGAATACCCGAAGGGACGGAAGTAGCGATAGCGGATGAGCCGTTAGAGCCTTCGGCGTTGCTTGACCAAGAGAGCATGACAGAAGCTAAGATTACGGGAAAGGTTAGGATTTCGGGCGAGTGCTTGAAGTTCGACAAAGGTAGGTTACATTCAAGATTATGGGTATAACGGCACAATTCAAAAGCGATATAGACAACTTGTTTAACCTTCTTCTGAAGGAGATAGACAAGCAGATAATAGAAAGCCTTTGCCGTGTTGGAGAGGAAGCCGTTAAGTTGGCACGCCTTCCACACGAGAACGACTGGACAGACCAAACTGGCAACCTTCGCTCGTCTATTGGCTACGTTGTTTTCGTGGACGGCAAACAGCACGCTATGAGTACGTTTGCCAACGTACCGCCAAACGGCGAGCGCAAGCAGCCAAAGAACGCCATTTACAACGGCTCTAACGTAGGCTACGAACTTGCCAAGCAAGTCGGACAGCAAACGCAAGGCTACGCGCTTGTGGTAGTAGCAGGCATGAACTACGCGGTTCACGTTGAGAGCAAAGGGCGCGACGTGCTTACATCAGCCGAGAAACAAGCAGAGAAGGACATCGCCAAAGAATTAGCCGATTTAGTTACTAACGTAAAGAAAGCATTTGAGTAGTGAAAAATTGCAGTTCCATAGATACGGACGATATTCTGTACAAGATTGTAGCGGAAGCCGTGAGTACGGGAGTAGTGAGTATTTCCGGCATCGTTTGCACGCAGGGCGAACGCCCCGATGACAGCGAAACTGAGGATATAGTTATTAACACCATAACCGTAACACACGACAAGCCACAAACGGGAACTTCCAACGTAAACATCTACGCATCCGACTTAAAGGTAAAGATACGCGGAAAGGAACAGCGGAAGGCAGACCGGGAGCGGCTGCGCGAGATTGGGGACGCACTTGTAAGCTACTTAGACATGCAGAATATAGCCGACCTTGAATTTTGGATCGAGAGCGACATCGTATTACAAGAGCATCAAGTAAACCAGCACTACCGTAACATACGGATAAGTTGGAACATTCATTAAAACAGAAATAACATGAATATCGTAACATTAGGTTTAGCCGCGATTTTAGGCAAGTCCGGCGAACCAGCAAAAGCCGACTTCACGCAAACCGGGTACACAAAATTCGGTTTAACCTACGAGGACACCGCGAAGATGGCGCAGGAGGACGGAGAAAGTACCGAGTTCTACGCAGAGGAGGAAGACGACGCAATAGAAGAAATTTCTAAAGCAGGAAAGATTACGTTTTCTTTTTCCGTTATGAACCCCACGCTGGAATGTCTTAAACGACTTTTCGGCGGCGAGGTAGCAACCGACGTATGGGCATACCCCGACGCAGAAGCACAGGTAGAAGAATCGCTTATCATTCTTCCTAAAAAAGGCTTAAAGTTCCAAGTTCCACGTGCCAAACTTAAAGCCAAGTTTAACGGCGAGTTTTCAAAGAAAGGCTTACTTCTCATTGAAGTAACGGCAACAGTTATGAAACCTACTACATCGGGCTTGAAAAAGTTGTATGTAAGCAAGGTTTCAGACCAAGACAAAGCCAACTTGCAAGCAATGGTAGAAACCAGCAAAGAAGTAAAATCCTAACCCAGCGACAGACAAACCGATTATCAACCGAAAGCCCCGTTACATTGTTTTCGGGGCTTTCTTCGATTAAAGCAGCATGGAGAACGAAAAGTTAGACAACCTTACACGCGAGCAAGGCGAGTTAAGGCAGATGATAAACGAAGGCGTTACTTTCGATATTGAAGTAATCTACCGCAGACGGAAGCCCGGCTTTTGGGGCTTTTTCCGAAAGCGTGAGCAAGTGAAGGAAAAGAAGGTTTACCGAATAGCAGAACCGACCCTATCCACGCTTGACCGCCTTAGTTTGCTTTGGCTTGAAATGACCATAGACGAAACCAAGCTAAACGACGATGACTATTTAGCGACCGCGAAGCAGTTGGCAAACAAGGAAGCCAAGAAACTCGCCAAAGTGGTAGCTACCGCCGTTTTAGGTGAAGATTACTACGACGTGACCAACAAAGGCGGCTACTTTGTACGCAAGCCCAACGAAAAGCGTTTAGCCCGGCTTACATCGCTATTCAGTCACAGCGTAACACCTTCGCAGTTACTAACGCTTGCCATATTGATAACAAACGTAAGCAACTTAGGGGATTTTATAAACTCTATAAGATTGATGAGCGCAGCACGCACAAGCGACCCGATAGCAAATCTTATAGAGGAACAGGGCTAAAAAGTCCGCACGGCAGACGGGGCTCGGTGTGTTCGCACTTCGGCTGGACGTTGGACTACCTCCTGCACGGCATACCGTGGGGGACGGTGCAAAGGATGCTAATAGACGCGCCCGGAGTTGAGGACGAGGACACGAAAAAGGAAGATACCGAAATAGTGCTTACGGACGACAACGCGGACGAGGTAATGAAAATTATAAACAGTTTCAACCGATGAACATACAAGGCGGCGGTTTGTCCTTCGAGATTTCGGGAACAAACAAACAACTTTTGCAAGTACTAAGCGAGAGTAAGAAGGCTATCCAAACGTTCAGCACGGAAGCAGTGAAGGGCGGCAAGGATATAGAAAAAGTCTTTGAAGCGGCGAAAGCGGCGATAGACAAGGGCTTTAGACAAATAGACACCATTGTAGACACCAACGACGCGGCGATAAGGAAACTTAAAGCGCAGTACAACGAATTGGGTAAGGCACTAAACACAGCCTACATGACACCCGGAGCGGAAAAGGAATTTACCAACATTCAGAACCGCCGCCGCGAGTTGGAGAAAGAAATTAAAGTACGCCAGCAAATTATAAACGAAGCAGGACAGCAAGCAGACGCGCTGCAGAAGGAGGAACAAGCCCTAAACGAACGCAAGGCGGCTTTAGACAACATGAACAACAAGTACGAATCCATCCGTACCCAGCTACGCAAGGCGAAGGAAGAACTTATGCAGATGGCGGCAGCAGGGAAGCGCGGAACGGAGGAGTACGCCAAACAGCAGCAGGAAGTAGCACGCCTTACAGCCGCCATGAAGTCGGCAAACAAGCAAGCTACCGTATTGGCAAACCATAACAAGATGTTTGCCGGGGTTATTAGTGGCTTGACGCTTATGACCAGCGGCTACCAAGCCGTAACGGGAGCTATGGGACTTTTTGCAGGGGAAAACGAGAACTTACAGCGCATCATGGTAAAGGTGCAGAGCCTAATGAGTATAACGATGGCTTTGCAAACAGCCTATACGCAGCTTAACAAAAATAGTGCCTTCCAGCTTGTATTAGTAGCCAAGGCAAAGGACATGCTTACCGCAGCAAACGCAAGACTTGCTGCGGCTTTGGGCGTTTCCAACGCTATGGCTACCGTATTGATGTCTACTTTAACTTTGGGACTTGCAGCCGCGATTACGGCGGTTATTGCCATCATTGAGCATTACACCAGCAAGCAAGCCGAAGCGAAGAAGCAAGCCGACGAGTTCAACAAAAAGGTAGCAGAAGCAGCAGTAAAGCCTGTATTTGCCTACAAGGAACTACAAAGCGAGTGGTTAAGCCTTACCGGGTCTATGAAGGACAAAGAAAAATGGGTGCAGGACAACGCCGACAAGTTTACCGAATTAGGCTTTAACGTTACGAATGCCAAGCAAGCGGAAGATTTACTTATAAGGAATACAGCCAATTTTACGGCGGCGTGTATTGCTAAAGCCAAGGCGTTAGCGGCGCAGAACTTAGCAAGCGAGAAGTACGAAGCCATTTTGAAGAAGCAAGCCGAGATAGACGCGATGCCGGATAAAACAAGTACCTACGTTCAAACCTCCAGCTTTGGCACGGGCTACTGGGTTGAGGGCGAGAATACCGCCAAGAAAAAGGCAAAGCAGGAATTAGCCGAGATGCAGAAGAACGCCAACGCGCTAATCCAGCAGCAAATAAAGTTTACCCAAGAAGAACAAGCCTATTTGAAAAAAATAGGCATGCAAGCCGGGCAAGTTGTAGCCGGGAGCGTGGAAGCCGCAGAAAAGGAACTTAGCCGCCTTCGCGACCTATACAAGAAGGCTGGAACAGATGCCGAACGCAATAGTTTGGCAAAGAAGATAGCCACGCAGGAAGCCGAGGTAGAACGCCTTAGTTACAAGTCAAGCAGCAAAGGAGGTAAGAGCGGCGGTAGCGGAAGCAAGAGTACAAAAGACCCATACGCGGAGGAGCTAAAGAAGCGAAAGGAGCTTTACGCCAAGTACCTCAAATGGGTAACAAGTGAGGATAAGACCGTAAGGGATGCAGCTCCGACCGAGTTTGCTGCCCTTCTTAAAGGCGGTACAAGCTACTTAGACTATTTGAATAAACAGCGCGACAGCATCGATGCAAAGGCGAAGAAAACCGCTACCGACTTGAAGAACCTATCAACGCTTAACAACGAAATAGCGGAAGCCACGAAAGAATCCGTACTTTCAGACTTCGACGCGCAGCTAAACAAGGAGCTGGAGCAGTGCAAGACCGTAGGCGAACAGTTGGCAGTAATAGCCAAGAAGCGCGAGGAATTGAAGAACGACAACTCCGACGTAGACAACGCCAAGAAGGAACGTTTAGACACCAAGGAAACGGACACCAAGGAACAGGCGAAGAAGGAAACCGCCGAACTTCTGAAGGAATACGCAGGTTATCTCCAAGAGAAGTTAGACTTTGAAGAAAGCTACGCCCGTAACCGTGAGCTTTTGACAAAGCAAGCAGCCGAAGCATCCACCGAGGAAGAACGGAAGGTAGCCGAAGCCGCGTTAGCAGCTTTGGAGAAGAAACGCCAAGAATACGCCAAGCGCAGCGGAAGCGAGCAGTACGACAAACTTTTAGAGGAATACCAAAGCTACCAGCAGAAGCAGACCGCAATACAAGAGAAGTACAGCCAGCAACGCGCCGAAGCCGAGAAGCAAGGAAACTTAGCCATGATTTCGCAGATAAACGCCAAGGAGCAGGAGGAACTAAGCAAACTTGCAGCTTCGCGCCTTATGGCTACAGAAAGCTGGAATCAGTTGTTTAGCGACATATCACGCCTAAGTAGTTCCACAATTAAAAAGCTGTTGGAGGACATAAACAACAAGAAAATAAACCTTTCCGCACAGTTCAACCCGACAGACCTAAAGGCGATTAACGACCAGCTGATGAACGCGCGTAACGAGTTGGAAAAGCGTAACCCCTTCCTATCGTTGAAAAACAGCCTTTCGGAACTACGCGCAGTGATGAAAGCCGAAAAGTTGTTAGAGAGCGATGACCCGTTTGTAAAGAGCTTGCAGGAAAAGAAGAAGCAATACCAAGACTATACGGACGCGGTAAATAGTTCCGACGAGATATTAGCAGGTTCAGCAAAGGACGCATACGCCGACCTTCTTAGCCAAGGTTCGACCTACATAGACTTCCTGCGCCGCAAGATAGCCGAACTTAACAAGCAGAAGGTAGAACTAAAGATAACCACTGAGGGCGAAGAGCAGCTAAACGTACTTCAAGCCGCGTTAGATAAGGAAACCGGGCAAACCAAGAGCGTAAGCCAAGGTTTTAAGGATACCTTCAAGAGTATAGGCAGTAGTATAGACTTCGTATCGGGATGCTTCGATAGTGTTGTAGGCGGCATTAAGAAGATGGGTATTTCGATGGACGAGGAAACGGAAGCCATATTAGGCGACATTGGCGGCATGATGGACGGAGCAAGCCAACTTGCAAGCGGCATCGCCACGGGCAATCCTTTAGGCGTTATTCAAGGTTCAATAGGTTTGCTTTCGTCAGCCTTCGACCTGTTCAACTTCCGCGACCGCAAAGCCGAGAGGTCAATCAAGCGACACCAAGAAGCGGTAAAGAAGTTAGGCTACGCTTACAACGAGTTGGAACACGCCGTAAATAAGGCTTTAGGCGAAACCGTCTACCAAAACCAAAGCGCGTTAATACAAAACCTTCGCGCCCAACAAAACGAGATACAAGGAATGATATCAGACGAGAAGGGCAAGAAGAAAAGCGACAAGAACCGCATAGCAGAATGGGAAGAACAATACCGAGAAGCAGGGCGGCAAATTGAAGATATAATAGAAGAAATAACGCAGAGTATCACGCAAACAACCGCTGGCGACCTCGCCAACAACTTAGCCGACGCACTTGTAGAAGCGTTTGAGGGCGGCGAGGACGCGGCAAAGGCTTTCGGCGATGTCGCTAACGACGTGCTTAAAAACGCGGTCAAGAACGCGATAAAACTGCAGTTCTTAGAGAAGCCATTACAGAACGCAATAAAACAGCTTCAAAAAGATATGGGCTTCGACGAGGAAGGAAACGGCACTTTCGACGGACTAACAGAAGCCGAGCAAGCACGGTTTAAGAACGCCATTAAGGAAGCCGGGGCAAACTTCGCAGCCGCGATGGATATGTACAAAGACTTGTTTACGGATTTGGATAATACCGACACTTCAACACTAAGCGGCGCGATTTCCAGCGCGAGCCAAGAGAGTATAGACCTATTGGCAGGACAGACGAACGCGGTACGGCAGAACCAAGTAACAAGTATTCAGCTAATACGGGAGCAGCTTATGCACCTCGCAAACATGGATAGAGGTATAGGCGTAATAGCCGACCGCGTACAAAGTATTATAAACCACCTTACGACAGCAGCCAGCGACGATAACGGGCTACGTTCACAAGGTATAACAGACTAAAGGCATGGAGCTAAAGGAACTAAAGAAAAGGTTAGCGGCAGAAGCCAAGGAAAAGGGCATTTGCCGCGAGTGGTACGAGTTCATCCTAAACGCGCCTTCTAAGGAACGTTTGCTAACGCTATTCGTTAAAGGTTTGGACTTTTGCGTAGAAAACGACTATCCATCCGCGCAGCTTCGCGCGGAGTTTGCCGGGCTACGCCAGCACTTCGGCATCTTCATGAGCGACCACATCAGCGTAAAAAGCGGTAAGTACGTTATAGCCTTCGGCACGTCAGAGGGCAAGGCAAATTATAGCGGCTTCGACGTGGCGCAGATTTGGGCGCGTGAGGACACGCGGCTGGAGGTAACGACAACCGATAACGCGGTAGTCTGCATTGAGGTAGCAGACAGGGCACAAGTAACGATAACAGCAAGCGGAGCGGCTCGCGTTTGTGTGTTCCTTCACGGCGGAACAATAATCAAGGACGCGACCGACAAAGCTACTATTAAAGTCATTGATAAAAGCGAATAATTATGGCAACAGAGAACAACGTTATATTAAATCTTCCGTTTGACGAAGCCAGCGGTTCACAAGTGGCATACGACTACGCGCAGAACCGCCACGACGCAACGGTAACTGATTGTACATTTGTAACGGGAAAGCAGGGTAACTGCATCCATTTTGTCGGGAGCGGACACGCCGACATAGACAACGACGTAGTACGGCTTTCGGGCAACTTCACTATTATAGCATGGATTAAAGCCGGAAAGTACGAGGACGAATGCACAGCCAAACGTATAGGTTTGTTTTGCAATACAGACCAAGTGGAAGGCTACCGAGAAAGTTGGATAGACGTAGAACCCGATAGCTGGGGCTATTACGCGGTAAGAAAGCAGGGCAACGCAGTAAGCATCTACTTAGACACGCAGCTAATCGACAGTTTCATCCTGCCGACCACCTTAATGGGCGTAGCTTTAGTGCAAGACATTTACGGAACAGAAAACGGCTATGGCGATTTGGACGAGTTGAAAATCTACGATGTTGCGCTAAGTGAAGCCGAGATAGCGGAAGAACTTAACAACATTTCGCAGCTTGAATACTTCTTAGGCGGCGTTAGCTTCAACGACATTGATTTACATGTAGAAAGTTCTACGGGAGTGTTAGACCTTCCAAAGTTAAAGACACCTACCTCCGTAGATTGGGCAGACTACCACGGCGAGGTAATAGACCTTACCGAAAAACGCTACCAAGCACGCGAAATAACGCTTAATTGTTGGCTTCGCGCAAAGGGTAAGATGGACTTCACGGAGCGAGTAAACCGCGTGTACGACATTCTTAGACAGGACGGAACACAACGCCTCATGATTTCGATACACCCTACAAAGCCACTTGTTTACGAGGTTTACTGCGAAGATGGCGTAGCACCTTCCAAACGTTGGCACGACGATAAGATGATAGGTACTTTTTCGTTGAAGCTAAAAGAACCCGACCCCGTTAAGCGAGTGATACGCCACCAGCGCATGAACTACGCCACCAGCGAACTAAAGATAGAGCTAAAGAGTGACAAGATGATTACTATCTATTGGGGCGACGGAGAGGTAACGGCGGACGTTTACGGCGACTGCACGGGCGACAACGCGATAAAGCACACCTACGCGGACAACGGCATCTATTACGCCATTGTCGGCGGCGTGATTGAGGAGATAACCGAATTTTCTACTAACGGCATCGTAGTATGGAACAAATTATAATTTACCACCCGGACGGGACGGCAATACCGCTGATAAGCAAGAAGAACGTTAGCGTAGTGAGTAAGGCAACACAGAAAACCGCCTTACTTTCTGATGACGTTATAAGTATTACCGTTTCGTCCGCCGTGCCTTTAGATTTGCGCATCGGCGACACGGCACGCATTTACGGCAAGCCCTACAAACTTAACCAACTGCCCGAACCGACAAAGAACGGCGAACGCCGCTATTCCTACGAGTTACGGCTGGAGGGTTTGCAGTACGATTTAATCGATGTTCATTACCATTTGCCCGAAAACGCATACGGCGAAACGTTATATGCAGACCTTAAAGGGCATTTAGCTGTATTGGTTTGGAACATTAACCGCATTTACCCGAACAAATGGGCGTTAGGCGAGTTCCCGGAAGATACGGACTACAAGAACATCACGAACAGCGAGAAAAACGCCCTCCAAGTGTTGCAGGAGCTTTGCAGCGACTACGGCGTAGAATTTGAGATTACCACAGACGGAAAGCACCACACGCTCAACGTAAGGAAGCAAGTAGGCATAACGCACGCCTTTACGCTTCGATTTGGGCGCGGTAAGGGGTTGTACCAGCTTGCACGCAAGAACGTGAACAACGCTGGGATAACAAACCGCCTTTACGTTTACGGAGGTACGGAGAACTTAGGAAGCAATTACGGACATACAAAGCTGTGCCTTCCGGGAACTACGCGCCTTTCTTCTTTTCTTGAAGATAAGGAATCTATCGGTATTTACGGAGTGAAGGAGGGCGAAAAGAACTATTCAGACATAAAACCCCAGCGTGTAGGCACGGTTACGGCTTTGGGTAAGGACGTTATTACATTCGTGGATGAAACGATGTTCGACCTTAACGCGAAGGATAAGGACGGCAAAAGTACAAAGTACCTAATAGCAGGGACAAACGCTAAGATTAAGTTTGAAAGCGGACAACTTGCCGGGTACGAATTTGATTTGCACACCTACGACCATGCTACGCACACATTCGTAATAAACAAGTTCACGGACGATAACGGCATGGTTTTCCCGTCAGAGGAAACGGCAGCCTTCCAAATTCAGAAGGGCGACAAGTATAGCATCTTCGACATAAACCTCCCCGACGAGTACAGGACGAAAGCAGAAAAGGAGTTAGCCGAGGAAGCAACGAAATACCTCCCGACCGTCAGCCAGCCGCAAGTAAGCTACAAACTATCGCTTACTGAAGGTTTCTTTACGCAGCTTTGGGGCAAGGACACGGCAACGGAGGTTTTACACGTTGGCGACTTCATAAAGATAGAGGACGAGCAAATAGGCGTAAGCAAAGCCGTAAGGATAACGCAGATAGACCGCGACCTCTTGAAACGCCACAGCTACGACATCACACTAAGCGACACCGTAACCAAGAGTACGACGGTAAAGGTTATAAACAACTTGCAGGAGATTAACGAAACGATTGCTATAAACAAGTTGGCAGACCCGACCAAGGCTCGCAGAAAGTGGAGGGCAACCCAAGAACTTCTAAGCATGGTATTCGACCCCGAAGGCGACTATTACAGCGAGAAGATAAAACCGCTTTCCATTGATACGCAGATGTTGAGCGTAGGCGCGAAAAGTACGCAGTTCACGCTGTTAAACGTTACCTTCCAACCGAACTACAACGGCGACGCAAATACGCTTTACGTTTCGCCCGGACGATTGGCACACTACGCCATAGACCCCGAAGGCGTGAAGTATTGGCTTTTGGACGGCGCGACGTTTGCCGAACTTGACACGAATACGGCATACTACATCTACGCCCGATGCTCCACAACGGAAGCAAGCGGCGTTATAACGCTTTCCACAACGGCAAAGGCAGTTTGTAGCGAAGTAGGCTATTATAATTTCCTTATAGGTGTGCTTAATTCAGTCGTGACAGACGCAGACGGAGGCAGACCCGGAAGAATTGTTAGCCTTACTTACGGAAGTTCTACCATTAACGGGCGTTTTGTCAGAACGGGACGCATCGAAAGCAACGGCGGCGGTAAGTGTTACTTTGATCTGGATAATGACGAGATAGGCGGCGTTATTCATTTCGTCGGCAGCGACGGAACAATAAAGAACGTTTCGGACGTTGATGACAAGACCAACGAAGTAAAGGACTACATTAACAACACGCTGCCCGGTATCCTTAACGGCATACAAGAGCAGATAGACGGAGTAATAGAACAATGGTTTTACACTACCAACCCTTCACCGCTTTACGATAACCCGACAGCAGAAGCAGCAGAGCCGAACAGCGAATGGACTACGACCGAGGAAAAAGAAAAGCATTTAGGCGACTTGTTCTATAACACCGATACGGGCAAGGTGTGGAGATACGTCAAGAAGAAATGGGCGGCAGGAACAGGAGCGCGACCCAAGACAAGTTACTGCTGGCAAGAACTGCAAGATACCGAGCTATCCCAAGCGTTGGCACTTGCAAAAGACGCTTTAGCGACAGCCAACAAGAAAGCGCAGATATTCGTAGCCACACCGACAACACCGTATTACGTTGGCGATTTGTGGGTACAAGGTTCTACGGGCGACATCCTTCGATGCAAAATCGAAAGGCTTGAAGGCTCGTTTAGTGCTTCAGATTGGGAAAAGGCAAGCAAGTACACAGACAACAGCGAGCTGACCAACTTTATAAACAACAACTTCGCGAACGCGGTAAGCGACCTAACCAACCAAATAGACGGTAAAATAGAAAGTTGGTTTCAGACTACCGACCCTGCAAGTAATTGGACAGCCACAGACAAGGCTAAACACGTCGGCGATATGTGGTACAACACCCTAACGAAAGAACTAAAGCGGTATACGAAAAATAAAGTACAAATTCCCGGTTCTTCATTTGCGAAAATAGTTTATTTGTGGAGCAAGATAGAAGATAAAACCGCGTTAGACGCATACGACGCAGCCAGCAAAGCACAGGACACAGCAGACGGGAAACGCCAAGTTTTCGTAAGTCAGCCTTACCCTCCTTACGATATAGGCGACCTTTGGCTCACGGGCGACAGCACGAACGGACAGCTAAAGCGATGCGCAACAGCAAGGGCTACGGGTTCTTTTGTGGCTAACGATTGGGTAATAGCAACCTATTACGACAATACACAGACCACAATAGATGGCGGCATCGTAACAGCTGGAACGGTGCAGCTTGCTAACGGCAATTCGCAAAGTATTGTAGCTGGCATTACGGGCGGCGAAACGGAAGCAGCCAACACCAGCGAAGAACGCAAGGTTAGGATTTGGGCAGGAGCAAGCAAGGAAAACCGATTTACCGCGCCCTTTCGGGTACTTCAAGATGGTAGCTTTGTTGCATCCAAGGGAAAGATAACAGGCGAAATTAACGCAAATACGGGAAGTATTGGCGGTTTTAACATCGCATACGGACACATAGGCGCAGCAACAGAGAGCGGCGAACGCGGCGGCGGTTTGTCTATATACAACGATTTTATAAATCTTGCAAACAGCAACCGCCGCGTATCATTAAGTTGTGATAGTGTGTTTCCTTCCACTTCGGCTCTTATTGGTGTAGGCTACTTTGAAAACAAGGTAAGCCAGCCATACAGCACGAATTATGGTATTTCCGTATTCGTGTCTGGCGGTTTGGTAAACATAGCTTTAGCGGCACATGGTGCAGTAGTAAGCGAAAGTTACGCGGTAGATTACGGAATGGCTAAAGTAACGCCTTCCGTTAATACTTGTCTTGTACCGGGCGACCTTACGAAGCCTACGATATTCAAGATTATGGCAAAGTTCATTTACCGCAATAGCGGTATAGGACTACCGACGCGCGACACCGTTTGCGAAGAATTAGGAATATCCAGCAGCGGAACGCCATTTGCGGTAAGGATAGTTATCATTTGCGACAGAAGCAGCACGCAAACCGGGTACGTTACGGGGCGCAATACCTTTGTTACGGGCAAGAACGCGGCAGGACAAACGACCTATCCGATGAATACCAACCAATACCCATACCGCCTAAACAACAACGGAGGTAACGAAACGGGTAAATGGAACATGGCAAAGGGCGACATACGCGAATTTATGTTAGTGTGGGACGGCAGCAGCGAATATTACGCATACTTGCTCAACATACGCGAATAACAGAATTTACGAAAGAGCAAAGGGGAAAAGTAGATTTCTAAGGCAAAAAGTAGATTTGTACGCGAAAATTCACGGCTTCGTGTACAAACACTTCGCCAACATTTCGCAGCGTATCAAAATAACACGAAAGGTTTATACCTTTGCAAAGTCAATTATTAAAAACGACAGATTATGCAGAACAGAAACGGCGACCAAGTGAGCGCACAAATATCAGTAGCCGGGAAGGTGGACTTTTCCGGCGGCAGCTTCCGCAAAGATACCCCGTTTTGCTTGAAGAACGACGGAGAAACGGCGGTAACGCTTGAAGTGAACCTTTGGGGGATGCCCGAAGGAGAGTTTATAAGCACGCGATTTGAAACAGGCTGGAATCCCGAAATTATACGCGAGATAAAAGCCACAAGTATAACTAACGCCCTTGTTTGGGGCTATTAAAACATACTATTATGGGCATATTCATAGGCATAGGCAACACGAAGCCTACATTTCCTTACGACTACTATTATGGCGTGAAGATTGACTTAAACGTAGCAGACCCGGCACTCGTCAGAGTGGGCAGACCCGAGCTGCACGTTTCGTTACCCGTTCAGTCGTTGATGCGCCGCTGTTTGCTTGACGACGAAGGCAAGGTAACGGCATACTTGCATCCGACAGACAGCACGAAGACAGACACGGGCGCAGCCGCCGACCTTACGGGAGCTTCCGGCATGGTCATGGTGGAGATACCCAAGCACTACCGTAAATTCGAGTTTGACGGGCAGACCGTAACCGCGCTTATTTCGTTGTACCCCCTTCCGGGCTTCCACGTTGTGCCGAAGATGTACCGAAGCGCATACGAAGCCACGGTAGACCGCACGGCATCGGCTACGCCAAAACTTGCAAGCGTGGTAAACACTACTGCAGCCTTCCGGGGTGGAAACAATAACGCCGCCTACGACGGAACGTATAGAACCTTCCTCGGACTTCCGGCTACGCAGATTTCATTAACCAACTTCCGCAAGTACGCACGAAACAGAGGAACGGCAGGGCTTAACGGCGCAGGGTGGAACTGCGACCTTTACGCCGCGCAGCTTGCAACATATTGGCTTTACGTCATTGAGTACGCCAACCTTAACAGCCAAAAGGCATTTAACGCAGAGCCTACAAGCGAGGGGTACAAGCAGGGAGGACTCGGCGACGGCGTTACTACATGGAACGGCGATTGGAATACCTACAACGGCTATTACCCAATTATTCCATGTGGCGTAACAAATTCGTTGGGCAACCGCACGGGAGTAGTAGAACACACGGTAAGCAACGGCGACAAGATTAGCAAGACGTTTAACGTACCTTCATACCGAGGAATAGAAAACCCGTTCGGGCATGTTTGGTCATGGACGGACGGCTGCAAGTGTGAGATACAGAGCGAAACGGACGGAGGGCTGGCAAAGTTCTACGTTTGCGACGACCCGGCAAAGTACCAAGATACAAACTATAACGACTACCAGCAGCGCGGACTATTGCCGCGTAAGGAAGGTTACGTTAAGCGCATGATGATAGGTGAGTACGGAGAAAACATGCCGACAGAGGTAGGCGGCAATTCCGCAACCTACTACTGCGACTATTACTATACCAATATACCAGCGTCCGGGACATCTATGCGGGTTGTCCTGTTCGGTGGTTACGCGTTTAACGGCGCGTCTGCCGGGCTTTCGTGCGCGTATACGAATTACGCGGCTACGGATACGTCTGCGAGCATCGGCTCTCGGCTTTGCTTTATTCCCGAAGCCTAACACGCAACGATAACGTTAAACGTGACCCAACCGCCGCGCTCCATATTCGGCGGTTGGGTTCAATAAAAATACATTCAGCTATGAACGAGAACAACAATAACAGACCAAACCAGCAGGAGGACGACGGAAGCCTCTCCTTTTTGGCAATACCGCAGGACGAAGGAAACAAGCACTTCAACTGCCGGGAAACAACACAGCAGAAACTAATAAACCTTACGTTTTGGGTTTGCGACTATATCGAAGGAGTAAAAACCAAGTTCGGCGCGGAACGCTTTTTAGTAAAGATTAAGCGCAACCGCGACGACAAGGACGCGGATGCCGAAAAGTTCTTTACCAATTCAACGGAAATAAAGTACGTTCTTAAAGAGATTAAGAAGCGCAACGCATTTCCGCGCAGAGTAACCATGAGGGCAAGCGGCACACGCTACTACTTTGAATAAAATATAAAGGTTGTTTGTCCTTTGGGTGTCCTGTTCGGTGGTAACGCGAATAACAGCGCGAATGCCGGGCTTTCGTACGCGAATACGAATAACGCGGCTACGAATACGAATGCGAACATCGGCTCTCAGCTATTCTGATAACATTTAGCAAAACAATACAAGGGCAAAGACCACGCCAACCAAAAGGCGAAAAACAGTAAACATTAACGGGATTTGGTAGGGCTACCGAAGAACCCCACTTAATCAGCAAAGCAACAACTATGAAAAGGTTAGGCAACCTATACGACAAAATAATAAGCATGGATAATTTGCGACTTGCGGACGAACGCGCCCGTAAGGGCAAAACCCATTCTTACGGCGTGAGGGTACACGACAAGCACGCCGAAGCCGACCTTTTGGCTTTGCACGAAGCATTGAAAGCAGGAACTTACAAGACTTCGGAATATAGTATTTTCACGATATACGAACCAAAAGAACGTATTATTTACCGTCTTCCATACTTTCCCGACCGCATCGTACACCACGCAATAATGAACATTTTGGAGCCTGTATGGGTGTCAGTATTCACGGCAGACACTTATAGCTGCATAAAAGGGCGAGGAATACAGGCGGCAGCGGATAAGGTACGGAAGGCGATAGACCGGGACAAGCCCGGCTGCGCGTATTGTCTGAAGATAGACATACGCAAGTTTTACCCTTCAATAGACCACGACGTATTAAAGGCTATTGTTCGCCGGAAGATTAAGGACACACGGCTGCTTAAACTTTTGGACGAGATAATAGACAGCGCGGAGGGCTTGCCGATTGGCAACTACCTAAGCCAATACTTAGCAAACCTCGTATTAACTTACTTCGACCATTGGGTAAAGGAGGTTAGACTGGTAAAGTATTACTTCCGATACGCCGACGATATTGTAGTATTGCACAGCAGCAAGAAGTATTTACGCGAATTGCTTGCCGAGTTTGAAACCTACCTTACGGGCTTGAAGCTGCATGTAAAGGACAATAAGCAGATTTTCCCGGTAGCGAAAGACCACAAGGACAGGCACGGGCGCGGTATAGACTTCTTAGGCTTTGTGTTCTACCACAACGAAACACGGCTAAGAAAGCGTATTAAGCAAAACCTTTGCCGGAAGGTAGCCAAGTTAAGGAAAAGGAAGAAGCCGCTAACTAACGAGGAGTTCAAGCAGCGCATCGCGTCATGGTGGGGATGGGCAAAACACAGAGATAGCGAGTATTTTATTAACAAGTTAAATTCAAAGATTAAACCGTATGAAATCAAGTTCAAACGTTAGACCCGACATTATCCAAGATTTGGGTAACGGGTCATTCCACTATAACTATAATATTGTGGAAGAGAAGGTAGCAGACGAGGAGGTAGGCGAAAAGACCGTTTACAACTTCGATACGGTGCAAGTGTGGGAGAAGCCGACCTACGAAAACCTTACGCGAGCAGTCATCCGTAACGAGGTGGACGAAAACGAGGAGTTCTCACTCATCAACGACTACTACGCCGCGCAGTTGGGGCTGGAAACCGACAGCGCACGCAAGGCGAAGGCAGTAACGGAGTACAAAGACCATCTTAGCCGCGTGATTGCCATTAAGACGATGGTACGCGCGGACTTGCAGACCGCAGGGTATAACCAAACAGAGTAAGGCATGGAGTATTTACCAGCAATAATTAGCGCGATTGGCACGATCATCGCGGCATGGTTCGCATACAACCAATATACCAAGAACAAAATAACGGACTTGAAGGTAGAGCAGATGCGGACAGAGAACGAGATGCGGAGGAAGCGACGCGCGGACAATTCGGCGGTAGTTTACGGTGAGTTGTGGGAAATCCTGCACGACCTTAAAGCCGACCGGGTTTATATTGTGCAGCCGCACCCATTGGGCAACGAAAGTATGATAAGCATATACTTTGAAAGCAAGCGTAAGGGCGTGGAGAGCATGAAGCCGCGTATTCAGAACTTGAAGATGGGTGACGTAGCCAAGTTTTGCAGCGACCTAACAAAGAACTTGTTTATGCTCATTACCGACATAGACGGGCAAGTTAAGGACAGATGCGCAAAATCCTTGCTTTCGTCCTGCGGTACTTCGCAAGTGATAATAAAGCGACTTAGCGATAATAGCCACGATTGGGTAGGCTCGATTTTTTGCGAGTTTACCCACGACGCGGAAATTAACGAACAGGAAGCGCACACCATCCTGCACGAAGCCGCAATGAACATTCAGTACATATTACCCGAATTTGTAGATTAGCAGATTATGGCAAACATCAAGATTTTAGCCCCCTTCATACTTGCATGGGAGGGTGGTTTTGCTAACGACCCGATAGACCGGGGAGGAGCGACCAACAAGGGCGTAACGTTTGCAACGTGGAAACAAGTAGGCTACGACAAGGACGGCGACGGCGATATAGACGTAGATGACCTTAAAAGGATTACCACAGACGATGCGGTAAACGTGGTAATGAAGCCCCACTTTTGGGACAGGTGGAAAGCCGACAAAATTAAAAGCCAGTCCGTAGCCAACATTCTCGTAGATTGGGTATGGGCTTCCGGCAAGCACGGAATAACCAACGTACAGCGTTTGCTGGGCGTGAAGGTGGACGGAATAGTAGGCGACAAGACGATAGCCGCACTTAACGCCAAAGAGCCGCGCCAGCTATTCGCGTCAATAAAGAAAGCCCGTGTTTCCTTCATTGAGGGAATCATCAGAGCCAACCCGAAGCAAAAAAAGTTCAGAAACGGCTGGCTTAACCGCCTCGCCTGTATTCAGTACGGCTGCTTGAAATATACCACGGACGGCAAGACGCTAACTACATTTCAATTTACGGACGTATGAAAAAGGTTGTAGGCTTCATTATTGCCGTGTTCCTTCTTCTTTGCGTTTTCGGGTGCAGCAGTACCCGAAAAACCATTAAGGAGGAAACGAGCGTAACAGCATCGCAGACGGAAAAGACCAACAGCGAGAGCGACAAAACGGCAGCTTCCACAACCAACACTGAAGTAAACACCAATACTAACGTAGTGGTAGACTTTACCAAAGTGGAGTACAACGACGGGAGCAGCGACCTGCTGACAGAATACCCGATACCCGAAAAAGTACCCGAAAATCCCAAGGGTAGCAGCCAGCGCAAACCGCCCGACAAGAAAAGCGGCATAAAGTCTATTACTTCCGGGCGTATTACCATCAACGGAAACAGCAGCGAGAAGCAGGAAACGCAGTCTAAAACGACCGAAAAGAGCCGCGAGGACAGCCAAAAGAGCGCAGAAACGACCGAAAACGACCAAAAGAAGGAGCAACAAAGCCCGAAATTCGGATATTTTGCGCCTATACGCGCCGTTTTCGTCCTTCTTATTGCTTTTGCCGTTGTAGTGTGGTGGTGGAAGTCAAGAAAAGGGTAAAAAGAAACCCGAAAAAGTACTTTTTGGGTACTTTTTCGGGTACTTGTTTCGCAACACCTTGATAATCAAGGTTGAAAGCGGAGAGACAGGAATTCAAACTTGCGCTTGCCACCATCGTAGATGTCAAGATACAAGCTTATGTTGTCGTTGGCAAGTGCCTTTTGTCTGATAGTTATTGTCATGTCTCTATATATTTTCGTTGTCAATTAGTTATTTGAACATACCGTCAATGAGGTTGATGGCTTCCTCCTTCTTCTTATCCACGATTTTAGCATAGATTTCCGTGGTCTGAATATTGGAATGTCCCATCAGCTTGCTTGTGGTAAAAAGGTCTGCACCGAGAGTGAGCATCATCGTTCCGAACGTGTGCCGTGAGCAATGGAATGAGATATGCTTCTCAATGCCAGCTGCTTCCGCCCATTTGCGGAGTGCTCTGCCTATAACGGTCTGTGTGGTTGGTATATCAAAGAAAGGAATATCATTTCCTCTTGACTTTGGCAACCACCGCTTAGCCTCTTCCGAAAGAGGTATTATAACTGGCTTCTCCGTCTTCTGCATTTCCATGTCTATGTATTCGCCCTTTCCGTCAGCGGTCTTGAAGATGTGCATCGGAGCAAGACGGTACATGTCACTTAATCGCAATCCGGTAAAACAGGCGAAGATAAAAGCCTCCTTGACTTCCGGACGGTTACTGTCCGTAGCCATGAGGGTGCGAAGTTCCTCAATGGTCAGATACTCTTTCTTGCCGTCCTTGGGTTGGATGCGCTCACGTGCATCCAGTTCTTTCATAGGGTTGTTGCGAATAATGCCTTGTCGCACAGCGTTGTTGAGTGCGGTGGAGAACATTCCGAGGTATCGGCTTGCCGTATTCTCGCTGATAGGTCTTGGCTCGCCATACTTGATATGGGAATTTGGGAAGTTACGCAAGAACTTCACATAACCACGGCAGAACTCCGCATTGACCTCTTCAAGCGAAATGAAGCCTTTGTTAGTCTCGTCAAGATACTTCTCTACGGTGTGCAGCATTTCCACACGGCAATGGAGCGTTGACTTCTTGATGCCGACACCACCTTCACAATACTTCTTTATCCATGTGGTAAGAAGCATCGAGCCTTGCTTTACTGTCTCCCAGTCCTGTATGCCGTGACCATGAAGGGCTTTGATGCGCTCTGCCTTGATGCGTTCTGCAACCGCCATAGTCTGCTTGTTCTGTTCCTTGCAGACAGGGTTGATTTCGGGAACGAGGTAGAGTTTGAGGTATTCATACTTCCTCACTCCCTTATAGTAGATGTCAAGATAGATGCTCTTGTTGCCATCTGCGAGCGACTTCAACCGAATTTTAATCGGTTCTTTCAGCTTTACTTGTTTCTTTGGTCTTGCCATGATGTATGAAGTGTTATTTTGTTTTTGTATTCTGCTACATTGGAGGGTCTTTCTCCCTCTTGTTGAAAGTTCATGTCAGATATGGTTTCCTATGCTGACATTTGCTTTTTTTTCTCTTCCCTTACTTCGGAAAACTGATGTAAAGATAAGAAAATAAACCGAGAAACGAGAAACAAAACGGAAACAAGAAACAGTCTTTTATGTCTTTTTAAGAGTGAGTTTAGCAAACATCGGAAAATTCAAATAATCACTTAAAGCATTGATACTTAGCGCATTTGCTTTCATTTGTTTTCTTGTCTTTTCAAACGCATTTCTGAGGACTAAGATATTCTTGACATCCTGCTCCTCATTATTCATAGCGATGTAAACGCTGATGGCACCCACTACGGCAACAACACCTGCAATGGCATAACAGAGCTTGACCACAATAGGCACGTATTTGGCTATTTCCTCTGTCACAGTTGTCAAGGCAGTAGTTCCTGCTGTGTAGTCACCTGCCGAGTTTTGCGCCATGGCAATGCCACCGCCCACAAGGAGCATAAATGCCAATGTCTTCAAGCGTCCTGAAGAGAGAACGCTCTTGGCGGTCTTCTTCAAATAGTTCGTTGTTTTCTTAAACATTCTTTCTTGTTTTACTTGTTAATGATTCGTTTGGAAACACCTTATTATAATTATATAGAAAGGTGTTGTCGCTTTCACATGATATACTCTTCTGCAGTTGAGTCTTAAATCTGGTAGCCAAAGAATGCTGGGAACAGGATGGATGCGCCTATCATAAACAGACAGGCTCCTATCAGCGTCAGTATGGACTTGGTAACTCCATCTTCCCCTGTGTTCATCTTGATGTATATCTGCAAAGCGGATATAATCACCATCACAGCAGCGACAGCGTATGTCAGATACAGCACATACAGCATCATCGTCACCACATAGTCGTGCATCCCTGCCAGTGCGTCTGCTCCCCAGCTATAGTCCACATTACCGCATTTGGCTGATGCTGACAGGGGGAGCAGCGCAAAGACAAAGGAACTTACTACATTCTTTATGATATGGCTAAATTTCATCCTTGACTGGTATTGTTTTGATGTTTGGTTGTCCTGGCTTTGTCTCGCCTTGTTTCAATAGACTCTCCGTGAAGTCGTCCTGCCATAGTCCGTCTATCCATATGGGAGAGGTGGACTCCATTTGTCCATCCATCTTTTCCTGCAACGACTCGGCTGCGTTCTTCGGCTTCTGTTGGCTGACATCATTTCCTTCGTCTTCATCAACATCATCTTCTCTGCCGGAAGAATCCGTTTCTGGAGAATAATCACTCATTCCGTTGTTCTCTGTTACCATGCCATAGCCCTCATTGTATGATGTGCCATCTTGGAAACTTGTGTCGTATTGCTTGTCGGCAACGCTAAAGCCACCATCGCTTTCATTGACGGCTACTGCGGCTTCCTCTTCCGTTATGTTGCTGATGTCAAACACTTCCTCGTTGCTCTTGGCTTCTTCCTTCTTACCATACAGGTCTCTGGTTATCATCACCGCATAGTAGATAGCGTATGCAATGGTAAGGCTGATGGCGAATATCAAAAATGGACTCATATAATACTTTATTTTATAGATGATTTATACTCTATGCAGTGGCAAAAGTGCCAGTTGCGAGTGCAAAGTAAAGAGTAAAATTCGACATAAAAGAATTTTGTAAAGTATGGCCATCAAAGTTTAAGATATATTCAAATTATAATTATATATCATACTCTCAATCATACTTTAATCAGCTTTTTCTGTTAGTTTTCGCATGTTTGGGAAAAGGGCATAAAAAAAGCCCTCCGAATGGGAGAGCTTGATAAGGTATATCGTAATACCTTTATTTTTCCATGTATTGTTTCAGTTCCTGTGTGATATATGTCCAAACTTCTTGGAAGGTTAATGGCTCCTTGAATTTGATTTTCTTCAAATAACTATTCCACATAATATTTCGTTTGGCATCTGTCGCAAAAGAATCCTCGAAAAGGCTATATTCCGTAGAGATGGCGGTGCCTCTATTCTCAAACGTGGCTGTGATGGCTTCTTGCAATGTGTTCAAGTCAATATTTCCTGCTTTTAGTATTCTGTACACATCAAAGAAGTCTTTCATGCGGCTGTTCTCTGTCGCATGGTCTATCATTGCCTGATACTTTTCAGCCACCACGGTCTCTAAAGAGTAAGCCAAGATGTCAACTTCTGGTAATGTGTCCAGCAACACCGGATAAGAAAGATCAACGGGTGCAGGAGTTATGATGTCGCCAAAGCCTACATCCATGGAAATAACTTGGCTTGCCGTGTCAAGTCCTACCTTGACATGCACTCGCACACCATTATATTCTTTCTTGAGAGTGATTTCTTCCACGCTAATGCTGTCCTTTTCAAAGACAACTCCGTCTTCCAGACATTTTATGTCGCATAAATTTCTGAATGTCTCCTTGATATTGTCCAATTCACGGCTAATCTGTTGACCAAGGAAGTCTATGTCCAATGTTGGTCTTGCTTTCAAATGCTCATGGGCATACAGTAATGCACCACCTTTCAATATAAAGCGTTCTTTGTATGGACTTACCGACAGACGGTACAACAGACGCTCCTGAAAGTATCGTGTCAATATCGATTGGTAGAAGACATTCTCTTCTTTCGATATATTAAGCAGTTTCGCTCTTACCGAGCGAGCATAATTCTTCGTTGTCATATTTATTATTTTATAGTTCCATTTGTAGATATGTTCCCAATGTTTTGGCAACTCTCAGTTGTGAGGCATATTTCATCAGTTTGCTGACATTACGATCTCTGCGTTTCAGATATTCCTTTATAATCTCCGTACAGACATCTATGCCGATTTTGTTTCTATACTTTACTGCATCACAGACACATTTCTCCACGTCATATATCCTCACATTGAAACCTTCAATCTCAGTATTCGTAATTCCAAGGTTAAAGGCGGTATCACTCCAATGGTATAGTGTAATTGGGGGATAATCTGGAAGGGTGATTTTTCGGCCTCTTTTTATTGCAAGACAATATTCTTGTGGTACCTGTGTAGTCAACTGATAATGTGACCAAGCGGAATACAGACACAACACGCCACCAGGAACAACCTTTTCCACATCAAGCATTTGACTTGCCAAATGGTCATCGGTTGCATACACACCTCTTTTTATTCTGGTGAGTTCGCCATTCTTGGCGGCTTGCAATACTTTATAGTATGCAGCTCTTCCTGCCATATCTTTTGCAGAGATGTAGCCTTCAGATTTTGGATTTGTCATACGCTTTTCCATGATTTGCATCTTTAATTCTGTACAAAGTTACTACATATTTTCAAAAGTGTAGTATGTTTGTACGGAAATCTACGCAAAAATCACGCAAAATATAGTTTTCTACGGAGAATATTGACTTTCTCCGTAGAAAATTATCGTTTTATACATCCTCTTTATGCGGAATAATGGATTTTCTGCCGATAAGATAATCATTGACATCCTTGTATTCTGCATATCTTATGGATTCGTTGATTGCCCTGTTTTGATAACAGTCCATGATTGTATGGGCAGCCACCGTTCCTGCTTGGTCATTATCAAGATAACAATGGATAGCAGTGTAACACGCCAATCGTTCCATGCATTTCCCAAGGCTACTGATGGAGTTCAGTACAATATAATCACATGGCTCTTGTATGCAAATCACATTGTCGCCTCGCTTTTCCAAAGTCTTGTACGAAAGAAAGTCCATAAACCCCTCGAAGATGCAGCATCTGTCCTGCACTCCAACTTGCTGTGAATGTATCAAGGATATGTCTTTCTCGCCCAAACAACCTTTATAATATGGGTTACGCAGCTCATAACCATCCCTGTTATTTGGAAAGGCTATACCAAAATACCGCTTGCCCTTAAACGTGTACCAGATCTCCTTGCAATAGCGTTTACCTATGTCCGCATCCACATGGCGCGAACGCAGATACGACATAAGCACAGGGTAGGACAATTCTTGGATATGTACCTTGTCCATCTTGTCTGTCTCTACTTGTGTCGGTATGGGAGGTTTTGCCTTTGTGGACTTTGGGTTGTTCATGTCCGCTGCTATATGCTGCAATGCAGCACCCACATCATCCGTATTGTAGAGAAGTTGGGCAAGAGCAATGATGTTGCCACCCTTGCCAAGAGCAAAGTCATACCATTGGTTTCGGCTGAAGTTCACCTTGAACGATGGCTTTGTCTCCGCATGCAATGGCGACAGATAATAAGATGTGGACTTGCTGCATCGTTTGGGCTGATGTCCCAATGCGCTCAGATAGTCCGTGAGTTTGATTTCCTTTGCTTGTTGTATGTTCATCTTTCATTCATTTTTTGTTCATTCGTGCGCTTATTATATATACACCAGAGTGAATGAACGGTTTTGTGAAGTCATTTTGTCGTATGTCCATGTAGTTAAATATGATGCCACTTCACAAAATCCGTCCGTTCTACTATTATATATACACCGAGGTGAATGAAGTGGTTTTTGAAGTGACTTTCGCTTCATCCTCACTTCTTTACCTCCTGCCCTTCAAGCAGCGGAAGCGAAGGATAATCCTTCATTCTGCAATACTCGTTGTTGCCACACTTCACCACCAGTTTGCTCTTCAATAGGAAGGTCAGCAGCTTTGACATCACTGTTCTACCTCTGGCAAAACCAATAGTTGTATAACCTTTTGTCAATGCGTTTATCACATTCTCATAGCCTGACACCACTTTCTTGCCGAAAGCCATTTCAAGTGCCTTGTCATGCTGCTCATCGGTAATGTCGGCTATTGTCATCTTCGGCTGTTTGGCTGTGGTGGAGTCAACCACATAGTCCTTGGCAATCTCTGGAAGTCCCTCCTTGTTTATTTGGAACGCAAAGGGCGCAAAGTCCTTGTCTCGGATGTTGAGCGGTTTCACTTCACTCACATTCGCCATCGAATTGCTCTTGCTTATCACCAGTACCGTCTCTGCCTTGTTGCTGAGTTCCGTTCCTATGTGACCTCTTACATTGTCATCACCCTTGTTCAAGTGTAGGACACAATGTATGTGCAGGTCATAGCGGCTTGACCACTGCATCAGTTTGTTGATGATATGGACGGACTCGCTCGGATTGTTGATGTCGAGCATCAAGTCCCTTATGCCGTCAATGATGACCAAGCCAAAGCCCTTTTGCGTCTGCAAGGCATATTCTATCAGTCGCAGTCTGAGGTTGGGACTGTACTCTCGCAGTCCGAAGAACACAAGGTTCTCACTGTTTATGTTGTCGGGCAATCCTGCAAGCCGGAGGATGCGCTGCATCACGCTGTGACAGTGGAAACGGCTCTGCTCCGTATCAACGTAGAGTATCTTACGCTTGTCATCGGGTAGTTTTGCCGTATATTGCAGCACCTTTCCGTTAGCAAGCGAGGCAGCTACCAAAGCGGACACGTTGAACGTCTTTCGGCTCTTCGCCTTGCCTGTGGAGGCACTGAAGTTGCCAAGCGTGGCTATGGTCGAGTTGTCCACCCATATTATCTGTGGCGGTGTCTGGTAGGTCTCGTCCGCATGGATAAGCGATGCCTTCAGCAACTTTTCCAACAAATCAGCATTGTCCGCTGCGCCTTCAAAGAGGCTCATGTCGTTCATTTCTTCCATCGTCATCTGCTCTTCAAGGGTTTGTTCATCACATAGCGTATGGCATCCTGCTCATACACCTCTTTTGTTTTCACAGGGTGCTTCTTGATCCATTCCACCAGTTCTTCCTTGCTGAAATAGATGGTCTTGCCGTTTGGCTTGTAATGGGGAATGGCAAAGGTACGTGTCAGTTTGTAAAGCTGACTCTTTGAAGCGTCAAGGAATACGCTTGCCTCGTCAAGGGTGAGCACGTCTTTTCCTGCAAAGAGCCATTTCTCCAAGCACTTGATGCGGTTCAGCACATCCTCCACTGGTCCAAGCAGCTTGAATGCTTCTTCCATCTGTTGAATGCGCTCGGCAAGTCTCATTGGTGTCATGTCTGCCAGTTCTTGTTCTGTCAACTCGTGTTTATCCACGTCTATCGTTGGCGGTAGTATCGCACCATCCTTTGGCGGATTGTTTGCCTGATTTGTTGTCTGTCCAATCATTGTCGTAATTTTATTTATCGTTACACATAACGAGGTCGCCCTCCATAACCAGGTTTCTGATTACGGAGGGCAAAGGTAAGGGCATTTCTGCCCAATCGGATGGAAGTACGCTTGACTGTCAACCGACTATCAAGCCAACTGTCAAGGTTATCATCTGTCAGATGGTGTCCTTGCTGTCATTTTTACCGCAATCTGCTATTTCTTGCACATTCTTGCGGATAGCCTCATAGATGCTGGCGTTGGTACCTTTAGCATCACTGGTTGCTGAGGACAGCTTGGTTGTTGTAAGTGGCTTGTCTGTTGATGAAGACAGGATGAGTTTATGCTTGGCAATGACCGATTGCCACTGCTTGCAGATTAAGTTCTTGCTGCAGAGCATATCAAAGAAGAATGCCACACGTCTGTTGCTTCTCGCCTTTAGCTGCTTGCTGACTTGGCACGAGAAGAGTTTTCGCATATCCTCTTCCGACACATCGGCTGAGAACAAATGAACCTCATTGGCATGGCGCGCAATGAGGTTCAACTGAGTAGAATCAAAATAACATTGAAAGTCCTGTTTCGGTTTGGTGTCTTGTGCTGTTTGTAATATTGACGGTGGTTTACCATGGAGATACTGACCGTTTGGAGGCGGCTCCGTGGTGTTGAACTTGTGATGAAGAGCCTTGTAGTCATGATACTCGAAATCCACTTTGGTAAAGAATATGACTACCAAGTCCTCACGTTCTTCAAGAAACTCCTCCATGATGTAGAAGTTCTTCTTGTGCTCGTTCTTTCCTGCCGCATACTGGCAGTCCGTATAGGAATGGCTGTTGAGAAAATCCTTTTTGTAGCGGTGATATAGTTTACCGCATCCTATGACTTCCGTCTGATAGCACTCATGGGCTTCCTTGAAGAACAGCCACAATTTGTTGGTACCACAAATGCCACCTACACCGTTAGCGAAGGTGCATTCATTGCATTGGGGTAAAAAGAGAGAACGAGGAGTCGTCTCGTCCTTGGTTGTTTGATGTATTATTATGTTCCATTTTTATTCTTCGAACGCACTGTCCAATAGGGAAACAGCCTCGTCCTTTTTCTTATTGATGATTTTTGCGTAAATTTGTGTCGTACGCACCTCCGTATGACCGAGAAGTTTGCTTGTAGTGTATAGGTCTGCGCCCATGGTCAGCTCCATCGTGGCGAACGTGTGGCGGGAGACATGGTAGGTCACATGTTTGCTGATACCTGCCGCACGACTCCATTCCGGGATGCAGTCGTAGTTCTTGCTTGGCAGTGTTGGAAACACCTTGTCCTCGTCACTCGCAGATCCACGCTCAGGCATCCAACGAAGGGCTTGCTTGTTGAGAGGAAGATAGAGAGGCTGTTTGGTCTTGTACTGCAATATCTCAACTCGTGTCTTGTCACCCTCGGTGATGATGTTCTTCCACTTCAAACTCTTCACGTCACTGATACGGAGTCCGCAGAAGCATGAAAACAGGAACGCCGCCTTGATATCCTCACGCTTGCAAGGGGTGTCAATCAGTCTCTTCACCTCGTCAACGGTCAGATACTCTCGCTTGGTACCGCCACCTTTCAGAACATCCATGCGAAGACGCAATACGGGATTGTCGTCCATTATCTCTTCCTCAATAGCCATGTTGAAGGCTGCTTTGAGGCATTTGAGATAGTTCATCACCGTGGACTTGGACGGATGGGTGTGCTTGTAGGTGATATAGTCGTTCAACAAGAACACCATGAAACCATTGCAGTATTCCTTGGTCATCTCTGCGAGTGTCACATTTGGCGAGTGTTCTCTCACTGCATTCAGCACGCTGTTCACCCAGTTTCGGGCAGATTGTCTTCCTCGCTCCACTTGTGCGTCACGGAATATCTCCAACCAATCCACAAGTCGCATTTTGATTCTTGACTTGTCTTTGAGTCCTGCGATACCGTTAGTGATGCTCATGATGCGTTGTGCCTTGATGGCATAGACCGCTTGCATCGTCTGCTTGTTCTGCTCCTTGGCTGCTGCGTCAACCTCTGGAATGAGATAGAGACGCAGGTAATCATAGGTACGACGACCATTGACATTGATGGATAGATAGACCGACTTGTTGCCGTTGGCAAGTTCCTTGAAGCGGATTCTCACTGGCTCCTTGGTCTTGGAATTTCTCTTGCGCTCAGTCTCTGCAACGGCAATCTCCGTCTTCACTTTCTTGGTGGCAAGATACTCCTTGTATTTGTCCACGTTGGCATCGGGATCTTCCCCATGCGGCTTGTAGCCTCTTCTGCCGACACGCTTCTCAAATGTTCCATCCTGCAGTGCCTTCATGCGTTCCTTGGCCTTTTTCTCAGCTTCTTTCCAAATTTCCTTGTGTTTCTCCTCGCTGTCATCCTTGCGAAGGTAAAGACCAACTGACTCATAGGCACGCTGTCCCTTACCATAATATATATCAAGGAAGAGAGAGCGGTCTCCATTGCGCATCTTGCGACTACGGACTATCACAGAACTGGTGTATTCCTCGATTTTCTCCACTTGGTTCAGTTCGTCAGAAGGATCCGTGAAAGTCTCTCCATTGACAACCTCTCGCATCTTGCGTTCTTTCAGACGCTCTGCGGTTTCCATGACCAAGGCGTTATTCTGCTTGTCAGCCTCGGTAATCTCTGGATTGATGTAGAGCTTCAGAAACTCGTACTTGCGTTCGCCATTATAATATATATCGAAGTAGAGTGACTTGCTGCCGTTAGCAAGGTTCTTGAAACGAAGAGTGACAGCTTCACGCTTGTTGGGTCTGCCTCTATGTTTTTTGATTGTTCCATCTATGGCTCTGTCCTCACCGTCATCGTCAATAAACTTCCATTGGTGTCCTTCTCTGCCAGAAACAGCTCCGACGGCTTCGTTTACCTCACTTTCCTTTCCTTGGGTACTTTTGCCAGTTTTAGCAGTATTGCCATTCTCCTTCTTACTTACTCGTGCAGTCTTCTTGCTTGCAGTAGTTGTAGAAGCCGGATGTTCCAAAGAGGCCTTCACTATTTCCAGCTTTCCCGATAGGATTTCTTGCACTCGCTGGTTCTTGATAACTTCTGCTTTCTGCAAGGTCTCGGCATTGACAGCCTTAGCCTTGTCATCGTCCTCAGGAAGCAGATAAAGCTTCAAGAACTCATACGACCTCTTTCCACTTTTGTAAGTGTCGAGATAAATCGACTTTGTGCCATTCGCCAAATTCTTGTAGCGTATGCGCACAGGTTCATTGTTACTTCTCATGTTACTTTGTTATTTATTCTACTTATTGTCATTTTGTGAGATTTGTTACTCACGGTGCAAAGATACGAAAAATAATTGGATTTGTTACCCAAAACAAGAACCAATTACGAACCATTAACTATGATAAATTATAAAATTAAATGGTAATGTAACAAACAAATAACAAAAAACACATCATGTCAAGCATCTGCTATATGCTGTATATATTAGCATTTACGCGCAATTTCTTATCATTTTGAATGTTGCATGATATTTGACGTTGTATTGGCGTTGCTCGTTTCGACTGGCAGGGCAATGCGAAGGCCTTTACACTGTGGAACGAGTGACAGGACTGGCTCCACGTTTGAACCTGTATATGTTTTGTAAGTATCTGTAAATCAAAAGAAACTTTACGGCATCAAGCGTAAATGATACCATAAAGTTCCCATTGCTTGCAAGAAATCAATCTTGCATTGTTTATATCAGAAGATGAATTGTTTGCTGCAAATTAGCGATTAACATCCATTAACTCGTCCTTTGCTGTTTCAATGGCTATAAGTTTCAATTCGTCTTCACCCTCCAAAGCATCCAATACTTTGTCGGCAAGCCAAAGGGTGAGCAATTCCTTTTCATCCACTTTGAAGTATGTTGCCATTTGAATTACTTGGTTTCTCTTTGCTCGTCTATCCCCACGTTCAATCTTGCTGAACATAGGCGTATCTATTTCTAAGTATGCAGCCACTTGGCGTTGCAATATTCCTTGTTCGTCTCTAAGAGACCTTATCTTGTTTCCTAATAACATATCCGTTTTATTCTTTGTCTAATATTACGATTTCCCAATAGCCTCCAAATCTACCACCAGTTCGTTTAATTTTGCCTGATTCACGAAGTTTACGTATTTGCTTCTCAACTCCTCGTGAAGACATATTCAATTGCATTGCGATTTCTGCGGCGGTAATATGTGGGGTTTGTTTTATAATATCTATAATCAAGTCCTTTGTTTCCGAACTTCTTTCCGAACTTTTTGCTTTTGTTTCCGAACCTCTTTCCGAACCAAGTATGCCTGTTTCCGAACTATTGCTATTCGCTTCCGAACTTTCACTACATCCTTCATGAACAGGAATAGTAACCAAGAACGTCAAACGGTCTTCAGTAGTTTCAAATATGGCACGTGGTGAACCATTCTCTGCTAACTTTGTTTGTATTGTAGGGACACCAGTTGAGCGACCTTCTGTAAGGTCAAGTTCTTTCAAGAAGTCACCTAAGCGACGGTTGCGATAGCGACGGCTTTTTAGCATATCGCCCTTTTCGATGTCCTCCTTGGAGATGCTTCTATCAGGCCCAGGACAATTGAGTATAGAGATTCCGCTTGGCTCAACGGTAATCTCTATTGGCTCATGCTGCAAGAAATCTCTGTGATATACAGAGTTTACGACAGCTTCCTCTATAGCATCATATGGATAGTTCCAGAAGCGTTCCGCTTCCTGTCTGCCGGAAATTTTACGCACATGCTCTTTGAGGACATTGCTCTTGATGTAATCCATTGCCTGTTTTATCATCTGTGGAACACTGCCCTTGAATGTAACCTCTGTGAAATTATTCGGATCTTTCATCTTTCCGTTAGGGAATGTCACTACATCAATCTGAGTGTAAGGGAAGAACTTGCTTGGATTCTCGCAGAACATCATGGCTGCTACATTGCGAAGCAAGCGATTCTCCTTAGGTCCAGTATATAATTCCATTTGGTCAAGTATAGTGGAAAGCGGTGTTTTTATAACATCATCAGCCAATTTGCTACCCACCTTGACAAGATAATCACGAAGGAGTACCAAAGAAATATCTTCCAACTGAATGTCGCTGTTGCCTCGCTCGTCAAAAGGCACACGATTGGCCAGATCTCGCAATTCAACGAGAACTTCACCTCTTGCCTCAATGCTACTTGTGCCACTGCGAATGTAGAAATATTCTTTTGTCCCTTTCGCTGTTACGTTTACAGGCACAGAATATGGGCGGTAACTACCAGCAGGACACCATATCACAATCAATTGCTTGCCATCTACCTCCTCTACAGAAGTGCGAGGTAAGTAGTATGGAGCCATTTTGTTGTTGTAGCCCACCATCTCCTGCAAGATGTTATCTATCTTTTCCATTGGTACACCTTCTACAGGTCGTATTGCCATGCCTGTCTTATCATCGGTATCTACACCTACAATGATATATCCACCGCCAAGGTCATCAAAGTCGTTGGCGAAAGCACATATACTGTGATATATGCTTCCTGGATTCCAACCTTTCTTGAACTCAATGCGGTTGGATTCTATTTTCTGCTTGTTAAGCAGGTCGTTAATGTTTATTGCGAGTGCCATAATAATATTTTGATTAGCCGAAAAGAACGTTTTCTCTTTTATAACTCATTACCATCTTAAAACAGCGTTCCATTGTTTTTATGCCGATGCCTGGATAATTGATTAGAGCAATCATTGACTTTACATTATCTACGTTTACAGCTTTTTCAATTGCATCTATTTGCTTTTGTTGCCTTATACCAAGTTGCTTTTTATCAATGGTTGATATCTCATTCCACTTGTTTTTGAAAGTCTCAAACAAATCATCTGGAGCCATAGAATCATATTGGTAGATTTCAATAGGAATATCGCATTTTGAGAGGTAATGAAGCATTGTCTCCATGATCTTATCCTTATCCAGTCCTCCGTTGTTGGCACCCAATAAAGGAAAGGCTATGGAGGTAATACCCTTTTCTTTATATGTGTCAACGAACTTTTGAAGCCCTTTCTCTATGTATTCATACTCACTAGGAAGTTTCCAATGTGTCTTGGTCGGAAAATTCAACACCCAGGGATTCGTAGGCTCGCCCTTATAAATCCACAGTTTGCCAACTGCAATCAAATTCTGCTTGCAGTATTTTTGATATTGTTCAAACATAGAAGGGTATCTTAACTTAAATACTAAAGCAATACCCTTGCCCATAACACCAACACAGTTCACAGTATTAACTATAGTTTGTGCTTTTGTATTAAATATATTGCCATTTATGACTGTTATATTGTTTGCCATTTTTACTTATTTTTATATACTAACCAACTGCCAATCCTCGGACTATTCACTTCAAAATAGACCTCAAATGGTGCATCCTTCTTTATCTCTATAGAAGAAGCAACATAGATGTTTTTACCTCGTTGACGTATAACATCACATTTATTGACGATCGATGGAGCTTGCTCCCCGCTATATGATACTTTAAGTTCATAAGGAGATTTATAATCTGTTCTAATTGAGATAGTATCACTTGTTTCGCTAAAATATAGCTCCTTATTGCTTCTCTCGTATAGACCTTGCCCACATGAAACAATATTTTCCCATTTTGTGCCTTTTAACTCCTTGCGAAGCATTTCTGCTTGAAACTCATCGTAACAACATATTTGCACTTTTTTTAATTTGGAAAAATCCAGTTCACCATCAATGAGAAATTCTTGTTGCCTTTCATCGAAGGTATCAAAGCTATTTATGTATATTTCACGAGCTTTAATCCTATTCGGCTCTTCAATAACTTTTAAACCCCTGGATGAGTCTTTCTGCATGTTTCCATTGCTATAATTGCACGAATCCGTGACAACAGACAATTATTCCTCTATCTCAAAAACAAAGAATACAGGAAGTGGACACTTGGGAAGACCTAAATTAAAGGCCCTTCCATAATACTTTCTGTCTTCTATGTCTTTTCCCAAGCATTCGTTGTAAAATTGCGTTGGAGATTTCGGCACAAAATAAAATCTTGCAAAACGATGTGCTTTACTTGTTCTATGCACATTACTTCCTGCGCTATTTGAGAAGTTTCCTTCAGCATAATTGCGACTTTGCAGTTTCATTGCACGAATAATCTTGACAGCATTATCCATGTGAGTAAAGTGATATGCTTTAGGCTTTCTTGGGAATTGTGATATAAATTCTACAATATTCAGTTGCTTCACATATGGCATATCAGAGACGTCAACAGTGTTGTTGAAAGCTTTATTTCGTACCAACACAGGCCAGTTCCATTTGTCCTTATACCTGTCAACCAATTCTCTTGAGAATTTAATATCTTTAGAATCGGATGCGAGATCCCAATCGATATATTCTGCAAATAAGCCAAGAATAGTATTGTTGTATTTAAAATTCTCCTTCTTGCAAATTATACTCCAATCGATATACTCCTTATACTTTGTAAGGAATTCTATGTCCAACAAATCAACATTTCGATTATTTGATAATATAGTCCAGTCAATGTATTTTGCATATACATCAATGAAAGGGACTATAGATTTACGACTAGAAAGAGCCTTCCAGTTAATTTCTTTAACCGGAATAACTTCTAAGACTTCATTAGTTAACGGAAAATCTTTTAGAGACGAAATTGCATACCAATCTATTCTGTTACAGATAGAATCATCTGATGCCACTGCTATAATAAGCTGTTCATCAGACCAGGCTTTTGGGTTATCTTGTTCAGACAACATTTCCCAATTAATATCTTCACACTTTATGTGAGAACGAAGGAATTTAGCTGTTGGATAAAATGTCTTTGTTGAAGATGTAATGAGTTTCCAGTCCCATGAATAATCAGCCTTTTCTTCAACGAGCTGAATAGTGGCTTTAATTACACCATTTTCAATAAGTTTATTATAATCAAATTCTGCCTTAGGAACGATTTTGATGATTTGCTCAATATCAACATCATTCCTTTCTGACATTACTTTAAAATTGATATACTTTTTGAAAGCCTCAATAATCTCATTAAGTTGTTGTTTATCCCCAACACAGAACACTTTGCTTGATTGAGAAATATAATCCCAATCAATCTTGTCCTTATATTGAGAAATAAACCAGCGCTCATCACGAAGGCTTTCAAAATGTGACAATAATTTGTAATTCCAACGATTTCTATCGTCAGAAAGGACCTTGCGCACTTCATCGCGCCATGCCTTTTCCTTAATACCCATCTTGGGGTTATATTTGAAACTATTGTCAACTGAAGTTGAGCTTGATAGAGTATTCCAGTCTACAATATTCCTACACTCTTCAAGATCTCGAAAAACATGAAACTCCCGGTGTTGACAGAAATAATCAACATCCCACCAGTAAGTACGTTTTCTAACAGTGTCTTTTATTACTTTCTTAAGTTCCTTGAAGGAATATTGTTTTGTCAAAGCTGTCCATGCTGCTTGACATTGTTCTTTTCCTGGTATATTTGTTAGAACAACGGCAAGTTCATCAAGGAAATTATAATCAAATCTATTTTCTGTGTTCAATATACGAGGTAACAATACCTCCCAATTCCAGTACTTACTATATTTCTCAAGATTATCACTCAAGAATTCAGTAGATACATGTTCAGACAGGTATGTCCAATCCCACTTATCAACGAACAAAGCATTTCCTAAGTTTTCCAGCTTTAGTCTATGGAACATTCTTTCAGTCAAGACGGTCCAATCCCAAGGAAATTGCAAGTCTTTGTATTTGCTGACAACATAGTCTATACTTGCAAGAGAAGAGAATGCAGTCCACGCTTCCTTGTCTTCTCCTATCATAGACTTGATATCATCAATTGACTGAATGAATGAAGCATCTGTCTGATTTGCAAATACTAACTTCCAATTAAGCTTAGAGCCAAACTTAGAAAACAAAACTCTCTCGGAAAGCAGGTGCTTATTTGAAGATATTGCATCCCAGTCCCAAGGATAATCTTCTGAATCTATTAATATTTCAACATCAGAAATCTTAGAAGATACATATTGCCTTCCTTCTGCAGTTTGTATATTCGAAGCATAATTATCAAAGAAATCTTTCGTCCAGACCAAATGGGTATTACATTCAAATCCCTTCATATAAGGAGATGAATTCCAACATAATAGCCCATTGTTCAAGAAAAGCTCAATAATATCAGTTGTCCATATGTAATCTTTGTCATTAAAGATAGCAGAAGACAGTGATCCATCATCCTTGCTAGCTTCACTGATGATGGTCTCGAATCGGGGATTACATGCGAACTTTGGTCCCCATTCTGAATCTGTAAAAACTCTATCAAAAAGTTTTGTCAATCCCAAATGCGAACCTAAAACTGCAATATTATTATAGATAAACTCTAAACAGAATTCACTCTCGATTTTATCCCAATCCCATCTTTTATCACTATAGCGTAAGATTGCCATTCGTACATCATCCGAATCATTTGTGTACGAGGCAAGGTTCACCTTGACCAAGTCAAGATGTGAAAGGACAAAATCCCGTGATAATCTTGTCCCTAACTCTTCCCAGTTCCAGTCTTCTACAGTTTGCTTTTGTAGAAGGATGAGTTTTTCTATGACTTCTACTTTTCTATTAAAATCGACTGACAAGACTTCTAGATCCCATGGATACATCAAGAAAGTATCAATTAGGTACGAATCATCAATTCGCTCCGATAGGATTGGCCAGTCAAGGGTATCTACATGTTCGTCAATAACGTCTCGAAGAACTGCTATATCGCAATGTCTTGATATATTTCTCCAACATGTAGCTGTTGCTCTTTCTATTATTACTTTGAAAAGCTTCGAATCAGCCCATACAGTACGAGAATCTTTTGTCAATTCTTCATAATCGACTAATTCAAAATAAGGCTCAAGACTGTGAAAGTTTAGAATAGAGGATCTATCATCCCATAACTTCTGGAATAAGCACTCTAGAACGATATTTTCTCTTCTAATTGAATTAAGTTCCTCATAGAGAACTTCAGTAGCACGCACAGCAATATTATTGCCATTCATAACAGCAGGAATATACTCCTCTTCATGCTTGAATAGCTTTATTGGAACCTTGATAGTTTCTATGTCATAGTATTCCTCTAGTTCGGCATAATATATATTAAGCTTCTCTTTTGAATGTAATTCAAGACGTTTCTTTAGTTGATCATTTTTGAAGTAAATAATGTCCTTAATATCCTCATCTTCTGGCCATATTTGCTTATTCGTCTTGACGGAAGTGCTAATTCCCATGTCTTTGAAAAATGGAAACATTAGTAAAGCCATTGGCATCTTAGACTTTATCATTGAGTGCTCATATACATCTTGAGTACCAGAAAAGAACTGATAATGTTTTCCTTCTTTTAAAGAAACTTGACCTAATCGTGTTAGGTAAATATCGCGATCAACAATTCGAATAAGATGTTCTCCTTCTACTTTAGCCAAGATATCCTCATACATTTTTAGTTCTGCAGTATCGTAATAAGTACGATAATCGCCAAGATCTTGATTTATTACAGAAAATCCAAGAAGTAGGCCAAGGCTACGCTTATCATAGGACTTGTTTTCTGTAGAATTTAATATCGAACAAATCACGAAGTAAAGGTCATCAAGAGGATCTTCTGTGAAGTAGGCAACATCACAGACATATTTCTTCAACCCCCACTTGGTGTTGGCTGAATACACATACTCTGAAGAGTTTATTTTATTTGTTAATATGTTGTTCATACTTCTTGCTGTTTGATAACCTTATTATTTTTATTAGCATCTATTGTAAGGAATAGCCTATGATAGATTTCGAGAGATGAGAATAATTCTCTATTTCCCAAAATTATCAGTAGACGTTTTGCTCGTGACAAAGCAACATTAAGTCGGTTTGGGGATTGAGCAAAGCCCAAAGAATTTTGTTTGGGATAACCTAACTCTGGATATCGTTTCCAATCAGGTTGTTGATTCCTGGAACTTTGGATAGTATTACTTCTTACCATTGACACAATTACAATGTTCCTCTCCATACCTTGGAATCGGTCTACTGTACTGACACGAATTGGTAAACTCGGATGACTATGAGCAACAAGCCTAAGTTGTTTTATCTGTTTTCCGTAGAAACTAATAACACCTATTTGCTTATCTTCCTCTTTATTGAATTTATTCAAGTATCGCTGGAAAGAACTAGATTCTTCAAATCGTTTCAGAAGCATATCAATAGTATCTACTTCTCCATAGTTAACACGAGACGTACCATCCATCATTTCTGGTGAATTAGAGTCGATGAATAGGACATGTGTGTTGTGACCAATCAATCCTGGTATATCAAGTCCATGATATCTAGATGCAGGATTACTCATATCAGGATCATTTACACCAAGGTCAGTTGGCTTCACCAATCCACAATACAAACCTCCATCCTCACGATAGAATTGCTCAATTACTTCATTTATATCTGGGTGCATACGATACTGAAGATTAAAAGTACCTTTTAATGACCCATCAATATTCTTGTACAAGTTCTCAAAATGAGACACTTCCATCTCATCAAAGTGCTCATCTACGAACTCACTTAAATTTCGTATTTCCTTCCTGTCTTTTTCGTCAACGGCGATTCTATGGGCATAATCTAACGATTCTTCAAATTCCTCTTTATCGAGCATAGGAGGAAGCTGCCTATGGTCACCAATTACAATGGCTCGATGTCCATATACAAATGGTAAAACCAATTCGGCTGGTGTTGCTTTAGAAGATTCGTCTTGAATGACCGTGGTAAACTCAATTTTAGCTTTTCCAATTTTTTGTCTAAATACCTCACAGAAATTTCTGAAAAAAGGAGTAAAGCCATTGAACTCTTCGTTACCTGCACGTCTATCTCCAATAGAACTACATGTTGCGCCAATTACGTTAGCGTTCTCAATGTATCTATTATATACAATCTCACGTAGCGCTCTACTTGGATTCTCCAGATAATTACGCCAACGAATTATTACTTCATTGTCATCTGTATTGGAATGATAGAATGAACGAGCAGAAATATTATTAAGCCAATTCTTGAGTATTAAATTACTCTGAACAATGGAGTCAGTCTCTTCATCTGTTTCTGACTCAACAAGACATGAGTCTCCCTCTTCAACCCATCGTTTCATCAGTTCAATAGAGAACTGAAGCCCCTCAGATTCAAGTTTTTCCTCACCACCAAAACGAACAGGCTTAACTAAGTTTGTTTTATCGTTTACAATTCTTGAGATGGCATTATCTACAGCAAGATTAGTTTCTGAGGTGAGTAATATTCTTTCTCGTTTATTACCTTGCTGCAGTCCTTTTCTTACAAGTTGCCATATCATTTCGGCAATAGCCGTAGATTTTCCAGTACCAGGAGGTCCTTGAATTACAGCTAGATCTTCTGCATACATTGCTTTGATAATTGCTTCTTTTTGAGACTCGTTTACTCTTGAATTAAGCAAATGTTCGCATAATTCTTTATAAACTAAGCCTTCTTTACGAAGGATTAAATCTATATCTTGAGTTTTAGTGGCCTCTTCAGAATTAAAGATAAAACGCTGTAATCGTGGATTAACTAATTCAGCTCCAGTAGTGGCCTTGGTAAAAGTATTCTTCAATCGAGATATCTTTTCCAAGTCTCCTGTCAAAATTGGAATAATCGTAGTTACTGCTTTTGACTCAAAGGCCTCAATAATCTGATTTTTCTTTTCGTCATCCACATCTATATCAAAAACAAGATGTGGATAGTTCGCTTTCAAGAGTTTTCCAAATGAAACCTCCTTGTCTCCAAGCATAAAACCGAAATCAGCTCTGCGCATTTCGTTTATGCTCTCTTCTAAATCCTCTAAACGAGAATTCTTGTTATATATAACATTGAGTCTAATTTTACCTGGTACTTTTTCTGCAAACTGGACTTCGATACCAGATACAGACAACTGGAGCAAATCACTTTCAAGACTTGCTTTTTTGATCTCATAGAATTCAGCCTCAAGATATGGCAAACGAATCTTTATTTGGTGAAATACACTGTCATTCTGAATGTCAATATCATCATATTTGTCCTCAAGTGTTTTTTTCAGTTCGTCATACCCTACAATTTGAGATTTGACAGAACATTTAAATCGATGTTCTTCATGAACATTTACCTTTACAAAAAGATTCTCTCGTTCTATATCAGACAAGATTTCTACGATATCATCAGTTCTCCAATTGAAATCAATTCCAATTGCTCCCGTTTCATCGTTAAAACTATATCCTTCACCTTTATTTCTAATGTATTGTCCTACCTCTGCGAATTTTGCCTTAATAAGTTGATGCTTGGATATTGTATATACAAATACTACCTCCATCTCAATATCATCTTTAGAACAATATATCATGGCCTCATCCATAAAGGCATTAATATTATTATTTGCCTCTGCTACATAATCCTTGTGGCAAGGATCCTTCTTAGTAAAGTCTCTACAAAACTCAAAGGTGTCTGTTTTAGGATAATAACAGTCGTAACAATCCTTTAGCACCTCATTTGCTTTTGGATTGTTAATTTTAAATATTAGTGTATAATGCTTGCAATTTAAGCCTAAATGAGCATATTGTTTCATCACATCCCAGGGAATATACTGGTTGTGATATTCTAACAATTCTACTATCTTGGAGTCCTGTTGATTTTTCTTCTTTTTCTCGTATGTTACATAGTGATCTCCAAATAGATATTTCATATATCCTTCGCGATCAACATTTACTTTGGAGATAAATGCTGCAGAATCATTGATGGTTCCCTCTATTAGATTTCCGTTTTTAAGGATTAAGTCAAGTTGACGCAATTCATCAATTGACAATTGGTCACAACGATCCATGCCACCACCATAATTGATTGTGACATTAATAGACGGAGTAGTGTCAAGTTCAACATAACACTCTGATAAACCTTTTCTAACCTGTTTCAGGTCTGTTTCGGTCAAAGCATTCCACTTAGACTCATCAACAAGAATGTAGCCAGACTCAAGATCATACGAATCAAGCCCTAATTTACCTTCCAAGAGAGAATTTAACTGCTGCTCATTTCGGCTTTCATCTACTGTTACGTAGAGTTTGTCATTATCCACATCGATACTGTCTGATATAATCGTAATCGGTGAACAACGCTGCTTAATGAGTTTCTCTTGAATGTCAACGAAACGCTGCCAAATATTTCTAATTGAATTCTGTGCAATGTTAGAAACCATTGGCTTTATCTGTTTCTTAAATTGTTCTCTTTCTTGGCGACAAGAGTTTCGCTGATTTCTTTCCTGTATTCTTTTCTCCTTTGACTTCTTCTTAGGACGTGTAGATTGATCAAGAGCAGTGAGGTCAACTACTCCTAAGACAGAAGGCTTGACAACACTATTGCTGTGTTTTAATTTAAACACTTCAGGTGCTGACTCGGTTTCTATAGTTTTCTGAGGTTCAACATAAGATGTTACTGGTATATATCCAGAAGGCTGAGAGTCGTTCTTTGATGATTTTACCTCCTTCAAAAGCATTTTGGCACTTATTTTCAAAGTCTGACTTTGTCCAATATGCGATTCTATCAATATTCTGATTCTTAGGAATAAGGATGAATCTTGAAGGCAATATCATGATGGTATCTCCACGCATTCTATTCCAACCATGGGAGTTAATAATCTCACGGTTAGTCACAGGATCTGAAGTAAACGAGTCCTCTTTCCAGGGCAAAGCAAGCATACGTATCCCTGCACCAAAATGCTTAACAACCATTTCGTATTGGTTGTCTTCGATTTTGGAAAAAGGGCTCCATTCATCCGTATAACCATTTCGCTCCAAGAAGTCTATGACTGTCTGGAGTCCAATATTAAGTTCTTTACATATTTTGTTCAGCCGTATTGACATATACTATTTTTTGCTTAGATTTGAAACGTTCTTCTCAGTAAACATTAATAAATTGTTGTGGAAACATTACATTTGCAAAGATAATCATACCATTGATTTGTTCTTTTATTGAATGGACAAACACAAATGAGGAAATAAGAGGTTCTGTTATAATTCGCCTCTTCCCTTGCTTCTTAATCTCTTTGTATCGCATAGGAACATAACATTCAAGTCCTTTAGCTTCTACAAATGCTTTTGCTTTGATGATACGCCTATATGAAACTCGCAGAACGAACCATTGCTTATTTGCATTAGGCACATTCTCTACCGACACCCCACCTTTGTTCTTTGAGATGGAGGGTGTACAGGAGGTAAGTCTTGCACTTGGACACGATGAGCCAGTGTCGGTAGGCTGCCCATTATACAATGAAGCGTCAGCCGTTAAAGGCTGTTTGGTATTATCTTCCAATGTTATTGTTCAGAAGTTAGATTAAACCAATAGACTTTTCCTTGTTAGAATTGTCAATTATTGACTACAAAAGTAGGAAATCTTATTCAGACGAAAGAATAAATCCTTGGAAATCTTTACTTTTGGTGGCACATTTCTGCGAATTGAGGTGATTTGTAGTGCAGATTACTACAAATCACCTCAATTTGCCATTATCTGGATAAACCTTGTGACTTCTTTCTTGATGGCGCTCCCAATCCAATTTTCTGTGTTCCGTCCCAATTCGTGAGTTGGTCAGCACAGCCATTGGAGCCACCAAGTGAAACGTATGTATCTGCGCTGCACGACATGTAATCAATGAACGAAAGGAAGTTCTGAATGATGGGTTCGGTATAAACAACCTCATTGGTAGCAAAGAGTTTTGTCCAGTGTGCGATACATTCTCTCCGATAGTTGCCACAACCATTCCAATCCATGCTTGCGAGAAATCTTTCAACGGCAAACTTTGCTCCTTGTGGAGAGCGAAGCGCAATGTTGGATTTTGTGGCAGTAGCCATAATACCATAATAGATTGCTTTGGCTTCTTTTTCATCGAAATCTATTCTGCTTGATTGCGAAAAGGCTTTAAGCTGTTCGTGACCTTCACTAATGAATCGGTCAAGTACACCTTGGTATCTGTCTTGTCTTGCCTGTTCCTCACGTTTTGCCTCCGCTTCTTGCTCCTTGCGTTCTTCCACACGTTTAACAGCTTCAATTATTTCAGGCTGCTTTGTCAAGTCGTTCCATTGAAGAACCAAAATTTTGTATTTCTCCCATAGAGTATTGTACTCCGTCTTGAGTTTTGTATTGTCCTCGTTTTTTGAGGCTAATTGGGTATTGAGACTTTCAATAACTGCATCCTTTTGAGCGGTTACTCGTCTGACTGCGTTCTCGTCAAGTTGCGATATGTGTTGTTTCACCTCCGTATTTTCGGCCTTTAGTGTATCATTCTCATTCCGCAAAGCCTTATTCTCACCAATCAGTTTGTTGAGCTGCTGCATATAGTAAGTGTAAGTTTTGTTGACAGATGCCCGTATACCATTATTCTGCTTATCACGTTCAACATTGACGGCGGTTACAAGAGCCTTGATAGCATCATTGATGTTTGTTGTCCGTTCCTCTCGCCAAGTCTTTTGTCCGATAAGTGCAGGAACTGGGATGGCAAATTCCTTATTTACGGTATTCATTGCTTCTTGTACAGGTGTCTTTATGTTGAGAAGAGGAAATGTAAGCTCTTGCTTGTCAATAGTGGCAAGAACAGCGTATTTCTCCACCTTTTCAAGAGCAGATTTCGCCTGTCGCTCTGCTTCAAGAACGACTTTGTTCTTATGCCTTCGTCCTCGTTTTTCCTCCTCGGACAATTCATTGTAAGGGATGCCGCGTGCAAGACCATACTTGCAGCCAACCTCATTGTGATAGTCTGTATGAAGTTGCGAGAGATATTCCGACTTTGCTTTTCTCGTCTCTCCCCACACCTTGGCATAAGACACACGCTCAACAAAGTCCTTTGAGGCAGTCTGCTTGGTGTAGTTGTCTCGTTCCTCTTTGGGTAATGCTCTCCATTCCTTAGTTGAAAGCACTATGTCGGGATTGTTCTTGTTGACATACTTGCTACCAATGCGTCCACGTTTCTTGACTTTCTCCACAGGAATAGTCTGCACATGGGCATGGATACTTGTTTCGTCACAATGGACTGCGAAACTGATAATATTCTCCTCGCCCCATTTTCGACAGGCAAAATCGTAGGTGTCCTTTGCCCATTTATAAATGCCTTGTTGCAATACGATGTGGCTATGATCTGCATCTGGATTGGCAGTGTCTATCCTTTGGTTGCCAAAAGCGAGGTTGTACAGCACGTCGTGGTCACCACTGAATATCATGCCGACAGTGCAGTTTGGACTGTTCTTTGATACTTGGTCTGGATGCCTGGCATCCATGTATGGCTTGAATCCCAATTCATCAAGACGCATCTGAATGCGCTCATGGAGTGGAATGGGATTGGAACCAAGAGGGACAATCTTTCCATCCTTGACTATCTCGAAGTTGAGATTCTTGCGAGAGAAGTTGTAATGATTGTTCTTCTCCTTGTCGGCATTCTTCAGACGATAAACATTCTCGTCCCAGCCTCTGCGCTCGGCTTCGTTGCCCACTTGGGCGGAGAATGATTTCTTGTCTTTGCCGACATGGATAGCGGCACGTGGTATGTTGCTTTGCATATTGTATTTCTGTCTTGTTGTACATTGTAAAAGGCGTAACTCGGTATAATGGCAGCAGGTCTCGGGCGAAGCCTGAGCATAATAGAAGGACTTTTTAAGTGAACAGCGTCAGCAGGTGAATCTAAAAGTCCCTATTATGTTCATGGACTTTTGCAAAAAGTCGGCTCCCTCACGAAAGACTGCCTCTATCCTTGACTATCCGCCATCTGTGCGTTTTCCGTCCGGTAGGTTAGATTACGATAGACCACCTTTGTCATCATCTCGTTGAGTCGGTCGGCAATTCGGTCACCATATCGCTGACGGATTTCCTTGGGCTCAAGGTTTGTGGTGAAGACCGTGAACAGTTGTGCGTCATACCGCATAGCCAAGAGTTCCTTGATGGGATAAATGAAATTGCCGTAGTCCTGCACTTCAGCAGGTTCAGTACCAATATCGTCTATACCTAATATATCAGCTTCTGCCAATTTGCAAAACTTATTATAGTCCGTCTTGCGGATTTGCACAACCTGCATGGCATTGACAATGGTAAAACTATAGTAGTTATCAGAACTATGTCCAGCATTAGACGATAGGTTCGGTTTGAGGATTTCCAATCTTCTGACAAGGTTCTGCAATGCCTTGAGCATAGTGGTCTTGCCGTTGCCGCATCCGCCACATAGAACGATTCCGAACTTTGCAGTGTTTGCAGTCAGGCAATTGGCTACCTGTTTGAGTTGCTCTTCAACAAAACCATTATAGATAAACCTGCGATAGCGGAGCTGTACTTCCATGATATATGCAGCCAGAAGATATTCGTATGCCTGCTCCTCAAACATAGGCAGTCTAAAACGCCCCGTCATAGTCCGTCCCTTCCGCAGGAACTGGACAAGTCCTGCGATTTTCTTTTCGTTTGCTATTTCCATATACACCTCCGTTTTTACTGTCAAAAATCTCACACCTTCCCTTTATAAAAGAATCTTTGCTTTGGTGTTTGTCTTTATCTTTAATATGTGTCAAGTCCTGTGTCAAACCATGCGTCAAGTTATCCGTCAAGCCTACTGTCAAGTTATCTGTCCATTCAAGCAGTGTGTAATTGGACGGTAGATGGCGGGATTTGCCTTCTGTAAAAGCGATAAGTTTGCGCTCGGATAGATGCTTCCGTGCCGTGATGACAGTTTGCCTTGAAAGGCGCAAGTCTTCACATATTCTTGTTGTGGAGCACGCAAACGGCATTTTCCAATACCGCTTGTTGCTCTCGTTCACAAGGTAGGCAAACATGGCTATCTCACTCGCTGGCATTGGCGACAACAAAGCAGAACGCCAAAGCTGGTTCATGTGTTCGATATACGTCATACGCTCTCTTTACTATCGTTGTCGTAAGCATTAGGCAAGTTCTTGTCCACTTTGCTCTTCCGTTTGCAATAGCCTACAACTGTTTCGTTCATGGATCGAGCGTGTGTAATGGCTTTGACTGCCGAGGCAGGGTACATGTTCTTGTTGCCAAACTTGATGTGTTGCAAGTAGCCTGTGCGATGCCACTGCCATAGAGTAGCAGGACATACATTGAAAATTTTACAAACGTCATCTGTTGTAAGAAAGGTTTCCTCAGATTCTTCCTTGCGAACAGACGCAGCTTGTTCCTCCCATTCCTTGCGTGACTGCGCCAAGAGAGCATTTGCAAAATGGTGAAGGTCTTCAGGAGTAACGGTTAGTGCAACCAGGCCTCCCATCTTTGTCAATGACATGATGTCAACCATATTTTTTCTTTTAATATTCGTTATACATACGCTGTTTTGCTCGTAAACCAGGATGCTCTTTCTCGCAGCGTGATAAAAAAGAAACACCGCCAATCCGCTGGTTTGTCGGATTGACGGTGCAAAGGTATATGGCTTTTGACGGCTCTCGATGAGATTTGAATAGGCAGTAGGATGCGACTACTATTGACTACTCTTTGTTAATGGAATTAACGTGACAATATCAAAAATCCTTAGCCAAATGCTGTTTTACGTTTGACTAAGGATTGTAAATGGTAGCAGATTGTCAGAAACGAAATATGCTGCGACAATATGCAATAATCATAGAATGGAAGTTCTTGCGTCCTAATTTGCGGTCGTAGAAGTGTACATGGCTTTTATCGGTGACATTGTAGCCTATGGCATTTCGTAAAGACCTTCTGTGATACTTGATTTTCTCCTCAACCTGTTTCTTGACAGCATCGGACTCGTATTCCAAGTTTATATGATACTTACTGAAATACTTGTCAAAACTACTTTTCTTCAGGTTGAATTCATCGACAAGCAGACTGCGAGGAATTGTTGGGAACAATATGCCGTCCTCTATTGCACAATGGATAATGACGGCTGCATCATCTGGATGTTCACCTCTGATAAGCTGGTGAAGTCCATGATGGATAGCATAGTATTGTGCTGCGAATGGAGTGTATTCAATAAGTTTGGTCGGACGTTCCTCATTCGACACCCCACGAATAATCTTCAAGAACCCTAATACCATCTTTTGGGTAATGCCATCAAAGTGCTTCCGTATCAGTTCCTTGGTCAATGCCTCTATCTCGTCATAATGGCTGTTTCCTCTAATGGCAATATATTTTAATGTCTTGCGGATTGAAGGTTTCTTTGCCAATTCTTCCCAAGGTGTAGTTTGGTATGACATAACAGCAAGAATGGTCATGCCGAAGGCTTCAAGACTTGGCTTTTCGACATTCTCGTTCACTTTCGTTCCATCATACTCTTCCTTTATGAGCGAAAGCATGAACCAAACGTTCTCTTCTGTTATGTTGCGAGGCTTGCCGAACTGCTGTTCAAGATCCTCGCCGAGTTCGTTTATGTTCATGCCTTTCGGTAATTTAACTGTCTAATTTGCTCGTTGAGCATTGACAACTTGCTTATCAGTTCATCAAAAGAAGGCACCTGCCCGAAAAACATGTGCTCACACATGAACTTGTAGTCATCTTGCCATAGTCTTGCAATTTCCTCGTTGGGCACGATACATAATGTAGCAGGATAAAGCTCATCATAGTTGAATCCTTTAAGTCCGATGAACTTTCTGCGATGTTCAAGTACCGCCTTATACAGTGCTTCGTTGTGGATTGCACGGTCAGCAATTTTGTTTTCAGAATCCATCATCATTGCCAAATCATATATATGGCGAGACATACGCTCCACTCTGACCTCGTTCTTTCTAAACTCTTCGTGCAACAAGAACACCTTTTCAAGGAAAGTACGCTCGGGGATGACAGCGTTCACCTCAAATGGCTTTTCTGCAAATGGAGCTTTGCTGAAATGGGCATCAATAGCAGCGTTGATTGCTTTTTTCTCAATAGGCTCCATCATCGATCTGCCGCTGATTTCTATCTTTACCGTATTTTTGATATATGGTGAAATTTCATATAAACTATGATAGGTTATAGTTATCACCTCGGGGTCAGTTGTCGTAACTGGTGTGATTATAACATCCACAGAAAAAGCATCTGTTCGTATGCCTAAATCCACTAAAGCCTTCCTTATATCATGCTGCATCTTCTCTCTTACGAAAGAACAGGCAGCGCGACGCAGTCTGTCGCTGATTTGAGTCTTCGACAATTCACCGCTAAAGCCAAGGAATTCTCTGCTGAGTGCAATATCCACGTCTTCGGAGAATCTGGCTATCAAGTTCCAGCATTTGCTAAGACTTGTACCTCCTTTGAAAGCAATATGTTCTGCATATGGCAAAGTATGAAGGGCTTTCAACACCTGAGTTACCCACCAGTCCTTTTCGATACTTGACGGCGGCAATCCGGTCTGCAACGCCACGGTATTGATAGCTTCACGTTGTCTATCTTCTGGTATGTCTATGAATTTCATCGTGCAATTAGTATTTTGCGCACCCATGCAGGGGCAAGTTTTATATCATGATTGAAATCGTTGTCGTTTACATTCTTTGCGTGCTCGACAAGCACGTTGCGTTCCTCGTTGGTTATTTTGTTCTCGCCTATGGCGCGCATGGCTGTTACAACAAGCATCATCAGCTCTGATTTATAGGCAAAGTTCTTGCCCGAAGAAGAATGCTTGAACAGGATGCCACGCCCGTTTCCGATTTTTATCCTACGTGGTGCGCCGTTGGTCAAGAACACGACATTCATGGGCATCTGTGTGGACAATCCGAGACGATTCAAGGCATATGCTCCCATAGGTGCAATCTTAGCCTTGTCTCGTTTGGCTATAGCCTGGGCAATGTCTTCAACAGACGGATAGATAATGCCAAGTCCATATTCCTTGTCCTCTTTGGGGTAATAATAAATGCCATGAGCCAACCGTACCAACATTCCGTCGGTGTACATTCGATGGAATGTTGACTTCACGGCTGATGGTGTTCCGCAGTCTGCATAGTCTTGTTGAAAGACTATCGAACCACGTCCTTTCCCTCTAAGCCTCATTTCTATCTTATTTACAGTGCTTTGGCTTGATGTCTGTACCATATTTTTGAAACCTTTTTATTATATTTTTGGTTCTTGTTCGTCTGCAAAGGTATGGTATTTTCTTCTAAACGCCAACGTTTTTTATTGAATATCCGTTTTTGAAACGCAATTTTGGCAAACTCGCAATAGGTCAGTCTATCAATTTCACCAGCTCGCGTTTCATCTCGTTGTCGATTTCTCTGTAACGTGCAAAGGCTCGACTGCCATCTGTGTGTCCCGAAAGAGATGCAACAAGATTTGGATCTTTCACCTTCTTGTATAGGTTACCGATGAACGTCTTTCTTGCAGTGTGGCTTGTTGCAATATCGCAGATTGGTTTCTGTATAGGCTCACGAGTCTTGTTGTCAATAACAGTCACCATGCGGTCAATGCCGAGCAGTTTCAGAATTTTCTTAATCTGACGGTTGTATATGTTCTGATTTATCTTTGGCAACAACCTCGTTTCAAGGTCTGCATATTTAGCGAGAATCGCTTTCGCCTTATCATTGAGCGGCACTCGGATGGTGCGTGGTTTGTGGTTCTTTGTCTTTTCAGCAATGTATTCCACAGCACCATCAACGATGTTGGCACGTGTCATCTTTTCAAGGTCTCCCACACGGCAGCCGATGAGACAATGAAACATGAATATGTCACGATATACTTGTGTGGATGGCGTTTTGTTACTGAGGTCGGCATAGTAGACTTTGTCACGCTCTTCAAGTGTAAGATAAAATGGAGGGCTGTCCAGTACCTTAGGCATCTCAAAGGTGGCGAAAGGGTCGTTTGTCGTAATATTATGCTTCAAACACCAGTTCACAACCGTGCGTATTCTTCTGAATATAGTATTGATGGAGTTTTCCGTTAGTTGGCGTGGTTTGAAACGCTCCTCTATGTCATCGAAGATTTGAGGGTAATGCTCATAATATTCAGCCTCGTTTACCAGATATTTATGAAACTCACGCAAGTCATCGGCTGTTATGGCATCAAGTCGCATGGTGTAACCTCGTCTACGCATAATTTCCCTTTGGAAACGCTCGAAGTGCTGTAGCTTACGTACGTTATGCTCATGATGCCTTATAGATTCCTTTTCCATTGGGTGGTTCTCGGCATACTGCTGGCATTGATACACAAGACTGTATTCGTCACCTTTTCTGCCTTGGCGGATGTTGATGTTAGGATGATGAAACTCCTCGATAACACCTTTTAGCCAACGGCTGTCCGCTCCATGATAATATTGTGCGGATATAAGCGCCGTCAAGTCCTGCACGGCTTTGTCGAATGCTATGCGCTTTGCCTCCGCTACAAGAGCCACACGTGTCTTGTAACCCTGCCGTTCCGCGCTCCAATGATTAGGATTGATGGATAACTCGCTGACAGCCTTGATGTCAGTCTTGCCGTCACGCACACGGAAATAAACGTGCGCCTGGTCGGTTATGTTGTTCTTTGCCGAGGTTTCTCGGATGAATGCTGTTACTTTCATGCTACTCTCTATATATAATGATGTATAACTGGTAGTTTGTATAAACGTTAGTTGATGAGGTTGACAAGATTTACTTTTGTTTCCTCGTCAATATCTCTGTATCTGGCGAAAGCTCTGCTTCCGTTTACATGTCCTGTCATGGAACTCACAAGCTCGGGGTCTTTCACTTTCTTGTATAGGTTGCCGATAAAGTTGCGTCTTGCCATGTGGCTTGTAGCGACATCACATATTGGCTTCTGAACCTCCTTTCCTGTGACGGTGTCAAGGATAGTAACCATTCTGTTGATGCCACATTCTCGAAGCACGGCACGGATGCCCTCGTTGTATTGATACACTTGCTTTGTCGGCAGAAGCTTTTCTTGCTTGCCATCGTAACGTTTCAATATTTCCATAGCCTTTGTGGTAAGCGGGACGCTCACGGTCTGCGACCGTTTGCGCATGGTCTTGTGTGGAAGATACTGCAATATGTCACCGACTATATTGTCTTTGGTAAAAGAGAACAGGTCTCCGACTCTACAACCCACCATTGATTGGAAGATGAACAAGTCACGATACACTTCTAACTCTGGCTTATTGTGTAGGTTTGCATTGTAAACCTTATCACGTTCTTCTATCGTCAGATAAAAAGGTGTGCCTTGCACTGCTGCAGGAATAGTGAACGCATCGCATGAGCGGTTTGTTGTAAACCCCATCTTGATGCACCAATGCCCAACAATACGCAGATGATGCATAATACCTATAATCTGTGTGCTTGACATCTGCTTGGGAGGGTGCATGCCAAGGTTGAACTGTTCGTAAAACTCAGGGTAGTCATTGTAATGAATATATTCGTTTATGACATACTCTCTAAAATCAAGGTAGTCTTCGGGACGGATAGTCTCGCAATAGAGCGTGAAGCCTTCCTTTCCCTCTATCTCCCTCTTGTAGGCTTCATAGCGTTGAAGCTTCTTGATCGTTGGTTTATAAACGAGTGCTGATTTCGGACTCATGTGATGTTCCGCAATGTATTGTTCCATTCTCGAAACAACTGTAGTCAATGTCTCTGTTGACTTTGAAGTTGGATTGACACATTCGTCAATAACATTCTTCATCCATGCAACATCAGCAGTCGCAGAGTTATACTGCTCGCTAAGAGCCGTTGTAATGGTCTGCACCAAAACCTTGACTTTCTTCTGCTCGTCAGATGGTAATTTCTTTGTCCTTCGATAGGAAAGTGCATCATTGTCCCAATAGTCAAGCATAACCTCAATGTCGGAACGGACTTTGAGGTCAACATCCTTATCTCGGAGTCGAAAACAAAGATTGGCTTTTGCAGGAGCGTCTTTGTCTTTGGTCTTGCATTCCTTTGTGATGATGGTAATCTTCATGTCCCTATGTTTTTTATTTCAGTCACAAAGGTAATACCTTTCCCGTAAATGTTCCCACATATCCCCAATAAACTATGATTCGTTTAAATCTATTTATGATTTGGTTTTTGCACTTTCTTTCCTTATTATCAGTTATTTGCAGGTATTATCGTCAAAATTCATCAAGTCGAATCATTGCTGTTTTAGTATATACAGTTTCCACGCTTTTTATTTGTATATACAAACTCACTTTTTTAACAAACAGCTATGGAGCATGCTGTTAATAAACAAATCCTAATATGAATAAAGGACTACTAGCTAAATTCCAGTCAGTTGTAATTTCTTTTAACCAAAAGAACTTTTCTTTACATTATTTTCTAAAGAAGTTTATTGATATGTATGAAGATGATTATCGTGATATTTTTACGAAAAATACGCTGCAGTCAACCAATGCCCAGATAGCTCGGATGCTCAGTGAGAACGCAGAGGCATTAGGCATCTCAAAGAGTGAGAGGATATTGAGCGAGAATTTTCATGGAAAGAGGTCTCTTGTCCAAGAATGGAAAATTCTGATGGTATGGCTTACCACTTTCATTTGTGTGCCTATGAGTGCATCAGCCCAAACATTTCCTTCCATTCCAAATCCAGAAGAAAACAATCAGACCATGAACCAAATGCGCAGCATGATAAGAGATAAAGACTATTTACCTCAAAATCTTATGGTCAATGGAAACATCAGTGTCATTGATACATTAAAAGCAAAAAAAATGTATGAAGAACTTAGAACAGAACTTAGAACAGACCTAAACAATGGCAATGAGCAATTGTCGAGATTAACAAAATTGCTATCTTCAACAGAAAAAAAGATAAAGGATGAAGCCGATTTATCTTTGGTGAACGATGCGTTTAGTTGGGTAAAAAGCTCTCACCCAGATTTATTGAAAAGAAAAAGAAATAATGTTATAAGTTCTCTTATTCAAAGGAGTGGTGTAATAAGTTCTCTTCTTATTATAGGGAATGGTGTAAATCAAACAAAAGACATCACTCCCCAAATAGAAAAGAGTATACAGAATAAAAAGTTGACAAACCATATTAAGGAAATTTTGAGAGTCTATCAAACATATCTTACAGATAGCGTTATCAAATTAAACAATAACTTATCAAAATTATCAAGTGATAAATGGGAACAGGTGGTAAAGCCTCTTCCTATGAAAACAATCAACACAAATATCTTTAACCCATATTATCGTGGATTCAACTATTATGACAGCGATCTTCTTGACTTAGTGGAAACAGAACAACAACGAACTTGGGGTTTCATTTATTCCTCAAATTATGAAAAGAAAGAAGACTCTTATCCCATAAAACTGGAATATTTATCGTTCTATGGTTATCCTCAATATAAGGTGACATACGATGAATATTCTTATAAAGTCATTCCAAGGTCTGTCTATGACACAAATGGTAACCTCGTCTATGTGGCGTCTTTGACAAGAAAGAATGATGTGCCTTTCGAAGAAATGAGAAGACTGGTGTATTTACGCGATTATCAAAACAACAAATACGGAATCAAATCTAAGAGTAAAAAGACACAAAATTACCTACAACTCCTTCTATGTCGTGACAATGGACTTGAGAAGACTCGAGCAGAAGCACTCTCATATGTCTTTGTTGCTGCTATGGCCTCAGACTTGCCATACATGGCCGATAAAAGAAAAAAGATTGCTTATGAAACTTTGAAGAAAGTCAATGTCTATAACGACTCTGATGGCAAAAAATATATGGAACAACTTAAAAAAGATCATGACTCTGAATTTGGAAGCGTATATATGATAGAAAGATTGTCTAACGTAAGTTTCAGAATTGTATATCTTGACACACAGTTGAAACATTCTCATTGCGCTATTATTACTTATATGACAGGTGACAAACCATTTACAAGAAATCTCTCTGGACGTCTGGTGTCCATTCCCAACAATCTGCCTCCATTAATAGATTGTTCAGGAGAAGTTTACAAAAATGTAAAGAATATCCAGAATTAAGACCACTCAAACAACGGCCTCAGCACCGAGGGCAAGTCGTATTCGGCTCGTGCCACATCGAGTGCCACATACCCCATGGTGCGACGCAAATTCACCTCGATGCACGGGTGCAACATGATGCCTTGGGCCGTCTTTACCAACATCATGTCCACACCCAACGGGCCCTCGTAGCGGGCGGCTATATGTTGTGACAACACTGCGCTGCAGATTTCTTTCAAAATGTCCAAACCATCAAACTGCCGGGCGAGCACCCGTTCGAGCGTAGCTTGTGGAGCAAGGGTGTTGCCCGTATAGCCACCTATCTCGGTGGTGTCGAACAACGAAAGACCTGCTTAAAGCCAAACGGGTGCGGCCATACCACGTTGCTTGTGGTTGGCCGCACCCGTTTGTGCGGAGATAGTGTTATAAGTAAGTGTTCTGAATGATGTTGAACACCCCTTTATTTGTTGCGTCCGTGGCAGTCCTTATATTTCTTGCCACTTCCGCATGGACACGGATCGTTGCGTCCGGGTTCCTTTTGCTTTACAATGGGTTGGTTGTGGTGCTCGCGTGTGTCGGCTGATGCGGCTGCAGCAGCTTCGGGCTCGCCAGCCTCGTCGAGTGTCTCGTGCGATGTGGTGAGTCCTTGTTGCGGTGCACTCTCTTCGGGAGCGGCTTCCTGCACCTCCTGCGGAGCCTGTACGGGGATTTGTCCGCGCATGAGGGTGGCCACAGTCTCGTTGTTGATGCGGTTCACCATCTTGTCAAAGAGTTGAACGCTCTCAAGCTTGAACACGAGCAGGGGATCCTTTTGTTCGTATGAGGCATTCTGTACAGACTTTTTCAAATCGTCGAGTTCGCGCAGGTTCTCTTTCCAGGCATCATCAATGTTGTGCAGAACGATGGCCTTTTCAAAATCCTTGACAACTTCCTTTGACTCTGTGTCGTAAGCCTTTTTGAGGTTGGTGCGAATGTTGTAAACCAACTTGCCGTCGGTGATGGGCACGAGAATGTTTTCGTACACCTCACCTTGAGTTTCGTACACCTGTTTGATAACGGGCATTGCCACTTCGGCCATACGGTCGGTCTTGCGCTTGAAGGCAACCATGGCAGCTTCGAAGGCCTTTTCGTAGAGGTCGTCGCGGTTCATGTTGTCAAAGTCGGCCTCGCTGAAGGGTACCTCCATGGCAAATATTTCGATAAAGCCCTCGCGGCAGCCCTCGTAGTCATTCTTTTCGATGATGTTGATGACGCGGTCCCATATCATGTTGGCAATATCCATGCCCACACGTTCACCCATCAATGCGTGGCGGCGCTTTTCGTAGATAACGGTGCGCTGCTTGTTCATTACGTCATCGTACTCGAGCAAGCGCTTACGAATGCCGAAGTTGTTCTCTTCGACCTTGCGCTGTGCACGTTCGATGCTGTTGTTTATCATCTTGGCCTCAATCATCTCGCCGTCCTTAAAGCCGAGTTTGTCCATTACACGGGCAATTCGCTCAGAGGCGAACAGACGCATGAGGTTGTCTTCGAGTGAAACGAAGAATACTGAAGAACCCGGGTCGCCCTGACGACCGGCACGACCACGCAACTGGCGGTCGACGCGGCGGCTCTCATGACGTTCGGTACCAATAATGGCCAAACCGCCGGCAGCCTTCACCTCGTCGGTAAGTTTAATATCGGTACCACGTCCGGCCATGTTGGTGGCGATGGTTACGGCACCGAGCATGCGCTCCTCTTCAATCTTGTTGCCTTGCTCGTCGGTAAACACCACTTTGCCCATAGTGCTCTGTCCTGCCTTGGCCACGATGTCGGCCTCCTTTTGGTGAAGTTTGGCGTTGAGCACCTGATGGGGTATGCCACGGAGTTGGAGCATACGGCTGAGCAGTTCGCTCACGTCGACGTTGGTTGTACCAACCAGTACGGGACGTCCGGCCAGACGCATCTTTTCAATTTCCTCGATAACCGCCTTGTACTTTTCGCGCTTGGTCTTATAAACGCGGTCGTTCATGTCAATACGCGCGATAGGACGGTTGGTTGGAATTTCAACTACATCGAGTTTGTAGATATTCCAGAACTCGCCTGCTTCGGTGCTTGCAGTACCGGTCATACCAGCCAACTTGTGGTACATACGGAAATAGTTCTGCAGTGTGATGGTGGCAAAAGTTTGTGTGGCGGCTTCAACCTTTACGTGCTCCTTTGCCTCAACAGCCTGGTGCAGACCATCGCTCCAACGGCGGCCTTCCATGATACGGCCTGTTTGTTCGTCGACAATCTTAACCTGGCCGTCCATTACCACATATTCCTCGTTGATGCGGAACATGGTGTAGGCTTTGAGCAACTGCAATATGGTGTGTACGCGCTCGCTCTTGATGGCGTAATCTTGCAGCAGGGCGTCCTTTTTGTTTAAGCGTTCCTCGTCGCTCAATGTCTTGTCTGTCTCGAGCTGTGAAAGTTCGGTAGTGATGTCGGGCAGCACAAAGAGCTGGTCGTCATGCACCTGTTCGGCCAACCATTTGTTACCCTTGTCGGTAAGGTCGACACTGTGCATTTTCTCGTCCACAACAAAGTAAAGAGGTTCAACAGCCTCGGGCATACGGCGGTTGTTGTTCTCCATATAGATTTCCTCTGTCTTGAGCATACCGGCTTTGATACCAGTTTCAGAGAGGAACTTGATGAGCGGATTATTCTTAGGCAGAGCCTTGTGGCTGCGGAACAGGGCAAGGAAACCTTCTTCTTCCTGTTTTTTGTCACCCGACTTGATGAGCTGTTTGGCTTCGGCCAAATATTGTGTGGCCAGTTTGCGTTGCACCTCAACAAGGTGTTGTACCAAAGGTTGGTATTGCTCAAACAACTGGTCATCGCCCTTGGGCACAGGGCCTGATATAATAAGCGGTGTACGGGCATCGTCAATCAACACTGAGTCCACCTCATCGACGATGGCATAGTTGTGGCGGCGCTGTACAAGGTCTTTGGGGCTCATGGCCATATTGTCGCGCAGGTAGTCGAAACCGAACTCATTGTTCGTACCAAAGGTGATGTCTGCCTGGTAGGCGCGGCGACGGCTCTCAGAGTTGGGCTGATGCTTGTCGATGCAGTCAACCGACAGGCCATGGAACATGTAGAGCGGGCCCATCCATTCTGAGTCACGCTTGGCCAGATAGTCGTTCACTGTCACCACGTGCACACCGTTACCGGTAAGGGCATTGAGAAATACGGGTAGAGTACCCACGAGGGTTTTACCTTCACCCGTTGCCATTTCGGCAATTTTGCCTTGGTGCAGTACAACACCACCGAACAGCTGCACATCGTAGTGCACCATGTTCCACTTGGTGTCGTTGCCACCAGCCACCCAATGGTTCTGGTAAATGGCCTTGTCGCCCTCAATGGTTACAAAGTCGTGACTTGCGGCAAGTTCGCGGTCAAAGTCATTGGCAGTCACCTCGATGGTCTCGTTTTCAGCAAAGCGGCGTGCGGTATCCTTTACAATGGCAAACACTTCGGGCAGCGCGTCGTTGAGGGCAACCTCCATGCGGTCGAGCACCTGGGTTTCGAGCTTGTCAATTTGGCTGAAAATTACTTCGCGGTCTTCAATTGGAGTTTCCTCCACTTTGCCTTTCAGCTCTTCAATATTCTCCTTGATGTCGTCGGCAGAGTGTTGAATAGTGTGCTGCAGTTCTTTGGTTTTGGCACGCAGCGCGTCATTGTCGAGAGCTTGAATAGCGGGATAAGCCGCTTTGATTTTCTCCACCCACGGCTGAATGAGTTTCATGTCGCGTGTAGACTTGTTACCGAATAGTTTGCTGAGGAATTTGTTAATATCCATAATGATGGCCCTGATCCTTTCCTCGTGCATGAAGTTGCCTAAAGCCGAGTGGGGATAATACAGGGTATTATTGTGTTGTTTATTATTTCGTTTAATTAAATAGAGATGTATACGGGGGGCACCTCGCCGTTATGATATGTTGTGTGTGTGTCAAAACGGCAGTCTTATAGCGGTGCCACGCTGCAGGCATTCGGTGCACGTATGCGTATGGCCTTCGACAGTGTCGGGGCCACATAGTCAATGGTGACGGGTGTGCTGATAGTTTCAGCCTTGAACCCTTCGCCAAGGAATATTATGGGAAAAGGAATATATGACTCACGCACCAGCTGTTTCTCGTGCGTGGAGTTGTTAACATAATGCCAGCCTGGCGCCACCTCAATCAGCACATCACCCGAGTAGCGCGGATTATAGCTGCCGCGCATACGGCTGATGCCAGGAGTCCACGCCCCTTGTAGCAGGCGTGACGAGGTGTACACATCTTTAACCCCTGATAGTTGCAGCAAAAAGTCCTGTGCGCGTTCAAGCATTTCTGCCAGGTTGATTTGCTTCTGCTCAATCAGTTTGTGGTTAAGGTATAATTGTGTGCCAAAACTCGACTCCACATATTGCCCCTGTCCGTAAACGGCCACAAAGTACATATTGAGCAATGCTGCCGCACGTTCCACATCAAAGGTGCCGCTTGGTATGCGGTATTTTGTCAGGTCGGTAGTTTCCTCGTCAGCATATCCGGTCGATGTCAATACAAACAATGCGTTGCCGCGTCCCACTTTATGTTCAACCGACTTAACGAGTTGTGCCAAAGCATTGTCAAGCCGCACATAAGTGTCTTGCAGCTCCATTGGGCTTTCGCTCACAGTGCGGTGGTCAATATTGCCGGCATAGAGTGTCAGAGCCAAATAGTCGGTAATGGCATCAGTCCCCATCAGGGTGCTGTTGAGACATTGTGTGGCAGCGTGCACCACCTCCTCATTCACCAGGCCGCTTGTTTTGAATGTGGCAAATCGTCCGTCGCCTGTAAACTTGTGGGCAAAGGGCTTTTTCATGCCGCCAGACAAGAAGTAGGAAAAGTTCCCTACTAAATCGTTTGAGGGCCGCCATGTGAGCGACTTGAGCCTGCTGTCAAGACTTTGGCTGTTGAGCACGGTGACCCAGGCCGGAAGCGTCTTTCCGTAGTATGATGTGCTGCACCACTGTCCGGTGCGGTCATCAATCCACAATGCCCCGTCTGCGGCATGTCCGGCACTCAATATGGCCGCATCGCGATAGGGCGCGATGGCATAAACCAACGATTTGCCTTCGGTGGCCACCTTGAGCTCGTCGCCAAGGGTTGATACGCCCAGGAACGTGGGTGATGACGCATCACTTGTCTGCACCCCCGGGTAGCGTTTGTCGTCAACGCAAAATACGGGGCGCAGAGTCTCACGATCGAGCCATTTCAAGCCTACTACGCCATGGTTGTAAGGCGTGGTGCCTGTGGCCAAAGTGGCTGCGGCCGAAGCGCGGTCGGGTCTGTATTGCGGATATTCTGCTTGTGAGTAAACACGTCCCTCGTTCAACAAACGCACAAAGCCTTCCTGCCCGTAAAGCGGCATGAAGGCATTCATATAATCGGTGCGCAGTTGGTCTACCAATATGCTCACCACCACACGGGGCACTCCCGTTCCGGCAGCCGATGCTTCGGGCCCCGAAAGCACAGTCATTGCGGTGAGCAACGACATGAGCAGGGGCAAGCGCATAACCGAGGCGCGCTGCGGTGCTATGTGGCGAGATTGTTTCATATTCGTATGCTTACGAAGGAAGGTATGTGTTTAATAATATAGGAATATAGCGAGTGTCTTAGCCATGATATATAGCGTTCAGTCTGCTAAAATCAAGTGATAGCGTACTTTAGCACCCAACTACTTGCCTTTGTTTGTCATGCAAAAGTGTGTTGCAACGCGCACAAGCAGGATTGATGCAATGATATACACCTCATTGGGAAAGTGTTGCAAACCGGTTATACCAACTATGAGGGCCATCACTACCATGGCAATTTGTATGTACATAACCCAGCTGCGGCGCCCGTTGGCTGCGGCTTTCATAAACCAGGGGAATAGCACAAGTGGCATGGGGTTGAAAAGCAATGCCAACCAATTACTGCCAACCGCGGGGTGCGATGAGAACAGCAGTAAGAAGGTGATAATGCAGCCCGTCAGTCCTTGCGCCACAAAGAGTAACACGTCATATTGCCAATGGTACTTTTTGCGCCCAATATCTGCCGCACTGATGGCAATGGTCAGAGCAAGAAGTATGCCAAACGCCCACATCGGTGTGACAGGGAAGTTCTTTTCTGCTAAGACCGGTTGTTCGGGCAGCAGAGTGCGTGATGGGGCTGCAAGATGGCGCACTTTGCCGTCAGCACCTTTTATAGTGGCATCATTGACAAAGCGCTCGGCATACATTGGTGCAAATTGTTGCTTGTTGATGTCGGCGGGTTGGTCGGCCTCGGCACCAAGCAGCAAATCTTGTCCAAACTTGTTCCACGGACTGGGTTCCGAAAATTCGTGCACCATGTCGCGCAGCGATTTATTGGCGTCAGCTTTTGGCCATATCACCTGTCCGTCAACCGACTGCTCTATCACGCGCAGTGCCCGTGTCACGCAGTTGTCATAAAAAAAGTTGTAGCGGTAGGTGGCATTCTCCGGTTCAAGGTTTTCGCTCAAGGCGTCAACCAATTTTTTAGCTTCGGCCGGTGTCAGGTTCAGCACCTGCTCGTCAATGCCGCGTCCTTCGCGCACGTATGATTCATAAAACAAGTAGTATGGCACAACTCCCAGCTCGTAGTCTGTTTCGCCCAACATGAAGCGCCACATAAAGTGAGGCTGGTTAAACGAAAAAGTGCCATAGTTAAACACCCAGTCGCTTTGGCGTGCCCCGACCTCGCGTACGCGAATGGCCGTATGACCATATAATTCATACACCAAATTGCCAGGTGTGCAAGTGAGCAAACTCACCACAACCGAGTCCTTTTCGGCAGGTGCGGTGTTGTCTGTGCTGTTCTGTTGCGCAAGTGCCAATAGTGGCAACAGCACCAGGCATATTATAGTCAGGAGTCGTTTCATTTTGTGTTGTGTCTTATTTGGCTCTCCAAAGCCTACTATTGCGCGGCAAAGTTACGAATTTATTGCCGATTGGCTGAAGGGTGGTTCTAAAAATTCTGTTTTTAGAGTTCTGCTATTCTGAAATAGGGATTTGCACGCTCTCGAAAGTGCCTTTTTGAAAGTTTTTTCGGTCACATAGCCCGCTATGCTCCCTCACAAACTTTCAAAAATACACTTCCGAGAGCGTGCAAATCCCTATTCCAGAATTATTAGAACCACCCTGAAAGCTTTGTGTCAAAAACGTGCCGCGGTGTGCTGTGCGGGCACATTTCTCACGCTTTGCGGTCAGCTTCCACAATGTTTTTAAGCGTAATCAATGCACTCTCAACCGTGGGCACATCGTTGATAATCATGCGGCGGCGACCGCGGTTCTCGTCAAGCTTGCAGCGTTGGTACGAAGCGGTGGCAAAGTTTATGATGCGTTCAAACGTGTCGCTTCGATAGAAGGCACTTTCGGTGTTTGACACAAAGTAGAGCACCATGCGTCGGTTTTTTAGTGTCAGACGTTCAGCGCCAAGTTTGCGTCCGAGGGCGCGCAGCGGTACAATGCGCAGCAGTTCTTCACCTTCGGGGGGCAGAGGGCCGAATCGGTCCTCCATACGTTGTCTGAATGCAGCCATCTCGTCGTCATTACCCGAGAGCGAATCAAGTTCGCGGTATAGCAGCATACGTTCCGTAGCCCCCGGCACATAGGTTTCGGGGAAATAAGCGTGCAAGTCGCATTCGACGGTACAGTCGTCAACAAACTTCTCACCGCCAAGGTGGCCGGTCTTTTTCAGTTCGTCAGCATACAAGTCGGCAAACTCGTCATTCTTGAGTTCCGTCACGGCTTCGGCCAAAATCTTTTGGTAGGTTTCATAACCCAAGTCGGCAATGAACCCACTTTGCTCCGATCCGAGCAAATTGCCTGCGCCGCGGATGTCAAGATCCTGCATGGCAATGTGTATGCCTGACCCCAAGTCCGAGAAGTTCTCGATAGCTTCAAGTCTGCGGCGCGACTCATCGGGCAGCATGGCAAGCGGTGGGGCAATGAGGTAGCAAAAAGCCTTGCGCGACCCTCGTCCCACACGTCCGCGCATCTGGTGCAAGTCCGATAGTCCAAAGTGGTGTGCGGCATCAATAATGATGGTGTTGGCGTTGGGCACGTCAATACCGTTTTCCACAATCGTGGTAGATATGAGTACATCGTAGTCATAATTGACAAAGCCCATAATTATCTTTTCAAGTTGGTCGGGCGGCATTTGTCCGTGTCCGGTGGCAATGCGTGCGTCCGGCACATACTTATGTACCAAGTTTGCCAGACTTTGCAGCGAAGCCACACGGTTCGTCACAATATACACCTGTCCGTTGCGGCTCATTTCAAAGTTAATGGCTTCGGCTATCACCTCGTGACTGAAGGTGTGAATTTCAGTTTGGATAGGCCGGCGGTTGGGTGGAGGCGTCTGTATCACGCTAAAGTCACGTGCCCCCATGAGCGAGAATTGCAGTGTGCGTGGTATTGGGGTGGCCGACATGGTCAGTGTGTCCACATTCACTTTCAGCTGGCGCAACTTTTCTTTAACCGCCACGCCAAATTTCTGTTCCTCGTCAATAATAAGCAATCCCAAGTCGTGCCACTTTACACTCTTGCCAATCAGTTTGTGCGTCCCGACAACAATGTTGATGTCGCCTTTAGCAAGGTCGGCAAGTATCTTCTTGGTCTGTGCCGTCGAGCGTGCACGAGTGAGGTAGTCCACCCTTACGGGGAAGTCCTTCAGGCGCGATGCAAACGTTTTGTAGTGTTGCAGGGCCAGCACCGTAGTTGGCACGAGCACCGCCACCTGTTTGTTGTCGGCAGCGGCCTTCATGGCAGCGCGCACGGCAATTTCGGTTTTGCCAAATCCCACGTCGCCACACACCAGTCTGTCCATGGGCTTGCTGCTTTCCATGTCCTTCTTCACCTCCTGTGTTACGCGCAGTTGGTCGGGGGTGTCCTCATAGGCAAACCCAGCCTCAAGCTCGTGTTGCATAAACGAGTCGGGGCTAAAAGCGTAGCCTTTCTCCTCCTTGCGTTGCGAGTAAAGTTTGATAAGATCGCGTGCAATGTCCTTAATCTTCTTCTTTGTGCGCTCCTTCAGTTTGTCCCAGGCACCAGTGCCCAAGTTACTGATACGTGGCGGTTCGCCGTCTTTGCCCTTATACTTTGACACCTTGTGCAACGAATGAATGCTCACATACACGGCATCGTCGTTCTTGTATGTAAGTTTTATCATCTCTTGCATTTCGCCGTCATTGCCAGGCATGCGCACAAGTCCGGCAAAGCGTCCTACGCCATGGTCGATGTGCACCACATAGTCGCCCGGTTCAAACTGCATGAGTTCCTTGAGCGACAGCGCCATTTTGGCATCGCGTGCATGGTCACTCTTCAGGTTGTATTTATGAAAACGGTCAAAGATTTGGTGGTCAGTAAAGCAGCACACCTTCAAGTCATTGTCCGAAAATCCGCCATGCAGCGTGCGCAATACTGGTTTGAACAGTTGGCTTGCAGTATTCATCTCCTCAAATATGCTTTGCAATCGTTCAGTCTGCTTGGCACTGTCGGCCAGTATGTAAATGTCATAGCCGTCGGCCTTGAACTGGCTCAGGTTCTGTTTGAGCAAATCAAAGTTCTTGTGGTAGAGCGGTTGTGGCGAGGTATTGAACCGTATCACTGTTTGGGCTTCGCCAAGGGGCTGTGCGCCAATATTGATGCGCTGCAGGTGTGCCACACCGCGCAGAAAAGCCTCACTTGTGGTGAGCAGCGACTCCTTTTTGAGCCGTGCCAGTTGTTCCGCTTCCTCCATCTCAGAGGCAGCCTCCAGCTCCTGCTGCGCCTGACGTGCAAAGCCCTCATTGTAAATGCGTTCGATGGCATCGTGCACATATCCCAAATCCTTCACCACCAACACAGTATTGTCGGGCAGATAGTCGGTAAATGGCACAAGCGCCTCGCGGGCATGCTGTTCGGTGTCAGGCACAATGCTCACTTCTTCCTTCTTGTCCTTCGACAGCTGCGTCTGCACTTCAAAGGTGCGTATGCTGTCCACCTCGTCGCCAAAAAAGTCAATACGGAAGGGATATTCCGAGGCGTATGAATACACGTCGAGTATTGAGCCACGCACAGCAAACTCTCCAGGCTCATACACATAGTCCTTGCGCGCAAAACCAATGGCGGCCAGTCGCTTTGTCAACTCCGTCAGGTCATATTCGCTGCCAGTTTGCAGGTGCAGTGTATTTTCGGCCATGTCCTTCAGCGGCGCCACCCGTTCAGACAAGGCAGCAGGAAATGTCACCACAAACAGCATGCCCGCCTTGTTGTGCTGTGCCGAAAGGCGGTTGAGCACCTCGGTGCGCAATATTTCGTTAGCAGCATCGCGTTGGGCATATTTCACGGCACGGCGGTAGGTCGATGGATAAAAAAGTGCCATCTCATCGCCCAACATCTGTGTCAGGTCATGATAGAAGTATCCCGCCTCTTCCTCATCGTTAAGTATAATAAGGAAGGGGCGTTCCGCCTTTTGCTTGCGTTCGCTGAGCGCGGCAAAGGCCACGGCAGTCGCTGAGGCTTGTAAGCCTTGCAAATGCGTAAGGGCAGGTTTGCCGTCGCACACCACCTTTGCCAAGGCGCCTACTTGCGGGTGTCGGGCAAATGTATGTAATAGTTCGTTGAGTTGCATGGAACTGTACAGAGTGTCTTTTAAGCAGGTGTTATCCTCACACAGAAAGCACGTCCTTTGGCGCATCAGCTTTCCGACAGCATGAAAGCAATAGTGAACACCTGCCACGTTATATGCTTGTTGTCGGTTACAAAGTTACTTAATTTATCCGACCCTAATTTTGCTCGCCACATAAAATCATGTAAATTTGCAACCAACAGACGAACTGTCATCCGCAGTGCAGACTGAAAAACACAGACAAGCCAAACATCCTTGCTTGTCTTTGCAAACAAGTAAATAACAACACCTTTCAATACAAATAAATGAAGCAAACTAATCGTAAACCAGCTTACAAACTGAAGACAATGTTTGCGATGGCTGTATTTTGCAGTGCATCGCTCACATCGTTGGCACAGTTGAGTGAGCAGAAGGTTTATTACATCAAGAGCTCGGCATCGGGCACAGTATTCTCAAATGGTGGAAAAGCCTCCAGTGGCGAATCAATCAAACTTGAGGACAAATCAGCCCTTTCAAGAGGCCAAAAATGGGTTTTGAAGAGCACAGGTAACGCAAATGAATACCTCATTTGTAGTGCAGCCTTTCCAACTTTGGCCATTGACGCAGCTCCCAACAAGTGGTACAACCCCGTGCAGTGGGCCGCCGATGTGAATTCTGAAAACCAACGTTTCCAGATATTGCCGGTTGAGGGTTCCGACAGCATCTATCAGATAGTGTGGTCAAAAGACACCAACCGCCGTTTTATGGAGAAGAGTGGTAACACACTCAATATTTCAGACGAAGCGGAAAGTGCAGGTGTAACCACCCAATTCGTGTTTGAAGAAACCACAAAGCAGGCCGAAGTGGCCCGCAATAATTGGGAGGACGAAACCTTCTACGAACAGAACAAACTGCCCGCACACACCACCTTCATGCCTTATGCCAGCACACAACTGTTGCAGGCTGACACCGAGCGTTATGCCCACCCGTGGGTTGACCCCACTGGGGCAGAATGGCTCTCACTCAATGGCGTGTGGAACTTGAAGTGGACAACCGACATAGACAACCGTCCGGGCGCCGACTTCTATGCCGACGATGTGGACGCTACGCAGTGGGACACCATCAGCGTACCCTCATGCCTCGAAATGAAAGGCTATGGCTCACCTTATTATATAAATGTCGAATACCCGTTTGTTGACAACTATCCGTACTTACAGATGAAGGGCGGCTGTCAAAACTCTGTGGCGTCATACCGCCGCCAGTTTACGTTGCCCGAGGGTTGGACCGACAAGCGTGTGGTGTTGCACTTCGATGGCATTTACAGTGCAGCCTATGTGTGGGTTAACGGCCAGTATGTGGGCTATACGCAGGGTGCCAACAACGATGCCGAGTTCGACCTGAGCAATGTTGTGCGCCAGGGCCACAACAACATAGCTGTGCAAGTGTTCCGCTTTAGCGATGCCTCGTATCTCGAGGACCAGGATATGTGGCGCATGAGTGGCATACATCGCGATGTTTACCTTTATGCCACCCCCAAGACATATATCAGCAACCATATCATTACCGACGACTTTGACGCACCTTACACATCAGCCTCAGTCAAGGTACAGATAAATGCAGCCAACCTGGGCGCACAGGCCGTTAGCAAAAAGGCCCGTGTGCGGTTGATTGCTCCCGACGGCAAACAGTTGGCCGAAACTGTGGCAAACCTCGACTTTGCAGCGGGCGACACCGCCACAGTGGCTTATGCCACACTGCCCGTGGTTGACAATCTGCAGGCCTGGACGTCAGAACACCCCAACCTCTACACCGTCGAGGTGGCGCAACTGGCAGCCGATGGCACAACCGAGGAAATGGCCTTTGCCACCAAGCATGGCTTCCGCAAGGTGGAGTGCACAAACGGACAAATATATGTCAATGGTGTGCGCACCTACTTCAGCGGCGTCAACACACAGGACACGCACCCCGTGCGCGGCCGTTCTATCGATGTGCCCACCATGCTGCGCGATGTGACCATGATGAAGCAGGCCAATGTGAACCTCGTGCGCACCTCGCACATGCCGCGCCAGCCCAAGATGTATGCCATGTTCGACCATTACGGACTTTACTGCATGGACGAGGCCGACATTGAATGCCACTTCAACTGGGAGCAGAGCGGCAACACCATTACCGCTGCCGACAGTTGGAAACCACAATTTATCGACCGCTCAATGCGCATGGTGGAGCGTGACCGCAACTTCACGTCTGTCATATTCTGGAGTTTGGGCAATGAAAGTGGTGTGGGCCAAAACATGCAGGCTGCTTACGACACCATAAAGGCGGCCGACCCCACACGTCTCGTCCACTACGAGGGCGCAACCCGCGGCGGCGCATCATACACCGATATGCACAGTGTGATGTATCCCACATTGAGCAACGTGCAGCGCGAGGCCAACACCAACGATGGAGGCCGTCCTTACTTTATGTGCGAATATGCCCACTCAATGGGTAACGCCAATGGCAACTTCAGCGAATATTGGAATACTATTCTCTCGTCAACCAACGGCATGGGCGGTTGTGTATGGGACTGGGTTGACCAAAGCATTTATAGCGCATATGACATCAAGAATGGCACACTCACGCAAAATGGCTATCCTAAGTACCGTCAGGGCAAGGATTACCCCGGCCCCACACAAGGCAACTTTGTAAACAATGGTTTGATACCTGCCAACCGTGCGTGGACTCCTAAATTGGCCGAGGTGAAGAATGTATATGCCTCCGTACAGGTGACGCAATTCAACGCCAAGAAAAAGATTTTGGTGCTGACCAACCGCTATCACAGCACCAGTCTCAACGCACTGCGCATGGCCTACGCTGTGCTCAAAAATGGCGAGGTTGTTGAAACCGACACGCTCGACCTGGCCGACACCAAGCCCAATACGCAGATGCGCACCACATTGCGCTACACCACCGACACAAGTGATGGCAATGACTACATGCTCGACCTCACTTTCTTGACCAAGGAGGCCAGTCTGTGGGCTGAGGCCAACTATCCCATTAAAAAGGTGCAGTACACTTTGGCCGAGCGCGAGGCTGGTTTGCCCGCGGTGGCAGCCGACAAGGCACAGCCCCTTGCTGTCACGGTTAACCAGTATGGCAACTATCTGATTGAGAACGACAAGGTGCACTACCTCATCGACAAGTCGAGCACCCGTGTGCGCGAGTGGTCGTTTGCCGACTATGCGTTGGTAAGCAAAATGGCCAATGCCTATGATTACGACAACTTCCGCTGGGTTGAGAACGATGCTGCATCGGGCAATGATATTGCTACAACAAACGGTATCAGCAGCCGTACATTCACGCAAGTGCCTGCAATCAATGCTGACGGCAATGCTGTGTATACGGTAAGGGAAACCGGCAAGTACTGCGATGTGGTGTATTCGTACACCATCTATCCTAATGGTGTGATGGACATGAAATGCACCTACACCTCGCACGACAATGACGACTTGCGCCGCATCGGCACCAAGTTTGTTCTGCCGGCAGCTCTCGAGCAAGTGAGCTACTATGGCCGTGGCCCATGGGAGAACTATGTTGACCGCAAGTCAAGCGCATGGATTGGTCGTTACCAGTCAACAGTGACCGACTTCTTCGAGACCACTCCGCGTCCGCAGTCGTGTGGCAACCGTCTCGACCTGCGCGAACTCACACTGACCGACACCGTCAAGCACTTCACGCTCAATGTGCAGACCGATGGCCAGGTAGCCTTCTCGGCCCTCCACTATGACGATGCTGCAATGGCATCTGTGCAGCACCGTTGGAACCTTCCGGCAACCGGCGATGTCGTACTCCACTTCGATTATTATCAGAAGGGACTTGGCAATGGCAGTTGCGGCAGAGGCACTGGCACACTGAGCCAGTATTATTGCCCCGTGGGCACATTCACCCACACCTTGCGTTTCACACCTTCTATTGAGATCGACGAAACTGCCATCAAACCGACAACAGCCACCTCGTCAATGCTGACAGTCAGCGTAGTGGGCGATGATGTTGTTTGCAAGGGCAACGTGCCTGCCGGCACCACTCTGAGTGTTTACGACCTTGGTGGCAGCACCGTAGGTGTGGCACACACCTCAGTGCCTGTGCAGCAGCTCACCGCTTCGATAGCCGGCCAACCTCGTGGCGCCTACCTTGTAAAGGTTGGTAACAAGGTGTTTAAGGTGATGAAGTAACAACCCTGCGAATGACATAAAAATGCGAGGCAAGTCTCCATGTTGATGGAAACTTGCCTCGCATCGTTTTTTTGTGCTTACAACGCAACCTCTAATGGGGGCAACGCGTCTCGCGTCGGAAAAAATAAAGGCTCACAGACAGCACTAATTACACGCTAATCTGTGAGCCTTTTCCTTAAATTCCGACGCGGGACGCGTCGCCCCCATTAGAGGTAGCGTTTGGTGTTTGAGTCAGCCCATTAGCATATTGACATATTAGCTCATTGCCACATTGTCATATTTCCACATTAACAATCCTATCATTGCTCAACAGCCTTCGGCGTCCAGTTGTTGAAGAACCTCAGCACCCGTTTTTCGCTATACCCTTTTCCTTCCTCCAAAAAACTGGAGTCCTGAATGTGAAGTACCTTGCCATTGGTGTCGAGCACCACAAAAACGGGGAAACCAAAACGGGCCGGATTGCCCAATCTGTGCATCAGCGCAGCCGAATTGTCGGTAGTGGTTGTGCTGCTTTTGCGCGGATTATAATTGACGTGTATAAATTCAAAGTTGTCGTTCACCGTCTTGTTAACCACAGAATCCTTCTCAACAAAATCGGCAAAGCGCAAACACCACGGGCACCAGTTGCCGCCCACTTGGCACACAACGTATTTGTTGGCAGCTTTAGCCTTGACAAGTGCATCGTCTATTTGCGTCATGGGGTCGATGGTCTCGTTATACACCCTTTTCAGTGCATTTTGTGCATGAACCAGGCTTATGGCCATAGCCATCAGCAGGGTTGTTATGAAAGTCTTCTTCATAGCTGTCACACCTCCTCTGTTATTTCTGCCATCGTTTTGCGTTTCTTTTCGGTACACACACAGTCGTCGGCCGTGTGTCCCACAGGTATGATGGCCACGGTTTCAAAGTTGTCGCTTGCAAAAAGTTGGTGCGTCACCTCGGGGTCGAAATTGCAAACCCAGCAGGTGCCCAGCCCGCGCTCAGCTGCGGCAAGGCACAGGTGTTCGGTAGCTATTGCCACATCAATGTCGCCATGAGCCTTTGCGTCCTCAGGACGTGTCCAGCAGGCTGTATTGTCCTTCATGCACACAATGTAGAGCGGAGCGGTGCGGAACCACTCGCGGTTGTAAGCACCCCACAGCTTTTCCTTGTACTCATTGCTGCGCACAATAATGAATTTCCAGGGTTGTTTGTTGCAGGCCGATGGAGCCAGTCGCACACACTCCATAATGTAGTCAAGGTCCTCTTGGCTTACAGGCTCGGCTGTGAATTTGCGTGCCGAGAAACGCTTCCGTGTCAGTTCAAGAAAGTTCATGTCTCAAATATTTGTTTGCCGCAAAATTAGCAAATTCCTCTAATCAGGCAATTGCTCATATAACATATAGATATGGTTATTACATAATGAGAACTTAAATGGCTTTCCTTTATGCTTTTGATAGTCACACATAATGCAGTTTTTGTCAGAGCAGTGGGTGGCACCATACAGTCCATGGCCAAACTCATGTACAATTACCGCTATAAAGTCCTTTCCTTTAACTCTATAATCAGATACTATAGATTTGTTTTTGGCTAAAGGGGTTAATCCCATTATTCCGTAATTCTCACTATTATGAATTTTAAAAGATATGTCTTTATGTGTTAATCCTATGATATAAATAGGATTGGCAGTTTCCGGTAAATCCCTTAAAAGAACATTGGCCAAATATCTATTTCTAGGTTTATAATAAGCGCTTTGTGGTAACTGCCTGTTGGGAAGAACTTTGACTGTATCAATAGTACATGCAAACACAGACTTTATGCCTTTCTTTATATCTTTACATAAAGATTTAGCCTCATATTGCGTAAAGTTATCGTAAGGTTGCAAATAAATAGTAGCATGTGGGCAACATGGAACAGAATCGAATAAAACTTCTTCTTGTCCTAATTTATTTCCTTTATTACAACTAATAAAACACAATAATACTACAAAAAAACTTAAGATCTTCATAACTAATATTCTTAATATCCTGTATTATATTTTAAATATGAATCAAATGTTTTGTCATAATGTTTTAATTTAGCTCGTGAGGGCGCATTATTATATTTTGTTTTTAAGGGATGGCCTTTATCAGTAGATTCATAAATATAATTATCTTCA
>OOAG01000033.1_pt1 | contig 123982 bp, 102 predicted proteins | sample 1671461 | NCBI WGS metagenome assembly OOAG01 (sample SAMN06348159, study PRJEB24527) | human gut metagenome | biome: human gut; feature: ankylosing spondylitis patient; material: feces | host: Homo sapiens | place: China | collected 2015-10 | reverse complement strand
CTTCCCTTGGCGGGCTTTGACGGCACGATGAAAAAGAGAGGTATGACGGTGGGCAGCGCCCACGTCAAGACGGGCCTCATTCGAGATGTGCGTTCCATTGCGGGGTATGTGACCGACATCAACGCCCGTCGTTGGAGCGTGGTGGTGATGATGAACGGAAAACGACTCGACGGCGATCGGATCTTTTCTCAGGCCGTACTGCAGTGGTGTGCCCAGGGCGGAGCACAGGCTCTTTTGGATGATCAACGAAAAGGGAGCGCGGCACGATGAAACAGTCTTTATGGGCGATTGCGGCTGCGGCCTGCTTTTCCATCATGGGTGCCTTCGTGAAATTCTGCACGGAGGATCTGGGCTCCTTTGAACTCGTGTTTTACCGTTCGCTTTTCGGCGCCATCTTCATTGCATTTGTGGTGGCAGGCAGCGGCGGCACGCTCAAAACGGAACACTTCCGGCACCATATCGTTCGTTCTCTTTTGGGTGTCACGAGCGTAGCGCTGTGGTTTTATGCCCTGTCGCAGATGCATTTCGGCACCTGTATGACACTTATCTATACAACGCCGCTATTTATGGCTCTGAATTTCATCATTCTTGCCAAGTGCAAGGGGGAAAGAGCGCCGTGGGCGGTGGTGTTGGCCATTGTCACGGGCTTTATAGGCATTTGCCTTGTGATGAAGCCGGGGCTCGGTACAGACGAATTTATTCCCGCGTTGATTTGCTTGGGTGTGGCGCTCATTGATCTTGCCGCCTACTGGCAGATGAAGCAAATGGGCAGACTCAACGAACCGAGTTATCGCATTGTGTTTTATTTCTGCGTCCTCGGTATGGTGTTTGCCGCCGTCGGTACCGTGGCGACGACAGGCTTTCACGTGCCCAATCTCACCGGCATAGCGGGGCTTCTCGGCATGGGATTGTTTGCAACGCTTGGGCAGATTTGCACCACGCGTTCCTACGCTTACGGCAATATGTTGCTTTCTTCGTGTCTGGGCTTTTCGGCCGTGCCGTTTTCAGTGATCTTCGGTGTCACTCTCTTTGACGAATCGGTTGATCCTTTGTCGCTTTTCGGCATGACGCTCATTCTGATTGCCGGCATGTCGGCCGCTGTGGCTACAAAACGCATGGAAGCCAAACAGGAAGCCGCTGAATTTGCGAGTAAAAAGACTTCCTGACGTTACCCACAACGAAAACGGCAGGCGTCTTGTTTGACGTCTGCCGTTGTTCAAAACCGAAGACCCGGGAGCTTTTAGGGATCTGCTTTCTGGCTTTCTTGAGTCGGTGCCGGTTTTTCACCGACGTTTTCCTTCAATGCCGCAATGAAAGCTGACTCCGTGAGGAGTTCCGGCAACACCGTGGCCGTTCCGTCCGTCTTGTAGAGCAGATAGAGCGGCACGCCCGTGCGTCCGAACTTATTGAGCATTTCAGTGATGTTGCTGTCGCGGTTTGTCCAGTCGGCTTCAAAGCGCGCGTAATTAAGGCGTGTCAGTTCCGCCGTAGCGGCATCGGTACGAAGCGCTGTGGCCTTGTTGAACTGACAGGTCACGCACCAGGCGGCGGTGAAGTCGACCACCACGGGCTGACCGCGGGCAATCGCAGAATTCACCGCTTCTTCGCTCCAGGGCTGCCACTGGTCGGACGCCATCACGGCTTCGGTGTCAACTCGGCGATCGAAATTGCCAAGACACAACAGAACCATGCAGCCGATGGTGACAAGTGCGCAGACGCCCTTGAGCACCTGTGAGCGACCGCGACCGTATTGTTCGCGACCGACGGCCCACAGAAGGCCGGTGACCGAACCCATGGCAAAGATCACGGTGAGAAGCCCGTAGAGTGTGACCTGACGCGAAAGCACCCAGATGAGCCAAAGGGCGGCCGCGGCCATCGGAATGGCCATGATGCGTTTAAAGGTAAGCATCCAGGCACCCGGACGCGGCAGAAGCTTCATCCAGGCCGGCACTAGGGTCAGGATAAGCCACGGCAGTGCCATGCCCAAGCCCAAAGACAGGAAGATGAGCATGCTCACTGCGCTGTCTTGCAATACGGCATACCCCAGTGCCGCCCCCATGAAGGGGGCAGTGCAGGGGGAGGCCACGACGACGGCAAGAACGCCCGTAAAGAAGCTTCCGAGCGGCCCCGTGCTCGGCAGTTTGCGTACGGCGCGGCTGTCGGCAAGGTGCGAAGCGGCTGTGAACTCAAAGACACCCAGCAAGTTGAGCGTGAGCGCGCTAAAGAGCAGAATCAGAATCGCGACCACCCAGGGCTGCTGCAGCTGAAAGCCCCAGCCGATGGCCCAGCCAAGACTGCGAAGTATCACCAAGGCGCCGGCCAGTGCCGCCATGGAAAGCAACACGCCGCCCGTAAAGGCCAATCCATGCAGTGCCAAGGCTCCCTTGCGGCGAGAGCCGTCAACCAACTGCAGAATCTTGAGACTGAGTACCGGAAACACGCACGGCATAAGGTTCAAAATCAAGCCGCCCAGAAAAGCAAAACTCAGGGCCGTTGACGTACTCATGCTCGGAGGTGCTTCGGGCAGCTGCGCGGTCGGAGTGGCCGGCTCGGCTTGATCGGGAGCCGGTTTTTCTTCCGGAGCCCAAGGCAAAGGCACCTCGCCCGGCTTGATGTCGAGCGTGGTTTCGATGGCCCAACCATCATTGTCCGGACCGCCGTCGGCGACGATCACGCCGGCAAAGGGCAGCGGCTTGTCGGTTTTGAGACTTTCCAGATACTCAGGAGCGGCTTTGAGGTAGAGCGACACTTGGTCTTTACCGAGCACGGCTCGATCGAGTTCCTTAAAGTCGACAAGACCTTCGGAGAGTGGGAAAAACTCCACCTTCTTTTCGATTTTGCCCGCCAGAGGCGCAAAGTCGATGCGAATGCGGCCGTCCTCAATCTGAGCCGAAATATGTTCGGAAACGACTTTTTCAGGGATGGACTTGAGCGTTTTTTCAAACTTGCCGGCAAAGGGGCCGGGTTTAGCTGCCACCTCCACTGGAAGCTTCATCGACACTTCGGCTGTGCCAGGAATGCAGACTTCCTTGCAAGCGAGGTAGTCAACCTTGGCGCGCAGGGTGTACGTGCCGCCGTAAGGCGTTCCCCAGGGAATGTCCAGATTGAAGGGCAAAAGCACTTCGCCCGAGTACACGAAGTTGGTGATGGGCCCGAGCTTGTGTTTTTGCGGCGTGGGCCAGCCGATTTGTTCGGCGGTCCAGCGGCGCGGCAACTTCCATTCGACACTCGGAGCAAAACCGGAGTCACCCGAGAACTGCCAGTACGTGTGCCAGCCCGGTTCGTGCTTGAGCAAAATGCCGATATCGTTGGTCGCGCGCGGAATCCCAGCCGTTTGTCGCGACACCAGTTGCACCGTCACCGTCTTGGGTTGGCCGCCGCCTGCAAAGGGAGATCCCGTGCCGGCAGAACCCGCACCCAATCCGGTCGGAGCGGCCAGTGCTACGGAAGCTGCCGTCGTCAAGCCGAGCAGCAGCGTCGTTAAGCTGCGAAAGAGTTTCATTACCGCTTTGTACGTTAAAGAGCCGCAAAAGCCTTGCGGGCGGCTGCGATAGTCGCTTCGATGTCTTCGTCGGTGTGAGCTGCCGACACAAAGCCCGCCTCGAAGATCGAAGGAGCGAGGTAAACGCCCTCTTCGAGCATCGTATGGAAGAACTTCGCAAACACGGCCGGATCGGCCTTCATGACGTCGTTAAAGCCGTTGGGCAGGTTTTCGAGGAAGAAGAGCCCCATCATGCCGCCCTGAGAGCGAGCGCAGAACGAAACGCCGGCTTGCTTGGCCGCAGCGGTAAGTCCTGTCACGAGCTTGGTTGTCTTTTCCGAGAGGCTTTCGTAGAAGCCCGGCTTCTGGATTTCCTTGAGGGTGGCCAGACCGCAGGCGACAGCCACGGGGTTGCCCGAGAGGGTGCCGGCCTGATAGACGGGGCCCAAAGGAGCGATCTTATTCATGACTTCGCGGCGTCCGCCGAAAGCGGCCACCGGCATGCCGCCGCCGATCACCTTGCCCATCATGGTGATGTCGGGCACGATGTTGTAGAGAGACTGTGCGCCGTGCAGCGCTACGCGAAAACCCGTCATCACTTCGTCAACGATCAGAAGCGCGCCGTACTGCGTGCACAGGCGGCGCATTGTGTCCATGAATTCCTGCGTGGCCGGAACCATGTTCATGTTGCCGGCGATTGCCTCGACGATTACGCAGGCGATGTCGTCGCCCCATTGCTTGAATGCGTCTTCGAGCTGCTGCGGATTGTTGTATTCGAGTACGAGCGTGTGTTCGGTCGTACCGGCCGGAACACCAGCCGAAGAGGGATTGCCGAAGGTGAGCATGCCGGAGCCCGCCTTCACGAGCAGGCTGTCGCTGTGGCCGTGGTAGCACCCTTCGAACTTGATGATCTTATTGCGGCCCGTGTAGCCGCGAGCCAGACGAATGGCGCTCATGCCGGCTTCCGTGCCGGAACTCACGAAGCGCACGGCTTCGACGTTGGGCATGATCTTGATGACTTCTTCGGCAATGAGCGTTTCGCCTTCGGTGACGGCGCCAAACGAAAGGCCCGTGTCAACGGCGGCGTGCACGGCTTCAATCACGGCCGGATGGTTGTGGCCGAGGATCATCGGGCCCCAGGAGCCGATGTAATCGATGTAGCGGCGATCTTCAGCATCCCACATATAAGCGCCCTTGGCGCGGCGGATAAAGCGCGGTGCGCCGCCCACACTCTTAAAAGCGCGGACGGGAGAATTCACGCCGCCGGGGATGCTCTGCTGAGCACGTTCAAAAAGTTCCTCGTTGATGCCCATTTTCTTTCCAATTGGTTTGGTCGATAAAAGTCGTCGGGCACCGACATTCGTCGGCACCCGGAATTCGGTTGAAGTCTAGCAAGCTCAAAGCTGTGTTTCGCTTAACAAGTGTGTGCGGATGCAACCGCAAGACGCCGAAGATTAAGAGAACGCGTCAGGCTGCCGACAAAAGCTTGAGAATTTCGTCCTTGCTCAGTCGGTTGCTCATGTTGGAGCCTTCGAGCAGTGCGTCGGCCAACGACTTTTTGGTGGCATGCAACCGCAGAATTTTTTCTTCGATCGTATCCTCGGCAATCAGGCGGTAGATTGTGACCGGATTATCCTGACCGATGCGATAGCTTCGGTCGCTTGCCTGATCTTCGATGGCAGGGTTCCACCACGGATCCAGGTGAATGACGTAGTCGGCCGCCGTGAGGTTTAGGCCTGTGCCGCCTGCCTTGAGACTGATCAGGAAAAGCGGCATATCGCCCTGCTGGAAGGCGTCGACGAGCTTCTGTCGCTGGCCTGCGGGCGTTGAGCCGTCCAAATAGAGGTATTGGATACCGAGTTCGTCGAGCTTGGCACGGATCAGCGCAAGGTGACTTGTGAACTGACTGAAGACGAGTGCGCGGTGCCGCCCTTCTATCAGGTCCTTGGCAAGTTCCAGGAATGCGGAGGTTTTGGACGACTCGATCTTGATGCTCTTGTCGATCAAGGCTGGGTGGCAAGCGGCCTGACGCAGTTTAGTGAGTTCGGCAAGCGCTTCGATCGGGTTGATGACACCGGCTTCGAGCTGTTCGGAAGCACGTTCGCGCAGGTTTTCATAGAGCGCGCGCTCTTCTTTACTGAGCGTGACGCGCAGCGTGATTTCGGTTTTCTCCGGCAGTTCGTCGAGCACTTCGGCCTTGGTGCGACGCAAAATGAAGGGCGAAATCAAGCGCTTTAAGAGCCGTTGCTGATCGCGGTTCTGGTTCTTTTCGATCGGCACGATGAAGCGTTCGCTAAAGTCGGTGAAACTTCCCAGCAGTCCCGGATTGGCCAGCTCAAAAAGGTTCCAGATTTCGCTTAAGTGGTTTTGTAGCGGTGTGCCGGTCAAAAGAACGCGAGCACTGCTTTGAAGCTGCAGGGCTGCTTTGGACATCTTGGTCTCGCGGTTTTTGATGGCATGCGCTTCGTCTAAGACCAAAGTGGTCCATTGACGCGTCTTGAGCTGTTCGATTTCGGAACTCATGACGCCGTAGGTCGACAGCACCACGTCGTTGGCGCTGGCGTTCTTGACGATCTTTCGGCGGTCCGTGGTGTTGAAGATCTTGACGTTCAAAGACGGCGCAAAGCGCTTGAGTTCACTTGCCCAGTTGTAGAGTACGGCCGCGGGCATGACGACAAGTGCGGGGCCCAAGTTGGCACGCGCAAGCAAAAGCGCAATCGTCTGCAAGGTTTTTCCCAGACCCATGTCGTCGGCCAAAAGCGCACCGGCACCCCAGCTCGAAAGGCGGCTTAACCACTCGAAGCCTTCGACCTGATAGGAACGCAGTTCGGCTCGCAATCCTGACGGCACGACGGGCGTGAGACGGTCAGCGGCTTTGATGCGTTCGATCGTCTCGTTGAAGCTCTGGTCGGCTTCGACATGGATGCCTTCTTTTTTCAGATTCTCGATGAGTCCGGCGTTAAAGACCGAAACGCGCACGTTGCCCTTACGATCCTGCGACGCAAAGCTGTCGAGTTGCTCGATCTGTTTCTTGAAACTGGCGGTGAGCGCGACATATTCCTTGTCGGACAGGCGAATAAAGTTGCTTTGGCTTTGGCGAAGTTTTTCAAGCAGTTCGCCCACCGAAATATAAGTCTTTGCGTCCAGGCGCAACTTGCCTTCCAGCGAGAGCCAGTTGCCGATGCTCATAACGCTCAGCTCAAGGTTTTCGGGGCGCAGCTGCGATTTGCTCACGGTGAACTGAACGCCCTGAGGCCACTCGATGATGTTTCGATCGGCGTGCTCGTGCAAAACCTCGAGAAAGCGCAGACACTCGAGCATGCTGAGTTGCCACGCGTACTGATTTTCGCGATTTTGTTCGAAGTCGGCCAGAGCTTCGATCAGTGTGTCGAAGTTGGCCTTTTCGGCACGCAGATCGCGGGCGACCTGAACGGTTTTGTCGCCGGTGCCGGCAGCAATCGAGTCAAGCCCCTTGCCCGGTTCGCAAGTGAGTTTGATTTCGGAGACAGGGCGCACAAAGGCTGAGACGGTGTACGAGGCGTTGTCGTCTGTGGGCTGGATGCGAAACGTGATGCGAGAGTCGCCCGCCTTTTTTGTGAGCGACTTGGCATTCTTCACGAGCGAAGATAGTACCGGCGTGGAACGCGAGAGCGACTCCAAATAATTTGTGAGTCTTTCCTTGGCCGATGTCGGAAACTCCACGTCCTGCGTTTCACGCAGAAGATTGAGTTCCTCCGAGGTGGGAGCGATCACGACGATGCGACCGGGCTCAGGACGGTAGTAGCTGATCCGTTGGTAACGAAGATCGAAGTCGGGCTCAAGATTGCAATCGAAAATCCAGCCCTTTTTTAACGTGGGCTTAACGACAATCTGCAAGGGAATCTGTTCGATTTCAATACTCTCGCCCGTTTTTGCGTCCACCACATTGGGAGAGCCGACAAGCGCAAGTATGGCGGCTTCGGCGTTGAACTCCCAGCGGTTGGCGTAGCCGATGGGATGTCGCAAACAATCGGCCACGGATCGGTCTTGTTCCGTCATTCCTTTCACGCCGTTGTGAAACGCGTTGTAAGTGATGTCGGTGCCTTTTGTCCAGCCGTTGCTTCGGTGCTTTTGCAGCTTCAAGGTCAGTTCGAACGGATTCATCTCAAGCTGGTAGAGGATCCGAACTTCAGAAGCGGAGCGCTTTTCGGGTTTGGCGGCTGCCTTCTGCTCTTGCACTTCGAAAAGACGGTCAAGCACTTTTTCCCACTCGGCGCGCACGGTAAAGGGTGGCAGCAGCGGGTTGAGTCCCGTGAGTGCCTTCAATTCCTCGACTTCGGCTTTTTGTTCGAGTTCGTTGGCGACTTCCAGGGCAAGCAGCTTGTTGTGCCTGAGAATCGTTTTGTCTCGTGCGGAGATGTCGTAGTGTGAAAAAGGAAACTGCCCGAAGTGATGAGCCGTGAGCATGAACACGAGAAAGTTCTTGCGGTTGGAACGATCGAGCAGTTTGTCATTGTCAACATGGCCGTCGGCAACAAGCTCGTGCCGGAGATCCGAGAGTTCGTTGTAATCAATATCGAGCGAACCGGCCGATGCACTCATGATCCAAAGAGGCGAGCGCATGGCGTTCTGGCGAAGCTTTTGGCTGTCAGCAAACCGCGCCAGCTTTTTCTTGCTTTCGGGACGTCGACGGTCGCGGTAAAGCGCAATGCCGTAGATCCAGTCGTAGAACCAGTGTTCGAACGAGCGCTTGGAGCCGAGTGTTTTGAGCGCACGGGTCATGATGTCGGCGGCTTCCTGCGGCTCGCGATTTTCCGAAATCGATTCGATGGCCGAAACGATCGAGTGATAGAAAGAACCGGGCGTCAGTTGGGCAAGAATGGTTTTGGGCTGCCCCTGTGACATGAAGTCCTGCCAGAAAACGAAACGTTCTTGAAGGCCTTGGCGAGCGGCTTGAGGGACATGCTCACAGATGTATGTTCGTAATTTAGCGGAGCAACGTTCGATGCCGGTCAGTGTCAGTTCTTTATCCAACTGCTCAAGAAGGAAGGGCACGATGAGTGCGGGCAGGCAGGCGGCAAAAGCAGACCAATGAGAGTCGTTGAAAAGACTGTGGATCAGTTTTGTGGCATTGCGGGCCCAAATGTGCCAAGCCCCGTCGTCGGATGCAACAGAAGAAAAGTCGGGAAGCGCGCCGTCCTTGACGAAGGCGATGGCTGCGCGCATGAGCTTGGCCTGAATGTCAACGGAGCATTCTTCATTGGCATTTTGGCGACTGTTTTGGAGCCAAATGGGGCGAAGCGTGGCGGCGGCTTCATCAATGTCTTGCGGCGTGAGTTCCTGAGCGGCCGTGGTGAAGCCGTTGAAGTTTTGGAATTCGAATTCGTGACTTTTATCGTCGTCCCACCAGCAACGCTCGAGTTGAATGAAGCAGTTGTGACACTTGTGATTGAGCGCAGTCACAAAATCATATTGATCAAAACCGCGGGCTGCGCCGTAGTGATGTGCTTTCCAGTCCGGTACACAGGGACACACGGCGATGAAGCTCAAGAGTTCCTTGCGGGAGATTTCGGGTTTGGACTGAACGGTACGGGGACGGCGAGGAGGCATGAGAAAAAAGTTCCCGAGAATCAAAAGAGAGACGAATTGTAGTCGAGCCTGTCGTTTGATTTGCAACGGAAAAAGTTGCGCTTGAGGCAAAATCCGCGTAAAGTCTCACGCCTCACGTCGGGGTGAGGCGGACGGCCGCAATGAACTGGTTTTCATTGAGGAAAGTCCGGACTCCGAAGGGCGCCGTAGCAGGTAACGCCTGTCCGCCGCAAGGCGAGGATTAGAGCAACAGAGACGAGCCGATTCAGTTCGGGTGAAACGGGCAATCTCTACGGGGAGTAACACCAAGTAAGCAGTCTTTGACCCGGCCCGGTGAGACTGCGGGTAGGTGGCTGGAGGCTTTGCGCGAGCAAAGTCCGAGATGAATGGTCGTCACTGCGGCTTTTCGAAAGGAGAGCCGCGGCACAGAATCCGGCTTATAGCTTCAGCCCGACGTGAACCGAATAAAAAAACGGGGAGCTTCCGAAAAAGGAATCTCCCCGTTTTGTCAAAATGCCTCGTGCGTCTTAGGCAAGCTTGATGCGGCCGTCAACGGCGATGGCCTCACCCGTGGTGTTGGAAATCATCAGCGGATTAATATCAAGTTCCTGCACGATCGGGAAGTCGGTGACAAGCTGCGACAGGCGCAACAAGGTTTCTTCCACGCGAGCAATGTCGGCGGGCTTGGTGCCGCGGGCGCCTTCGAGCAGCTTGAAGGCTTTGACGGAACGCACCAGATCGTGCGCGTCGGCATCGGTGAGCGGCGCCAGAGCAAAGCCCACGTCCTTCATGACTTCCACAAACACGCCGCCCGTGCCGAACATGATCATCGGACCGTACTGAGGATCGGCGGCAATGCCGCAGACGAGTTCGCGGTTGCTCTTGACCATTTCCTGAATGATGACGCCTTCAAGACCGTCGAGAATGCCGCGCTCTTCGAGTTTGGTCACGAGATCGCGATACTGGGCGCGCAACTCTTCGTCCGAGCCGATGTTGACGCGCACGCCGCCCACGTCGGTCTTATGCGAGGTGCTCTTGGAGGTCATCTTCATCACGACGGGGTAGCCGACTTCCTGGGCGGCCGCCACGGCTTCGTCTTCGCCGACGGCAAATCGGGCGCGGCAGACGCGCACACCGTAGGCTTCGAGCACGTCAAGGCTTTCGCGGGTGGTGAGTTCCAGGCGACCCTCGGACTTCACGGCGGCAAAGATGTCGCTTACGGCCGACTTGTTGACGTCAAAGATGGGGGTTGTGCCGACCGGGCGTTCCATCCACTTGCGTTGCATATTGAGGCGGGCCAAGCCGTCGACCGCTTCTTCGGCGTACATGAAGAACGGAATCGTGACTTCTCCCTTGGAGATTTCACTGAAGAATTCGTTCTTTGTCATGAACACGCCCACGATGGGCTTTTCAGGATGCTGCGCCTTGATTTCCATGAGCGCCTTGGCCACATCGGTGTCCTTAAGGCCCAGGAAGGGAAGGTAGATCGAAATCACCATGTCGACGCCTTCATCGGCAAGCACTGTTTCCAGCGTGCGGCGGTAGTGTTCCAGCGGAGCCGAAGCGATCATGTCGACCGGGTTTTTCACGGAAGCGGCGGCGGGCAGGAAGCTTCTGAGCGTTTCCTTCGTCGTTTCGGACAGTTCAGCCATCCGCATGCCGTAGTCAATGACGCTGTCGGTCGCCATGATGCCGGGGCCGCCCGAGTTGGTGATGATGCACACGCGGTCACCCTTGGGAATCGGGCAGTTGGCAAAAACCTTGGCCGTGGCAAAAAGCTGCTTCAAACTGTATTCGCGGATCACACCGGACTGACGCAGCAGGGCTTCGGCAGCGCGGTCGGACCCGGCAAGCGAACCGGTGTGGGAGCTCGCGGCCGAAGCGCCTGCAGCCGAGCGGCCGGCTTTGAGTGCGAGCACGGGTTTGACCTTGGTGACGCGCGAAGCGAGCTTGCGGAAGTTGGCGGGATCTTTGATGGATTCCATGTAGAGAAGAATCTGACGGACGTCGTCCTGGTCTTCCCAGTACTCAATGGCGTCTTCGGCGTTGACGTCGGCCTGGTTGCCGATGGAAACGAATTGAGCAAAGCCGATGCCGAGGTCTTGCAAAATATTGAGAATGCCGCCGCCCAGAGCACCCGACTGAGACACAAAGCCGATGTCACCGCGCACCGGAAGCGATTCGGCAAAACAGGCATCCATGCGTACGTCCGGGTGCGTATTGACCACGCCCAGACAGTTGGGCCCCACGCAGCGCATGCCGTACTTTTTGACGCGTTCGTAGAGCTGGGCTTCCATTTCGGCGCCTTCTTTGCCGGACTCCTTAAAGCCCGCGGAGATCACGACAAGCCCCTTGACACCCTTTTCGTGGCACTGATCAATCGTGGAGAGCACAAACTTGGAATTGACGACGATCACAGCCATGTCCACGGGACCTTCGATGTCGAGCACGCTCGGATAAGCCTGAAGTCCTTCAATCATGCCGCCCTTGGGATTGACCGGGTAGATGCGGCCCTTAAAGCCGAACTCAATTAAGCGCTTCATCAGATCCGAGCCGATGGTGTGAGGCTTTGTGGAAGCGCCGATCACAGCAACGCTGGAGGGTTTCATGATGTGGTCAAGACTGTGCGACATGGTGTGTTCATCTCCAAAAGTACGGTTGGCGGGCAAATAAATCGGCGGGCGGCTTATTTCTTAGCCGCGCTGTTGGCGAGATTTTCTTCGATCGCTTCGACCGACATCAGGCCCGTGTAGCGGGATCCGTCGGGGAAAATCACGGCCGGAATGGAGTTGATGCCGAGCTTTTGACCGAGTTCAAGATTGCGGTCAAGCACGGCGCTGTTGCTGCATTGACCGACCTCGGGTACCTGGCCGCTTGCCATGGAGTCGAGGAAGGTCTTGACGGGGTCGCTCGCGCAGACGATGCGGCGCGCTTCTTCTCGCGAACGCAGCACCGGATACATGAAGTTGTAGACGGTGAGGTTGCCCGCTTTGCGCAGGTTCTGCTCAAGCAAACGGCAATAAGGGCAGTTGGCGTCGGTAAAGACGATGAGCTTGCGCTCGCCTTTGCCGTAGACGACTTTGATGGCGTCTTTCATCGGCAGCTCATCCCATTTGATGCGGTTGAGTTCCTCAATGCGTTCGGCGGTGAGGTCGCGTTCCGTGGCCGAGTCGAAAATGCGGCCGATGATCAGGTGGCGCGCATCGGCGTCGGAATAGAAGATGCGCTTGTCAATGACCACTTCCCAGAGGCCGTTGACGGGGGACTTCATCACGGAGTCAGGCGCTTTGCCTGTGGCGGCCTGAACCGCTTTGCTGATTTTTTCAATCTGGGAGTCGGTCGCGGCGTTCGCGGTAGCGGAGGCCAGAGCGGCAAGACAGGTGAGGGAACAGGCGAGGGTTTTAATCTGCATGATTCGAAAAGTAAGGTTGCGGCGCCGACAGTCGGGGCGATTCGGGGAAAATCGAGTCGGTCAGCGGCGGGAATCCAAGTGGTTCAAAGTGTAGCCGAAAAAGAAGGCCGCTCGCGTGATACAAATGGTTGCAATTGAGAGCGTGCCGATTGAGAAAACTTTGCGCTAGCTAAGTTTTCTAAGTTCGCCTCCTTTGTGCCGCCTGACGGGCAAATCGGCAAACTGAGAGGCTCGAAATAGTCGGTTTTGGTCGGCTATGGGGCGGCTAACCCGGGGTTTCTAAACTGCGTGTTACCAAGAGGGGAGAAGAAGTTCCCCGACAGACAGAAAGCATTTGAAAACGGTTTTTCTACAAGGAGTCACACCATGCTTAATCTCAAGACCATTGCCGCTGCCACCGCTCTTGCCTCCGTTATCGCCTTTGCTCCTGCCCAGGCTCAGTTTGTGGGCGGCCCGAGCAACGTGACCACCGTCAAGAACCTGCTCGACAGCGGCAAGGACGATCAGCTCGCTACGCTCGAAGGCTACATCGTGCAGCAGGTCAAGCATGAAAAGTACATGTTCCGCGACAGCACCGGCGAAATGCTCGTTGAAATCGACGACGAAGTCTTCAAGGGCCAGCGCGTTGATCCGAAGACCAAGGTGCGCATTGACGGCGAACTCGAACGCGACTTCATGGAAAAGGACAAGGTTGACGTCTACAACCTCACCATCCTGCGCTAATTCGCTAACCGCAGACGCATCAAGGAGAACTGGAGAATGTCGAATCTGAAATCCATGACGCTTGTGGCGGCAGCCCTCGGCATTCTTGCCGCCGCTCCCATCCAAGCGCAATTTGTCAGTGACAAACCCGCCGTTGCGGTGACAACTGTCGCTGAATTGCTTAAAAACGGCAAGCAAGATCAGGAGGCGTCGCTCGAAGGCTTCATTATCGAGCAAGTCAAACGCAAGAAATACGTGTTTGCTGACGCGACGGGCCGAATCATTGCGGAAATACCTGATAAGGTTTTTCAAGGCCAGCGGGTGGATCCCAAAACCAAGATCCGTATTGAAGGCGAACTGGAACTTGAGCACGCCAAAAAGGAAACGATTGACGTCTATCGTCTGACGGTTCTGCCGGCAGTGCCGTAACAAACGCAACGCAGCACTTTGCAAAGCCGCTGGCTGACTTGCCGTAGACTACGGCAGGAAAGGAGCGGCGTTTTTTTGTCGGCTAGGAAGCCGATTGACGCGCCGAAAAAATCTATGACCGAAAAGATTCTTCTTGTCGAAGACGACCCGATGATCGGAGAGGCGGTCGTCAATGCTCTGGCCGATGCTGGCAAAGCGGCTGACTGGGCCCGCAGCGGTTGGGAAGCCACAGGGTTCCTCTCGGAAAACAAGTACGATGCCGTGCTGCTGGACCTGGGCTTGCCCGGCAAGGACGGCATGAGCGTGTTGCGTGAGCTGCGCGCCAAGGATTCCGAAACTCCGGTGGTGATTCTGACGGCCCGGGACGGACTGGACGACCGTTTAGCCGGTCTGGATGCGGGGGCTGATGACTACGTGGTCAAGCCTTTTCATATGTCCGAAGTGCTGGCAAGGTTGCGTGCCATCGAACGGCGACGCCAGGGTGCGCAGGCCGCAAGCAAGGTGCTCACCAACGGAACGATGACGCTCAATTGCGAAACTAAGACCGTGCGCTTGCATGCGCCCGAGGGTGACAAGGAAGTGGCGCTCAGTAAGCGCGAATTTGATCTGATGGAGGCGCTCATGACGCGACCGGGCGCCATTTTGTCACGCACTACGCTCGAAGAGCGTCTCTACGGAGACGGCGACATGCCCGAGAGCAATGCTCTGGAATTCATCATCCACGGCTTGCGCAAAAAGCTCGGTGCAAATGCTATCGGAAACGTCCGTGGTCTGGGATGGATGGTGCACAAGGGACGCGCGGCAGGACGATAACTTATGATTTTCAGAAAACATTCGCTTCTAAAGCGAGTGACGCTTTGGTGTGCGGGCACGCTTGCCGTGTTTTCGCTCATCACGGCGGCCGCAAGTTTTGCCATTGGTTACGAAGAGGCCAAAGACCGTCAGGATGACATCCTCAAGGAAGTGGTGGGGATGCTCTCGCGCGACATCGTGCAGCAGCGTCAGCGCAACAAAATTCAGGAACTCACTCTCGGGGGTTTTTACGGCCCCGGCTCGGACAAAGGTGAGACGTTGCCGCAGTACGGCGCGCTCACGATGGACGACGATGTTTTTGAGGACCATTTTCAACTTGACGACGACAGCAAGGACGCCGTGGTGCAGGCCGGTGAAACGGTTTTGGTGCGCATGCTGCACAAAAAAGGTCGAGCTCTGACCGTTACCTTTCGGCAATCCTATTCAAATGGCGCTCATACGGCGGAATTTGCCGGTGACAAGTATCGTTTTTATTTGAGAACGCTTTCCGACGGCACGCATGTGGCTGCCGCTCAGCGGCTAAGCGAGCGCAACGAAGAAATTCTGGTGAGAGCGCTTACCGCAGCCGCTCCCATTCTGATACTGACGCCCGTGATGCTGCTGGTTTTGATTTTGGTGCTTTGGCACGGGTTAAAGCCGGTGCAGCAGCTCGTTAAAGAGATTCAGGAGCGCAAGGCCGATGACTTGAGCTCGCTTTCCTACGAAGGCCTGCCCGAAGAACTCGAGCGCATCATGACAGCTGTCAACGATATGTTCGCTCGCGTGGAGGAACTTCGAGGACGCGAGACACGGTTTGTTGCCGATGCGGCTCATGAACTGCGCAGTCCAGTCACGGCCTTGAGTCTGCAGGTCGATCGTTTGAGCAACATGCCGATGTCCGAACAGGCGCAGCAAACAGTAGCGGATATCCGAGCGGGCATCGCGCGTCTCTCTAACCTCATCAGTCAGCTGCTGACACTCAAGCGCGTGCAGGCCGGACAAGAAAAAGCCGTCGACGGCCCGCAAACGGCGCAGTGTCTCAAGGTGGTGACTTCGGTCGTTGAAGATATTTATTGGGAGGCCGAAAGCAAGGAGATTGCCGTTGAGGTGGCAGGGTTTGACACCAACGAAGCACAAAGCGCCTGTGCGGCGATGCCCGAAGCTTCGCTTTTCTGTCTCGTGCGAAATCTCGTGCACAACGCCGTGCACTATGTTCCGCAGGGCGGCAGTGTGACGATTGCTTTCCGTCAGACGGGTGATCGCCTCAGTTTGTGTGTGGCCGACAACGGCCCTGGGATTCCTGAGGCCGAGCGAGGCCGTGTCTTTGACCCGTTTTACCGTGTTTTGGGGACGCAGCAGACGGGCACCGGACTGGGACTGGCCATTTGCAAAACAATTGCGGATCGTTATGGCTGTGCCATTGTGCTTGACTGGACCGATTCTCAGGCACAAAAGGGGTTGAGCGTGACGGTGGATATGCCGAAGGCCCTAGCAAAAAGGCCTTGAGCGGAAAGCTTCAAGGCCTTTTGGAAAACGGAACGACGAAACGGTCATACGATGGGTTTGCCGCTCGTTTCCTTCTTTTCGATTTCAGCAAGCAGCTCGCGCGCGCGGTGCTGAGCAAACTCAATATTGGGCACGAAATTGGCTCCGAGGCTTTGCGCAATGCCGGTACGCTGCAGTTGGCGCTGCGGGTGGCCGGAAGCGCCCGCGATGATGAGCTCGTGGTTGCGGCGCTTGAGTGCACGCATGAAGACCTGCAGGATGTCCATTGCCGAGTTGTCAATGTTGAGCAAATCGGTGCAGTCGAGGATCACGACCTTGGCTGCATCGGGCGCTGTGATGCGCTTGGGATCGGTAACGTCTTCGAGCTTACTGACGGAACCGAAGAAAAGTGCGCCGGTGAGCTTCCAGCATTCCACCGTTTCGGGCATGTCGAAGGGCAGCGTTTGACGCGTGACGCGGGTGAGCGTGTTCATGCGGTAGATGAAGAAAACGCAGGAGACCAACAGGCCGACTTCAACGGCGACCGTGAGGTCGAAAATCACCGTCAGGAGGAACGTTGTGATCAGCGTGGCCTTGTAGCTCATCGTCATCTGGCGCAGGCGTGAGAATTCACGCCAGTTGCCCATATTCCACGCAACAAAGAACAGGATTGCAGCCAGTGCCGCCAGGGGGATGTCGCCTGCTAAGGGAGCGGCGGCCAGAATCACGACCAAAAGCGTGAGGGCGTGCACGATGCCCGCAACGGGGCTGGCCGCGCCGCTCTTGATGTTGGTGACGGTTCGCGCAATGGTGCCGGTGGCCGGAATGCCGCCGAAGAAAGGTACGACGAAGTTGGCCACGCCCTGGCCCATCAATTCCTGATTGGGGTCGTGACGATCGTCGGTCATGGCGTCTGCGACGCGGGCACACAACAAGCTTTCAATGGCGCCCAGCAACGCGATCGTGATCATTGGGCCGATCAGATGCTTGAAGGCTTCCCAGGAAAAATCGGGAATGGTCAGATCGGGAAGCTTCTGCGGAATCCCGCCGAACTTTGTACCGATGGTTTCAACCGGAAGATTGAAGACGGAGACCACAACGGTGGAAGCCACGAGCACGACCACGGTGCCCGGCAGATGCGCCATCCAACGTTTCCAGGGCGCGCCGCCCATGACGTAACCTTTGGGCCAGAACTTGACGATGAGAAAACTCACGAGAGCCAGACCGAACGCATAAGGGTTAAAGGTATCAATGTGCGCGTAAAGAGTCTGAATTTGGTGGAAAAAGTCCGCCGGCATTTTCTCGATTGTCAGTCCCAAGAAGTCTTTGACTTGACTCAGGCCGATCAATACGGCAATACCGTTCGTAAAGCCGATGACGATGGAGACGGGGATGAAGCGAATGAAGCTGCCGAGCTTAAAGAGCCCCATTAAAAATAGAATGACGCCCGAACCGATGGTGGCCAGCAACAGGTTGCCCAGACCGTAGTTGGCGATGATGCCGTAGATGATAACGATGAAAGCGCCCGCGGGGCCGCCGATTTGCACACGGCAACCGCCCAGGAGTGAAATCAGAAAGCCTGCAATGATGGCCGTATAGATGCCGGCTTCGGGCGGTACGCCCGAGGCGATACCGAAAGCCATGGCAAGTGGCAAAGCCACCATGCCGACCGTCAAACCGGCGCTGATGTCGCGCGTGAGCATCCGCGTGTTGTAGTGGCGGAGCGCATCCAACGTGACGGGATGAAAGCGTTGAACGGGCAGACTGCCCAGGAATGCTTTGGCGGAAGAAACGAACGACATGGTAAAAACAAAGACGTCGGTTCTCGGTCGCAGGCGTTAGGCCGGCTTGTGCCTTGGTCGAACAAGTCAGTCTGCGTCAGTTGGGCCGGGAGATTTCGAGAGAGCGTAAATTGTAAGCACGGCGACGCCGCGCAAACATGCGGATTAACGAGAAGTCTAAAGAGCGATGCGGCAAAGAACAAACGACCGGAGGGAAATTTCGTTTCCGTCCGGTCGTTGGTCTTCGATTAACTGAATCGGTCGGGTGATCAGTGCGGATAGAGCGCGCCGAGCAGACGAGCGCCGGAGGCGTTGGTCACTTCGGGAAGATTGCCGGGTTTCTTCTGCAGGAAGGCCCATGCAAGCCAAGCAAAGGCCATCGCTTCGACGTGCATCGGGTCAACACCGAGAGCCGAGGTCGAGCGCACGTAAATGGTGTCGCCGGCACATTCGCGGATGCACTGAGCAAGCGCACCGTTCAAGGCGCCGCCTCCGCACAGGTAGATTTCTTCGGTGCGGCCGGCAAACTTCTTGATGGCGTCGGTGATCGTACGGGCCGTGAGCATCACAAGAGTGGCCTGCACATCGGCGGGTTCCAGCGTGCCGAATTCGGCGAGCTGAGATTCAAGCCATTCGAGGTTGAAGTGTTCGCGGCCGGTGCTCTTGGGGGGCTGACGGTCGAAGTAGGGGTCCGAGAGGAGTTTGGCGAGCAGATCGTCGTGCACGCGCCCCGTTGCGCCCCAGGCCCCGTTCGTGTCGTAGGGGCGGGCAATGTGTTTGCGGCACCAGGCGTCCAGAAGAATATTGCCCGGACCGCAGTCAAAGCCGATGATCTTGCCGTAGCCGCGGCGCGGCGGCAGGAACGTGACATTGGCAATGCCGCCGATGTTAACGACCGAGCGGGCAACTTCGCCCATGAAAACCTGACGGTGGAAAGCGGGCACAAGCGGAGCGCCTTCGCCGCCGGCAGCGATGTCACGGCTGCGGAAATCGCTTACGACGTCAAGGCCCGACAGCTCTGCGACGAGTGCCGGGTTGTTGAGTTGCAATGTCCAGCCTTGTTCGGGACGATGTCGAATCGTCTGGCCGTGAATGCCGACGGCGGCCACGTCCTTTCGGCCGATGTCGGCTACGTCGAGCAACTCATTGATGCAATATACGTAGAACTTACCCAGTTCGACGGAAGCGACTCCCATGCGATCAATTTCATTATCGCCGGGCTGGCATAGCGCCAGAAGCTTTTCCTTGAGCGGCTTAGGAAATTCGATGTGGTGATGGCCGATCAGACGCGGTCCCACCCCGGAAAAATCGACGGCGACGGCATCTACGCCGTCAAGACTGGTTCCCGACATTAAACCCAGGGTCACTGTCTTGGCCATGGTTGAAAATCTCCGATTTGGTTTGGGAAAGGGGGTATTTTAGTTCGTTTGAGAAACGGCGTTCTTGTCGACAAGACTGCTCACTTGCAACTTTTGCAGGCGTGCCAGTTTGGCGCGCAGCGGAGCGATGAGCACTTCCATCTGTGCAAATTGGTATGGGGTGAGCGTCTTGGTGTCCGGCAGGCGCACGGTCATCGGATTGATCTGCACATTGCCGAACTTCAGTTCGTAGTGCAGGTGCGGTCCCGTTGCCAGTCCCGTCTGGCCAACACGGCCGATCACTTCGCCGTATTTGACCTTTGTACCCTTTTTGACGTGCGGATCTATGGAGGAGAGGTGCGCGTATAGCGTCAGGATACCCGGGCCGTGCGCGATGCGGATGTAGTTGCCGTAACCGGTACCGACGCCAGCAAATTCCACGGTGCCGTCAGCCGCGGCGCGCACCACGGCGCCCCAGGGGGCGCGGAAATCCGTACCCAGGTGAGGACGCAAAACACCCGTCACGGGGTGGCGGCGCATGGGAGAAAATTCGCTCGTTACGCTTTGTACGTCCAGTGGCACGCGCATGAACGTACGGCGAGAGATGTTGCCTTCGGCATCGTAGAAATTGCCGCCGGCATTGTCGTTGTCAAAGCGAAAGAGTTCGGTTGTTTTTCCGTCATGATCGAGCTGCATAGCCAACAATCGGCCATGGCGCACGAAGCTGCCTTCGGCGAACTTCGTTTCATAGATCAGCCGGAAGGCGTCGCCGCGCTGCAACTGGCTGACGATGTCTCGATCAAAGTCAAACGCTGAGTGCATCTGCTCGACGATCTTGGCGGGAACGCCGGCGTTTAAGAGACTCGCATCGGGTGAACTCGACACGACGCCGTTGGCCATGGTGAGTTCGGTGTCATATTCGTAAGGCGTTGTGTTGGCCTGAAAGCCTCTTGCCGTGCGACGTACTTCCAAACGAGAGCCTTTGCCGGAAATGTCACTGTCGGTATAAAGGCGCAGCTCTTCAAGTTTGCCGTCTTCACCGGCCACGGCTGTCACAAACTGGCCCTGCTTGGGATAGACGAGAGCCTGTGTTATGGGATTGCGAATGATGAAGTCGCGCGCCTGCGTGTCCTTGATCTGCAGACGAGCCAGAAGCGAAGTGAGCGTTTCGGCTTCGCGTACAAAGATTTCGTGCGAAATCGGATCGGTGACGGCTTCAATGGCTGCCATTTGGCCTCTCAAGTCGGGAAGACGCACTGGTTCGACTGTGAGTGTACGAACGGGCGAAGCCGTGAGTGTCTCGCTCGGAATCGAGTAGTAAAGAGCGGCTGTGGCCCCGATCGGAAGCACACAGAAGAGGCCAAGCGCAACCAAATAGGTGCGAGTGACGCCGCCACCGCCCACTTGAGACAGACGCCGAGAGCGAGCGAGATCAATGACGCCTTTGCCAAGACGTCGCAATTCTTTACCGACAATAAGCTGAGAGGTCATTTAGAAGGAGAAGCTGAACCGACAGTGCTTTTTGACGTCCATTTTGCACGGTTGCACCAAACCAAACTGACATTTTAGATTGATCGTTCAACGCTGTCTGAAAATGAAAAAAGAATTTGCATTTCGGACAAGCCGTTTCAGGCTTGCGTTGCGAGCTGTCTGAGCTTGATTCTTTGCCGTTCGGTACAATATCGCTCCGTTTGCTGCGAATGTGTCGCAGCCGTTGAATGAAAAAGCTTTTTGGGAATTCCATACCGATGTCTGTTGAATCCGCCCGTACCGAAGAAAAGAAATACGAAGTCACGCCCGAAATCAAGGAGGCAATGGCCACGATTGCCCGCGGTACCGACACGCTTTTGATCGAAAGCGAATTGGAGCAGAAGCTGGCCCGCGCCAAAGCGACCGGCACCAAGCTGCGCTGCAAGCTCGGTCTGGATCCCACGGCACCTGACATTCACGTCGGTCACACGGTTGTGCTCAATAAGCTTCGTCAGCTGCAGGATCTCGGCCACACGGTGATTTTCCTGATCGGCGACTTTACGGCAGCCATCGGCGATCCGACCGGCCGCAACACGACCCGTCCGCCGCTGTCGCCCGAGCAGATCAAGGTTAACGCTGAGACCTATCTCGAGCAGGCCGCTCACGTCATTGACATTGAAAAGGCCGAAGTGCGCTGGAATTCCGAATGGTGCAACCAGTTGGGGGCGACGGGCCTCATTCAGCTTGCCAGCCGCTATACGGTGGCTCGACTGCTTGAGCGTGACGACTTTGCCAAGCGTTTTTCCGAACAGCTTCCGATTGCCGTGCACGAATTGATTTACCCCCTGATGCAGGGTTACGACTCGGTGGCGCTTCATGCCGATCTGGAACTCGGCGGTTCCGATCAGCGCTTTAACCTGCTCGTCGGCCGCGAACTGCAGCGTCAGTACGGCCAGGAACCGCAGTGCATCCTGACGATGCCTTTGCTGGTGGGCTTGGACGGCGTCAACAAAATGAGCAAGTCCAAGCACAACTACATCGGCATCACGGAAACCGCCGATGAGATGTTCGGCAAGGTGATGAGCATTTCCGATACGCTCATGTGGGATTGGTACAACCTGCTGAGCCTAAAGAGCAACGCTGCGATTGCCGAACTCAAGAGTGAGTGCGAAAACGGCCGCAATCCGCGCGACGCCAAGGTGCTGCTTGCCAAGGAAATCGTGGCGCGCTTTCACGACGACAAAGCGGCCGATGCAGCCGAAGCCGAATTTAACAATCGCTTCCGCGCCGGTGCCGTGCCTTCGGACATCCCTGAAGTCAATGTTGCCGCTCCCGACGGAGAAATCGGCATTGCCCGTCTCATCAAGGAAGCCGGTCTGTGCCCGAGCACGGGTGAAGCCAACCGCAACATTGATCAGGGGGGTGTCCGTCTGGAAGGCGAACGCATTTCCGATCGCGGTCTCAAGGTAAAGCCCGGTACCTACACGTTGCAGGTCGGCAAGCGCCGCTGGGCTAAGGTCACGGTGAGTTAAAAAATGATCGCGTTGTTGCAGCGCGTGGCGCAGGCTTGCGTGACAGTCGACGGGAAAACCGTGGGTGAAGTCGGTCGCGGCCTGTGCATACTTGTCTGCGCCGTCAAAGGAGATACCGAAGAAAAAGCTCGCGCGTTGGCGCAGAAAGTGTTGCGCTATCGTATTTTTGAGGATGATGCCGGCAAGATGAACCGTTCGGTATCGGATATCTCAGGGGAATTGCTGCTCGTTTCGCAATTTACGCTTGCTGCTGACACCAGCCGCGGCAACCGTCCGAGCTTTACGCCCGCGGCTGCTCCCGAAGACGGAAAGCGCCTCTTTGACATTTTTGTCGAAGAATGTGCAGCTTCCGGGCTGAAGACTGCGACAGGCATTTTCGGAGCGCACATGGTCGTTAATATCGTCAACGACGGACCGGTAACTATATGGCTTGAGAACTAAGAGCCGCAAAATCTGCTTTGTACGGAAAGACTTCCGAGTTGCTCGAGGCTCGTCGGGCGGTTGACTCGGGGGTCTTTTTGTTTTGGGCGTCGTGTACGGACATTAAAGATTGGAAGGAGGAAGCCTTTTCTTCTAAGTTTTGGAAGGAAAGTTGGAAGAAAACCTGGAAGGTTGCAGGCTTTTTTTTTAATGTGCTGATATTAAAGAAATATTTTTTCTTCCAAGTTCGATAGAACTGGACGCATTATTGGAAGAAAGTTGGAAGGAAAGAGAGGGATTGTTGACGCGAGCTCAAATTGAGGAGCAACTTGCCATTCCTCGTATAACCACAAACTATTGGCTGAATAAGCTAAAGGACAAGCAGCAGATCATCCGGGAAGGTTCCGGCAGAAACACTCGCTATGTGGTTCGCCTGCCCGAATCAGAAAAGCCGCCGGTGGAAGATTGACTGAAAGGTCACAATTTCCGGCAGTTTGCTTTGGGCAAAAAATGAGCGGCAGTTCACAAAGTAAATGCCGCTCGGGAGGAAAATTGCACCCGTTTCGCAACGGAAGCGGGTGTTTGTGAGAGTTGGTTAGTCTTCTTCAGCCTTAAGACTGAACTTGGAGGCAAGTTCGGCCTGCTTCTGGGACGGAACGGGTTGATAGCCCGACAGATCCATCGAGAAGGCGCCGGCGCCCTGCGTGAGGGCATGCAGACGCGTAGCGTAATTTTCTAGTTCAGCCAGAGGAACCTGAGCGCGGATTTCCATCATGCCGCCCGGGAGATTATCCGTGCCGACAATCTGGCCGCGACGGCTTGCGAGGTCGCCGGTGATGTCGCCCATGTAGCCGTCGGGAGCCGTGATGATCATTTCCACGATCGGTTCGAGCACCTGGGGCGAGGCCTTGGCAAGCGCATCGAGCATGGCCTTGCGGCCGGCCGAAACGAAGGCCACTTCCTTGGAATCCACTGGGTGGTACTTGCCGTCGTAGACCGTTACCTTGATGTCTTCGATCGGGTAACCGGCAACGAAGCCTGTGGCGAGCACTTCGCGCACGCCCTTTTCCACGGCCGGGATCAGGTTGAACGGAATGGCGCCGCCCTTGACTTCATCGGCAAAGACAAAGCCTTCGCCGCGCGGTAGCGGCTCGACGCGCAGATAGACTTCACCGAACTGACCGGCACCGCCCGTTTGCTTCTTGTGACGAGCATGGCCTTCGGCCGAACCCGAAATCGTTTCGCGGTAGGGTACGGACGGCGTCTTGGTCGTCACTTCAAGCTTGAACTGTTCTTTCATGCGTTCGAGAACCGTACGCACATGCATTTCGGTCAGACCGCGTAGCACCGTTTCGTTCAGAACGACGTCGTGGTCGACCGAAAGCGTCGGATCTTCAGCAAGCATCTTGCCGAGCACTTCGCTCATGCGGCCTTCGTCGCCGCGACGGGCCGGAGCGATCGCCAAGCCGAGCATGGGCTTGGGGAAGGGAAGAGGCCGCATGCGGATGTCGAGGTTCGGGTCGGAATGCAGGATGCAACCGTAGGTAAGTTCGTCGATCTTGTTGAGAGCGCCGATGTCGCCGGGGTGCAGTTCGTCGGTTTCAAACGTGTTTTTGCCCTGCAGAATCAACGGACGGGCAGCCTTGATGGGCTTCTTGTTGTCGTTGACGTACAGAGTGGAACCGGCAGTGATGCAACCCTGATGTACGCGGAAGACGCCGATCTTGCCGACGAACGGGTCGCTCACGACCTTGAAGACGTGAGCCACGACGGGCAGCGTCTTGTCGGGCTGAGTCTGATAGGGAGCGCCTTCCTTGTCGATGAACTGAGCATCGTTGGCTTCGCTCGGAGAGGGCAGGTGGCGGATGATCACTTTCATGAAGTCGCGAATGCCGATGAGGTTCTTCGCAGAGGTGAAGCACACCGGAATGACGTGGGCTTCTCGTAGTGCCTTCGTCACGGGGCCGTGAAGAGTGGAGGGATCCACATCGCCTTCTTCGAGATATTTTTCCATCGTTTCGTCGTCGACTTCCACGACGCGTTCGATGAAGGCGCGGTGAACGTCGCTTACCGTCATGATGTCGCTTTCGCCCGAATCCTTGTCAAAGCAGTCGATGACGCGGGTGCAGCCCTTGGTGGGAAGGTTGATCGGCAAAACGCCGTCGCCGAAGGCTTCCTTGAGTTCGTCAAGAAGTTCATGAAGGTTGACGTCGGGAGCGTCGATCTTGTTGACCACGATCACGCGGCACAGACCGCGTTCTTCAGCCCATTGCATCATGCGGCGCGTCATCAGTTCGATGCCCTTGGTGGCGTCAACCACCACGGCAACGGACTTGACGGCGTCGAGAGCGGACAGTGCCTGACCGACGTAGTCAGGGCCCCCCGGGGTGTCAATGACGTGAATGCGCACCGGGGTCAGGTCGGGCATAGCGGTGTCGATGTGCGCCACGGCCATACGAAGCGAGTGACCGACCGCTTTTTCCTGCGGGTCGTTGTCGCATACGGTATTGCCGCGTTCGACGGAGCCGGCTTCAGCGATGGCGCCGGTACGAACCAGCATAGCTTCGACAAGACTCGTCTTGCCGGAAGCGCTGTGCCCGACCAAGGCTACAGTACGAAGGTTTTCGGTGAGGTAATTGGACATCGCAGGCCCTCCTTCTTTCGTAAGATGATTTCTGCATTTTGCTCCCGAGCGGAAGTAAAACTCAAGCCGATGACCTAAAGGAATGCGTGTCTTGACAAAACTGAAGACTTGGATTGCTGACGCGGCTCAAAACTTTGAGGTTTCTTTGCAATTGCCCGGAAGGATGTCAAAACGGAGGCAAAAGTGAGCAAAATTCCTTAGGCTAGATGGCTAATTTTGCGTGCAAAACCGCGATTTCCTTGAGTTTTTGGGCTTCGGCGTGGTACTGTCCGACCTAGAGGGCCTCCCGCCGGCCCTGCTTTTCCGTAACGCTTGAACGCAATCGACACGATTCAAAATGATCCTCGCGGCAATTTTTCCAAGCAACATCAGCGGATTCGCTTTTCAGGCGTGTCGTGGTGACTGCCGCGTGACTCGAGCGCGCCAAGCGTAAACGGATAAAGAGACAGCTGCCGCGCAGCATCGGCGGAAAGGAAAATTCCGTCGAGGGCATTGCGAGGACACTGTAGCGGAGGGAGATCGACAAAAATCTTGCCTCCGTTTGTGTTTTCTGCATGCTTGGCTTCTTAACGGAAGCCTGTGCACGAGAAGCTGCCAACCTCAGGTACAAACGATGTCGGCAAAAAATGCCAGAGATCGGACAACAAGGAAGAACCAAATGGACCTTATTAAAAACTGGAAGCTTCATCTGCTGGCGCTTCTGATCGTGATCGTCGCAGAATCGATCGGCATGAAGCGCTTTGACCTGATCATTTTCCTGCCGCTGTTCTATGCCCTGATCATCGGCGGCATCATCAGTTATCCCAACTTCAAGATTCTGAAGCTGCCCGAGATGGAGCGTGCTTCCCGTGTTCTTTCCGTGGGCATGCTCATTTTGGTGACCAAGTTGGGCTTGGATATCGGTCCGAACCTGGAGCAATTGGCTAACTCTTCGCTGGCTTTGCTTGTTCAGGAATTCGGTCATTTCTTCGGTACGCTTGTCTTTGGGTTGCCAGTGGCTTTCCTCGTGGGCATGAAGCGCGAAGCTATCGGTGCGTGCTACTCCATTGACCGTGAGCCCAACATTGCCATTATTGCCGAACGCTACGGTTTGGATTCTCCGGAAGGTCGCGGTGTGATGGGCATGTACATCTGCGGCACCGTTTTTGGTGCACTTTGGGTCTCGATCCTTGCGGGCGTCATTGCTCAGATGGGCATCTTCCATCCGCACGCTCTTGCTATGGGCGCCGGCATCGGCAGTGCCTCCATGATGGCTGCTTCGACTGCCTCAATTATTGCTTCTCATCCCGAATGGGCTGAAACGGTGCAGGCCTACGCGGCTGCCGCCAACCTGCTCACCACCGTTCTGGGTATTTACTTTGCGCTCTTTATCTCGCTGCCGGTGACCGTTAAGGTCTACGGCTGGATGGATTCGCTGCGCTCCAAAAAAGCGGCTTGACGAATCGAGAACGTAACAACCAAGACTGCAAAGTTAAAGAGAGAAAGATCATGATGAAAATTTTGAATGAAATGAAGGATATGGTTTTTATCCTTCTGGTGACGGGTGTTTTCAGCTGGGTAGCCAACCTCATTAACATCCATCCGGATCTGGGCGCCAGCGCCATCGGCGTTTTCCTTCTGGTCGTGCTGGCTTCCATCGGTATCTTTATTTCGAAGCTTCCGGGCTTTCACAAGCTTCCGATGGTGTTCTGGGTCTCGATCGTGGCCGTGATGGTGTCCATTCCAGGATTTCCGGGCGGTGACGTTGTGATCAGCTACACCAAGCAAGTGAGCTTCCTTGCGTTGACCACGCCGCTGCTTGCTTACGCCGGTCTTTCGGTGGGTAAGGATATGGAAGCCTTCAAGGCGCTTTCCTGGCGAATCATCCCCGTGGCATTGGCCGTGGCTGCCGGTAGCTTCATTTGCGCAACGGTGTTGGCCGAAATCATGTTGGGCCTCGAAGGTGTATTCTGACGCCTAGTAATGCGCAGGCGAGCTCCAGCGGCTTGTGTGCTGTCTGAAGAGCTTGCCTTTTTTGTTGAACCTTTACGCACAGAAACATCATGAGTAAGGAAGATCTCAAGCGACGCGTGTGCGAAGCTATTCGTGCACGCCGTGCCGACATCAAGGCTGTTGCCGAAAGCGTTTTTGCCGAACCCGAACTGGGCTTTAAGGAAACGAAGACATCCGACAAAATCAAGGCAGAGTTTGAAAAACTCGGTCTGACATGCGAAACCGGTTGGGGTATCACGGGCGTTCGTGCTCGCATGAAGGGCAAGAAGAGCAAGAAGACGGTGGCGCTTCTGGGCGAACTCGACGCCATCATCTGCCGCGACCATCCTCATGCCGATCCCAAGACCGGGGCGGCGCACTGCTGCGGTCACCACGTGCAGCTTGCCAATATGCTCGCCGTCGGCATGGCTTTTAAGGACGCCGGCATCATGGACGAACTTGACGGCGACCTGATGCTCTTTGCTGTTCCGGCTGAAGAGTATGTCGAAATTGACTTCCGCAACGGCCTGCGTGAAAAGGGTGACCTGCGTTATCTCGGCGGCAAGCAGCAACTGATTGCCGAAGGCGCTTTCGACGGCATTGATATCGCCATGCAGATGCACGCCAACATCACGGAAGATCCTCAGGGGTTCTACGACTTGGGCGGCAGCTGCAACGGTTTCGTCGGTAAGCTCATGACGTATCGCGGACGTGCGGCTCACGCAGCGGGTGCTCCCGACAAAGGTATCAATGCGCTCAACGCCGCCATGATGGGCGTGATGGGAGTCAATGCCATCCGCGAACGTTTCCGCGAAGATGACTTCGTGCGCTTCCATCCGATCATCAACTCGGGCGGCGACCTGGTGAACGTCATTCCCGATTACGTCACGATGGAAAGTTATACGCGCGCAGCCAATGTGGACGCACTGCTTCGCTACAACACCGACATCAACCGTGCATTGCGTGCGGGTGCCGATGCCGTGGGGGCGACCTGTGAACTGCAGGACCTACCGGGTTACCTGCCGTTGCGTCCTGACGAAAATCTGCGCAACGTGTTGCGCGACAATGCCGTGGCGCTTTTCGGCGAAGAACACGTGGCCGTCGGCGCGCACAACGCCGGCAGTACCGAAATGGGCGACGTTTCGCATCTCATTCCGGTTGTGCACCCGTGGGTGGGTTGCGCCAAGGGTGTTTTGCACGGCGCCAACTTCGTTCTCGATAACGAAGAAGTGGCCTATGAAAAGTCGCCCGAAGTGCTCGCGATGACAATCATTGATCTTCTGTACGACGATGCGAAGAAGGCCGAAGAAATTTGCGCCAACTTCAAACCCGTCTTTACGAAGGAAACGTACTGCGAATTCCAGGACAAGATCGCATCCGGTCAGTGATTTTCGACAGTCCTGAAACCTGAAAAAAAGAACGCGGAAGGAGGCGAATGCTCTTCCGCGTTCTTTTTCAGAACTGGACTTAAGCGTCTGGATTGATTGTATTCACAAACGGATACGGACCGCTGAAGTCACTGGGGAACGGGAATTGGCCGAAGTGTGTTACCCAACCGTCATCCAGGAAGGTATGCACGGCGTAGCCCGGTGTTTCAAACACAAATTCGTCACCACCCTTGGGGGTTAAGTCAAGCAGCATTTGCAAAGAAACGGACGGTGCTGTGACAACGGCAACTTTGTTTTTGGCAAGTGTTGCCACGGGGCGGTGTAGATGGCCTGTACAGAGACGTACGTCCTGCTGGCGCGAGAGAATCTCAATGAAGCGGTCTCCGTTACCGAACGGTTCATCCATATAACCCATGCCGGGTTTGACCGGCGTGTGGTGACAGAAAACCAAAGAAGGCTTGTGAGTGTCTTTTAGCTCGGCTTCAAGCCAGTCGAGTACACCGTCGGGCAAAGCGCCCCAGTGAATGCCCGGTTGAAGCGTATCGAGCATGAAAAGTCGGTAGGCTCCGAGATCGACCGAAAAACTCAAGTTTTCGGGACTATAGACATTCGGGCAGAAGTGCGAAAGACATTCTAAAAATGGTTTTCTGCGGTCGTGATTGCCCGGAACCATGAAACAGGGCTTGGGAAGAGAACGGAAAATAGCGTCAATGAGATGGTATGAATCAATATTTCCGTCACAGCTCAAATCGCCGGAAACGGCAATCGCGTCGTACTCATCTTTGTGATGTGCCAGCCATTCCGTAAGCTCAATCATGCGACGAGCAGTGTTGGCACGAGCGTAGGCAAGTTTGCCGACCGGTTCGACGTGAAGGTCGGATAAGTGCAGAATTTTCATCATTTTTCTTCAACCTTACTGCCTGCAAACACCATCAGGTCACCGGCAGGGATAATCATTGTCGCTTCACAACCCGGTTCAATTCCGGCCGGGATTTCGGACATATTGACCTTCACAAGTTTGGTGTGCGATTTCAATTCGACGGAAATGCGGATGAAGCTGCCCATAAAGTGAAAATCGCGCACGATGACCGGAACACGTAACACCGGTTCTTTGTAGTGTTGCGTAGTGAGTTCAATACTGGCTGATTCGGGACGGACAAAAGCTCGCACGGTCATTTGATCCAAACCTTTCAAGCGTTCTTGGCTGGAGGGAGAAAGGTCGCTGACGGCAATCGTTCCGCCGTCAATATCCAAAATGCCGTTCGAAAGTGTCCCCTTGAGCTTATTGCTGTTTCCGACAAAGCCGGCCACAAAATCGGTAACAGGATTGTCCCAAACGTTCTGAGGCGTATCGGCCTGATGGATGACGCCGCCCTGCATGACGACGATTTTGTCGCCGAGAACCATGGCTTCGTCCTGATCATGAGTGACGATGACGGCAGTGATCCCCAAACGTTTCAGGATGACTGCGAGCTCTTCTCGCACTTTGTGTCGCAAGAGCGCGTCAAGGGCAGTCAACGGCTCATCGAGAAGGAGTACGCGAGGCCGAATGGCCAATGCGCGGGCAAGAGCGACGCGCTGCCTTTGTCCGCCCGAAAGTGCTTGAACAGGACGATCGGCGTAGGGCTCAAGATTGACGAGTTCGAGCATTCTTGCGACCGTTTCTTTGATTTTTTGAGGATCTTCTTTGCGTACTGTCAGGCCGTATGCCACATTTTCAGCAACCGTCATGTTGGGAAAAAGGGCATAGGACTGGAACATGAAACCGATTTGTCTTTTTTCGGCGGGAATGTTGGTTACGTCTTTTCCGCCGATCCAAATTTGAGAGCCTTCATCGGGAGTTTCCAGGCCCGCAATCATGCGCAGCAGCGTTGTTTTGCCGCAACCGGAAGGTCCCAGCAGCACGGTACGGCAGCCGGCTTCCATCGTGAGCGAAAAGGGGGTAAGCACCAGTGTCTCGCCATAGTGCTTGCTGACGTTTTTGAGTTCGATCGAGACAGACTCCTGTCCCGGATAGAGGTTCTGATCCATATTTCTTACCAGTTCTTATTTGTTTTTGAGCGCACGGCGTTTGCTCAGGCGTTCCGGAAGTTTCTGCATGAGCGTGAGAAGCGGCACTAAGATGACAAAGAAGATGAATGTGTAGGCGCTGCCCACTTCCAGCCGCATTGACGCGTAGCTGTCTGCCAGGCCGACCGGAAGCGTTTTGGTGTAGGGGGTTTGAAGCATCCAGGAAATGTTGAATTCACCGAGCGAGACCGTGACGACCATCAGGGCGCCCGCCAATATTCCCGGCATCGCCACCGGAACGACGACTCTTCGGAATGTCGTCCAGGCCGAAGCGCCGAGCGTGGCCGAGGCTTCCTCATACTGCGAAAGCGGCTCGACGCGCAGCACGGCAGTAACCGAACGAACCATGAAGGGCAGACAGAACATGACGTGACCGGCCAGAAGAAAGAAGATGCTCTGCCGGAAATAGGAAAATCCGCCCCAGATGAGCAGAATGCCCAGACCAACTGCGAGCCCCGGCATCGAAAGCGGCAGGATGAATGCCTCTTCGACAAAAGCAGCCCAACGCTTTCGCTGTTCACGCACCAAGACCCAAGCGGCAGGAACACCGACGATGACGCAGACGATGAGCGTCATCAGAGCAAGCCCAAGACTTCTGGCAATCGTATCGCCGTACAGTTCGAGAACTTTGACGAGCCACTGTGTGGTGAGTCCGGATTTGATGCCGCGAAAAGCGTTGACTGTAAAGGCCGTGATGACCATTTGGATCACGGGTACCATCAAAAACAGGAGCGTAAGTCCGGTTAGAGCTGCTTCAAAACAAACAGCGCCGTTAAAGGATTTTTTTGCTGACATTGTTTGCTCCTGTTCTTAAGCGGCACCGGTAACGGTAGAGGAGCCGGAGAAGTAGCGCGCTGCGACAAGCATGATCCAAGTGATCAATCCCAAAACGACAGAAAGCATTGCCGCAGAGGCGATGTTGGCCGAAAGCGTAAATTCCGTGTAAATCGTGATCGGCAGAACATTGATGTCGGTCGCAAGCGTAAAGGCGGTACCGAAGGCCCCCATGGATGTCGCAAAACAGAGCGCGCCGGTGGAAAAGAGAGCAGGAGCCAGAGCTGGAAGCGTGACGTCCTTGAGAATACGGAACGACGAGGCTCCGAGCGTTCGGGCCGCTTCCTCGTACATCGGATCCATTTTCTTTGCCGCTGCCATGACAGTGGTGACAACGCGCGGAATCGAAAAGTAGAGATAGCCCAAGAAAAGGCCTGCCATGCCGTACGCGAACACGAGCTTGCCGGCACCCAACCCTTGGGTAAACATGCCGATCAGACCGTTGCGACCGCCGAGCATGATGATCATGAAGCCGACCACCACGCCGGGAAATGACAACGGCAACGTGATAAGTCCGACGACCGCATCACGTCCCCAAAAACGGTGGCGTTCGAGAAAAAGCCCGCTCAGGCCTCCCACGAAAAGGCTGGCAAGCGTCACAAAGACGGAAAGCACAATGGTCGACAGGACGCTTGTGCTGTAGCGGGGATTGGTGATGATTTCTAGATAAAGCCCTAAGCCGCTTTCCGACGACACGGATGCCGGAATAAGTCTCACCACCGGCAGCACAAAAAACGCTGCCAGAATGGTGATCGCCGGAAGCAGATAGAGCCACGTAGAACGGGATTTCATAGTGACTCTCAATGCTTTGATTAGCCCTTGGTGGCTTTGAGGTAGGCTTCGCCGAAACTTTCCTGCACGGCAGCCATGCGGGCATAGTCAATGCCGATTGCACGTTTGTATTCCGAATCCGGCAGGAATTTTTCCTTAGCGGAAGCCGGCAGTTCGCCGAGAACCGGACGCAGATAGTTTTCAGCCCAGAACTGCTGACCTTTTTCGCTGAGAACAAAATCGATCACAGCCTGCCCGTTTTCTCGGTGCGGCGCGTTCTTAACCATGCACATCACGTACGGAACCTGAATCGTGCCTTCCTGGGGGATGACAAACTCAATCGGCGCCTTGTCGGTGTATTTGGCTCGATAGGCATCGAAGTCATAGTCAAACAGAATCGGAATTTCACCGGACAGGCAGCGAGCGTATGCCGTCTGCTTCGGAATGATCGGGTGGTTTTCAAGAAGCTTCTTATAGAACTCAATGCCGGGTTTGAAGTTATCAAGCGAGCCGCCTAATGCCTGGTTTGCGGCAACGGCACAGGCATAGCCGACAAATGCGGAAGACGGATCCAGGAAGCCGACCATGCCGTCGTATTTCGGATCCAACAAATCTTTCCAACTCTTCGGGACCGGAACATCGCCCAACGCTTCTTTGTTGACCATGAAGCCGACCGTGCCTGCGTGGATGGAAACCCAGTAACCGTCGGGATCCTTGAGATTATCCGGAACAGACTGCCAGCCTTTGCCCTTGAAGGGTTCGATGATGCCGGCTTTTTTGGCATTGATGGCAAAGGAAATGCCGAGATACATGGCGTCGGCTACAGGATTTTTGGCTTCGGCGATGACTTGAGAGACCGATTGACCGGAATTTTTGTTGTCGATGGGCACGTTGATGCCGGTTTCTTTGGCAATGAGCTGAAGCATATTGCCCCAGCCGGCCCATTCAGCAGGAACGTTGTAGCAGATGGCGGTTTTGCCGGTTTGCGCAAAAACGTTTGTGAAGCCGAAACCGCTCATCATCAAAGCGGAACCAAAAGCTAATTTGCCGAAGTTGCGGCGACTGATAGTAGTCATTTTTATCATCCTGAAGTAGGGAACCAGTGTGGTGTTTCTTTGTTCTTTTCAAAGACGCCGCAACGATAATCGGAAGGTGTGTCGAAACAGTGATGGTTTTGTGTAAAAACGATGACAAGAAAAAAGCGGCAGACGCACCGGACGTCTGCCGCAAATTCCAATCAGACGACTGATTGGGAAAGAGTCAGATTAAAGTTTGCCAACCAGTTCTGCAGAAGGCTTGAGCGTTTGAGCACCCGGACGCCAGCGAGCCGGGCAGACTTCACCGGGGTTGGCTGCAACGTACTGAGCGGCTTCCACCTTGCGCAGCAGTTCGGCTGCGTCGCGGCCGATGCCGCCGTCATGGATTTCACAGGCCACAATCTTGCCTTCGGGGTTGATCACGAAGGTGCCGCGTTCGGCAAGACCGGCTTCTTCGATCATGACGCCGAAGTTGCGGCAGATTACGCCCGTGGGGTCACCCACCATCGGGAAGCGCACTTTGCCGACAGCCGGGCTCGAACCGTGCCAGGCCATGTGCGTGAAGTGTGTGTCCGTGGATACGGAATAGATTTCAACGCCGCGCTTCTGAAACTCTTCGTAGTGCTCGGCGAGATCTTCGAGTTCGGTCGGGCAGACGAACGTGAAATCTGCCGGATAGAAGAAGACGACGGACCACTTGCCATGGAGATCGGCTTCGGAAATGTTGATGAAGTCGCCATCCTTGAAAGCGGTGGCCTTGAACGGGAGAACTTCGGTGCGAAGAATGGACATCGGAGTATTCCTTACAAAAAAACGGGATTTCAAACTGGTGTGATTTGCGGTTTGTTGCCGCTCATCGTGTGTGAAAAATCTATCAGAAGCACCGGTGTAAAAGGGGTGGTAAAAAAAGAAAAAGCCGATGGGGATGTGAGAAATCGTTACTAGTGATTTTTAAAACGATGTAATACGCTGAAAAGAAAGGGAAAAGTGTCTATGTGCAGCGACTGGGCGGTAGTGCAAAATAGAGGCGGTTTCAATGTCATGGATAGGACATATCTATCGGTCACAATGCCGCAACAAATTACCCGTTTGGTTTTCTTAAGACACGATTTTTAGCGTTAGGATTCGAAATGACAGATTGCGATTCTTTTGGGAGTTCCGCAGTGACCGCCACTCGCTATTGCGCGCCGGCAACGCCGGCGGAAATCGAGCGTTTCACGCCGTTTCTTTTTGAGCTTTTGGATGCTTCCTTTGCTGAGATTTCAGCACGATTTTTGCGTGGCATCGAGGTTGACGACAAGGACAACGGCACGCCCGTGACACAGGCCGATAAACGAGCCGAAGCCGTCATGCGCAAGCTCATTGAAGCGCGTTACCCGAAGCATGGAATTTTCGGCGAGGAATTTGGCATCAAAGAAAGCGAAGAAGTCGACGGCGTTCGCTATCGCTGGATTCTGGATCCGATTGACGGCACCCGCAGCTTTATCACGAACAGCTTTCTTTTCGGCACGCTGATCGCGTTGGAGCGCGACGACGGTGCGGGCTTCCGGCCGATTCTCTCGTCCGTCAGTCATCCTGCGGCGCGCGTACGCACGGTGGGATCGCTTTCGGGCACCACGCTTTACTACGACAACGGCATCAGTCCCTTGGTTCGTCCTCTTCATGTGCGTAACTGCACTCAGTTGTCCGAGGCAACGCTTCTGGCAACGAGTCACTGGACGACAGGGGAGCAAAAGGGTGACGAGCGAATTCAAAAGCTGATCGATGTCGTCAAACTCTACCGTACTTTTGGCGATTGCTTCGGCTACTTTGCCGTGGCTTCGGGCGGAGCCGACATCATGATTGATCCCGATTTGAGCTATTGGGACATCGCTGCGCTTTTGCCGGTCGTGGAAGGTGCTGGAGGCACGCTTACGTCAATGACCGGCGGCAATCCGCTCAAGGATCTGTCGGCTGTGTGCACGGCTGGCGGCATTCACGGCGAAGTGATTGCCTTGCTCAACCGAACAGGTGACGGACTTCCTCTTTGACTTCAGGATAAGAAAATGAGAAGTTCGGGGAAATAATTTCCGAAATATCTGGTTGTTGACTACAGAGAAAGGCGTTTCCTGCGCCTTTCTCTATCTTAGACGGTTGCCGTAGATGAGGTGACGGCATTGGGACCGGTCAGCGGAATGTCGATGCGCATGCAAAGTCCGTGAGGTTTGACATTTGTTGCCGTAAGAGTGCCGCCGTGGCGTTGCACCGCGCGTTTGGCGATCGCCAGGCCCAGACCAAAACCTCCGCCCGTGGGTTGATTTTTGCCGCGTACGAACGGATCGAAAATCTTTTCCAGTTCGGAAGGATCCATACCGGGACCGCTGTCGGTGACCGTGATCACAACGTGCTCGTTTTCTTCTTTGGCTACAACGGAAACCTGCTGACCCGGGCCCGAATACCGCAGAGCGTTGCGCACCAGATTCTCAACGGCGCGCATGAGCGAATCGACATGCATATTCATTTGGATCGAGTCGGGGGACTGCAGCGTGACGTGCGTTCCCGTAGCCGACCCTTCGAAATCGGCGTCGTCGGTGATGGCCTCCAGAAGCGGTACCAGATCGGTTCGCTCGAAGTGAATCACGGCGTTTTCATCAAGACGAGCGTAGGTGAGCAGTTCATCGACCATGGCATTGAGAACTTGGACGTCGCCTTCGATTCGCTGCAAAAACTCATGTGCTTTTTCCGGTGATTTTTCCGCCAGCTCGACGGCCACCGAAATGCGAGCCAGTGGGCTGCGCAGCTCATGACTTACGTCGTGAAAGAGCCTTTTTTGTCGGTCAAAGAGTCCGTGAATGCGTTCGGCCATGGCGTCAAACTGACGGGCGAGTTCACCGATTTCATCGTGTTCGTGCCCAACTTCGTTGGCAATGCGAACGTCAAAGACACCTTGAGAAGCCTTTTGCATGGCCCATTGCAGTTTTTTGATCGGACGCGTGGATGTCCACGCCACGCTGCCGGCCACAAACACGGAAATCAAAGCCGCTATCAGAGCCCAGCCCCACCAGGGCATTTTCCACATGATGAGTCGAATGGGGCTCGGCGGAATGTCGGTGCGTACGGCAAAGAATCGGTAGCCTTGGAACGGTCGCATGTGTCGGCCGTGTCCCCGCATCGTATAAACGCCTTCCTGGGGACCGGAATTTGCCAGACTCTCTGCCGCTTTTTGAGGTATGGAGCGCCCGGAAATTTCGTGCCCGAAAGGATCCAAGACAAAAACTTCAGGGCGAGTGTTGACTTCGGGATCTTTGAGCCAAGTGATCAGGGCATCTTCCCCGCCCCAGCGGGCAATGCCCAGTGCCGTGCCAATTGCGCGCTCTGCGGCCGGACTGCGCTCAAAGGAACCGTAATTCGAAGGTGCCTCAGTAAAAAAAGAAGAGGCTCCCCAAACCAAAGCTCCCACGAGCAGAAGCGTGAGCCAGATACCGGCAAAAAAGCGGAAGAAAATGCCGCTGACGGAGTTCAAACGCACCAAACCGAAGATCCTTTGCAATTAGTCCAAACGCACGAGCTGATAGCCGACACCTCGCACGCTTTCGATGGCAATCCCCTCAACGCCTTCCTGAGCGAGCTTGTGGCGGATGGCGCTGATGTGTACATCGATGGCGCGGTCGTAACGCCCCATGGGACGACCCAAAATACGCGGATAAATTTCCGTTTTGGGAACAGGCTGGCCTGCGGAGCGAGCAAGCATTTCAAGCAGAGAAAGTTCTGTTCCTGTGAGTGGAATCTGCTTGCCGTCGTAATGAGCACGGCGTTGTGCCAGGTCAATCTGTAGTTTGCCTACCTGTACCGGACCGCGGTTGCTCTCGTTGCCTGCCACGCGGCGCAGGATGGCGCGGATGCGTGCGACGAGTTCGCGCGGCGAGCAGGGCTTCGGAACGTAGTCGTCTGCTCCGAGCTCTAAACCGAGAATGCGGTCGACAGGATCGCCGCGGGCAGTGAGCATGAGTACGGGAGTACGCCACTTCTCACGGATACGCTGAAGAGTCTCGACGCCGGAGATGCCGGGCATCATAACGTCGAGAATGATGAGGTCGAATTCTTTGTGTTCAAGGACTTGCAGACCCTCGATGCCCGAGTGTGCAGGCGAGGCTTCGAACCCTTCGAGCGTGAAATAGTCGACGAGCAGCGTGACGAGTTCAACGTCGTCGTCAATGATGAGGATTTTCGAAGGACGTGCGTACATAAAAAAGCTCCCGAAAACTGAAACAAGCGATCGCAGTCGAATAGTTTTGCGAAAAAACTCCCCCGGCGTTCTCTCAATGCCGAGGCTCTGTGTCAAGATAATTGCACAAGCAAAACCGTTTGTGCGGATTCGGCATTGTACTGAAGTCGAAATTTGCGTAGCTTTACAAAACTCTTGCCCTTCTTTGTAAAGACACGCTCTAGATTACCGTGTGAAGAGACCAATCGGCACTGAACGAAGATTCAGATTTTGAAATTTGAAACAATGAAACGAACGCATCTCACTTTGATTGCTGCTGTCTGTGCGCTACTTGCCGGTTGTGCAAGCAACACGCAGTTTCTTGAAGAGCAGGCAAAGCTCGAGCCTGCCAAATGGACGGCGGCGATGCCGCAGCTTCAGCCGCCGTCGCTGCTGGGGGACAAAACTTGGTGGCAGGCCTGGAACAATCCGGAACTGACCGCTTTGTTGCAGGCGGCGGCACAGCACAATACCGACATTCTGACGGCGCTCGCGAATTTGCGCTCGGCGGCTGCGTTGGCCGACGATGCGACGGCTGCGTTGTTCCCGACGTTGACGGCAAACGGGCAGGGCTCGGGCAATCGAGCGCAGAACAACTGGACGGAAGGTTGGCAGGCGGGCGCTTCGGGCGCGTGGTCGATTACGCTTGCTGGCGGCAATATCGCAGCCAAGCGAGCGGCCGATCTGGAAGCAATGGCCAGTGCCATGACGCTGGAAGACACGCGCATTGCCGTGGCGGCTGAAGTGGCACAAACTTATGTGAATCTGCGTCTTGCGTATGTGCAAAAGCTCATTGCCGAAATGACGCTGTCCAATTACAAGCAGGCAGCCGACATTGCCCGTTGGAACTATGAATCGGGCTTGAGTGACAAAACGGAAGTTGACCAGGCAGTGTCCAATGAAGAAAACGCTCGGGCGCAGATCCCGCTTCTTGAGCAAAGCATCGACAGCTACCGCAACGCTCTGGCGCGGTTAACCGGGCAGTCGGTGGCTACGCTTGACGTAAAACCGGCTGAAACGGTGCCGGCTGCTCCGATGGCGTTGGCCGTATCGCTTCCTGCAGAAACGCTCAAGCAGAGGCCTGATATGAGAGCGGCGACCTATTCTTTGGAAGCGGCGTCCGATCGTGTCTATGAAGCGCGCAGTCAGTGGTTCCCGACATTGAACTTGTCAGGCAATCTTGGAACGCAGGCGGCAACGATTTCAACGCTGGGAGCGTCCGGCACGGGGGTTGCGGGCATCTTAGCCGCTCTTTCCTTACCGCTTCTGGACTGGGGTGCGCAGGTGACGGCAACTGAGCAGCAGCTCGCTGCTTTGGATCAGGCTCGCGCGAACTACACCAAGACGCTTCTGGCCGCGCTCGAGCAGACCGAAAACGCGATTACGGGGATCACCACATCGCAGAGTCGGGCTGACGCACTGCAGCGAGCTCTCACAGCTGCCGAGTCGGCTGCTGACCTTGCCATGCAGCAATATTCAGCGGGGCTGACCGACTATCAGACCGTGCTCAACACGCAGCGAACGCTTTATTCCGTTCGCGAAAACGAACAAAGTAACAAGGCCGATTTGGCCACGCAGCTTATTGCGCTTTATCGCGCGATGGGAGGCGGATGGAAGCCCGCCGTGGAAACAAAGGCGGCAGACACAACCCCTCGGGCGACCGACAATGAAACGGCAGGATAAAAAATGACAGAGAAGAAATTGACGATTAACGAATTGCGCGCCGGCACCAAGAGCTCCCGCGCGTTTCGAATCGGAGTCGTTGCGGTCATTGCGGCCGTTGCCGCAGCCGGTGTCTGGTATTTTGGATTCGCCGATAAGGTGAAGGCTCCGACTTATCGCACGGTGGAAATTACCCGCGGACCTCTGGAAGTGACCGTGGTGGCCAATGGCACCGTCAATCCGGTGCGTACGGTTTCGATTGGCTCCGAGCTGTCGGGCATCGTGCGCAAGGTCAACGTTGACGTCAACAGCGTCGTCAAGGCGGGTGACGTTCTAATTGAACTTGATGACTCCAACCTCAAGGCCAATGTCAATCAGGCCAAGGCTTCGCTCGCAAGCGCGAAAGCTTCTTTGGCCGAAGCGCAGGCAACGCTTGTGGAAGCCGAAGCAAAGATGCGCCGCTATGAAGAGCTCAACAAGAGTTCGGGCGGACGTTTGCCCTCGCGCACGGAACTTGACGTGCAACGCGCAACGGTCCTGAAGTCCAAAGCCGGCGTGCAGTCGGCTCTGGCGGCAATTGACGATGCGCAGGCAACGCTGGATACGCGGCTTACCGACCTTTCCAAATCTCAGATCAAGAGTCCGGTCGACGGTGTGGTGCTTACGCGTTCGGTTGAACCCGGTTACGCGGTGGCGGCAAGTCTGCAGGCCGTTGAGCTCCTGACGGTGGCAACCGATTTGCGAGAACTGGAACTTGAGGTGGATGTCGACGAAGCCGATGTCGGACAGGTGAAGGAAGGGCAGGATGCAACCTTTACGGTGGCAAGCTACCCCAATAAGCGTTTTCCTGCCAAACTCACCAAGGTGGCTTACGGTTCGACCACTTCCACAGACAACGTGATCACGTACACGGCGTATCTGGATGTTAAAAATCCACAGCTCGAATTGCGTCCCGGGATGACGGCAACGGCAACGATCAATACGGCCAAAAGCGAAAACGCACTTTTGGTACCGAGCACAGCGCTGCGCTTTAAGCCGGTTGTGAACTCTGATTCACAAAAATCCGGTGTGGGCATCATGATGCCGCCGCATCGCCCGCGTGGCACGAAGACCGCCAAAGAAGTGTCGCTGGCTCAATACCAACGTAATCAAACCGTTTACGTGGTTGACGAAAAAGGCAACGCCAAGCCGGTGGAGATTGTGACGGGGCTGACTAACGGACGGATGACCGAAGTGATTTCCGGTCCGCTTCAGGTCGGTGACAAAGTGATTACCGATCAGCTCAAGGGTATGCCCTAGGGGAGATGGGAGTGAACGATGAGTGAACATCTCATTGAACTGCGTCGCATCGTCAAGCGTTACGGCACCGGGGAGGCAGCTTTCAATGCCTTGGGCGGGATCGATCTGACGATTGATCAAGGTGAGTTCGTGGCGATCATGGGCCCCTCGGGATCGGGCAAGTCAACGACCATGAACATCATCGGTGCGCTCGATAGTCCCACCAGCGGCGAGTATCTCTTTCAAGGTTTGCATGTGGAGAGGCTCACCAACGACGAGCGGGCGCTCTTGCGTCGACGCTTCATGGGGTTTGTCTTCCAAGGGTTCAATCTTTTAGCTCGTACGACAGCTCTTGAAAACGTGGAGCTTCCGCTTTTATACCGTGGCGTACCGACGGCAGAGCGTCACGAATTGGCGCGCGCTGCGCTCGATCGCGTGGGGCTGCTGCAGTGGGAAGACCATACGCCGGCGGAACTCTCGGGTGGCCAGCAACAGCGCGTGGCCATTGCTCGAGCCATTGTCACCAAGCCGCTTCTTTTGATGGCCGATGAACCGACGGGAAGCCTTGACAGCCGCAAGAGTGTGGAAATCATGGAGCTCCTCACTGACCTCAACAAGTCCGACAAGATCACCATTGTGCTCGTGACGCATGAGCCTGACATGGCGGCTTACGCGCGGCGCTGCGTGCATTGCATCGACGGAATGATCGCTAGCGATACGCCGCAGGAGGGTAAATAAATGCTCGGCAACGCGTTTTTGTTGGCATTTCGCCAGATCCGGCGTAATCCTTTGCGCTCGCTTCTGACGGTCTTGGGTATCGTGATCGGTGTGGCGGCCGTCATTACGATGGTGACGGTGGGCAACGGCGCCACTGAAGCCGTCAAGGAACAGATCGAAAGTTTCGGCAGCAATCAGCTGATGCTTCGCAAAGGACAGCGCATGGGACCGGGCGGTGCGGCCGGCGCTCCGAGTTTTAAACTCGAGGACGTCGAGGCGCTCGAAGACCAAATCGCAGGCGTTTTGTCAGCTGCGCCTCAGTCGCAGCGAAGCACCATCGTGGTGGCCAACGGCAAGAACTGGACGACGACAATCATCGGTTCAAGTTCGGACTACTTCACCACCGATAACCGAACGCTTGCCGAAGGTCGATTTTTTGAACCGGCCGAGGAAATGTCCGGTGCCGCCGTTTGCGTGATCGGCACAACCATCCAAAAAGAATTGTTCGGTCCCGGCGCTCCTGTGATCGGTGAAATGCTGCGCGTCAATTCATTTTCCTGCCGCATTGTGGGGCTTCTTAACGAGAAGGGAACGGCAGCGATGGGGGGCGACCAGGATGATCTCGTGGTCATTCCGTTTAATACGGCCGCGCGCCGCCTGATCGGCAACAATCGCGTCAACACGATTCTCATCAGCATCGATCCGCAAAGTGACCGCGTGCATCTCAAGGGGCTCGTGCGAGATCTGATGCGAGAGCGTCGATCTTTGTCCGAAGGTGACGACGACAACTTCTCGATTCTTGATACGGCAGAAGTGGCTGAAAAAGTGGCTTCGACCACGCAGATCATGACGGCATTGCTAGGAGCCGTGGCTGCAGTGAGTCTGCTTGTCGGCGGCATCGGCATCATGAATATCATGTTGGTGTCGGTCACGGAACGTACACGGGAAATTGGCGTGCGTTTGGCAATCGGTGCTACGGCCCGCGAAGTGCTGATGCAGTTTTTGATCGAAGCCGTGGTACTCGGCTGCATGGGCGGCGTCATCGGCATCTTGCTTGCCACCGGTTCTTCCTATCTGATCACCGGCTGGATGGATGTTCCTTATATGTTCGATCCGATGATCAACATCGTGAGCTTTGCCTTTGCCGCGCTCACTGGTGTCATCTTCGGTTATTTCCCGGCAAGGCGCGCCGCGCGACTCGACCCGATTGAAGCCGTTCGCCACGAATAAAGAAAACCGGCCGTCCGAGTCATCCGGAAGGCCGGTTTGGGAAAACGATCGGGATGTTTTCAGTGATTAGAACGGAATGTCATCATCACTGAAGCTGTCGGCTGCGACAGCCGGCTGAGCGGGCTGGGCAGGCTGAGCGGCCGGGCGAGCTGCGGGGGCTGCACGGCGCGGAGACTCGAACGCTTCATCGCTTTGATGTGCCGGAGCCGACGAGGAATTGCGGCTGCCGAGCAACTGCATCGTTTCGCAGATGATTTCGGTGTAATAGCGCTCGACGCCTTCTTTGTCGGTGTAGCGGCGGGTACGCAAACGACCTTCGATGTAGACCGGATTGCCCTTGCGCAGATAGGTCTGCGCAACTTCGGCCTGACGACCGAAGAAAACAACACGGTGCCACTCGGTTTCTTCCTGCAGCTGACCCTGACTGTCCTTGTAGCGACGCGAAGTGGCCATCAAGATATTGCAGATGGCAGTGCCGCCGTCAGCGGTGTAACGCGTTTCGGGATCTCTGCCGAGGTTGCCAATCAAGATGACCTTGTTAATAGAAGCCATGACTAAAAAATCCTAATAAAGCCAAATATGTAGTTAGATACCAACTTTAATCTCTCGAGAGAGTCAAGAGTCCGCTTCAACGTTTCTTGGGGTCGGAGCCGTCATGCCCTGCGCCGCAATAATCCAGAGAATCATCAGCGCGGCGCAAAAGCCGTACACGCCGTGCGTGCCGAAGGCTGAATAAAGCCAGCCGCCGGCGGCTCCGCCGATGAAGACACCGACGGACTGCGTGGTGTTGTACACGCCGAGCGCCAATCCTTTGCACTCCTGCGGCGCCGTTTTTGACACGAGCGAGGGCAGGGAAGCTTCCAGGACGTTAAAGCCGGAGAAGAATACTAACAGCAAAACGGAAATGAGAAGAACTGAGTTGTCAAAAATCTCAAATCCGGCAAAGGCGACCAACACCAGACAAATGGCGCCGACGAACAATTCTTTGGTGCGTCCCGTTTTTTCGGCGTGTTTTAGAACGGGCATCAGAAAGGCCAGACTCACAAGCACGGCCGGAAGATAAACAGTCCAGTGGTGCGCCACGGCCAGATCGAGTTCCACAAGGCGAAGAGGAATGACGACGAAAAGCGCCATTTGAGCCATGTGCAACGAAAAAATACCCAGGTTAAGGCGCATCAGTTGACCGTGCAAAAACACGTCTCTTAACCTGGCTCGTGCTTGAAAATCCTCAAATCGCTTGACGGGAGCGGTCGGAAGCATCAGCACGGCGACGATGGCCAGTACGCATAACACGGCTGTCAGAAGGAAGATGCCCGGTACGCCGATCGAATCGGCCAAAACGGGGGCAAGAACGAGTGAAAAGGTAAAGCTGATGCCGATGGAAGCGCCGACAAAAGCCATGGCGCGCGTGAGCAGTTTGTCGCGGACACTGTCGGAGATCATGGCGGTGACGGCGGCAGACACAGCTCCGGCACCCTGCAAGGCCCGCGCAAAAAGCAGCGTTGTGATGTCATCGGCTGTATAGGCCAAAAGACTTCCAAAGATGAAAATTAAGAGCCCCGTCACGATCACGGGTTTGCGTCCGAATCGGTCGCTCGCGGCGCCGAAAGGAATTTGGAGTACGGCTTGCGTCAGACCGTAGACGCCGAGTGCCAAACCGACCATAAAGGCGTTCGTGCCGCCATCGAGCGTCTGTGCCCAGACGGAAAAGACGGGAAGAATCAGAAAAATGCCCAGCAGGCGCAACGCAAACACCGCACCGAGCGTCATGGAGGCGGTGCGTTCCTGTCGTGTGAGGCGCAATGGAGCAGTTGGCGTGCCGGTCAAGGTTGAAGACATAAGAAGAAAAAAAACACTGCTTTAGAGCGAATTGCGCTGTATAGTAATCGATTCGCCTAAGCCAAAACTTAAGCTGGGTGCTTGTTCGTAAAAGAAAGGTTCGTTCATGCCCAACACCATCCGTATTCGCGGCGCTCGTACGCATAACCTCAAAAATGTCGATGTGGATATTCCGCGCGGCAAGCTCACGGTTGTCACCGGACCGTCGGGCTCGGGGAAGAGTTCCGTGGCTTTCGATACTTTGTACGCCGAAGGTCAGCGACGCTACGCCGAAAGTGTCTCGAGCTACGCGCGTCGCTTCATGGATGTGATGGATAAGCCCGACGTGGACAGTATCGAGGGACTGTCGCCGTGTATTGCCATCGGCCAAGGAACGACCACTGCAGGATCGCGCTCAACGGTGGGCACGATGACCGAAATCAACGACTATCTGCGCGTGTTGTTTGCGCGAGTTGGTGTGCCGTACTGTGCTGAGCACGACGTGCCGCTGCAAAAAAGCGGCGTACACGACATGGTTGACGCTGTGTTGGGGTTTGAAGAAGGAACTCGCGTTCTGATTTTGGCGCCGCTGAAAATCCCGGGAGCCGTTTCGCTTGCCGAAGTGTGCAAACAGTTGACCAAGCGTGGCTTTCTGCGTCTTTTGCTCGATGGTCAAACATATGCGCTCGACGATATGTCGCAGGAAATGCTCGCCGAGTCTGCGGCGAGTCACACGATCGACATCGTGATTGATCGACTCAAAAGTTCCGACGCTCAGCGTTCGCGTTTGGCCGAAAGCTTTGAAGCGGCCATCAAGGCCGCTGACGGTCGCGCAGCCTATCTGAGAATGGACAACGGTGAACGTCGGGTGTTTCACACGCGCTATTGCTGTCCGATTTGCGAGGCTACGGCGCCTGATTTGAGTCCCGCGATGTTCTCGTTTAATAACGCGCTCGGAGCTTGCCCCGTGTGCGAGGGCTCGGGGGAAGTCGAACGATTCGATCCGGCATTGGTGGTAAGCGACGCACGACTGTCGTTGCGGCAGGGAGCCGTGTGCGGCTGTACGCCGCAAAACCGAGCCAATTTTGCGGATTTGTCGACGGCCTCGCGCCTTTTGGGCTTTTCTTTGGATGTCGCTTTTGAGGAGCTTTCCCCGGATATCAAAGACTATGTGCTCTATGGTCCAAACAAGGCGCAGCGCGACGTACTCGGCATGCCCGATTTTGAAGGTGTGATCGCACAGCTTGAAAAGAAATGGAAGCGCACGACGAGCGAGGCGGTCAAAAACGGCATGCGCGTGTTGCGGCGCACCATCGTCTGTCCGGCCTGCGACGGCACGCGTCACCGAGCCGAAGTCAAAAATGTCTACGTGGGCGTGCCGGAAAACCGCATCAATTTGATCGAAATGCAGCGTCTGCCACTCATTGAGCTTGTGGCGCGCATTGAAGCGTTGGAGCTTTCGTCGGCATTGGAATGCGTGGCCAAGCCTCTTTTTGACGAAGTCTTAAAGCGCGTTCGCTTTTTGATTGACGTTGGTTTGGGGTACCTTACGCTTTCGCGCGAAACGTCAAGCCTTTCGGGTGGCGAAGTTCAGCGCATTCGTTTGGCCGGGCAGCTTGGCGCCGGTTTGACGGGCGTGACCTATGTGCTCGATGAGCCGACGGTGGGCCTGCATCAGCGCGATACGGGGCGCGTCATTGAAATGCTCAAGAAACTCACGAAGGCAGGCAATACGGTCGTCGTGGTTGAACATGACCCCGAGATGATTCGTGCAGCCGACTGGGTGGTGGACATGGGGCCGGGGGCCGGCACGCAGGGCGGTACGGTCGTCTGTCAGGGGGAAGTCAAAGACATCTGCGCGTGCGAAGCATCCAAAACGGGCGCGTATCTGAGTGGCCGACTTCAGATGCCCCAGGCACCGCACAAGGTGTTTACGACCGATTCTGAGGCGCTTGTCATCAAGGGGGCCTCAGGGCGCAATCTCAAGCACATTACGTGCCGTTTCCCGGTCGGCGCTCTGGTGGCGGTCACGGGCGTATCGGGCTCCGGCAAATCGACGCTTATCAACGAAACACTCGGTCGCTATATGAAAAAGCGACTGCATCGAGCCAAATTGCAACCACTTGATTTTGAAGAAATCGAAGGTGCCGATTATTTCGACAAGATCATTGAAGTTGATCAGAGTGCGATCGGCAAGACGCCTCGCTCCAACCCGGCAACCTATACCGGACTCATGCTGCCGCTTCGCGAAGTATTTGCGGCTACACCGGCGGCGCTCGAGCGCGGTTACGGACCGGGGCGCTTCAGTTTCAATACGGAAGGCGGCGCGTGCGAAGCCTGCGAGGGCGAAGGCCGCATCAAGTTTGAAATGGGCTTTTTGCCGCCGGTGTACGTAGACTGCCCCGTCTGCCACGGCAAACGCTACAACCGCGAAACGCTGGAAGTGAAGTACAAAGGCAAGTCAATTGCCGATGTACTGGATATGACGGTGAGCGATGCACTGTCCTTTTTCGACGTTCACACGCAGATCGTCCGCAAGCTTGAAATGCTCGAAGAAGTGGGCCTTGGCTACATCGGTTTGGGGCAAAGCGCCGTGACCTTCTCGGGCGGTGAAGCGCAGCGCATCAAACTTGCTCAGGAGTTGGCGCGGCGCGATACGGGACGCACGCTTTATATATTGGACGAACCCACGACCGGCCTTCATTTTGAAGACGTTGCCGTACTGATGCGGGTGCTGCGCCGTTTGACGGCACTTGGCAACACCGTCATCGTGATCGAGCACAACACCGACGTGATTGCCGGCGCCGACTGGGTGGTCGATATCGGTCCCGAAGGGGGCAACGCGGGCGGTCAACTTGTTTTTGAAGGGACGCCTGAAGACCTGATGCAGTGCTCCGAGAGCATCACTGGGCAATGGTTGCATGCGACGGCCGACGGAAAGGCGCCTAAAAAGCGCAGTCGCAATAAGAAGACGAACTGTTAAATTTTTCGAAAAATTGAGGGTTTACCCTCAAATATGAAAAGGGTGAGTCAATGGATTTTCGTCATTAATGCGGGATAACCCGTAAAATGATGGCGAAACAGAGAAATAAACTGCCTTCTAAGCGATAAAAATTTGATCTATATCAATATTAAAAACATCTGAAAGGAGCATTATTCGCTCATCAAAATCAAGGGTCGGGGCGATCGTCTCTGCCCGCGATCCCATTTCAATAAAAAATTAAGGAAATCGATCATGACTCCCGACAACATCAAGTACGGTCATACCCCCACCGGCCCCGAAGTCATCGCCGGCGTGACCCTCAAGGATGCCAAGCGTGCCAGCAAGTGGCCTGCCTACGTTGACGTGGCTCAGTCCGTCACCGGCGCCATCCTCGGCATCTTCCTGTTCTGCCACATGGCCTTCACGAGTTCGATTCAGGTCGGCAAGGACCTCTTCTGGAACCTGATTCAGGTTTCCGGCGGCACCCCGATCTTCGGTCATGAACAGATCTGGCTGCACTTCTTGTTCGTGGGCATCATCACGCTTTGCGTCATCATCCACGCTCTGTGCGCTCTGCGTCGCTTCCCGACTTCATACAAGCAGTTCCGTGACATCCGCGCTCACGTGAAGGTTGTGCACCACACCGATTCCTCCCTGTGGTTCATCCAGTTCGTGACCGCCATCATCCTCACCGGCATGGTGTTCCCGCACGTCATGGGCATGCTCACGGCTCCGTCCGAAATCGATCCCAACCTCTCGTCCGTTCACACCTATCACAACGGCCTGATCTGGACGCTCATCTTCCTGGTTGCCACCGAACTGCACGGCATGATCGGTCTGTATCGTCTGGCTGTGAAGTGGGACGTCATCAAGGGGCGCGCTCACGGTCTGCGCAAGGCCATGGTTGTGATCGCCTTCTTGATGATCTGCTGCGGTTCTCTGACGGCATACACCTACTGGGGTTATGGCAAGGAACTCGTGGAATCCGGCAACGCCGCCACCCGCTACGTTCCGACCGTTAACTGGTTCGCCGACAAGTAATCGAAGGCTGTTTGCGACAGCATATCTCCCCGGGCTCCAGTCTCCTTACCCGGGGAGACGACACGAAAAGCCGAATTTCCGTTTGTGCGGGAGTTCGGTTTTTTTTGAGCCGAACGCCTGAGCGGAACACATTAGAGGCAGGCATGGGGGTTGATAGTGAAAATTTTATAAATGGCTTAAATATTTTTATTTTATTAGGGTTCTTACTAAGAAAGAGGGGTTTTAGAGCACGCTGCCGTTGACTAACATCAAAACGCGATGATCTCTTAACAAAGAGATGACGTGAGTACGAATAACCCTGAGCAACAGTCGATACGGCATTCTTCGCCGATCTTTACCCAGACAGTTGCCCTTCTTTTAGGAGGCAAACATGCACGAATCCAGTATTGAGATCGGCGCACTGGACAACAAGTCCAAAGTCATCCCTCTCGTCCTGGGCCCCTTGCTTGCCCTGGCTCTTTATTTCATCCTGCCCGAAACGTACATCAGTGCCAAAGGTGATGTGACACAGCTTAGCCACGCCGCACGCGCTTGCGTGAGTATGGTGCTCTGGATGGCCATCTGGTGGTTTACCGAAGCTGTTCCGATTGCCGTCACTGCACTGTTGCCGATTGTGTGCTTCCCGCTCTTGGGTGTTGCAACGCCGGCTCAGACGCTCAAGGAATACTCCAACGATACGATCTATCTCTTCTTGGGCGGCTTCTTGATCGCTGCCGGTATCGCTCGCTGGGGTCTTGACCGTCGTATTGCTCTGTACACGATTCGCATCGTGGGTACCAAGCCCAAGCAAATTGTGCTCGGTATCATGCTCGCGACGAGCTTCTTGTCGGCCTGGGTGTCCAACACGGCTACGGCGGCCATGATGCTTCCGATTGCCCTTGCTCTGATGGCGGTTGTTCGCTCCACACGCATTGATCAGCCCATCGATAAGGCAGAACGCAACTTTGGCGTGTGCCTGCTTCTGAGTGTGGCCTACGGGGCTTCGTTGGGCGGTGTCTACACTCTTATCGGTACTCCGCCCAATGGCATTTTGGCTCGATTTGTCGAGCAGACTTACGGCGACCCCGTGAGCTTCGTCGATTGGCTCAAGATCTCGTTCCCGACCATGACGATTCTCATCATCGCCACCTATTTGCTCCTGGTGCACGTGCTTTTCCGCGAACAGCCCGGTGAACTGCCCGGCGGCAAGGAATGGGTCAATAGCGAAATCAAGCATCTCGGTCCGCTCACCCGCGGCGAATGGACGGTTCTGATCGTGTTCGTGGCTGCTGCTTTGCTTTGGACGTTCGGTCCGGTGTTGCGCGGCCTTGAAATCGCAGGCACCAAGCCCTTGAAGCCGATGAGCGACACCGTGATCGCTATGGCTGCCGGCATCATTCTCTTTATCATCCCCGTGGACGCGAAAAAGGGCATCCATGCGCTGGACTGGTCGAGTGCGGCCAAGGGTGTGAGTTGGGACGTGCTGCTTTTGTTCGGCGGCGGTCTTGCGATGGCTGCAGCCATTCAGCGTACCGGTGCGGCCGATGCCGTGGGCGCCGCGGCCGTGGCCCTGGGCGGCCTGCCCGAATGGGCGATCGTGGGTGGTGTCGCGACTCTGGCTTGCTTTGCCTCGGAATTCACCTCCAATACGGCTCTTGCCGCAACCCTGATGCCGCTTGTAGCAGCCGTGGCTGATTCCATCAATGCCAATCCGCAGTCTCTGTTGATTGCTGCCACGATGGCAACGAGCTGCGCCTTCATGATGCCGGTGGGGACGCCTCCCAACGCTATGGTATTCGGTACCGGCCGTCTGAAGATCGGCGATATGTTGCGGGCAGGTTTCTGGCTTAATGTGGTCTCGATCATCGTGATTTCGATCGCTGTCCTGCTCATTGATCCGGGCATCATCCCGATGAGCTGATACGGAACTTCTTACAACCGGCTGCTTCGCACCGCCGCACTCGGGGAAGGATTTTCTCCGGGTGCGGCGGTGTGTCTATTTGCAGCAATGGCTCTTAACAAAAACTGTCGTTGAAACGGAGGGTTTGGCTCTATAATTAAAATATTATGAAAGGCATGATAAATTTGCCGGTACGGACTTCTTATTTTTTGCGGTAGAGATCTATGACGCTGCGTTCTGTTGTTCTGGCTATTCTGAGTCTGCTTGCCTTGATCTTCCTGATTCTCAATTGGCAGGGAATCACGGCGCCTGTGCCGGTCAACTTGATCGTTGAAGAGATCCAGGCTCCGTTGGGTCTGATCCTGTTGGTGATTCTTGGAGGTCTCTGGCTCTTTGGCATTGCCTGGGCACTGATGCAGCAGGCCTCGACGCTTGTGGAAATTCGCAAGGCCTATAAAGAGGCCAATGCCAACAAGTCATTGGCCGATCACGCCGAGCAGTCCCGCTTGGAGCAAACTAAGGAGAGTCTGCGTCAGGAAATGATTAAGAGCCGCGAAGAGTTACTAGCTGGCATCAAGGCCGCCGTCGAGGCTCCGACGGCAAGCGCGCAGGACGCCCAAAAGCGTCTTGATGCTGTTGAAAAAGCGCTTGAAAAGCTTTCACTTCGCATTGAGCAAATTGCAGACAAAGCGCAAATCGGACCGGCGCCCGAACTGCCTGCGCCGGAACCCAAAAAGTCCGGCTTTTTTGGTTTTTTAGGGGGCAGCAAATCCAATAAGCCCCATGAGCCGTCCAAGAACGTAATCGTTGAATCGCCGGTTGTACCGACGGCGCCTGCGGCCGTTCCCGAACCGGAGTCGGTTCCTGTGTCCGATAAGACTGACGCGGCAAAGGAGGAGTCAGCGCAGTCTGTTGAGCCCACCGCAAAGCCTAAGGACGGGTTTTTCAAAAAAATGTTTCATTGATAAGGTGAGGTCTTATGTCCGGCAATGTCTATCGCTATCTGGATACACTGATTACAGCCGGGTCGTTTTCCAAAGCGGCACGAGTTCTGCAAATCTCTCAGCCGTCCATCTCCCAGTTTGTGCATCGACTGGAAACGGAAGTCGGTACACAGCTTGTTGATCGCTCCGCTAAGCCTCTGAGACTGACTTATGCCGGTGAATGCTTCATGAAGACGGAGCGCGAAATTGAGCAGCTCCGCAGCATGCGCTCCCGTCTCATTGCCGACATCGGCGAGGGGGTGAGAGGTCATGTCACCATCGGTTCGTCACACTATCGCTCTACGTTCTTTCTGGCTGAGGTGTTGCCGATTTTCCGACGTGAGTATCCCGGTGTTACTGTGTCTTTGGCCGAGGGGACTACCAAGGAGCTCGAAGATTTCGCTTTTGACGGTGTGACCGATCTGAGTCTGGTGATTGCGCCGCTCTATCGCAGCGAACTCGAATATGCCGAACTGTTTCGTGAACGGTATCTTTTGGCGATGAGCCCCGAGTCGCGTGTGGCAAAGACCGTGGCGCAGCCTGCTTCGGGCGGCTATGCTTCCATGCCGTTTAATCGTCTCAACGGCGAACCTTTCATCACGATCAAGCAGGGGCAGAAGTTCCGCAACCTCTACGAAGATCTGTGCCGGGCGACTCGTACAACGCCTCGTGTGATGCTCGAAAGCGAATCGCCTGTGGCTGCTCTCCATTTGGCCAGTGCAGGACTTGGCGCGACTTTTGTGACGCAAACGCTTGCCAAACGTTGCCGACCGGCGCAACCGGTGCGCTACTTCACGATCGAGCCGGCGCGGCCCGACCGCATGGTGGTGGCCGCCTATCGCAAGAACGGTTATCTTACCAAGGCTGCCCGCAGTCTCATCGAAGTGATGCGCCGCGTGGCCGAAACCGAATTTGCCGACGGCTAGTCAACAAAAAAAGCCGTCGCGACTTCTGTAAAACGCAACGGCTGTCAATCCCGTAAGGTTGGGCGCCTCCGAAATGAACGGAGACGCCCGTTTTCTTATTAGTCGATGTACTCGGTCTTTTTGACGACTTCTTCAACGATCGGTGCTTTGCGTTCGTTAAAGAGCTTCTTGTTTTCTTCGAACAAGTTGCCTCCGTGGGTGTCGATCGAAACGATGAGCGGACCGAATTCTTTCACGCGCATGACCCAGAGCGACTCGGGCATGCCCAGTTCCGGCCACTGCACATCTTCGACCTCTTCGACGCACTGTGCGGCAAGTACCGCGCAGCCGCCCGGGAAGACGCAGTGCAAGGCCTTAAAGCGGCTGCAGCCTTTGACCGTATTGGGGCCCATGCCACCCTTGCCGACGATGAGCTTTACGCCGGTTTCTTCGATGAACTCTTTCTCGAACTTTTCCATGCGCATGGATGTGGTCGGACCGATGGACACGACCTTAAAGCCGCTGCCGGAACTTTGATCGGGCACCATGATGGGGCCGGCGTGAAAGATCGCTTTGCCCGCGAGATCAACGGGAATCTTGCGGCCGTGCTTGACCAGACGCGTGTGCGCGCAGTCGCGGGCTGTGATGAGGTAACCGTTGAGATAGATAATGTCGCCGATGCGGATGTCTTCGAGGTCTTCACTGCGAATCGGCGTCGTCAGAATTTTTTTGCTCACAGCGTGACTCCTTTGTGCGAGATCATTTCATAGGACATATCGGCGTTAAAGCGAATAGTGGCGCGGCGATGACCCCAGCAGCCTACCGACAGACCGACGGCCAGGCACGAGGGGTGACGCGCGGCTTGTTCGACGTGAACGCCCATCACCGAGAGTGCGCCCTTGAGTCCACCCGGACCGATGTTGATGTCGTTGAGACCTTTTTCGATGATCTGTTCGAATTCGGCACCGCGCGGGTTGCTGTTGCGTGAACCGATCGGGCGCATCAGAGCTTTCTTGGAGAGGTTGGCTGCCACTTCGACGGAACCCGCAATGCCGATGCCCACAAGCAGCGGCGGGCAGGCGTTGATGCCGCGGTCGCAGATGTTGTCAAAGACAAAGCGCACGACGCCTTCGTAGCCTTCGACAGGCATCAGGACTTTTGCCGTACCCGGAAGCGAGCAGCCGCCGCCGGCCATATAGCCGTGGATGGTGCACTGATCCGATCCGGGGATAATTTCCCAGTCGATCCAGGGAATGCGCACGCCTGTGTTGTTGCCGGTGTTCTTTTCGTCGAAGATCTGAACGGCGTTGTGGCGCAGCGGTGCTTCTTTGGTGGCGCGGATCGTCGCTTCTCTCAGGCATTCCTGCATCTGACCGATGAGCGGGAATTCCGAGCCGCATTCAATCCAATACTGAATGACGCCGGTGTCCTGACAGAAGGGCACGTTGAACTTGTCGGCGAGTTCCAGATCCGTAAACATGGAGTCGTACATCACCTTGGCAAGCGGCGTATCTTGCAGCGTGCGCATTTCCTTGAGCTTGGCAAGTACGTCGTCGGGCAAATGTTTGCCGAAGTACGCCGTGAACTTCGCCATGGTGTCAGTGAAACGGGTACTCAATTCCGTTTTGTCCATTGCGTTTGTCTCCTCGCGCGGGTCGTGACCGCAGCGCGTCTGATGGGGTGAAATCAAGGGAAGCGAGCCTTCCTACTTTTGGTGGAATTCTTACGCCTTTTGATTGATAAATCAAATATTTTATTCTCTATTATTTCGATAAATATAAAACTATTAATTTACTTAACTTATTGATAAAAAGAGAAATGTGAAGACGAATGGAGATGTACCAGAAGTAAGAATGGAGCGCTATACCTACGAAGAGGTAAATCTGAAATAATAAAAAGCGCCTCAGCCGGATGGCGAAGCGCTTGAGATGTGTTGCGAAAAAGCGAATGGCGATTAAGCGGCGTGATAAGACGTCACGCGCTCAACTTCTTCTTTGGCACCGAGGAAAACGGCCACGCGCTGATGCAGTTTTTCGGGCTTGATCGAAAGAATGCGTTCGTAGCCGTTGGTGGCACGGCCGCCGGCCTGTTCCATCAACCAGGACATGGGATTGGCTTCGTACATCAGACGAAGCTTGCCGGGTTTGGAGGGATCGCGGTTGTCCTTGGGGTACATGAAGATTCCGCCGCGGCAAAGGATGCGGTGTACTTCAGCAACCATAGCCGCCACCCAGCGCATGTTGTAGTCCTTGCCTCGAACGCCGGTTTTGCCGGCAAGAAGTTCTTCGATGTAGCGGTTCACGGGGGCTTCCCAATGGCGCTTGTTCGAGCAGTTAATCGCAAATTCCTTGGCCTGTTCGGGCACCTGCACGTTGTCGTTGGTGAGGATGTAGGTGTTGGTGCGGGGATCAAGCGTAAACATCACCACGCCGCGGCCGAGAGTGAGCGCCATCTGCGTTTGCGGACCGTACATGATGTAGCCGGCGGCAAGCTGACGGTCGCCGGGCTGCAGAAAGTCGGCGTCCTGCGGAGCGGTAGCGTCTTCGTGCGGATTGGGCAGGATCGAAAAGATCGTTCCGATCGAGACGTTGATGTCGATGTTGCTTGAGCCGTCAAGCGGGTCGTAGCAGATGAGATAGGGGCGGCGATCTGTACAGTCGGCTGCCACACAGTGATCCATTTCTTCCGAAGCACAGGCGGCGACAACGCCCGACTCAAGCACGGCCTTGGTGACGATGTCGTTGCTGATGACGTCGAGTTTTTTCTGCTCTTCGCCCTGCACGTTTTCGCTGCCTGCCATGCCGAGCACGCCCATGAGGGCGCCGCAGGCGACTTCGGAGCTGATTTCCACGCCGCAGGCAGCCACGGTTTCGATCAATCGGGCGAGTTTTTCATCAAGGCCGTTGGTCTTGACTTCGTTGGCGAGCATGTCGCTTAAAGTGATCTGTTGCATAACTCTTCTCTTTTTTAGAGCAAGGACGGATGATGGGTAATCAGTAGGTGTTGAGCGCTTTTTCCACCACTTCGCTCACGCCGGCCGAAAGATTTTCGGTGCGGGCGACTTTGGTGAGGGCCGCGTGCATGAGGCGTGCGAGTTCCGGCGTATAGCGGCGCCAGTTGTCCAGCGCACGGGCCAGGCGGGCAGCTACGTGACTGTTGATGGAGTCGAGCTGCAGCACCATGTCGGCCCAGAATTCGTAGCCGGCGCCGTCGGGGCGGTGGAATTCAGGTTCGTTTGCCACGAAGAACGTATTGACAAGCGCATAGACGTTGTTCGGGTTCTTGAGCGAGAACACAGGACACTGCATCAACGACTTGATGCGGTCGAGCACCGGACATTCGTTGGGATAGACGCGTGCCGTGGCCTGCACCGAGAACCACTTGTTAATCAGAAGCGGCTCGTTGCCCCAGAGTTTGCCTGCGGCATTCAAGACGTCGATCTTGGCCGGGCTCTGGCTGTTGACGATCATGCGCAGCGCGGCAAGACGATCGGTGAGATTGTCCGAGAGTTCGAACTGATCGCGGGCATCCAACAGGGCTCGGGCGTTGCCGCCGGCGAGCAGATACTCGAGCGTGAGATTGCTCAGGGCGCGTTTGCCGGCTTCCTTCGGATCGAATCGGTATTCGAGCGTCATGTTGCGCATGTTTTCGGTATGAAGCGGCTGACCGAGCTTGTGCGAGAGTTTGCGGCCGATCGTTTCCATCACGAAGATGCGGGCCTGACGAATGGCCTGCGGGTTGATCATGGCGCGGTGAGCCGCGATGCTCTTTTCAGAAGGCAACGTGAGCACGGTGGCGCGGTATTCGGGCGACAGATTCGTGTTGGTGAGAATGCCTTCGAAAGCCGAAATGAGCGTGCCGTGAACGTCGGGTTCCACTCCGTTTTCGATCATGGTGACGACTTCGTTGATGACGGCAAGCATCAAACGCTCGAAGGCGTCGGCGCGGTTAAAACCGTCGGAATCGTGCAGTGCCAGGAACTGAAGCTCTTGCAGCGTATAGGCGTAATCGAAGATCACGGGAGCCGAAAAGCCTCGACCCAGAGACAGAACCGGATTTTCCGTGATGCCTTCAAAAGTCCATTCGTCATCGGTCGTCTCAAGAACGAGTTTGGCGGTGGTGACGGGTTCCTCGTCGGAACCGACAAGCTTCAAGGGCAGATCTTTGCCGTCGCGACCGATCAAACCGACGAGAATCGGAATCACAAGCGGGTACTTTTCAGCTTGCCCGGGTGTCGGAGGCGTCGACTGCGAAGCGCGAATCGTGAAGGTGCAGTCGTCCTGATTCCAGTTCGTTTCCACGGAAACGCGCGGGGTGCCGGCTTGAGACCACCATAAACTGAAATTGGTGAGATCAACTCCGTTGGCGTCGGCCATGGCTTGAATGAAGTCGTTACAGGTAACGGCCGATTCGTCGTAGAGCTGCACGTAACGATCCATGCCCTTCTTAAAGCCGTCTTTGCCGAGGAGCGTCTGGAGCATACGGATGACTTCGGCGCCCTTTTCGTACACCGTCATCGTGTAGAAATTATCGATTTCTCGGTAACTTTCCGGGCGAATCGGGTGAGCCATGGGGCCGGCGTCTTCCGGGAACTGGCTACTGCGAAGCGTGCGCACAGCGTGAATGCGTGCGACGGCGCGGCTCGATTCGTCAGGCTGCATGTCGGCCGTGAATTCCTGCTCGCGAAACACCGTCAGGCCTTCCTTGAGCGTGAGCTGGAACCAGTCGCGCAGCGTGATGCGATCGCCCGTCCAGTTGTGGAAGTACTCGTGACCGACAATGGATTCAATGTTTTGGTAGTCCGTGTCGGTGGCAATAGAGGGCGACGCCATCACATAGCGGGAATTGAAAATATTGAGGCCCTTGTTTTCCATAGCCCCGAAGTTGAAGTCGTCGGTGGCAACGATCATGAAGCGGTCGAGATCAAGTTCGAGTCCCCAACGTTCTTCATCCCAGGCGATGGCCTTCTTGAGGCTTTCGAGCGCATGCTCGGAATTGGGGTAGTTCTTTTCTTCCGTCCAAACCTGCAGGAGCACCTCGCGGCCGCTCTTCGTTTTGATTTTGTCTTCGCGGGCCACGAACTGACCGGCTACCAGAGCAAAGAGGTAGCACGGCTTTTTAAAGGGATCTTCCCAGCGCACCCAATGACGATTGTCGGCCTCGTCCCCCTCGGCGACCAGATTGCCGTTGGAAAGCAGAACGGGGTAGAGCGTCTTGTCGGCGTGAATCGTGACGGTAAAGCGACTCATCACATCGGGGCGATCGGGCCAGTAGGTGATGTTGCGAAAGCCCTGAGCTTCGCACTGGGTCATGAAGGCGCCTCGGCTCATGTAGATGCCCGAAAGCGACGTGTTGTTCACGGGAACGATGCGGTTGACGATGGTGACGGTCGACTGCTTGGAGATATTTTTGATGGTGAGCTGTCCCTGGCCCATCTGATAGCGTTCGTTTGCCTGCTGACCGTCAATGAGGACCTTTTCGATAAAAAGATCGTGTCCGCCGTCAAGGACAAGGTCATGGGTGGCGGCACCGCGCAGCGGCGTGACGACCATGGTGGAGGTGACCGTTGTGGACTCGGGATTCAAGACAAAGTCGAGCTCGACCGAGTCAATGCTGTGAGAGTAGGGACGATAGTCCTTGCGGTAAACGGTGGTGTGTTCCTGAGACTGCATGGAGACTTTCCGAAGGCAAACAAAAAGTTGGCCGTGACAAATACTAAGCGCTCGACATTTGGTGCCGAGACGAAATCAACACACGATTGTACCGCGCCTGCGGCCGGCGCAAAAGCAAAGAAAAACGCCTGCGCGCGGCAAAGGCGGGCAGGCGCTGCAAGCCGAAAATGTCGACCGTACGAATTATTCGTACTTGTGGCCGGCAGTGCTGTGGCAAGCCACGCAGTCGGTCTTGGGCTGATCGGCAAAAGCCTTGTGCATCGGCGCAACCATCGGCTTGGCCGGGTTGACCTTCATGTTGCCGATGTCATGGCAGCCGCGGCAGGTGACGTAATCAACGGAAACCATCCACTTTTGAACGGCTTCAGCCATTTCTTCACGCTTTTCAATCTGCTTTTCGGGCGTGCTGAGCGTGCCGCGGATTTCACCCCACAGAGAGTTGGAGCCGGAAACGGCCTTGTGCCAGAGCAGGCCGACGACCTGAGCCTGGCTGATGGAGTGCACGGATTCATACTTCAGGTGGCAGTCCACGCATTCGGCCTTGGCGCCGGAGAAGGTCTGGGCGTGCTGGCCCTTCTTGTAGGACGCGTAGGCGGCGTCCATCGAGTGGCAGAAAGTGCCGCAGAATTCGGTGGAACCGGACCAATGAACCACAGACGTGCCGGCGCTCACGAGAGCAACGCCGATCACGGCACCGACCAACACTAGGCCGGCACCATACCACTTGCCGTTCTTATTGAAAGCCATACGAAAATCCTCCTTGTTGTTTGATCTTGCTCTTTGCCGCCGTTTGACCTGTATGTTGGGGCCGTTTATTTATCTTGTTCGGCAGACAAAGTCTCTGCGGTGTTCTAGGAATGTCGTCCGCAGAAAGCAAGTAAGGACAAGGACATTCGACCGCAAGGTTTAGGCCGCAATCATAAACCGCGCTTAAACAAACCTGAAGAGCGAAAGCAGGATTTGCTTTGATTTATGTCAAAAAGCGTTTTGGCTTGGCCATTCGGCCTAATTCCTTGCGTGGATCTCAGGTGTACCGCATCCTCAGCCTGTAAGAGGATGTCCCGGAAGCGGCCTGCCCGAACGAATGACTTGGCCTAGGCGATTTGCGCGACGACCACGGCTTGCGCGGTGACGAGCGCTTCGGCATGGTCTCCCAACTTCAAACCGTGACCGGCACGGGCAAAGCCGACAAGGGACGTGCCGCCGGCCAGACGCAGCGTAACTTCTCCGCCCTTATCCTGACGCGCGCTGCGAATGACGGTGCCCGAAATGACGCTCGAGCCCTTGATCGATTCGACGTGATGAGCAACTTCCACGCTTGTGGCTTTGAATAAGGCGAGCGCTTTGTCGCCTTGGTTGAGACCGAGCAATTGGGCGCTTTCCTGAGTGAGCGTCGCTTTGAGGTTGTTGACATCGTCAATGCGCATCTGCACGCGCACCAGGGCAGGACCGCGGGCGATGTGCGTGATCGTGACGGGGAACTGATTGCGCATGGAGGTGCGCAAGGTAGCCGAACTCAATGGGACGAGTTCGGGGGTGACGCGGGAGGCGAATTGCATCAGAACGGATTCGCGAGCCTGCGTGAGTTTTTCGGTGAGTTCCAGTACGGTCAAGCCGGCTGCGGTCAATTTCGTGCCGCCGCCTTTGCTGCCGCCCACTTCTTTTTCCACCAACGGAACGCCCGCGAGGTTGGTGAGCGTTTCAAGCGCTTGCCAAGCGGCTTTGTATGAGACGTTGGAGAGGCGGGCTGCCTCCGAAATCGAGCCTGTTTCGTGAATGCGCCGCAAAATGTTGATGCGCTTGTCGACGAGCTGCTCAAGTTGGCGGGTGAGCGCAATCGGCGCGGCAACAAGTTGCGAGGGCGAGTTTTCAGGACGTTCGGTGTCGGAGGTGGTCATACGTCAATTCCCTTAAAAACATTTCGCTAGTTTACGGCAAGTGCTGAGGTGTTGTTCTTTGCGGTATTCATAAATGTGATAACGTTGCGCTATTCAATATTTGAATGGCCGCGGATGTCAACCGATATCTGCGGTCGAATCTTGGAAAGACACTTCATCTCAATTTGGGAAAGAAAACATGAAACTCGTCAAAACCGCCGTTGCCGCCGCGCTGCTCGGTACCGTTTTTTGCGTGAGCGCAGCTGAAGTGCATGTAGCTGTGGCCGCCAACTTTACGGCTCCGGCCAAAGAACTGGCTCCGATTTTTGAAAAGCAGACCGGCCACAAGTTGGTTCTGAGCTTCGGCGCCACCGGTATGTTCTATGGCCAGATCAAGAACGGTGCGACCTATGACGTGCTGTTGGCGGCTGACGCCAAGACGCCCAAGAAGGCCATTGACGAAGGTTACGGCGTAAAGGGGACGAGCTTTACGTATGCCGTCGGCAAGCTCGTTTTGTGGAGTGCGGACGCAAATAAGATCAAGGACGGCAAGGCGCTGCTTGCTTCGGGCGACTTCAATAAGTGCGCCGTGGCCAATCCCAAGCTTGCTCCTTACGGTCTGGCCGCCCACGAAACCCTCAAGTCTTTGAAGCTCTTTGATAAGGTGAGTCCGAAGTTTGTGGAAGGCGACAATATTGGCAAGACTTTTAATTTTGTGAAGACCGCCAACGCCGACATCGGGTTTGTGGCTCTGAGTCAGGTTTATAAAAACGGCAAGATCACCTCGGGTTCCGGCTGGATCGTTCCGGCTGAACTCTATGGCAAGATCGCTCAGGACGCCGTGCTTCTGAAGCAGGGCAAGAATCAGGACGCGGCCAAGGAATTCCTGAAGTTCCTGCAAGGCCAGGAAGCGGCCAAGGTGAAGCTTGACTACGGCTACGGCGACAAGTAATTTCGTCGTTGGCACTGTCAAATCCGGCACGAAAGAGAACAAATGGAAGCCATTTCACTTGAACCCGTTTGGTTGAGTCTGAAGCTTGCGGCGGTCACCACAGCATTTCTATTGGTGCTTGCGACGCCTCTTGCCTGGTGGCTTGCCCGCACCAAAAGCGCCTGGCGTGCGCCGATCAGCGCCGTTGTGACCTTGCCTTTGGTGTTGCCGCCTTCTGTGCTGGGTTTTTACATTCTGGTTGCGATGGGGCCGCACGGCCCCATCGGCCAGCTCACGCAATCGCTTGGATTGGGGCTGATGACCTTCAATTTTTCCGGCTTGGTCGTGGGCTCCATCATCTATTCCTTGCCCTTTGCCGTGCAGCCATTGCAAGGAGTGTTTGAGTCCATCGGCAACCGACCGATGGAAGTGGCGGCAACTTTGGGGGCCAAACCCCTGGACGCCTTTTTTTCCGTCGTGATTCCACTGGCTCGACCGGGGTTCCTGACTGCCATGGTGCTTACCTTTGCGCACACCATCGGAGAATTCGGCGTGGTGCTGATGATCGGCGGCAATATTCCGGGCAAGACTCAGGTGGTCTCAACCGAGATCTACACTTTCGTGGAAGCCATGGAATATGACAATGCGCATGTGCTTGCCGGCGGCATGCTTGTCTTTTCCTTCCTGGTGCTGCTTTTTGTGACGCTCTTTAACCGTCGTGCCAAGGCCGCCAATGTGTCGGCCACGCCGGTGTAGCGTTTTTCTTCGAATTTTCGACTCCGAAACCGTTTTGAGTGTGGACATGGCCGAGAACACTGACGATCGCATTCGCCTGACGCTTTCCCGCAGCACGGGCTTTACGCTGGACGTGGACCTGACGCTTCCGAACGGAGGCGTGACAGTGCTTTTTGGCGTATCGGGGTGCGGCAAAACCACAGTGTTGCGCAGTGCGGCCGGATTGGAAAAAGCGAAAGGTTATGTGCGAATCGCCGGCCAGGTTTGGCAAGATGACGAAAAGAGGATTTTCGTGCCGACCTATGAACGCCGCATCGGTTATGTGTTTCAGGAAGCCAGTCTGTTCGATCACCTCAATGTTCGTGAAAATTTACGCTTCGGCTTGAAGCGCATTTCGGACAAGGACGGTGAAAAGCGTCTGGACGATGCGGTCGAATTGTTGGGGATCGGGCATCTGCTCGAACGACGTACGTCGGAGCTTTCCGGCGGCGAACGTCAGCGCTGTGCCATTGCGAGGTCGTTGGCAATCAAACCGACGGCGCTGTTTATGGACGAGCCGCTTGCCGCCTTGGATCACGCCCGTCGATTGGAAATCATGCCCTGGATTGATCGGCTGAAGAAAGAACTCAATTTGCCGATTCTTTACGTAACGCACTCCGAAGAAGAAGTGATGCGCCTGGCCGATCGATTAGCTGTGATCGATAACGGCAAACTTGTTGACAACGGACCTGTGGCGGACGCCTGGTTGCATCTGATGCAGAAAAAAGGCCGCAAAGCCAGCCGTTCGTTACTGGTGATGGGAACAGTAGAGGAGCGCGACAGCGACTGGAGTCTGATGAAAGTCGTAAGCGGCGCCATGCACTTCTGGGTACGTGATACGGGGGTGGCACTCGGTAGCAGCGTGCGCCTGATGGTCAATGCCGATGACGTGTCGCTCTCCGTCAGCAAACCATCTCAGACAAGCATTCAGAATGTGTTTCCCTGCACGGTGGCCGCCATTGACGACGGCAGCGATCCGAGTCGCAAAGTGGTGCAGGTTGAGGCGGCCGGAACGATCATCATGTCCGAATTGACGGCACGTGCGGCCCACGAACTTCAATTGCGCCCCGGCATGGATGTGTGGGCTCAGGTCAAAACGATTGCCGTGCACTAGGTAAATAGCCTCGGTGAGGTATCGTCGGGATCCGGAACTCTCTCTGACCTACTGTCTTTAGAGGCGGTTTGGCCATCTGTTCGAATTGCTGTCACGATCCTGGTGAAGCATTGCTCTTATACCAATAACGCACAAAGGTAGAAGCGCGGATTCAATTGGTGCAAATTAAGCTGAAAAATGTTTAAAAACAAGCAACTATAGCGATTAGATCGGCTAAAAAGTAAAGCAAAGATTCACATCGTTACCTTACCGAAAACATGCAAGCCAGGGCTGCATGCTCTTACACTCTTGATGTTGTTTCTGGTGTTGAAATGCTGCTTGAGGCAGAAACGAAAAAGCCTCCGGCAGGATGCTGCTGAAGGCTCTTCGGTGGTGGTGCCCGGGGAGAGACTCGAACTCTCACGCTTTTTAGGCGGAGGATTTTGAATCCTCTGCGTCTACCATTCCGCCACCCGGGCAAAACCTATTTTTTTACAACAAACCTCCAGCCGCAAGGGCTAGAGGTTCGGAATTCTGGGGTGGGAGATGGGACTCGAACCCACGACAACCGGAATCACAATCCGGGACTCTACCAACTGAGCTACACCCACCATCAAATTTTTTGTTCCCGTCTCGCTTGGCCTGCCCGGCAGGATTCGAACCAGCGACCCTCGGCTTAGAAGGCCGATGCTCTATCCAACTGAGCTACGGGCAGAGATGCTTCTGTCAAGCAAGTGGTCGGGGTGAAGAGATTCGAACTCCCGACATCCTGCTCCCAAAGCAGGCGCGCTACCGGGCTGCGCTACACCCCGCGGGAATCACGCATTATAAGAAAACTTTTGTTTCTTGCAAATTTTTCCGCGAAAAAAGTTCGACCGAAGAAAACTTGATTTTTCGGCGGTCAGAAATGCGTTGTCGGTTCAGGTAAAAAACACTGCCAAAGAACAGACAGGCGATCGCTCGTCGATACAATCTAGACGTATCGAAAAAGGATTGAGCCGTTGCGCTCTTAGAAAGTTATGACCGATATTTTGGAAAAGATTCTTGCTGTCAAAGCTCAAGAAGTTGAGTTGGCAAAGACTCAAGTCGAATTACCGGCGTTAAAGGATCGGGCACTTGCCCAATCGCCGGCCCGAGGCTTTGCTCAAGCTCTTCAACGCAAAATGAATGCCAATCGGCCTGCTGTGATTGCGGAAGTGAAAAAAGCCAGTCCGAGCAAAGGTGTGATTTGCGAAAATTTTCGTCCCATTGAAACGGGGCTTGATTACGAAGCGCATGGAGCAGCGTGTCTGTCGGTGTTGACGGACAGGGAATTTTTCATGGGGTCGAACGATACCTTTGTCGCCGTGCGCAAACACGTCAATATTCCGATGCTGCGCAAGGATTTTTTGATTGATGTCTACCAAATATATGAGGCGCGTGCGATGGGGGCAGACGCCGTGTTGGTGATCATGCGGGCGCTTGGCGATGAAAAAGCGGCGGAATTGACGGCCTGTGCTGCAACGCTTGGAATGGACGTGCTTGTCGAAACGCACGACGAAGAAGAAATCGAGCGGGCTCTCAAACTTCCCGGAACGCCGATGATCGGCATTAACAACCGCAACCTTCGAACCTTTGAAACGAGCATTGAGCAAACTTTGAAACTGAAGCGACTGATTCCTCAGGATCGATTGTTTGTGACCGAAAGCGGAATTCGTACGCAAGAAGATGTGCAGCGTCTGCGTCATGCCGGTGTGGGCGCATTTTTGGTCGGTGAAGCCTTTATGCGGGAAATTTCGCCCGGGGCCGCACTGCAGGAGCTTTTTGGGGACTCATGATGCATCGATTTGCGACTGACGGTATTGCTACGTCTTGGAAGGGCGACTTTGATGCCTTCTTTGCATCCGAAGCGGGCAAAGATCTATTGAGTTTCCTTCAGGAGCGACTGAAGGATGGAGCCGTGATTTATCCTCCGGATCCGTATCGGGTGTTTCGACTGACGCAACCCCAAGACGTGCGCGTTGTGATTTTGGGGCAGGACCCGTATCACGGACCGGGACAGGCGATGGGCATGGCTTTTTCTGTGCCCGCGCAGTTAAAGAAGCTTCCTCCGAGTCTCAAAAACATCTTTAAGGAAATCGCCCTTGAAGGAGAGGGAGAACATCCTGCCGTGGGTGACCTGACCGATTGGGTGCGACAGGGCGTGCTTTTGATGAATGCGACGCTCACCGTGGAAGACGGCGCACCGCAGTCTCATGCGGGCAAAGGTTGGGAAACGTTGACGGATCGCTTGATTGATCGCGTGCTAGAGGAGGCTCGTCCCACAGTCTTTATGTTGTGGGGCGCTTCGGCACAGAAAAAGAAGGAACGCATCCAAGCCAGGGCCAAGGCCGAGGTGTTGGTTCTCTCAAGTAACCACCCTTCCCCGTTGTCGGCTCGTCGCCCGCCGGTTCCTTTTATCGGATGCGGGCACTTTAAGGCGGCCAACGATTGGCTGCAGGCTTACGGGAGAGAACCGATTGCGTGGGTTTCCCATGCGTTTTCTTTGGTCTAGCGGAAATTTGCTTTTTGCAACGTACGCGCTAAAAAAAGTGCACTTTTCCGGTGCAAAATCGGCGATAATTAGCGGATTCGTGGAAAAGCAGCCGCAGAACGTCTTTTACTGCTCAGCAGAGGCGTTCATGACTCAAACTGGGCGGCAGCGTCTGTGCGTGTTTAAGGATTACAAGGAAACAGCGAATGTCCTTTGATTTTGCTCCGGAAACCGGTTCAACCACTATTTTCAACGCCTGCATCAAGGTGATCGGTGTGGGCGGCGGCGGCGGAAATGCCGTCGAGCACATGATTGATAAAAAAGCTCAGGGCATCACCTTTATCGCTGCCAACACCGACCAACAGGCGCTCAATCGCTCCCGTGCCGATATTGTGATCCCGCTCGGCAAAACCGGTTTGGGTGCCGGTGCCAAGCCGGAAGTGGGTGCGGCGGCCGCTCTTGACGCTTCCGAACAGATCCGCGAATCTCTCGAAGGCACGCATTTGCTGTTCATCACGGCTGGTATGGGCGGCGGAACGGGTACCGGTGCGGCTCCCGTGATCGCCAAGATTGCCAAGGAACTCGGCATTCTGACGGTGGCTGTCGTCACCAAGCCCTTTGAGTTTGAAGGCTCGCGCCGTATGCGTCAGGCTCAGGCCGGCATTGAAAATCTCAAGGAACAGGTCGACAGCCTGATCGTGATTCTCAACGACAAGCTCGAAGAGGAAGTCGGTGACAACGCCACGATGGTCGAGTGTTTTGCCGCTGCCGACGACGTGCTCTACAAGGCTTGTAACGGTATTGCCGAAATCATCCACACGCCGGGCCTGATCAACGTTGACTTTGAAGACTTGCGTACGGTGATGAGCGAACGCGGTACGGCCATGATGGGTACGGCAACGGCCGCCGGTCCCGATCGTGCCCGTGAAGCGGCCCAGCGCGCCATTGCCTGCCCGCTGCTTGAAGGTGCCAACCTGCAGGGCGCCCGCGGTCTGTTGGTGTACGTGACGGCTTCTGCCGATACGATGACGCAGGCCGAAGTGCGACAGGTGATGACCGTGATGAAGAATTTCGTGAGCAAGGACGCCATCCAGCTCATCGGCACGGCCTTTGACAATGAAATGGGAGAAGAGCTGCGCGTCACGGTGGTGGCAACCGGTCTGGATCGCCCGGCTTCCGATATGCAGCAGGCGCCTGCGACCGACACTGTCAACATCAACAACGTGATTCGGTCCAATGCGACGCCGGCACAGCAACCTGCCGCTATGCCGCAGCAGCCGGTGGTGACGGCGCCTCCGCTGCACTCCGCCACGCCGCAACCTGCTTATGAACCGGCTCCGCAGCCGATGCGTCCGGCAACCGGTGTTTCCGAACCTGATGTCTGGGGCGGTTCTTCGGGCAGCAATGATCCTTTCTCGATGGCTAACGTTCCGTCTATTCTTCGCAACAAGTAATTAGTCGTCGGGCATGATCAAGCAGCGAACGATCAAACAGACGGCATCTGCCGTCGGCATCGGTCTACATTCCGGTCGCAAGGTCAAACTCCTGATGCGACCGGCTCCGCCCGATACGGGTATTGTGTTTCGCCGCGTCGACATCACGCCGGCGGTGGATTTGCCGAGTCGAGCCGAAGCCGTCAACGATACGCGTTTGGCGACGACTTTGAACGAAGGCAAGGTCATCGTCTCCACGATTGAGCATCTGATGAGTGCGCTCAACGGCTTGGGTATTGATAACCTCATCGTTGAAGTGGATGCGCCGGAAATTCCGATCATGGACGGTTCCGGTGCGACTTTTGTCTATCTCATCCGTAGCGCCGGCATTTTGGAGCAGCCCGTGCCGCGCCGTTTTGTACGCGTGAAAAAGACGATCGAAGTGCGCGACGGCGACAAATGGGCGCGTCTGGAGCCGCACAACGGCATGGTTCTCGATTTTGCGATTGCTTTCGGTCATCCGGCGATTGACTCGACCGTGCAGCATGCCGTGGTGGATTTGGGGCTTGAAACCTATGAGCAAGCCGTCAGTCGTGCGCGCACTTTCGGCTTCGTGTCCGAAGTGGAGTTGCTCAGATCGATGGGACTTGCCAAGGGCGGCACGCTTGAAAACGCCATCGTGATGGATGAGTTCCGCGTGCTTAACGTGGGCGGACTTCGTTCCGACGACGAATTTGTGAAGCACAAGATTTTGGACGCGATGGGTGACCTTTACGTGCTGGGCCATCCGCTTCTGGCTCGATATGTCGCCTACAAATCGGGCCATGCGCTTAATAATCGCCTGTTGCGAGCGTTGCTGGCCGAACCCGACTCCTGGGAAATCACCGAAGTCCAAGCCGCGCAGCGTCCCTTTAAAGAAGACGAGGCGACGGCCACGATCTAAATCAATCTTCGCGGTTGGCTTTCTCAAGCGTTTTTGCAAGCGAAGCCAACGCATCCTTCAAAGCCGAGGGTTTCATGCTCTCGGCTTTTTTGCGAATCAGTTCCACGCTTTTGTCGGAAGCCCCGCGCGGGGCACCGAGAGCAAGATTTTCCCGCAGTTGAATCGAAGGCGTCGGAGGTTTGATGCGAAGGGTGATCGGGTCACGAAACCCAGCTTCTTCCAGAGCCATTTTCAGGCGCGGGAGCATCTGCCGCAGTTTGGCGTGCTGAGCGGTGTTTTTTACGAGGATCACGACTTCGCCGTTCTCGCGCCGAATGTTCTTGATGTCTGTGATGTCGAGCCCGACGTTGACCGACTTGGCAGCCGTACGAAAGGCTCGCGCAATCCGACGAACGTCAAAAAGCTCTTGACCGAGCGTTTCCGACATGCTTCGGTCAAGACTGATTTGCGCAAAGGAGCGCGCATTGGCGCGTGTGATGCGGACGTTGTCAAACATAGAAACCAACGGCAGGCAGCCAAACAAACGAATAAACAACACAGACGGTGTGCGCGTAGTCTACAGGCGGTTGCTTCAAAGCGCTGTGACGGAAAGAAAATGGCACAAATGTCGGAAAATTCCGAACCGAAAGGCATTGCTACAGTCGCTTATAATTACCGCCATTGTGCGAGCATGACATCGCAGGCGGTGTTGTGCCCATTTTTTGTACTGTCCACGAGGCTTTTGCTGACAGTGCACATTTAATCGGTTGATATATGTTTGATTCGTTTCTTACCAAGATTTTCGGCAGTCGCAACGACCGCTTGATCCGTCAATACCGCAAACGCTGCGCTCAGATCAATAAGCTTGAACCGGAAATTCAGGCGCTTACCGACGAGCAGCTTCGTGGCAAGACTGCTGAATTCCGTGAACGTCTGGAAAAGGGTGAAACGCTTGACGCGCTGCTGCCCGAAGCATTTGCGGTCGTTCGCGAAGCCAGCCGCCGCGTGCTAGGTATGCGCCACTTCGACGTGCAGCTCATCGGCGGCATGGTTCTGAACGACGGCAAGATCGCCGAAATGCGCACCGGCGAAGGCAAGACGCTCACCGCAACGCTTGCGGTTTACCTCAACGCGCTTCCTGCCAAGGGTGTGCACGTGGTGACCGTCAACGACTATCTGGCAAGCCGTGACGCGGCCTGGATGGGACGCCTATACAACTTCCTCGGCATGACCGTGGGCACCATCCTTTCTCAGCAGGACACCGAATCGAAGAAGGCGGCTTATGCGGCCGACATTACCTATGGTACCAACAACGAATTCGGTTTTGACTATCTGCGCGACAATATGGAGTACGAAGTCGCCAACCGTCGTCAGCGCCCTCTGGCCTATGCGATTGTTGACGAAGTGGACTCGATTCTCATTGACGAAGCCCGCACGCCGTTGATCATTTCCGGTGCCGCGGACGACAACACGGACCTCTACAAGGCTGTGAACGAAATTCCGCCGTTGCTCACCCGCCAGGCCGAAGAAAAGGGGGAAGGCGACTACTGGGTTGATGAAAAGGCCCATCAGGTGTACCTCTCCGAAAAGGGGCACGAAAAGGTCGAAAAGATCCTGACGGAACGCGGTTTGATTGCCAATGGTTCGAGCTTGTACTCGCCGCAGAACATCATCCTGATGCACCATCTGAACGCATCGCTGCGTGCGCATACGCTCTTTTTCCGTGACCAGCAGTACGTTGTTCAGAACGGCGAAGTGGTTATCGTTGATGAATTCACGGGACGTCTGATGCCCGGCCGCCGCTGGTCGGACGGTCTGCACCAGGCTGTGGAAGCCAAGGAAGGCGTGGAAATCCGTCAGGAAAACCAGACGATGGCTTCCATCACGTTCCAGAACTACTTCCGTATGTACAAGAAGCTCGCGGGCATGACCGGTACGGCCGACACCGAAGCTTACGAATTCCAGGACATCTACGGTCTGGAAACGGTGGTGATTCCCACCAATCGCCAGATGATCCGCGTCGATCAGCAGGACAAGGTGTTCCGTACGGAAAACGAAAAGTACGCGGCCATCATCGAGGACATCAAAGACTGCCAGAAGCGCGGTCAGCCCGTACTGGTGGGTACCACCTCGATTGAAAACTCCGAGCGCATTTCCAAGCTCCTAACGAAGGAAGGCATCGCACACAACGTTCTGAATGCCAAGCAGCATGAGCGCGAAGCCCAGGTGGTGTTGGAAGCCGGTCGTTTGGGAATGGTGACGATTGCCACCAACATGGCCGGCCGCGGTACCGACATTGTGCTGGGCGGCGGCATCAATCATCAGATCGACGCGATTCTGGCCAACGACGAAATGAGCGCCGAGCAAAAGCAAGCCAAGATTGATGCTCTGAAGGCCGAATGGAAGGTGCAGCACGATCAGGTTGTGGCTGCCGGCGGCTTGCGCATCATCGGCAGCGAACGTCACGAATCCCGCCGTATCGACAATCAGCTGCGCGGTCGTTCCGGCCGTCAGGGCGACCCGGGCAGTTCCGTTTTCTACCTGTCGATGGAAGACCAGCTGTTGCGCATCTTCGGCGGCGACCGCATGCGCGCCATTGCCGATCGTCTGAAGCTCGAAGAAGGCGTGGCCATTGAGAGCAAGATGCTCACGCGCATGATCGAAAGTGCCCAGCGCAAGGTCGAAGGCCGCAACTACGACATCCGTAAGCAGCTCTTGGAGTTTGACGACGTTCAGAACGATCAGCGTCGCGAAATTTATCGTTTGCGCAACGAGATTCTCGAAAGCTCCGACGTGAGCGAAATGATCAAGAATCTGCGCGACGGATACTTCACGGATCTCTTCCGCGCTCGCGTACCTGCCGAAACGGTGGAAGAACAGTGGGATCTCGACGGTCTGCTCGGTGACCTCAAGAACAATTGGGGTATCGACATCGATATGAAGGGCATGCTCGAAGCGAGCAATGACACCACCGATGAAGACTTGCTCAATAAGCTTCTTGAGTCCGCAGCCGCTATTGAAAAGGCTAAGGAAGATTTGGTCGGGCACGACGCCTGGGCCGGCTTCTGCCGCCATGTGCTGCTGCAGGTGCTTGACACCACGTGGCGACAGCACATTACGGCGCTCGATGCACTGCGTCAGGGCATCTATCTGCGCGGTTACGCTCAGAAGCAGCCCAAGCAGGAATACAAGCGCGAAGCGTTTTCCATGTTCGAAACGCTGCTTGACACCGTGCGCGAAGGCGTTTGCCGTGTGCTCATGCATGTTCAAATCCAGTTGCCCGAAGAAGCTCAGCAGGCTGCTCAGGCAAGTCAAGAAGCGGGCGAATCGCGCCTTGCGGATGCTAACGCTCAGCACGACGAGGCTCAGGGACTCGACTTCTCGCATGTCGGCCGTAACGATCCCTGCCCCTGTGGTTCCGGCAAGCGCTTTAAGGATTGCCACGGCAAACTGAAGTAATTCGGTATTTGCCTCTGGCCTACAATCAAACTCCTGCGACGGTTCTTTGTTTTCCGCTGCAGGAGTTTTTTTCTGAGCGAAACTTGCCGAGAAAGCGTATTTGCAGACGTGGGAGACGGCGGCATAATTTAACGATGCGCTAGCAAGCGGGGCACCTCGAACCATCGCTTGCTTCAGCGATAAAAAACAACGATACAAGGAGTGTTTTCAATGGCGGTCAATCTTTCGGCTCCGGATCCGAAAACGATTTTTCCTGTGGCAGGTGTCGAGCTCGGCACGACGATGGCTTCTATTCGCAAAGTCAATCGGCGCGACATGATGGTGATGCGATTTGCTCCTGGTACGCACGCGGCAGGCGTCTTTACGCAGAATCGCTTTGCGGCGGCTCCCGTGCAGGTGTGTCGCGCTCATCAGGCCGTGACCAAAAACGTGCGCGGTCTTGTGGTGAACACGGGGATTGCAAATGCAGGGACTGGAGAAACGGGGCTGGCCGACGCCAAGGCAACGTGTGAGGCTTTGGCTCAACTTCTTGATTGCAAGGCCGAAGAGACACTTGTGTTTTCCACCGGAGTCATCATGGAGCCTTTACCGATGGATCGACTTCTGGCAGGACTTCCCAAGGCGGTCGACAATCTTGCCCCGAACAATTGGATCGAGGCAGCGCAAGCCATCATGACCACCGACACCGTGCAAAAGGCGTTTTCCACAAAGGCACTCATTGACGGTAAGCTCATTACGGTGACGGGCATCAGCAAGGGGTCGGGCATGATTGAGCCGCGCATGGCCACAATGCTGGGTTTTATTGCCACCGATGCGGGCGTGGCGCCGGACGTATTGGCCAAGGTCGCCAAGCGCGTAGCTGACGCGAGTTTTAACCGCATTACGGTTGACGGCGACACCAGCACAAACGACTCTTTCATCACGATTGCCACAGGCCAGAGTGAACTTTCGATTGAAAGTGAAGATGATCCGCGTCTGGAAGCGCTCGTTGGTGCGCTCACGATCGTCGGGCAACATTTGGCGCAATCCATGATTCGTGACGGAGAAGGTGCAAGCAAGTTCATCACGATTCAGGTGCAGGGCGCTCGCACGGAATCCGAAGCGTTGCAGGTCTGCTATGCCGTGGCTCACTCGCCGCTGGTCAAAACGGCGTTCTTTGCCTCCGACCCGAACCTTGGCCGCATTCTGGCGGCTGTTGGCAACGCCCGCGTGGAAGATCTGGATGCCAATAAAGTCAACCTGTGGCTCGATGAGGTGCAGGTAGCCCGCAACGGAGGTCGTGCTGCAGAGTACAGAGAAGAGGATGGCGTGCGCGTGATGGCCAAGCCGGAAATCACGGTGCGCATTGATTTGGGGCGCGGTTCGGCGCAAGAAACCGTGTGGACCACGGATCTTTCGCATGACTACGTGTCCATTAACGCCGATTACCGCAGCTAAAGCTATGTCTTCTGAAATTGATCTTGCAAAAGCCCTGGGACAAGGTGGCAATGAGGAGCTTGTGCGTCATCTTTTGATGCGCTTTTCGCAGTTGTTGCCTCCACTTGCCGAGGACTTCGATTGGACGGCGCCGGCATACCGTTGGGTCAAACGCGCGTATTTGGGCACAGAACTCGGACGTCTGGAGCCGGTGCACGCCTTTGCATCCGTCGATATTGACCGGTTGCTGTATGTTGAGCGCCAGAAAAATTTGCTTTTGGCCAACACAGAAGCTTTCGTAAAGGGGCTTCCTGCCAACAACGTCTTGTTGACGGGAGCTCGCGGTACCGGCAAAAGCTCTCTGATTCGCGGGTGCGCGTCGCGCTTTTTTGACCAAGGTCTGCGCCTGATTGAAGTCGGCAAAGAAGACTTGCGTGATCTTTTTGAGATCGTGGAGGCACTAAGAGGCCGCAGCGAGCGATTTATTCTTTATTGCGACGATTTGTCCTTTGAATTGGGCGAAAGCGGCTATAAAGCGCTTAAAGCGGCACTTGACGGTTCGGTTGCGACCGGCGGCAGTCGGATTCTGGTCTATGCGACCAGCAACCGTCGTCATTTGATGCCGGAACCTGCAAGCGACAATCTCACTTCCAAACTGGACGAAAACGGGGATTTGCATCCGGGTGAGGTGCTGGAAGAGAAACTCTCTTTGGCCGAGCGCTTCGGATTGTGGTTGTCCTTCTATCCCTTTACGCAAGCCGAGTACCTGCAGGTACTGGATCGGGCCTTTGAGGTTTATCCTGTGCCCGAAGTGGTTCGAACTTCTGAAGAATTGCGCCTTGAAGCGTTGCAGTGGGCAATCGAGCGAGGGGGCCGCAGCGGTCGCGTCGCGATGCAGTTTGCCAAGCTTGTCAGTGCTCGCGAAGCGCTCAAAGGCTAGAGAATCATGCGAGAAGTGACCGAAGTTGCCGTCGGCGTACTGATTGACAAAGAGGGGCGTTTTCTGATGGCAAGTCGCCCGCAGGGAAAACCTTATGCGGGCTGGTGGGAGTTTCCGGGTGGAAAGCTTGAAGTCGGTGAAACGGTGCTTGAGGCGTTGCGGCGCGAGTATGCTGAGGAGCTTGGCATCACGGTAAAGAATGCCAGCCCGTGGTTTGTGTTTGAGCGCGAATATCCTCACGCCCACGTGAGACTGCATTTCTGCCGTATCACCGATTGGGAAGGTGTACCGCAGTCCCGAGAAGGTCAAACTTTTTTGTGGTTTGAAAGTCTCAAGCAGGCACAAACCGAAAAGTTGTTGCCGATGTGTTCGCTTGTGATCGAACGATTGATGCTGCCCGACCGAGTCGCACTAGTAAAGACGCCGTTATCGGCTGAGACGGAGACGGACTTCAAAGGAAGCGGAGCAAAAGCAATTTTGGCGTCTTCATTTATGCCGGAAAAAGAGGCTTTGGCCAAACGACTCGGTGTACCGATGATCGTGTGCCAACAATGGTTTGAGCGGCCAGAGGATGTCATAGCCACGGAGTTGCAGGAGTGGTTGGTGGGAGCGTTGGAGCCGACGGCAGACGCCGAAGCGATTCTGAAGACCGCCGAACAACGGCTTCCTTTGTATGTTGCTACGCGAGAAACGGAAGAAGAAAACGACCGATTGATACAACTGGGCGCGCAAGGCGTCTACGTTGTCATTTGAGAAAGGAAAGGGACAAGAAATGATGGTGAAGTGCCCGACGTGCAAGAAACTGCACGAGTACGACATGAACAGCCCCTGGCGTCCGTTCTGCTCAGAACGGTGCAAACTCATTGATCTGGGAGCATGGGCGAGCGGTGACTACGTGATCCGCGGCGAACCGGGATCTGCAGATCCGGACTTGATCGTCGAACAGCTCGAAAAGATGCAAAAAGAGCAGGAAGAAAACGAACGCAAGAAGAAGTAGAAAACTTGCTTGGTATTTCTTCAAAGAACAGCACGGACCGCACTAGAAAATGCAACGGACCGTGCTGTTTTTATTTACTACAGCTTAGGAGGCAAGCTCGCCTTCGGCCATCTTCAAGTAAAACTTGTGAAGGCCTTTCACTTTTTCTTCGAGGTCTTCCAGCGTGCCGCTGTTGTCGATTAGGTCGTCGGCGGCCGCAATGCGCTTGTCGCGGGAAATCTGTGACTCAATGATGGCACGAGCTTGTTCTTCACCGAGGTGGCGGTCATAGACAAGTCGGTTGATTTGTTCTTCTTCACTAACGTCAACCACCAGCACGCGCTTGACGGCATCTGCCCAACGGCCGCTCTCAAGGAGCAACGGCACCGAAAGAATGACATAGGGTGCCTTGACTGCTTTGAGTTGCTCGAAGATCTCGCGCTTGATCATGGGATGCAAGATTCCTTCGAGTTTTTCCTTTGCGTGCGGATCGGAAAAGACGATTTCGCGCATCAAATCTCGCTTCATCCCCTGAGTACCGATCATGTCGGCACCGAAGGCGACAGCAACCTCAGGTAGGGCTTTGCCGCCGGGGCCCGTGAGCTCACGACTGATTTCATCGGCGTCAATCACCGGTACGCCCAAGGAGCGAAAAACATCTGTCGCCGCCGTTTTACCGCAGGCGATGCCGCCTGTCATTCCAATGATCATTGTCATACCGGATCCTCTTTTGTTCTCGTCTCTTATCACTGTGGCTGACATGTCTAAGAGAAGGTAGTCAGTCAAGTGATCCTATTTCAATTTTATGCGGTTCAAGCAATAAAAAGCCAGGACTGTCAGATGGAGGACTCTATCTCTTATGGAGTAGGGAGTTCTGTACGTGTTTTCTTCCGTGTGAACTTAATCGCTCGAGAGATACGGCAGTCAAGGCAATCAAGTACGATGAATTATAAATTTCACAATACGAAATATTGCAAATAAATTAAAGGGGAAATTCCGTTGCGGGGGGGGGTAAATATGTGATAGTGGCCGTAGTTTGTTCTTTTTTTCGGCATGAAAACAGCAAAAAGAATAGCTATTGGAGACGTAATGGCTGCTAACTGGATCATGTCGCATACCGAGAATGCTGATAGCGCTTTGCCTCTACAAATACTTCCCTTACGGGGGGCTGCAACGTGATTTTTTGGCCATTGCCAAAACCCTGAGAGAACAGGGTCATCAAATTCGAATATACACACGGGAATGGGAGGGTGATCGCCCCAATATTGCTAATGATCTCATTCTTGTTCCTACAAAAGCACGGACAAATCATGGAAAAGACCGTGAGTTCAACAAGTGGGTGCTAAGTCACATTAAACAACATCCAGTTGATCGAGTTGTTGGCTTCAATAAGATGCCAGGGCTTGATGTTTACTATGGGGCGGATGTTTGTTATGCGGAAAAGATAAGACAAGAAAAGAAAGGGTGGTTGTATCGTTTTACTTCACGTTGTCGACATTATCTTGAATTTGAAAAATCAGTTCTGGAGAAGGACGCAACTACCAAAATATTGATCATTTCAAAGAAACAAAAGACAGATTTTCAAAAACACTATCAAACAGAAGATAGTCGTTTCATATTATTGCCACCTGGAATATCTAGAGATAGGCGATATCAAAACATTCCCAAAGACGCAAGAAATAAACTAAAAGACCTGGTGCCAATATCATCAGATGACTATGTATTGTTACAAATAGGCTCCGATTTTCAAAGAAAGGGAGTGGATCGATCAATACTAGCATTGGCTAGTCTACCTGATGAACTTAGAAAAAAAACGCACTTGATAGTCTTAGGTAAAAGTAATGCAACACCGTGTATTCAGTTAGCAAAAAAATTAGAAATATCGGAAAAGGTACATTTTCTCGGCGGAAGCAATCAAGTCCCAAGTTTTATTGGAAGTGCAGATATCCTCTTACACCCTGCGCGTAGTGAAAACACAGGTACTGTGATTTTGGAAGCTTTGGTGGGGGGATTGCCAGAAATAGTCACCAGTGAATGTGGGTATGCATTTTACGTTGAAAAAGCAAAAACAGGGATTGTGTTATCAACTCCGTTTGATCAGAGAGAATTTAATCAAAAACTAAGAAAAGCCCTTAATCGGAAAATCTTGGATGAATTTAAACGTAATGCTTGTATTTTCGCAGATAGCGAAGACCTTTATTCGTTAGCGGATTATGCCGCAAAAGCAATAGTGAACAAATAAATGATTTATTTAGACGAGCAATTTTCTGTATTGTGGAAAGATAAAGATCCGTTTGACGCGGCATGGCATCTAGAAGGCCAAGTATTTCGATCGGTCGAAACGAGAAAAACCCTCCGCTTTAGTATTAATGAAACGGGATTTTATATTAAGCGACATCAGGGTGTTCAAATAAAAGAGATACTAAAGAATATATGTCAATTGAGGATGCCAGTATTGGGAGCTAGAAACGAATTTAATGCGATACAGAAGTTAAGAGATTTAAATGTTTTGACGATGGAAGTGGCTGCTTTTGGGGAAGAAGAAAAAAATATTTTAACTAGAAAGTCATTTATCGTAACAAAAGAGATTGCTCCAGCGATTAGTCTTGAAGATTATTGTAAAAAATGGAAAGAGAGGCCTGACTATATAGAACTAAAACGAGAAATTATCAAGATCGTTGCGGAATCTGTCAGAAAAATGCATCAAGGTGGTGTAAATCATAGAGACTGTTATTTGTGTCATTTTCTAATGAAAATGCCAATATTAAAAACACCTCAAATATTCGTTATAGATCTACACAGGGCACAGATAAGGAAAAAAGTGCCTATTCGCTGGAGAAATAAAGATTTGATAGGGTTGTATTATTCATCGATGTATATTGGGTTAAAGGGGACGGATTATATTCGATTTTTAAAGGAATACTTTAAAAATGAAGACTTAGGGATTGTTTTTGACAGGGAGAGAGAATTAATAAGAAGCATTAATTACAGGGCTAAAGAAATTGAAGAAAGAACGAAGCGGAGAGGGCTATGACGGTTCTGTTTGGAGAGGTAATAGGAAAAGGTACAGAACGCGTTTGTTATATCAATAAGAAGAATCCAAAAACTTGTTTTAAAGTAAGTCGAAGAGGACATTCGAAACAAACTTTGAGAGAGGCTAAATACTTTGAGTATCTAAAGAGGAACAATGTAGTTCCTACTTTTATGCCTAAATATATTGGATTTTATGAAGAGGATGACTTATACATTCTTGAGCAAGAGAGAATAGGTAGCGGTGAACACGAGACTGTTAAGACAATTAAAGAGTTTATATCTGAAGCGACAGAAATTGAGTTAAAGCAACTAGAGAGAGTGTTGGATAATTTGAAATGCGAGATGATTCAATTGAATGTTATTGTTTCTGATATGCGAACAACAAATGGATATGTCGTTTTATATAAAGGCGAGATAGATCGAGTTGTTTTTTTTGATGGATATGGGGCTCCAGAATTTATTCCCCTTGCAAATATATTCAGTTGGGCTGGAAAGCGAAAAATTCAAAGACAATGGAATAAGTTTTTAAGGTATTATCACAATGATCTAAAAATGTTCGCCAAAAATAAAATTACCTTCAAATAAGGAAGCATGGTTTAACGGGGGCTAAGATGCGTGCTAATTCTGAAGCTATAGATGTGGTTTATTTGTGGTGTGATGGATCAGATCCGCAATTCAAAAAAGAGAAAGAACTGTTGCTGAAGAATTTAAATCAAGTGCACGATGAAAGTGTGGATGGAGACATTAGGTTTAGCGACAATTGTGAGCTTAAATATTCATTAAGGTCGGTTAATCAGAATCTTCCTTGGGTGAACCATATATATATTGTTACTAATAGGCAACGTCCCGCTTGGTTAGTTCAATCTAACAGAGTTACGATTGTCGATCATACAGAAATAATTCCCAATAATTTATTGCCGACATTTAATTCTGTAATGATTGAAATGTATATAGATAAAATTCCAGGTCTAGCGGAAAAATTTTTATTTTTTAATGATGATATGTTTGTTAATCATAAACTGCTACCGGAATTTTTCTTTGAAAGAAATAAGCCTATTGTTCGCTTGGTGAAAGATTTTAAACGATGGCAGTTTACTTCGTTTGATGATGCGCTTTTGGCTTTTTACAATCCCAAGACGTCAAGTTATAGAAAATCATTGATTAATGCTTGGATGCTGTTTTGTTCAAGGCATGGATTGTCGAATTTTTACATGTGTACACATAATGTAGATTCATTTACCAAAACTATGTATAGGGATATAAAGAAAATTTATCCAGAGCTATTATCTCATAATAATACTCCCTTCAGATCAGATAAAAATATTCAGCGTGTTATTTTTCAGATGGAAATGGCTAAGACTCAAGGGTGTCCTTTGAAGATTGAAAACGGTCTTAGTTTTATACAGAAACGATTACCATCGTTGTTTCGGGGAAAAGTGAATTTTTTCGAAGGGACGGAGTCAGAAAAAACATGGGAAAGAATTAGGAAAATAGAACCTAAATTATTTTGTTTAAATTCGGCCTCAGGAGCTGATGGACAAGTAAAACAGCGGTCACGTCAGCTTTTAGATGAATTATTTCCAACTCAGTCACCTTTTGAATGTGTTTAGGTGAGAATAAATTCATATGAACATAACTGTTGTCACTTTGCATCCAATCATAAATTCGCGTGGTGGTAGTGCAAAGGTTTTTTTTGAATTGGTAAATAATTTAACAAAAAAAGGGCATAGTGTCACGGGAATTTGTTATGACCCTAAGCCTGGCCTTCCAGCATTTAAAATGGACAATCTTGCGAAATTTATAAATTGCTGTGAGGTTTCTGAATTTAAATTATCAGTTTTGAACTGTATTTCCAAGTTATTTTCTTGTTTTTGTTTATCTAGAAAAAACAGGAGAATCAGTAGAACACTAAGGTCTTTAAAGTTTAAGTCTTCGGCGATTGGTAGAGCCTTAAATTTGAGTGCTCCAGATGTAATTATTTCGTTTCAACAAGAGACGACATATTTAATTCGTGAGATATTAAAAATAAAGATTCCTCTAATAACATCGATACATAGAGATCCGAGTGAGTATTTTGCTAAGCCAGAGTTTACAATTTATAAGAAAGCATTAGAGGAGTGCGAAGCAATTCAGGTTTTGACAAAAGATTTTGTAGGTGTAACAAAGAAATTTATACAACGGACAAAAGTTGTTTGCATACCAAATGTTGTTCCTCAATTTAATAAATGTGCAAAGCTTGAAAATCCATTGATTATAACGGTAGGAAGAATTTCATCCATTAAACGGCAGGCATTGATTATTGAGGCGTTCTCTTTGATTAGTCAAAAATATAAAGAGTGGCGTGTCGAAATGTGGGGCGAGAATAGTGGTCAATATGCACAAAAATTGGAAAATTTAATTTCCAAAAAAGGTCTAGGGGCACAGGTCAAACTATGCGGAGAAACTGGTCAAGTAATTCGCCATCTTGAACAAGCTTCAATTTTCGTATTCCCTTCACTGAGAGAGGGTTTTAGTCTCGCTTTAACAGAGGCTATGGCGATGGGGATTCCTGTAATTGGCTGTTCTGATTGTCCATCGGTATGTTTATTGGTTAAAGATGAGCGTTCTGGATTTGTTTGCGAAAGTAAACCAGAGGCCATAGCTGCAAAGCTGGAAATCCTTATGAAGGATAAGTTAAAAAGGCTAGAGTTTGGGGGAAAAGCAAAGATCGATATGAAGCCATTTTCAATGGATGCAGTTTTGAATTTGTGGGATGCACTGCTGGTTGAGGTAACAGAGTAGTTGATAGATAAAAATGCTCAAATAATATAGCTTGATTATTTTCCAAGAATTAGAGAGTGTGATGCCAAATAATGAAGTTAGAGTTGAAAGGAGAGAATTGTATTATTCTCAAATCGAGGATTCGATTCTGCAAGATATATATCAGAAATATTTATTTTGTTTGCCTAAAAGAATCAAAGAGTATGCATTTAAGAAGGTTTATTCTTTCTCTCAGTCAAAATATGATGAGATAATATCTCTTGGTGCCAATTGCGCTACAGCAACACTCCTAAGAAAACTAGGGTTGAGAAGATGGTCTTATCCTTTTGATTGGGTGTCGCGAGAGGATATAGGCAATCGTATAGATCTTATTTTGAATAATTTTGAAAATTATTTCAATTTTGATGACTTCTCGTTTGAAGTCAAGCATGGTAAATATTATGCACAGAATCATAGAACGGGATATCTGATGCCGCATGACTTTGGCAGGATGACTCAGGCCGGACCTATGGCAACTTATCAAAGTGCAAATGAAAAGTATATAAGAAGAATCAAAAGATTCTATGATAATGTTAGGGGGCGCGAAGTTTTGTTTGTTTATTTTGAAATGAGCGTGAACGAGTCGAAAATAGATATCAAATATTTGATGAATTTGTTATTGTTATTGAAACAAAAGACTAAAGCTAATAAGGTTGATCTGTTAGTGTTTCGGCCCGCTATAGAAAGAGGAGAGTTTGTTGAGGAATATATTTTGAAGCGGGAAAAGTTATCAATTTTTTTGTCTAAATATCCATTTGACTTATATAAATCAAAGAAATGGGATGGCTTGCAGCATTACATGACGCAGGATGTCAAAATTGTATGTAATTGTGTTGATGCTTTATAAAGGCGATACTACGCGAGGAGTGAACAGCTTAAGATAATTTGTGTAGTATTTCGAGAATTTGTCACTAGTCAATAGCAGTTCTTGTCAAGCAGTCTTGTATAACTTTTTGTTAAATAAAATGCTCCCGAACTGGCTTGATCTGTATGATCTAGTAGAACGGGAGTTTGTTAGATAAATATCCACAGCAGTCAAAATTAAATTATTGATGGTGGATAGTATGCTTTTGATTAGTGCGTGATTGTTAATACTGTTCTGCAAGCCAACAATTAATATAATTGCTAATTTTAGGATAACAACACTCTGATGTTGAATAGGGGCGATTTAGAAGTAAACAAAATATCATGCCATGTAAACGATCAGTATGGATAAATTGATGTTTAGCTAAAAATTTGGAGACTCCTTCTATTGCAACCCAAGAGTTTTTCTCCCACTGGTAAAAATTTTTCTCAAGATAATTTGCCTTAAGATATTTTTGCCAAAAGTGACAAAGTCTGAAAGTTAATTTCAATGGTTTATGGCACTTTGTCAGATTTAATATGTCGATCCAATCATAAGATGGTGTGATGGAAGAATCCTGAATTGTCGCCGAGCTTACTTCGGTGTCACTTCGTAACAAATAAAGATCATGATAAATTATTGGTGTATTTTCTCCAATTTGACTTAATTTTGGATATAAGTAATGAGCCATGTCAGGAACAAGAAATGTATTTCTGAATATTTCACTTCCAATCTTATAAGATTGCTGATCCCTGGTAAATAAAAATACGTTTTCGTTGCTGCTGTAATTCTGAATATCTTGCTTTAGTGTATTGTGGTTCTGGTAGTGTAGCGATTGCGGCAAAATAACAATTTTTTTACCTTGGCTGATGGCTTTTAAAATTATTTGATTTCGTATCTTGTGTGTTTGAGCGTATAGATCGCCAAAATTTCCACCACCAGCAAAAATCAAAACATCTGCTGTGTTGATTTTGTTGAGATTGTAGTCGTGGATGCTGGAAAATTGGTCTATATGAATATTGTTAAGTTTGAAAAATTCGAGAGTTCCATGCATTATGAGGTGGTCTCCCATATTCATGTGCATGGGAACACCTATAAAATGACAAGATTTATTGATTAATAAAGTTTTAATTGGAAAGTGTATCTTGGATAATTGAGTCAATAATTTCTTGTGGGGGGGTGAAAGTGTCTATCATTGCTGTATGAGTTTTTTTGTATGGGTTACTAGTTTTTAGTTTTGCTGGAGATGCCGTATAGTGTCTTTAGTAGATTAACCTCAGAAGTAATGCTATGAGCTCTTTCTTTTGACTCTTCTTTTTCTTCAAAATAGTGATCGAAGCGTTTATTGTTAAATGTATTATTTGTAAAAGAAAAACCATAGATTAGTGGTGATATATTTAATCTAGATTTGTGTTCGGAAAGACTGACCAAAATTCGAGCGCCGCTTGATGGGATTGCATTTAAATGTTTAGAAATAGAGGATACGAGTTTTTGTGGGATTATATAAAATATTTTTTTATTGTTTAGAATGTCAATTATAAACTGAGGTCCTACAGGAACGTTCAAGGGATTATCTGTTAAAATGTTTAATTTAATATTTTCTTTACTGACTCGACTTGTGTCATATTGAATGTCGCAAATTCGACACCACACATCAGTCTTAGACCCAACTAAAGGCTCATAATTCTTTGTTTGAAATTTGTTAAATCTTAATACTAAGTCTGCACTGTCAATGATTTGTCCAAATTTTTCTGAAAAGGGAGCGTTGCCAACAATTGCTACGCTTTTGTTGGTGCAATATGTCTCCCAGAAGCTATCGATATTCAAGCATCTTTGAACTGCATGGAGTGCATCGTAAGCTCTAGACATTTCGTTATTTGACTTGATTCTTAACTCTTCGATTGCGAATCTGTTTAGTTCTAGCCTATACGGGAGTAGGCCTGATTCTTTCAGAGTTATGATCTTTTCTTTGTGCTTGAATAACTCGTCCTTTTTATCTAAATGTATGAGAGCGGTGAAGTATATAGAGTCTAAATCAAGCTTTCGTTTTCCTGTAATGCAAAGTTTGCGAAAAAGCCAATTTGATTCATAATTTTTAGTAATTTCTAGGTATTCGGCTTGTGTCCATAGAAGTCGGCAGAGGCTACGACTGGGAACGCGAAGAAATGGAGTCATTCTTTTAGATGTATTGCTGCCGCACATCGAATATGTGCACATTAATCATAGAAAAATTTCTGTTTGAGGATTAAGGGTTTTAAGATAGATAGAGCGTAATTTAAGCCAAATAGAAAATGGATGTAGCCGACAAAGATATGGTTTTGTTCTTTGTCGAGGTTGACTCAAAATGGTTGAGGCTAGGTCGGTAGGTTTACCAATGCCAGGATTCAATTTGTATGGGCAGATGTATTTTCTTAATGGGGATTTGATCGAAAATAAGAATTCATCAACAGGGCCACCTATTTGAGAACTTAATTCAAGTGCTTTGAAAGCAGCTTCTTTGGATATTATGTATGCTGGAGTTCCATTGGGAGTCGGGTGGATGATTTCGTATAATGTACCGGGTATTCCATGATTAGGGTTAAGTTTGTTGCTGTTGACTTGAAAGGATTGCGGTTCTTTTGGGGAATGCACTTGAATTAGTTTTGCTTGAGTTGGGATCCAGTCTGAAGAGAAGATGTATTGAGACGCATCATGGGAAAATTTAATGTCATCTTCAATAATTAGTGCGAAATTCTGGTCTGAATCTATTAATTTTGACCAACACTTCCTATGACTAAGGAAGCAGGCATATTCTGTTTTTATCAGATTGTATGGGAACCAAAGTTTTTCTTTAGAATATTGTCTTGGAGTTATGGATTTTATATATTCATCTGATAGTAGTGCCCCGTCTACTGCAGCTATTCTTTCAAAAGAAATTTTTAGTGTAGAAAGCTCTTTTTTCATTATTTGAAGACGGTCTGGAGATCGGTCTAGATTTATAAGCAGGCGAAGCATTGTTTGCAAGATGGTTAAAAAATAAAAGATTAAAAATGGATGTTTTTATATAATTGAGAAAGAGTGTTTTGAATTGCGATATTGAAATGAGTTTCTAGCTTAATATTCGATGATATATTATCAATCTGATTTTTGATTATGCGTTTCCAGTGCTCTGGATATTCACTTTCTTCCCAGTTGCCTCTGCCTCGACCGAAATGAGCTACAGCAAGATAAAGAAGTGCAGCTTCAACAAAGAAGTTTTTAAGTGCCTCATCGGACCAGGTAACCACCGTTCCGTCAATTTGCTTTTTGTGGTTGTAGGCAACCGCAAGACCAGCGCCACCTAAAGCTCCGACAACGGTGCCGATCAATGTTCCAAGTCCTAGAGAAAGACCTCCTGTTGCAAGGTCGCTCGCTAGCCCTCCTGCCGCACCGGTCCCTATAGCTCCCGCTACGGCGGCTGGCGCTGGTGGTACCGAGCTTGTGATTTTCCAGTCCGTTTGCATACGACGAAGCAGTTCTTTCCGGATACCTTTACCTTTTAGTGAATTGACAGCAATAAGCTTGTCCGTCAAAGCACAGAATTCATCTGCAGCGCGCGCAGACAGGGCTGTCTGAGCAGCCCCTAGCGGGTCATGGACAGTTTCGTTTTTAAAAAGTCCCAAGCGTTTGCCTAGGAACTTAAGCTGATCCATAACCGAAGAGCTTTCCGCAACTTCGCGATCGTTGGCGAGTTTCTCAAGGTAGTGAGCTAAGGCCTGAATACTTGAGTTATAAGCAGCCCGACGCTGTCTCGACCATACTTCCCTGAGTGCTTCAAGAGTGCTTTGTTGCTCTTCTGGTAAAGCCTTGGCGATAGCGTCAAAGAGTGCGAATTCTTGAACCCAACAGCGAGCGAAAGCATCCATCGAAAGGACAGAACTGACAATAGGGTAAGCAGCCATCGCCTGCTTCCAACGATCCACGTCAGCTTGTTCTGCTTCCGGTTGTTTCGGTTGACCGATTTGATTGAGTAGCACAATGACTGGCTTTCCGATCCACTCGAGGATGCGCATTTCTGCGCTCACATAGGGAGCGGAATCGGGAAGTTCGGTGGCATTCACAAGGTAGAGAACCACGCTTGACGTTTCTTTGACATGCTTGAGCGCCTTTTGATTCAGCCAAAGCGACTTGTTGGCCATGCGATCCCAAACTTCGGACAAGAACCAACCGACAGGATTGGCTCTGCCTTCGAGTCGTTTCGCAAGTGCCACAGAGTTGCCAAAGCCTGGCGTATCCCATAAAACGAGTTCACAGCCTTCGGCATTGCGCGCCAGTACATAGTCGTCAGTCGTTTCCGTGACGTGAGCACGGTCAGCGACTTCGCCGATATCTCGAGACAGTAGCGTGCGAGCTAACGTCGTCTTACCGATATTGGTATGACTGACCAGGCTCAAATGGATTCGCAACGGATCATTGCTCATTGTTGTTTTCCTTCTTGTCAGCCACGATTATTTGGTCGGAAGAAACGCGCGGAGCGGCCCAAGCACGGAGCGCTTTAATGGTTGTCAGTTGAGACTCCGAGGTACCGTCCAGATCAAACAGTTTGACCTGATGCAACTTGCTCATGGCGAGCCAACTATCCTTACGCTCTTGGATACGAGAAGGTGTTGAGGCAAACCTTTGGGCAAACTCTTTCATGTCGAGAAGTGCGGCAAAGACAGCAAAACCTTTCGTTTCATATTCTTCGCGCAAGCGTTCAATGACAGCGCCGTGGACGTCTTCCTCAGGCGTTTCAATGCCGTCAAACCAGAGAAGAACAATTGGCTTTCTGGGGCCTTCTGCGATTGCCGGAACCGTCGATTCCTCATCGTCAAAGTCAACGGTTTTGATCGTCGAGTCTTCTGCATTGCCCCAGTGCTTGCATAGAATAGAGGTCGTCTGATCTCTTTGCGGACGGTTGGCTGTTGATGTGATAATCATCAAGTTGCCAAGAACCGCATCCTGAGCACACTGAACGAGAATGTTCTCGTAGTAGGGCGAATCGATGGACAGCGCTGTTTGCGTTTTAAAGCGTCGCATGCGCCATGTGTCAAAGATGGCAAAAAGCAGACGGGGAACGATGACGGTAACGCCCATCAGGATCATCATCCGAATGAGCCAGGGAGCAGCCGTGATCGGTGCTTCCAAATACGGCAGACGATCAGCCCTCATGTCCACGATTTGCGCGAGATCAGGCATAGAAGACAAGGGGCCCACTGCAGGAATCAGTCCGTAGGTGTGATCAATGAACGCTTTGACGCTTTCGGGACTCTCGGCAAGCCATGTACTTTCCCAACCGGCCCAATAAGATGTACCGAAGCCTCGCACAAGCAGACTGACAATGATGCCTAGGGCAAAGAAAACAGCGGCGAAATGCAGAGTTCGGGCAACATTCATGCGAATCAAAGGTGCTACAAATGACGACCACTCGCTGTAGAAATGCGCCTTAAATCCTGTGCGTCTGAGTGTCCCGTAACTGGCTTTTTGAACAAATGTGCCGAGACTGCTACGCAATGGCAAAGCGAAACGATTGGTTCCGGTGCCCACCAAACCGATAGCGCAACAAAAGAGGGCGAAATAGACAACCAGATTCCAGAGAATCACGCCCCAGTAAGGAGGAGAGAGCAGGTTGACGATGTGCTCGGGACTTGCGATACGATCCGTCAGAGCGCCGAGAACGAAGGCCAACAAAACGAAAAGTGGCGAAAAAAACTGGGGCAAACGAGCCTTGGTGCTCACTGTTGTACTGATGCCTCGCTCAGAGACAGTTCTCAAAACAACCTTGGCTCGTTCCGTCAGGAGTTTGGCAGTGTCGGCCGATTCGCCTACGGTGTGAGCGGCGCGAAGACTTGCAGCTTCGGAATCGGCCGAGGACCAATGGATGTGCGAGTCGTTAGACTCTTCAATAGCCTTGGCGAGCAAAACAAGCTTGGCTTGCTGTAGCGTCAGTCGAACCGACATTCGTTTGTTTTGGGCCATGGCAGTGCGAAATCCTGTGTGATCTGTTTAAACCCCTATTTTAGGTGAGAGTGCTTAGGTGCGCTTTAGGAGCGAGCCGATTGAACAGCTCGAGCCAATTCTTTTGTGGCTTCACCGGGATTTGCTTGTCCGCAAATAGCAGAGACAACGGCAACGCCGTCCGCACCGGAACGAATCAAGTCTCCGACAATCGGGACCTTGACACTGCCGATTGCAACAACAGGGCACGGTTTTCGTGAAGCTAATGCTGCAAAGCCGTCTAGTCCGAGAGCGGCACTGGCGTCTGGTTTCGTACTGGTCGAGAAAATCGGTCCGATACCAAGATGATCAACCAAGCGAATATCGACTGCGGAAAGTTCTTGTGTATTGGAAACGGATAGCCCCAATATTTTTTCGTTGCCGATGATGGCTCTGGCATCGAGAGGCGACAGATCGTCCTGTCCAACGTGCAATCCTTCTGCACCAACCGCCAGGCAGACATCTGCATGGTCGTTGATGATGAGAGGAACGTTAAAGTCGGCTAAGACTGACTTCAATGCTCGCCCGCATTCCACAAGAGCTCTTTTTTTCCAGTGCGGCGCCCGTAACTGCACGCAGGTGGCGCCGTTTTGCACAGCAGCGCGTGTGGTCTCAATCATGCCTTGAGCACCACCGCACAAGTCGGGATCGAGTACCAAATAAACGGAAAGATCGATGGGGTGTCGCATTAATAGAAGTCCTTGGCTTGGAGCAGATTCAACGCATCTATGTAAGCAACGGCAAAGCTACCTGGGCCGCGGGCAACGCCGGCGGCTTGCTGAGCGGCACGCTTGGCGAGCGCACAGGCTGAAATAACAGCTTCAAGCGGATGTTCGGTTTGCGCAACGAAGGCAGCCACCATGGCCGAAAGGGAGCAACCGGTGCCGACCACAAGCGTTGCCTTAATCGAGCCACCGGTGCAGGAAAGTATTTCTTTGCCGTCGGTTGCGTAGTCGGTTTTACCGGTGACGCAAACAATGGTGTTGTATTCGCGAGCAAGTTTGACGGCGGCTTCAAGAGCGGCGTCGCTTGAGTCGGTACTGTCGACTCCTTTTCCACCCTTACCTAAACCTGCAAGAGCCATGATTTCAGAGGCGTTTCCACGAATAACGGTCGGCTGCAGGGCCAAAAGCCCCATGATCATTTTGTCGCGCCAGGGAATGACACCGGCGGCTACCGGATCAAGCACCCATGGAACGTTGTGACGGACCGCACTTTTAGCCGCCAGATGCATGGCTTCCAGAGATTCGGGACGAGGCGTTCCAACATTGACGAGCAGGGCAGAAGAAATCGCCGCAAAATGAGCAGCTTCTTCACAAGCAACCACCATGGCAGGCGAGGCCCCCATCGCAAGCAGTACGTTAGCGGTGATTTCCTGCACGACGTCGTTGGTAATGCAGTGCACAAGCGGAGCTACTTCCTTGACATGGAAAAGATGCGTGGCAATGGTTTCGGGCTCAACAGCACGGACAAGAGACAAAGGAATTTCAGACATAAAGCGGAAAAAACGGTTAAAAGATCAAAGGGAATTAATGGCACGGGTGAGCATATAGCCAGCAAGAACCAGAAGCATGCAGGCAAAAATGCGCTTTAGAGGTTTTGTATCGATGCTATGGGCGACCTTGGCGCCGAAGGGGGCGGTGAAGATGCTTGCCGCCGCAACGGACAACAATGCAGGCAGATGAATGTATCCCAGCATCATGGGAAATTGAGGCAAGCCCGGTTCACTCCAACCCGTGATGATGTAACCGAGTGTCCCGGCTGCTGCAATGGGAAAGCCCAGTGCAGCCGATGTGCCTACGGCGTTATGCATCTTGACGTTGCACCAAACCATGAAGGGAACGGAAATAAAACCGCCTCCGGCGCCGACTAAGGCAGAGATGACGCCGATGCCGGTGCCGGCGCCAAACATCCCTGCCATGCCAGGTAGCGTTCGTTTGGGCTGCGGCTTGGAGTTGATGAACATTTTGATGGCAGAAAAACCAACAAAACAGACAAAGACAAGAGAAATCCAGAAAGTCGGCAGAAGGCTGGATATTTTTGCACCTAAGAGGGCGCCGACCAAAATGCCGGGAGCCACTGCCGCGACAACATTCCAGAGCACGGCTCCGCGTTTGTGGTGAGCCCGCACGGACGAAAGCGACGTAAACATGATGGTGGCCAGAGATGTGGCAATCGCAGTATGAACAATTGCTGTATCGGGCACGCCCACGTAAACCAACAGCATGGTCATGAACGGCGTAAGCACCATGCCACCACCGATACCCAGAAGACCTGCCAGAAAGCCCGTACAGGCGCCTAAACACAGCAGGGCTGCAACAATTTCCCAAGACATGAACACACTTCCCGCAGAATTGCCGATTTGCGGCTACATGATACCTGCGCAAAAGGTGGTTGAATGGGAGAAAAGGGAGAGAAAAAAGAGAAGACCCTGTGGTTTCCGGCTACGTTACCTGAACCGAAAGGTCAGGGTGGCCGCGGCTGGAGCGGAAAACGGAGCGGACAACGCGTGCCCACTGCACTATCGGCTCTCGAGTTAAACGGCCTTGCACGAATGCATAGGTTAGGAACATTGGAGCCGTGTGGTGAAACATCACAGGGTAAGGCAATTATAAGAAAGGCCACTTGTTTTCAGCGGCCTTTCGGAGAATCTTTACACAAAGACTGTACGGAATCAGCCTTCGAGTGCAGGATCCAGAGCTTCGTCACACTTCATGCGAAGCGCAGCAACGCGAGAAACCGTTGCTTCATCAACAGGCACCTGACCGAGTCGGCCGGTAATGGAGTCAAAAGCAATCTGCAGCGACGCCATAACAGCCACGCGTTCAGGAGTGAGCGAACGGTTGGCTGAGCGCACTTGAGATGCACGTGTATTGAGGATTTCCGCAGCACTGCGAAGATTCTCCACGTCTTCATCGGAAACCTCAAAGGGATACTCGCGATCCAAGATGGTGAGTTTGATGCGTGGCATGCTTTATGACTCCGATTGACTACCCGAAAATAACCCGATTAAGCAGAGGGCTGTTCGGTCTGCTGGTCGGCCGTCAGGGAGGCGATCAGCGACTCAATACGGCCACGCACAGCGGCGGCTTCTTCCTCGAGCAGTTCGACAGCGGCGGTTTTGTCAGCGAGCTGTGCCTTGAGGGCTGCATTTTCAGCCTTCATTTCGTTATAGGCCTGCACAAGGCGGGCGACGGAGGATTCAAGTTTGTCAAGCTGGTCGTTCATTTGTTACCTCGTTTGAGCATACGCAAAAAGCAGATTTGCGCACGTAAGAAAAGATTGCCTGCGAATTTTGCCACTCAAAACGGTTGTCTGCGTGGCTTTTTACGCGGAAAAACAAATTCAGTTGAAACCGAGCACGTCGGACATGGAAAAAAGCCCGTTGGACTTGTCTTTCAGAAAGCGCGCTGCGGTGACAGCACCTTGTGCGTATCCTTCGCGTGATCCCGATTTGTGACTAATTTCGATGCGCTCGCCGGGGCCGGCAAAAATGACGGTGTGGTCGCCCACTACATCGCCGCCTCGCAGGGCTGCAAAACCGATCGCTCCATCGGGACGCTCGCCGGTATGACCTTCGCGACTTAGAAGGGCGACAGAGTCAAAATCAACACCTCTGCCGAGAGCAACGCGCCGTCCCATCTCAAGTGCGGTACCGGAAGGAGCATCCACTTTGTGTTTGTGATGCATTTCCACAATCTCACAGTCGTACTGAGAGAGCATGGCGCCGGCGATTTCCAGAAGTTTGAGAACAGAATTAACACCCACACTCATGTTGGGCGCAAAAACGACGGGAACGTTTTTTGCGGCCTCGGAAATCTGTGCCTTGCCTTGAACATCAAAACCTGTTGTACCGATCACAACACTCACACTGTGTTCAATGCAGAAAGGAAGGTATGCCAGAGTAGCTTGAGGACGCGTAAAGTCAATCAACACGTCAGCTTTGGCCAGTTCCTGAACATCGTCAGTGATCATGACTCCGGTGGTTTTCCCGAGCGACGCACCGGCGTCTGTTCCGATCTCTGCAACTCCTGGAGCAGTCACAGCCGCAACGAGTTTAAGGTCGTCACTATTGATGACGGCTTCAATGATGAGTTTGCCCATGCGACCGGTCGCACCGGAAACGGCTATTTTCACGTTCGGCTCCTTACTGATCTTCAGGACGTACAAGCGGAGTGGGAGGAAAATCCGTTTCTCTGCCCAGAATCATTTCGTCAGCCTGCTTTTCCGTCGGAACTGGACCGGCTTCAATTTTGGTGAGAATGTCCTGCTCGTCAAAGTAAAGCGTGACGCGACGCATCTGAATGTCGCCGTAGCGCGGATTTAGGTAATACGTGTAGTCCCAGCGATTGCGGTGGAACTGGCTTTCAATGAGCGGTTCGCCCATCAGGAAGAGCACCTGTTGGCGCGCCATACCGACCTGCAATTGGTCAATCATTTCTTTGGTGACCAGATTGCCCTGGTGGACATCGGTACGGTAGACGTAGCTATTGAAGTTGCACCCGGACAGCGCGATCAAACCGACGGCAAGGGGGGCGGTGATAAGAAATGTGCGCAAGGACATGTGAAAAACGGTCGAGAAAACGCCTCGAAATTCGTAAATTAGAAACTTCCCGTTATGATAGCGAGTATCGGATTGAAATGAGCCTCTTGAGGATAGCCAATGAGCGTAAACAATGAACATGAGATGCTTGAGCCCGAACAGGAACTGAAAAATGTCGGACTCAAAGCCACTGCGCCTCGCATGCGCATTCTGGAACTCTTTCAAAAGGCGCAGGAATCCGGGGCGGAGCGTCATCTCACGGCTGAAGACATCTACAAGCAGTTGGTTGCGGAAAATATCGAAGTCGGGCTTGCAACCGTTTATCGCGTTTTGACTCAGTTTGAGGCAGCGGGGCTTATCGTCCGACACTATTTCGGCAATGACCGCGCAACCTATGAGATGGATGATGGAGCTCATCATGACCACATCGTTTGTACGCGTTGCGGGCGAGTCGAAGAGTTCGTTGATAAGGAAATCGAGAAACGCCAAAAACAAATCGCTGTGCGTTTAGGCTTTGAGCTTGAAGGCCACGCTTTGGCGCTATACGGTGTCTGTGAGGATTGTCGAAAGAAAGAAAAGGCTCGCCGCAAGTAGGCAAGCGCAATAAGAACTCACAATACGAAAAACGGACCCAAGCTAAATTGCCCGGGTCCGTTTTTGATATCTGTGGATGTGTGGACTTATTCTTCCACCAACACAGGGCTTACACCCACGCTGTGGAAGCCGGCGTCGACGTAGGCCACATTGCCGGTGATGCCGCTGGCCAGATCCGAGAGAAGGAATGCTGCGGTATTGCCAACTTCATCAATCGTGACAGTGCGGCGCAACGGAGCGGAATGTTCCATGTAGGTCAGAATCTTTGAGAAGTTCTGGATGCCGGAAGCTGCCAGCGTTTTGATCGGGCCGGAGCTGATGGCGTTGGCACGAATGCCCTTGGGGCCAAGACTGCCGGCAAGATAACGGGTGGAAGCTTCAAGAGCTGCCTTGCAAACGCCCATGGTGTTGTAATTCGGAACCGTGCGTTCGCTGCCGATATAGGTCAGTGCGAGAATCGATGCGGCACGGCCTTCCATCAACGGAAGAGCGGCCTTGGCGAGAACCGGATAGGACAGCGCGGAGATTTCCATGGCGGTGCGGAAGGATTCGCGGCCGACACCTTCAAGGTAGTCGCCGGCAATGCATTCGCGCGGAGCGAAGCCGATGGAATGCACGAAACCGTCCAAACCATCCCAGCGCTCCTTCAACCCGCCCATCACATTGGCGATCTGATCGTCTTTGGTGACGTCCATTTCAAGGCAGATGTCGCTGCCGAATTCTTTGGCAAACTCAACGATACGGTCTTGGAAGCGTTCGCCGACATAAGTAAAGGCGAGCTCTGCACCTTCGCGATGGCAGGCTCGGGCAATGCCGTAGGCGATCGAACGGTTCGACAACACGCCCGTGATTAAAAGTTTCTTGCCTTGCAGAAATCCCATGATTTATTCCTCGGTAAGGATTTTTTGTTTTTTAGCGAATCTTCAAACGTTGTCCGATGGAGATTCGAGTCGTTCTCAAATTGTTGATGATACGGATTTTAGAGACACTCGTGCCGTACTTTTTTGCAATTGAAAAAAGCGTCTCGCCGCGTCTGACCACATGAACATTTTTCCCAGGGGGCGGTTGAGTTGTAGCGCGCGGCGGTATCACAAGCACAAGGCGCTGTCCGATACGCAAGCGAGAGCTTCGCAAATTATTTGTGCGACGGATGGAGCGTTGTGTAATACCGTATTTTTTTGCAATACTATAAATCGAGTCGCCTCGGCGGACGCGATAAACGACGCGGCGCACTTCCGGAGCCGAAAGCTTAAGCCCGGCGTTGAGTTCTTCCTGAGCAATTTCAGGAGCAAGTTGACCGTTGGCGTCAACCAGCAAGGCGGAGCCGGCCAATACCTTGCGTCCTTTGGGAATACGGTTGACGCGGCGCAGTTCCTCTTCGGTCATGCCGGACTTCAGGGCGACATCGGCAAGCGTTTCACCCTCTTTAAGGTGATAAAGCACCCAGCTTGAAAGGGGTTTGCCGGTGTTGACCCAACTAGCAAGGTTGTCCATGAAGACTTCCAAGTTTTCCATCGGAAGTAGCATGACGGAATTGTGACTGGCGACGATCACCGGTAAATTGAAGCCGGGATTGAGTAGTCGAAACTCATCGGGATCCATTTCGGCAAGTTCTGCTGCGGTCTTCATGTCAATGTCACGGCTTTTTGTGACACGGACAAAGTACGGAGCGTTTTCAATTTCCGGCAAGTTAATGCCAAACTTTTCCGGGGTAGCCACAATTTCGCGGATGGCTTCTAGACGCGGTACGTAGTAAGCCGTCTCCCGGGGCATGCGCAAATGAGCGTAATCGGCTTTGCGACCGCGCGCTTTTGCTCTTCGGATAGCACGCGAAACACTGCCTTCGCCCCAGTTGTAGGCTGCAAGAGCCAAATGCCAGTCACCAAATTGTTGGTAGAGCTTCTCCAGATAATCCAACGCCGCGCGCGTGCTTTGCAGTACGTCTCGGCGTTCATCTTTCCAGAAGTTCTGTTGAAGCGAATAAATGTTGCCGGTCTGAGGCATGAACTGCCAGAGTCCGGATGCTTTGGCGTGCGACAAAGCTTCGGGTTGAAAAGCACTTTCAACGAACGGCAAAAGCGCGAGTTCGGTGGGAAGCCCTCGCTGTTCAATTTCGTCGACGATGTGGTAGAGATACTTGCCGGCACGCTCAAAGACACGCTCAATGTGGCGAGGATTACGGCTGTAACTCCTAAGCGAAGTTTTCACTCGGGAGTTGTTGAGCTTAGGCATGGCGTAGCCGCGTCGGATGCGATCCCAGATGTCAACCGGGGGAGATACTTCTGCTTCCGTAGCAGGAAGATCATCAGCTTGGCGCACTTCGGCAACAGCCGGTGTTTCTGCGCAAAACACCGAACCGACGAAGCAAATGCCGGCAATAAAACAGATCAAAGATTTGCGCAGAGAGTCCATGAATGCGAGACAAGAAAAAATAATCAGCCGCGAACAGAGCAAAAGGGCAAAATAGCAGACAGGTAAGCATCTGTCCCCGTTTGTGTGCTTCGCACGGCACGGGCATAATTCTACGTTCTAATTTCCATTTTCAATCAAAGATCAGGACAAATGGCTCAATACGTCATGACCATGAATCGCGTGGCCAAGGTGGTTCCGCCCAAGCGATTCATTCTCAAAGATATTTCTCTGTCGTTTTTCCCGGGCGCCAAGATCGGCGTTTTAGGGCTCAACGGTGCCGGCAAATCAACCCTGTTGAAGATTATGGCCGGTGTTGACAAGGAGATTGACGGTGAAATCACGTGGCAGAACGATCTCAAAATCGGTTATCTGCCGCAGGAACCGCAGCTTGATCCTGAAGCAACGGTTCGACAAGCTGTTGAAGAAGGCATGGGCGAAGTGATGCAGGCGCAGGCCAAGCTCGATGCTGTTTATGCCGCGTATGCTGAGCCGGACGCCGATTTTGATGCTCTGGCTGCTGAACAGGCTCGGCTGGAAGCCATCATTGCTGCTGCCGGTACGGATGCTTCGACGCAGATGGAAATTGCCGCTGATGCGTTGCGTTTGCCGCCTTGGGACGCCAAGATCGGTCATCTGTCGGGCGGTGAAAAGCGCCGTGTAGCATTGTGCCGACTTTTGCTTTCTCGTCCGGATATGCTCCTGCTTGACGAACCGACCAATCACTTGGATGCTGAAAGCGTCGAGTGGTTGGAACAGTTCTTGCACCGTTTCCCGGGAACAGTAGTTGCCGTGACGCATGATCGTTACTTCCTTGATAATGCTGCCGAGTGGATCCTTGAATTGGATCGAGGGGAAGGCATTCCCTGGAAGGGCAACTACTCGTCCTGGCTTGATCAGAAGGAAAAGCGTCTTGAGCAGGAAAAACGTCAGCAGGAATCCCGCGCCAAAGCCATCAAGCACGAATTAGAATGGGTTCGCCAGAATCCAAAGGGTCGTCAGGCAAAGGCCAAGGCTCGCTTGAATCGCTTTGAGGAGCTGTCGAGCTACGAATACCAGAGTCGCAACGAAACCAATGAAATCTTTATTCCGGTGGCAGATCGTCTCGGCAATAAGGTCATTGAATTTCACAATGTCAGCAAGGGCTTCGGCGACCGTCTGTTGATCGACGACTTGTCCTTCACGATTCCGCCCGGCGCCATTGTCGGTGTGATTGGTCCCAATGGTGCCGGTAAGTCGACGCTCTTTAAGATGATTACGGGTAAGGAACAGCCGGATTCCGGTTCGATTGTTATCGGCGACACTGTCAAGATCGCCGCAGTGGACCAGACGCGTGAGGGGCTTCCCAACGACAAGACCGTTTTTGAAGCTATTTCGGGTGGACTCGATATTTTGCAAGTCGGCAAGTTCGAAATGAGCTCGCGAGCTTATCTTGGTCGCTTTAACTTCAAGGGCGGCGATCAACAAAAGACCGTAGGCGTGTTGTCGGGGGGTGAAAGAGGTCGTTTGCATTTGGCTGCGACACTTCTTAAGGGCGGCAATGTGCTGTTGCTCGACGAACCTTCGAACGACTTGGACGTGGAAACCCTGCGTGCGTTGGAAGAAGCACTGCTTGAATTTGCCGGTTGCGCACTGGTGACCTCGCACGATCGTTGGTTCCTTGACCGAATTGCGACGCACATTTTGGCGTTCGAAGGCGACAGTAAGGTGGTCTTCTTTGACGGCAACTACAACGAGTACGAAGCCGATAAGAGAAAACGCCTTGGTGAAGAAGCGGCGCGCCCGCACCGCATTCGCTTCAAGCCACTCAAGCACTAAGATCTTTTCAGTTAACCGGCGTATTTTCCTAAGAAAATGCGCCGGACTGCCCTTTTGCGTTGTCTATGTCTGCCAATTTCGTTCACCTGCGCTTTCATTCCGAATATTCCATCCAAGACGGCATTGTGCGTCTCGACCCCATCCTTGAAGAAGTGATGGAGCAGGGCGGGGTAGCTCTGGGCATTACGGATTCAATGAATCTTTTTGGTGCTCTTCGGTTTTATTCGCATGCGATGGCCGATGGCATCAAACCGATCGTCGGTTGCGATTTGTGGATCACCAACACAGCGCAGGGTAAGCGGGACAATCCGTATCGTCTGACGCTTTATTGCCAGAATCATGAAGGCTACCTGTCGCTCTGTGAGCTTCTTTCCCGCGGTTGGATGGAAAACCAGTATCTGGGCCGTGGTGAGGTAAGGCTGGAATGGCTGACTCCGGACAACTGCAAGGGATTGATCTGTCTTTCGGGCGGACCGCAAGGGGTAATCGAGCGCCATCTTCTTGACGACAACAAGGCTGAAGCCAACGCGGTTGTCGAACAATTGCGTACGGCTTTCCCGGATCGTTTTTATTTGGAAGTTCAACGAGCCGGTCGTAAAAACGATGAAGCGGTTGTGGCCAATATTGCGCAACTTGCCGTGGAGACGGGACTCCCGATGGTAGCGACGCACCCGGTGCAGTTTTTACATCGTGAGGACTTCAACGCTCACGAAGTACGCTGTTGCATCGCCGGCGGTTATGTTCTTGCAGATCCCCGACGTCCCAAGCCCTATACCGAAGAGCAGTATCTGAAGACCGAAGAGGAGATGCGGGCTCTCTTTGCCGACATCCCTCAGGCGATTGACAATACGGTCGTCATTGCTCAGCGTTGCAATCTGGATGGGGTATTTCAAAAGCCGCAGTTGCCGCTTTTCCCGACGCCCGAAGGTGTTTCGCTTGATGAGTATATGGCGCAGCTTTCCCACGAAGGCTTGGAGCGTCGACTTGAATTCTTGTACCCAAATCAAGCCGAACGCGATGCGCGCCGCCCCGAGTATGTCGAACGATTGGAGTACGAACTCAAGACGATTTCGTCCATGAAGTTCCCTGGGTACTTCTTGATCGTTCAAGACTTTATCAATTGGTCCAAGCGAAACGGTGTGGCCGTGGGACCGGGCCGTGGTTCCGGCGCCGGTTCTCTGGTGGCCTATGCCCTGGGCATTACCGATTTGGATCCTTTGCATTACGGATTGCTGTTCGAACGCTTTTTGAATCCCGAACGCGTTTCGATGCCTGACTTTGACGTCGACTTTTGCCAGCATAACCGAGACCGAACCATTGAATACGTCAAGCGCACGTACGGCGTGGATGCCGTGAGTCAGATCGTGACGTTCGGCGCGATGGGTGCAAAGGCTGTGGTTCGTGACGTCGGACGTGTGCTTAATATGGGCTACGGCAAGGTCGACGATCTGGCCAAATTGATTCCGCAAAAGCCCGGCATGGACGTAACGCTTTCAAAAGCGGCCGAGATGGAGCCCGAATTTAAGGCGATGGCCGAGCGAGACGACTATGTCGAGTTGATGAGCTACGCTCAGAAACTCGAGGGGCTGACGCGAAATCTGGGTATGCATGCAGGCGGCGTATTGATCGCACCGAGCAAACTCACGGATTTCTGTCCTCTATACAATGCTGACGGCAGTCCGGAAAATACCGTCAGCCAATTCGATAAGAAGGACATTGAAAATGTCGGGCTGGTGAAGTTTGACTTCCTGGGGTTGACGACGCTGACGATTCTTACGAAAGCGGCAGAGTACATTGACCGTTTGAATCCCGGCACGAAGTTTGACTTGTCACGCATTCCGACCGACGACAAGAAAACGCTGGAGCTTTTCCAGCAGGGCAATACAGGCGCTGTGTTCCAGTTTGAATCGGACGGTATGCGCGAACAGTTGCGGCAAGCAAAGCCCGACTGTCTGGAAGATCTTGTTGCTCTAAACGCTCTGTATCGTCCTGGTCCGATGGATCAGATTCCGCACTTCATCGATCGAAAGTTCGGGCGAGAGAAAGTGGAGTACCTTGATCCCCGTATGGAGCCGATTTTGCGCGAAACATACGGCATCATGGTGTATCAGGAACAGGTGATGCTGGTGGCTCGAGCAATCGGCGGCTACTCTCTGGGCGGCGCAGACTTGTTGCGTCGTGCCATGGGTAAGAAAAATGTCGAAGAAATGAAGCGTCAGCGAGCCGTCTTCATTCAAGGCGCGGCTGAGCGCGGTGTGACAGCTGAAACTGCTACGGAAATCTTTGACTTGATGGAAAAGTTTGCGGGATACGGCTTTAACAAGTCGCATGCCGCAGCCTATTCCTACGTAGCTTGGCAGACGGCTTACCTAAAGGTCCACCATACAGCTTGCTTTATCGCTGGCAACATGTGCCTTGTGATGAACCAAGGTGAAAAGATGCGTGAGTTGGTGGAAGATGCCCGCGAAATGGGGGTAACGGTTCTTCAGCCTGACATCAATATAAGTGAATGGTTCTTCACAGTTCCGGATGAGAAGACGGTTCGCTTTGGTCTCGGCGCGATCAAGGGTGTCGGGCAGAACATTGTCGAGGATCTGCTCAACGAACGCCTGCTCAATGGTCCGTTCTTGGATATCTTTGATGTGGCTGCGCGCGTGCGATCGATGAATCGCAAGGTTCTTGAACAGCTGATTAAGGGCGGCGCGTTTGATTCGTTGGATAAGGACCGCGGCAAGCTTTTCGGTAATGTGGAGAACGCTATTCAGGCCGGGCAGGCCGTCGCGGCGTCCTTTGGACAAGCGAGTCTCTTTGCGGATGAAAACGGTGAAGATGAACGGATTGTGAACTGGACAAAAGCCGAACGTTGGGATGATCGCAAGCTCTATACACTCGAGCGAGATGCCTTTGGCTTCTGTCTTACGGGCGACATGTTTGATCCGTATCGTGTCGAAGCCCGCAATTTTGCTATCCCGTTTAAGGATGTCCGAGACAGTCGGGAACAACAAACGATTGCCGGCATTGTCCAAAGCGTACGTACGATCACGGGCAAACGTGGCAATTTCGGTGTCGTGGTCTTGAGCGATGGGCAGACCACGATGGATGTGCTTGTATTTTCGAGAGCTTACGAAAGCTATAAGCACATGCTCAAAGCCGATGAGATGCTGATCTTTGTCGGCAAAGGCCGCAAAGATGAGCGTAGCGGCGGTATGTCGTTTGTATGCGACGAGGTGCTGACGATTGAGCAGATGAGAGTCCGAAGAGGGGCATTGTTGTCTCTTGAAATTACAGAGCACGCTCCTTTAGATGCCATCTCTCGGTGCCTGCGCGAGGAGCCTGACGGTGGTAACGGAAAGGTTCATTGCGAAGTTTCCGTTATTTCTGGAGGGAAAAAAGCGGAAATGTTTCTGAGTGATTGCTATGCCCCGTCGGATCATTTGCTGAACAAATTGAAGGGGCTGGACGCGGTGATTTCCGCAAAATACGCATACTAGGGTGTACATCAGATGGCGTTAGCAGTCATCAATTTTTGCCAACAGAGACAGCAGCATTTGGACTTGGTGCTCCACTGAAGGGTCATAGTGTAGATCCTCTACTGAGGTCCGATGAGATGGATTTAGTGACGTCAGGAGCGATCGTAAATTCTGAGAATTGTCTCGGGAAAAAGTTTGACACGCGGTATGGGAAAGGACTTCGGTACAACCGATGGCATCGGCAAGTAGAACCGGAGTACCACATAAAACACTTTCTATCCCGACTAGACCAAAGGGTTCGTAGTAGGACGCCAAAATGGTGTAATCGGCTGCGTTGTAGGCTCTTTCCATGTCTGTTTGATATCCGATAGATACGACAGATGGGTTGTTTGTTTGAGGCGGTTTTCCTGCGACTGCGAGTTCAATGTGGTCAAGACCAGTGAGACTCTCAAGGATAAAAGGAAGCCCCTTTCTTTCATGACCGGAGGCAGACGGAAACAGCAAAACTGTTTTATTTGGACTAAGGCCAAGTTCAATGCGAGCTTGAAGTCTTTCAGAATTGGAAAGACACTGAAATCTTCTCGTGGAAACAGGGGGATAGGCAATGACAATTTTGTTTGTATTAACGCCGTATAAAGACTTTAGTTCTTGAGCGATAAATTGCGATGCTGGCAGGATGAATTTCGCTCGCTTGAAGGCTGAATCTTCAAAACGGTTGGTGATAGTGTCATAAACAAAATGCTGTCGGCGGTGCGAGGCAAAACCTCGATGAGTGCCTCCGCAAAACAAGATGTCGCTTTCAGTGTTACGACAAAAACCGATACATGATGTAATGCCAGAGGCCTTAATTTGTTTTTTTAACCAACGAGAAAAATACCAATCCTCCGCCGCTCGAGGAATCATTTTTGTATGGCATGAAAAAACCTCAAACTTTTCAACAGCGGCTAAGGGTTTGTGATTTTTCGTGAAAATCACCGGCTGATAGCCCTGTCTTGCTAATTCGGTGATGATGTCAAGAGCATGAGACTCCATCCCACCGCCGGATGCCAGACGGTTGCAAGCAATGCCAATTCTCTTCTGAAGCATTAGAAAAATTTTTTTGTGGTTGTTTGCTAAAAAAAGTTAAAGCTTCCTATCCAAGTTGGATGTAGCTACTTCCCAGTTGTGAGCAGCACTATCACGAGGAGCTTCTTTATGCCACAGATGAAGAACTGCGGTGGCAAAGCTACCGGATTTGAATTTCACGCCGGCGTTCATGAGACGAATAGCAAGGTCAGCATCTTCGTGACCCCAGCCGATGATATGTTCGTTAAATCCGTTAACTCGGGTTATGTCCTTCCGCCAAATTCCCCAATTGCAACCGCGGATCATTTTCCATTTTTTAGGGGTCAACTTTCTCCAAAAAGAAAAGTCACGTAAACCAAAAGTCAGTATTGGTTGCCAACGATTAATCTTTCCGGCGTGGAACAGTTTTTTGAAGTGAGACAGATTCCAGTCAAATTGAGCCGAGAAATTTGGCTGGTTCAGAATTTCAGTACAAAAAGCACGAGAGGTCAAAATGCGCTGCCCGGAAACGGTCCAGCCTTCTTCTGCCAGTTGCCTGTGATTGGCGACCCAATAGGGGGGAGGAATGCAATCTCCATCCAATAGGAGGACGTATTCTCCCTGAGCAGAGGTCAACGCTAGATTTCTGATCGCAGCTAATCGAAACCCTAAGTCCTCATGCCAGGTGTGATGTATTCGAAAAGAAGCTTTTTTTATATATGAATCAATTACAAAACGCGTTTCTTCCGTTGAGCCATCATCTGCCACAATGACCTCAAAGTTTGTATCTGTTTGGCGCAATAAACCAGATAACGCGGCGGAAAGAGCATCAGATCGGTTATACGTGGAGCAGATGACAGAAATCAAAGAACTCGTTGGCATGAAATTACTCAGGGAGATGGTTAATAACTTCCTCAACAGAAGGCCAGCGTCCATTCTCGCCTAAAACAACCGCATCGGGATTCCAGGGACCGGTGCGATTGGTATCCGTGACACCAACGAGTGTGATCTGTTTGGCTCCAACTGCAGCAGCAATATGACTAACGCCAGAATCATTAGCGATTACGACAGTTGCTCGTTTTGCTATGGCTGCAAAATTTCCCAAAGTGGTAGGCGGTAGGATTGTTGCATCAGGGCACGCTGCTTTGGCTAGAGCTTCCTCGCGAACGGATGGAAAAACAATTGGTTCAATACCGCGCTCGCGCAACGGGGAGACCAAAGCATTGAAGTGTTCCCAATGTTTGACTTTCCCATGGTGCTTTCCTCTTGCGATGGGCGCTAGAAGTGCAAACCTTTCAGGAATTTGGTATTGCTCAATAAGATTTTTTGCAGCAGCCTCGTGGCGCTTCATCAGAATTAAACTCAGTCGCTCAGGAACCTTTTCAAATGCAGGTTGGACTCCCCAGGCTTTAAGTGCTTCATGAGCGACGTAAAAAAAACGCTCAACTTCGTGCATAGGGTCTGGCTCAGGAATGCCGACATCCAGCAATAGGGAGCGCATATCTGTCTTGAGACCAGTGGTTTTCAGACGTCCTAATTTAAAGAGCAGAGCTGAGCCGAATGAATTAGGAAACAGAAGGCCTTGTGTGGCTTTTGCGTTTTGCGCTAGGTATCTGATGCGGGATAGGTCTTCAGAGACTTGTCCTTCAATGGGATCGAAGCGCCAGCCCATACCTGCTAGCAGGTCCTCTGCCCAGCGTTTTCCAACAAGGGCAGGGGTGAAACCACTAGCTGCCAAAAGGCGCAAAGCCGGTAAACACATACAGCAATCACCGACATGGTTAGGAAGGCGACAAAGAACAACGGGCATACATAAACCTGGTCAAGAGCATGAAACAAGAGAAGAGGATAGTCAAGAAGAACTCCGCTGTCTATTGTTACAGCGTAACTCTAGAGCCTCATCCTATATGAGGCACATTGTAAAATCAGACACCGAAATCTGAATCAAACGAAGGATTCCTTTTGATGAACCAACGCACAGAAAGCAACAATCAAGAAAAATTGAAAGGTCAACAACAGGATGCCGTGCGGCGCCTTTTTTCGCATGTAATCAGATACAAAAAATGGCTGGCAGTTGCGATGGTTGCCATGGTGGTTACAGCAGGATCCTCATCGTTGATTGCGATCTTGGTTGGACAATTAACGGATAAGGGATTCTACGAAAAGGATCCGACGGCAATTTGGTGGGCTCCTGGTGCACTTCTCGTCATCTCTCTGGCATACGGAATTTCTTCCTTTGTTAGTGCTTACTTCTTGCAGATAATTTCTCAGGATATTTTGTGCAAGTTCCGCACACAGCTTTTCTCGCGTGTATTACGCTGGCCTGCAAGTACATACCAAAAACGCAATTCTGGAATGGTTGTATCGGTATTTATCAATCAAGCTGGTACAGCTCTGGGGACTGCTACGGAGCTAATGGCTACGATTTTTCGAGATTCTCTGCAGATAGTGGCGTTACTTTGTGTTCTCTTCTACCACAACTGGCAACTGTCATTGGTGTCGTTTGTAGTGGCACCTTTTCTGGCACTGATCATTCGTTGGGTTGGCAAGAAGACTCGCCGATATGGGGGCGGGTATCAAAAATCTTTGGCGGAACTCACGAGTGTGGTTCAAGAAGGCTACAAAGGACAGCGAATGGTCAAAATTTATGATGCATATAACTACGAGCAGCAACGATTCATGGGCGCTAATGAACTCATGCGAAAACTTTCGGTACGCATGAAGGCCGTGTCAGGAGCAGGTACTCCTATGACTCATTTCGTCAGCATGTGCGCTGTGAGTATCGTTGTCGTTGTGGCTTTGCTACAGTCTCAACACGGAATGTTGACCCTTGGGGAATTCATCACGTTCCTCTCGGCATTGCTTCTGTTGCTGACCCCTATTCGGCACTTGTCCTCTTTGAATGGCGCCACATCGCGAGTACGTGTCGCTGCTGAAAGTATTTTTGAGATGCTTGATGAGTTAGAAGAACAAGATCCAGGGAAAAATGAGCTCAAGGAAATCCGCGGGGATGTGTGTTTCGAAAGAGTGTCGCATCAATATGCCGGGGCGGATAAACCCTCTGTCAAAGATTTTTCTCTAGAAGTAAAGGCTGGCGAAACTGTCGCTCTTGTTGGGGCGTCAGGCGCAGGTAAAACGACCTTGATTAATCTAATTCCGCGATTCTGGGTTCCCTCTTCCGGTGAAATCTATTTTGATGGCATTGCTCAAAGTTCAGTCACTTTGAAAAGTTTGAGAGAGCAGATTTCTCTTGTGAGCCAAGATGTCATTCTGTTTGATGACACGATTGCAGCAAACATAGCTTATGGAAATGAGACTGCAACTCGTGAGCAGATTGAAGAGGCAGCAAGAGCTGCGTACTTAATGCCTTTTGTAGAAACCTTGCCGAAGGGGCTGGATACTCAAGTTGGAGAAGCCGGTAGCAAATTATCCGGAGGCCAAAAACAGCGCATTTCGATTGCTCGAGCACTACTTAAAAATGCTCCGATTTTGCTTTTGGATGAGGCCACGAGTGCACTCGACACGGAAAGCGAGAAGTACATTCAGAAATCTTTGGATGAACTGATGAAAGGACGAACCACCTTTGTGGTGGCGCATCGGCTATCCACGATTATCGGAGCAGACAAGATTGTTGTGATGAAAAACGGCCAGATTTGTGAAGTAGGTAGGCACGACGAGCTCTTGCAAAAGAAAGGGCTCTATGAGCATCTCTACAACATCCAATTTGCCTCCAAACAAGACGACGCTCTGGAATGAGAGATACAAGCGTATCCATACAAGGATTTGATATGACTTTTACGAAATTTCTTGGCTTTGGGGCTCTGAAACGGACTTGTCTGGTTGCTACGGTTGCAGTTGTTGGCGCTATTTCGCTTTCTGCTTGTTCTGACAATGAGGTAGCCGACGTATCGCTTGGTATCTTTACGCTCAAGGACATCAAGCTCAATAGCTTTGTGGATCCCTTGGTTCCGGGGGTGACATGCCATGTCGCGAGTATTGAGGCAAATCTGTCTTTGTCAGACCCGTCTGACAGCGCTGTAAGTTGCCGTCAGACAGGCGAAATCACGCCTGCTATGATTGCCCGAATCAAAAAGGGAAAGACAGGAGAGGTTGTTTTCGAGAAATCTAAGAGCGTATTTCTAAAAACACTCAAGATACGCCGCATTTTTGACGAAGAAAGTCAAACTTTGATGTATTTATCCTACTCGACTCGCGAAACATCTGGAAGTTTCAAACACAGTCTTTCCACCATTCCCTTGTGGGGAACAGCGGCATATGTAGAACCGCAGTCAAAGAGACAAGCAACCGATCCTCAAAGCAATAGAACGCAATCCTTTTAGTCTCACCATAGACCATGAATAACCAGAAAAAGAAGAGTTGGCGACTTCAAATTAATGAAATCGCTTGGTTGGCTACTTTGTTTGCTCTGATGGGCGCAGCAATTGCCTTGCGTTATGTGACAGGCTTGCCAGGGACACAATGGTGGCAATATCTCTATGTCTTTGGGGCTGCGGCGGGAGTTTTTTATATTGGGCACTTCCTGTTGCAGCTTCTGCTTGTGTTGCCGCTGGCACGCTGGAATCTCAAAACAGGTAGGTGCGTAGCTTTTGTTCTTACGCTTGCCCTTTTTGTGGCACTGGTTACCGATACTTTTGTCTACCAACAGTATCGGTTTCACGTCAATTGGGCGATGATCGATCTTGCACTTGTTGGAGGACGAGAGGTTTTCTCTTTCTCCACAGCTATGGTTCTGAAAATTGCGTTTCTGGTAGTCTGCTTAGCGGTTGTGTCCCTGATATTGGTCTGGGTAACTACAAAGTTGGCAATTAAAGCAGTGTGGCCTTGCGTGGTCATCCTGTTGGGGTATCTGATTGTAAATGCCGTTAGTGCCTATAGTGTTTCTCAAAATGTCAAACCAGTAACGGTCTTGGCCGAACGAATCCCTTTGTATTACCCCATCCGAGCAAATACGTTATTGTCCAGGTTTGGTCTTGTGGCTGTCGGAGATGAGAAATTAAATCTTTCTGAAAAAGTTGGAAGTTTCCACTATCCGCTCAATGAATTGATCCTGGGAAACGGAAAGAATCTTAATGTGTTGATTTTGGCCATAGATTCTTTGCGCGCTGATGTTGTTGATGCAAAGACGATGCCGAATCTAACAAAATTGCAGCAACGGGCGATTGTTTTTCGAGATCATTATTCTGCTGGTAATGCTACTCGTGCTGGTGTGTTCGGTCTTTTTTACGGACTGCCGCCCTTTTATTGGCAGAGCGCTTTGTCGACAAACATTCCCTCATCAATGGTGATGGGCTTTCAGCAAGCAGGATATGAGGTAGCAGCTTTTACAACGGCAACATTGCTGCGCCCAGAGTTTTATGCAACGGTTTTCTCCAGTGTAAGACCTTTGCGGATGGGATCAAAAAAGGGTAGTACGGTCTCGGAAAGAGATCGAGAAAGTGTTGATGACTTCGAAACATGGTTGACGCAACAAGATCCCACTAAGAGATTCATGTGTTTCATGTTTCTAGATAGCGTACATGCTCTTGATTTTCCGAAAGATCTAGAGGTTCCCTATGCTGATTATTGGAAAGAAGTCGACCGGTTGAAGCTTGGCCCGGATTTTGAGCCGACAGAGTTTTTTAACCGGTACAAGAATGCGGCCTACTGGCAGGATGTACTGATTGGTCGAGTTCTCCACATTCTCGGAAAGAATGGACGATTGGATGACACGATTGTGATTGTCACTTCTGATCATGGAGAGGAATTTAACGATTCCAAGCTCAACTACTGGGGCCATAACGGGAATTTCTCGGACGCTCAAATCAAGATTCCGCTGGTGGTTTCTTGGCCAGGAATGCCGGCACAAGAAATTTCTCATCGAACAACAGCTTACGATGTGAGCGCAACACTCCTAAAGCGCGTGTTGGATGTGCAGAACCCAACAGAGGACTTTAGTGTTGGGCAAGATCTTTTTGATGCTCGTAATCGCGATGCTTTTTTTGTTGGAAGTTACAACGAAGATGCCATTGTGGCGGGGGAAGAAGTATTGCTAATCAAAATGAGTGGCGCCATGCAAGGTCACAACCTTAAGGATTGGAAAGAAATAGATGACACCAAGCTAAAGAAGTGGGTGCCAGCATACTTGCAGATGCGCGGTAAATATCGTCAATAAGATAGAGTAGAAGAGAAAAGATGACTGACGAGATGTTGTTGGAAGATGAAGACGGTGAGGAGGTCAAGCTCCCGGGGCTTCCGGCAAACACGAAAAATTACATGACACCGGGGTGTTATCGACGTTTGCTTGACGAGCGTGAGCACTTAGTCAACGTTGAACGTCCCAACATTGTGAACGTAGTCAGCTGGGCTGCTAGTAATGGTGATCGTTCTGAGAATGGCGATTATCAGTACGGTAAACGCCGGTTGCGAGAAATTGATCGTCGCATCCGCTTTCTGAATAAGCGAATTGAAAGTGCGGAGGTGGTGGATCCTTCTAGAAGACCGCCTACGGATCAGGTGTTTTTTGGGGCGACCGTGACGTATGAAAATTTATCAACTGGGACTGAACACACCATACGAATCGTAGGCATTGACGAAGCGGATCCAGACAAGGGCGACGTAAGTTGGGTTAGCCCAATTGCTCGAGTATTTCTCAAACAGCGTGAAGGGGACAGTGTCAAGTTACCTACTCCAGCAACTACAGATCACCCTGCACGAGTAGAAATCCTAGAGATTGTTTCGGTTGAGTACACATAATAAGGTTGCGGGGATATTTCTTCGCTTTGTCGAGCTCTTAGATTGGGTTTGAAATGACTGAAAGTAAATTGCCAATCAGTGTGGTTTTGTTAACCAGAAATGAGGAGCGCAACATCTCTGCATGCCTTGAAAGTTGCAGTTTTGCTCAAGAGGTAATTCTGGTTGATGATGGTAGTGTGGATCAAACAGTTCAACTTGCCTCAGATGCAGGTGCAAAAGTTTTTTTACATGCCATAAATGGGGATTGGGGGGCTCAACAGTCTTACGGGATTGCTCAAGCTACTTGTCCGTGGATTTTTCTCCTTGATGCAGATGAACGTGTAACACCTCGATTGCAGCAAGCCATTCGAGAGGTTACCCGAAGCTCACGGATTGATTCTTCGTATGAAATCCAGCGCGAGAATCACTTTGTCTCAGGCAATGCCTCTCATGGGGTAGTGAGACCGGATTGGGTGTTACGGTTGATGCCTAGAGAGGGCGCATCCGTAGTCGGTAAGGTGCATCCAGCCATAGTCACCCCGTTTACCTCAAAGAGGCTAAAAGGGAGGCTTATTCACTTTCCGTACAGTTCCTGGGATTCCTATTTCCGCAAATTTGACAAGTACACAAAACTTGCAGCAGAAAAATACTTGGCTGAAGGGAGAAGTTGTCATTTCGTCACCGATATTTTGCTTCGCCCACTATGGGCCTTTTTCAAGGTCTATTTCATTAACCGTGGCTTTTTAGATGGAAAACTAGGATTCATTTTCTCTGTGAATCACTATTTTTATACCATGGCCAAGTACGTGCGTTACTACTACTTGAAAAACTACGGCGGCAAAATTTAACTGAAAAACGAAGGGCTCGCGCGGGAGCCCTCGTCATATTTACCGATCTTCCGACGGAAGGAATATCCTCTTATCGCCGTCGAGACGTCGCGCCACATTAAGCACGGTCGGTATACGTTTTAGCGCTCGCATGATGTGCATCAAATGCAGGCGGCTACGAACCTGAATCATCAAATTCAGAGAGTCTTTGCCTTCCTTATTGGGTTCAACATTGACACCTACAATAGCGGAGCCTGCGGAACTGAGTTCCGTTGCAACCGAGGCAAGTGTGGCACGGTCATCCGTGATTTCCAGATCCAACGGAACAAAGAAGCGAGCTTCTTCGGCACTGTCGGACTGCCACGCCAACGACATCCAACGTTGAGGAGCATTTTGACGGCCACGAGCGACATGTTCGCAGTCGGCTCGGTGCACAGACAGACCGTGGCCTTTGCGCATAAAGCCCCAGATATTGTCACCCGGAACAGGGTGGCAACAGGTTGCCAACTGTACCGCCATGCCTTCAGTGCCGCGAATGCTGACCGCGGCTTCTCCAGCAGGATGTTCCGGCTTTTTCACCTGAAGTAATGTCTTGATTTGCCCGATGATGCCGGCAGCTGGCATATGCCCCAGACCGATATCCATGTAGAGCTGTTCGCGTGTTCCGATGGAAGCGTCACGCAGTACTTCGTGCCAGATGGGTTCGGGTACGGCCTGAAGGTTGAGCTGAGCTTCTTGAGCGGCCTTTGCGAGTACCTTGCGTCCTAACGCTTCGGATTCCTCCGGGTTGCGTGTACGAAGGTATTGACGAACTTCGGCGCGAGCCTTGCCGCTGCGCACGAAGCTGATCCATTGCGGATCCGGTTCGGCATCCGGAGCAGTGATGATTTCGACCATATCGCCGTTTTTAAGCGGCGTGGATAAAGGTTGGTTCTCGCCGTTAATGCGGCAGCCGATGGCCTTATTGCCGACATCGGTGTGGATTTGATAGGCGAAGTCGACCGGACAAGAACCTTGTGGGAGGCTTACGATCTTGCTTCTCGGCGTAAAGACATAGACGCGATCCGGGAAGAGGTCGATTTTGATGTTCTCAAGGAATTCGCTGCTGTCGGCACTAGTACGCTGGATTTCCATCAGGCTTTGCAGCCATGACTTCACCATGTTCTGAATGCCACTGGTGTCCATGCTGTCGTTGTAGATCCAGTGCGAGAGAATGCCCATTTCGTCAATGCGGTGCATTTCTTCGGTTCGGATCTGATACTCGACGGGGGTGCCGTAGGGGCCGATGACGGTGGTGTGCAAACTTCTGTAGCCGTTGGCCTTGGGGATGGCGATAAAGTCTTTAAAGCGGTTATGAACGGGTTTATAGAGCTGATGCAGGGCGCATAGCGTGAGGTAGCACTCTTCACGCGTGCGCACGATCACGCGAAAGCCGTAGATATCCAAAACGTCTGAAAAGGAAGCATGCGTATCACGCATGCGGTTGTATATACCGTAGATGGTCTTGTCACGTCCTTGAACTTGGGCAATGATGCCGCACTTGGGCAAAGCTGAACGCGTCTCACGCAGAATTCGTTCCAAGACAGCTTTACGGTTCCCACGCGTAAGAATCACGTTTTCGCGCAGAATAGCGTAGCGACGGGGATAGTGATTGAAGAAAGACAGTTCCTGCAGTTCACGGAAAACGGTGTTGAGCCCCAAGCGGTGCGCGATCGGCACGTAAATTTCAAGTGTTTCCTTTGCAATTCGGCGACGTTTTTCCGGACGCATCACCCCGAGCGTACGAAGGTTGTGCAAACGGTCGGCAAGCTTCACGAAAATCACACGTACGTCGCGACTCATGGCAAGAAGCATCTTGCGAAAGCTCTCAGCCTGAGCGATTTCGTTGGACGAGAAACGCAGTTTATCGAGTTTGCTGACACCGTCAACGAGTTCGGCGACTTCCACGCCGAAGCGCTCGACCATTTCAATCTTGGCTACCGGCGTATCTTCAAGCACGTCATGCATCAAACCCGCACAGATCGTTGTTGAGTCCAGTCTCCACTCCGCCAAAATGTTTGCAACGGCAAGGGGATGCGTAATGTATGGTTCGCCCGATTTGCGGAATTGCCCCAGATGCGCATCATCGGCATACATAAACGCTTGACGCACGCGCTCAACGTCGGCTTTGGAAAGAAACTGGCTGCAACGGGCGAGCAGTTCGGAAGAGGTAACGACTTTGGTTACTTTTTCTACGGGAGAAAAGAGCGGGAGATCGGCTTCTTGACCGACAATGTCGTCAGCACGGGCGTCCAGGTAGGCGGCATCGTAGTCGTCTTCGTTGGATTGACCTGCATGAGGATGCTGGGGGCGAATGATGCCGGGGAGCGGTGCAGCCGGGGCTGTTTGAGGGGCGGTAAACAGCATAGGACCTATTCCGGAAAGTAATTGAAAACAAAAAAGCGCCGCCTGTTTTGTTTTATCGGATAGGCAGCGCTTTGATTCGCTTGTGGGCAACGCAACGGTTGTCCGTTGCCAAGTCGATGCAAGATGTTAAGAAACGCGTTCGAGCATTTCACGCGACACACTACCCTGCGCAATTTCGCGCAGAGCGATCACGGTGTTCTTATCCTTTGCATCCACGCGCGGTGCGTGACCGTCATTGAGTTGACGGGCGCGATATGCCGCGCACAGAACCATCTCAAAACGGTTCGGAATCTTTTTCAAGCAATCTTCAACAGTAATACGTGCCATTTTTCTTCTGTAAAAATAGGAAATCGTTGCAGTGGGGTAGAGATCAGACAGGGACGCCGAGCGAGATGAATTGTTCGCGATGGCGCGCGGCCTGATTTTGGAAGTTCAGGCGCGAGGCTGTCACTACGGAGATCAGTTGCGACAAAGCAACGTCAAAGCTGTCGTTAATTATAACGAACTCGAATTCGGGAGCGTGGGCGATTTCTGCGCCGGCGCCCATCAGACGACGCGTGATGGTTGCTTCGCTGTCGGTGCCGCGTTTGTGCAGTCGTGCTTCGAGAGCGTCAATTGAGGGCGGCAAAATGAAAATGCCCACTGTTCCTTCAAATTGAGAACGTACCTGACGGGCGCCCTGCCAGTCAATCTCAAGTAAAACGTCTTTTCCCGCGGCCATGCGCTGTTCGATCCAAACGCGGCTTGTGCCGTAATAGTTGCCGTGCACTAGGGCGGATTCTAAAAATTCACCGCGCGCTTTGCGTTCTTCAAATTCATTGACGGAAATAAAGTGATACTCGCGACCGTTCACTTCTCCCGGACGAGGAGCACGCGTGGTGTGAGAAATCGACAGTTCAATTTCCGGGTCATGCTCCAAAAGCGCTTTGACCAGGGAGCTTTTTCCGGCTCCGGAAGGGGCCGTGATCATAAAAAGACGACCGGCGTGAGTGGTGGATTTCTGAGTAGCACAGTGAGACATAAGAGAATCATCCAGATGAAGATTTCCGGCTAGGGCAAAACGACAGAACAGCGCCCGACGATGGGCCGTATTTTATCCGTTTGCATGGCTGAGAAAAATTGGCGGGTAAAGGCCCAATATTCAAGAACAAGGGCGATGCCGATATACTTGCACTGCCCGCGAAAGATCGTGATTTTTTCTTCACCGTAGGCGCCTATTTTTCTTTAACAGCAATCTCCTGCCGGAGGTGATTTCTGGCGGGAGGCTTCTTCCTTTGCGTTTCCAACTATGAAATACCATTTCCCGATCGTCATCATTGACGAGGATTACCATTCGGAAAACGTTTCCGGTCTTGGCATTCGAGACCTTGCACAAGCCATCGAGGCGCAGGGGCAGGAGGTTAGTGCCGTTACCACATTTTCCGATCTCTCCAGTCTCGCGCGTCAGGCGAGCCGTACGTCCGCATTTATCGTGAGTCTTGACGATGACGATTTCTCTGACACGGGCGAGGAAAACGAAGCCATTGCCGAGTTGCGCGCTTTTGTTCACCAAGTCAGAAGTTCGAATCCGGATGTGCCGATTTTTCTTTACGGTGAAACGAAGACGGCGCCTTCGATTCCGAACGACGTGTTGCGCGAACTGCATGGCTTCATTCACATGTTCGAAGATACACCTGAGTTCGTAGCGCGTTACATCGTACGTGAGGCTCGCCAGTATCTCGAAAGCCTGCCGCCGCCGTTCTTCCGCGCATTGACGCATTATGCGGCTGACAGTTCCTACTCCTGGCATTGCCCGGGACACTCGGGCGGTGTGGCATTCTTAAAGAGTCCGGTCGGACAGATGTTCCACCAATTCTTCGGCGAAAACATGCTTCGCGCCGACGTCTGCAACGCCGTGGAAGAACTGGGGCAATTGTTGGATCACACCGGCCCGGTGGCAAAGTCCGAACAAAATGCAGCTCGAATCTTCGGCTGTGACAATCTTTTCTTTGTGACGAACGGTACGTCCACGTCCAATAAGATTGTCTGGAACTACACGGTGGCTCCCGGTGACATCGTGATTGTGGACCGCAACTGCCATAAGTCGATTCTGCATGCCATTACTCTGACAGGTGCCATTCCCGTTTTCCTGATGCCCACGCGCAACCATTACGGGATCATCGGACCAATCCCGCGTTCCGAATTTGATTGGGAAACGATTCAGGAAAAGATTGCCAAGAATCCGTTGATCAAAAATAAGAACGCCAAGCCGCGCATTATGACGATCACTCAGTCGACGTACGACGGCATCGTCTACAACGACGAAGTGATCAAGGAAAAGCTTGACGGCAAGGTCGACATCCTGCATTTTGACGAAGCTTGGTTGCCGCACGCGGCTTTCTCGCCGTTTTACAGTGACATGCACGCCATTGATCGCAACAAGCCGCGCACCAAAAAGAGCATGGTTTTTGCGACGCATTCCACGCACAAGCTTTTGGCTGGCATTTCGCAGGCAAGTCAAATTTGCATTCAGGACTCCGAAACGGAAAAGCTGGATCGCTCGAGCTTCAACGAAGCGTTCATGATGCATACCTCCACGTCGCCGCAGTACGCCATCATCGCAAGCTGCGACGTGGCGGCAGCCATGATGGAAGGCCGTGCCGGCAAGGCTCTTGTGGAAGAATCCATTGCTGAAGCTGTTTATTTCCGTCGTGCGATGCGCGAAGTCGGTAAGAACTACGACGACTGGTGGTTCTCTGTGTGGGGGCCGGAAAAGCTTCCGAGCGAAGGCTTCGGCTCGCAAAAAGACTGGATGCTGCACGCCAACGAAAGCTGGCATGGGTTCGGGCCCGTGGCAGAAGGCTTCAACATGCTCGATCCCATCAAGGGAACGATCGTGACGCCGGGCTTGTCCGTGGAAGGCGACTTCTCCGAGACGGGTATTCCTGCTGCCGTTGTAACGAAGTACTTGTCTGAGCACGGCATCATTGTGGAAAAGACGGGGCTCTACTCGTTCTTCATCATGTTCACAATCGGCATCACCAAGGGCCGTTGGAACACGATGGTGACAGAACTGCAGCAGTTCAAGGATGCCTATGATGCCAACTCGCCGCTTTACCGCGTGATGCCGCGGTTCCTGTCAGAATTCCCTCACTACGAGGGTCTGGGCTTGCGCGACCTCTGCCAGAGCGTGCATGAGGTCTATCGCGACTACGACGTGGCGCGTTTGACCACGCAGATGTACACCTCGGAAATGATTCCGGCAATGCGCCCGACGGACGCCTATGCCAAGTTCGCGCACGGTGAAATCGATCGTTTGCCGATTGACTCTCTGGAAGGTCGCATTTCAGCCGTGTTGCTCACCCCGTATCCGCCGGGAATTCCGCTCTTGGTGCCGGGCGAACGTGTCAATTCCAAGATTGTTGAATATCTGCGCTTTGCTCGAGACTTTACCCGTCGATTCCCGGGCTTTGAGAGCGACGTGCACGGTCTTGTGAAGGTCAAACAGCCTGACGGAACCATCAAGTACATGCTTGACTGCGTGCGTGAAGACTAATTATCGAAACACAACTTCTTAACGAAAAAGAAAATGGCTTTGGATCTGGTGATCTTTAATGAAACTCCCGTCACGATTCTCAAGGTGCAGGGAGCCGATAAGTTTTTGGCCCGACTTCTGACGAGCGACGTGACGAAACTTGCCGTGGGCGGTGTGGAGCGATCGGTGGCAATGAATGCGACGGGCGGCGTGCTTGGCACCCCCTGGGTGGCTCGTCGCGCAACGGATGCCTACGAAATCATTCTTGCGGGCGATGAAACCGATGCGTTGCAGGCATGGATTCGTCAGGTGAGCGTTGCGTTTGAAGCAGAAGTGGGTGTGGAGGCTCTTGCGGGCTTCTACTTCGTCGGCAAGCTTCCGATTGACGGTATCACGCTGCAAGCCGGTCATATGGTCGAAAGCCTTGGCATCCGTTTCATCGATATGGGGTGGATGTGCTTGGCTATCGGTCCCGAAGCCAATATCAAGGCCTTAAGTGAAAACTTGATTAAAGCTGGGGCAAAGAAGGGCGAGCAGACCGGATGGGATGCCTTGCGTATTTTTGCTCGTGAACCTGCGGCAGGCTTGGAATTGGATGAAAGTTCAAGCCCGTTGGAAACGGGCTTGGAAGGCGCGTTGAACTTTGACGATCCCGATCGCATTTTCATTGGCCGAGCTCTGACAGAAGCGCGTTTTAAGGCCGGTAATTACGATCGTATGCAGTTGGTGGCCTTTGACGTTGCGTTTGATCCGGCGCTTCTCGTTGAAGTGCCTTACATTGTGATCAACGGCACGCAATACCCTTGCACCTCGATTGCTCGAGTTCCCGAAGGCCCCTTTACCGTGGCGTTGGTACGTCTGCCTCAGGAGGTCAAAATCGGTGATCGTGTCCCGGTGGATGTCAAGACGGATCCGCGCACGCACTGTGAAGCTGCATTGGTGGTGGACAAACAAATCTAACTGAAATGAGCAACATGGCTGCCAGCGTTTTTGAAATGTTCAAGCTTGGTGTTGGTCCAAGTTCGAGTCACACCGTCGGACCGATGCGCGCCGCACTTCTGTTTGTCCAGGAGCTCCAAAAGAAGGAGCTATTGCCTAAGACGGAGTGCGTGGTCTGTGAGCTGATGGGAAGCCTCGGCGCGACCGGTCGCGGGCACGCTACCGATAAGGCCGTGCTTCTTGGCTTGTCGGGCAAGGCTCCGGCAACCGTGACCGGCAGGGAGTCCGTAGAGATCCCGCGAGAAGCTGAAGAAAATCATGTGCTTAATCTTGCCGGGATCAAGCGTATTGCCTTTGACCCTGACCGCGACATGATTTTCTCGGCCGACAAGGTTTGTGCGTTTCACACCAACGCCATGGATTTGACGGCACTCGACGCTCAGGGAAACGGTTTGCTGTGCCGTCGTTATTACTCTGTGGGCGGCGGATTTATTGTGGCCGGTAGCGAACGAGACCCGGATGTCCCCAATGAGCCGGCGGCCGTTGCCAAGAGCAAGGTTCAGCCGTTGCATTATGTGTACCGAAACGGTACAGAGTTGCTTGAATTGGCTCTTAAACACAATCTGTCGTTTGCTCAGATTGCTCGCGCCAACGAACGCGTACATCATACGGACGAAGAGATTGACAAAGAGTTGGATGCCGTCTGGGAAGCAATGAACGATTGCATCAACCGAGGGCTGGAAGCGGAAGGTATCATGCCGGGACCGTTTGCCGTGAAGCGTCGAGCCAAGCATCTGGCTCAGCGCTTGGAAAACGTCAACTCTGCATCTGACCCCTTGTGTGCGCTCGACTGGATCAATGCCTGGGCTTTTGCCGTGGGCGAAGAAAACGCCTGTGGCGGTCGTGTTGTCACAAGTCCAACCAACGGGGCGGCTGGCGTAATTCCGGCAGTTCTTCGTTATTACCGTACCTTTATTCAAGGAGCTAGTCCCGAAGGGATTCGCGAGTTTTTGCTCACGGCTGGAGCCATCGGACTTCTCTACAAGAGCAATGCCTCGATTTCCGGTGCAGAAGTCGGTTGCCAGGGTGAGGTAGGTGTCGCATGCTCGATGGCCGCCGGAGCGCTGGCTGCAGTTTTGGGCGCCAATCCCCGTCAAGTCGAAAACGCTGCAGAAATCGGCATGGAACATTGCTTGGGGCTGACATGTGATCCCGTGGCTGGGCAAGTGCAAATTCCTTGCATCGAACGCAATGCAGTGGCTGCTGTGAAGGCGGTCAATGCGGCTCGTTTGGCTCTCGCCGGGGACGGAAGCCATTTCGTTAGCCTTGACGCTGTCATGCAGACGATGTTTGAGACAGGAAAAGATATGCAGTCCAAGTACCGCGAAACGAGTCGTGGAGGACTAGCCGTCAATATCGTGGAATGCTAACGATTCGCGAGAGATCTGAAATGGTAAAAACAAGCTTTGCCAGAGTGTAAGTTGCTGTAGCTGAAGGGAAAACCCATGTACAATTCGGCGCAGCAGTTCTTGTGGCCTTCTGTGTGAAGACCGTAAAACAAGAACGACTGCCGGTGATGTTATCGTTGCCGGCATTTTCTTTTTCGCTTTGCAGAAAATTCAAGAAAACTTCGCCACCGGACATAAACCGTGAACGCAAAAAAAATCTATCTCCGCAGCTTCGGCTGCCAAATGAACGACTATGACTCCTCCCGCATCATTGATCTGATGCGAGAGCAAGGGTACGAACGTACCGCTCAGCCCGAAGACGCCGATCTTCTGGTCGTTGTCACTTGTTCCATTCGTGAAAAAGCGCAGGAAAAAACCTTCTCCGACCTGGGGCGCTTAAGAGATCTCAAGAAAGAAAAGCCCTCCATGCGTATTGCTGTGGGCGGCTGTGTTGCCAGCCAAGAGGGAAAACGCATCCTGTCACGCTCGCCTTGGGTTGACGTGGTCTTCGGACCGCAGACGCTGCATCGTTTGCCGGAGCTTCTTGCTGAGCGCGAACGCACGGGCAAGCCTCAGGTCGATATTGAATTCCCTGAGATCGAAAAATTTGATTGCCTGCCTGCTCCGACTGCCACCGGAGCAACGGCCTTCGTCTCTGTGATGGAAGGCTGCAGCAAGTACTGTTCTTATTGTGTGGTGCCTTATACGCGAGGCGAAGAAATCAGTCGCCCGTTGATGGACGTGCTGGTGGAATGTGCGCATCTGGCTAGTCAAGGCGTCAAGGAGATCACGCTGCTGGGGCAAAACGTTAACGCCTACTGTGGTCGCGGTACCGACGGCAATCCCGTGGACTTCGCGACGCTGTTGGAATTTGTCAGCGAAATTCCCGGCATTGAGCGCATTCGTTACACCACCAGTCACCCCAAGGAATTTTCGGACCGTCTAATTGAGGCTTACGGCAAACTGCCCAAGCTTGCCAATCACGTGCATCTACCCGTGCAAAGCGGATCCGACCGAATCCTGAGCGCCATGAAGCGCGGCTACACGCACGCATGGTATTTGGGGCGCATTGCCAAGTTGCGCGCAGTGCGCCCTGACATCAGTATTGCGACGGATTTCATTGTGGGCTTTCCCGGTGAGACGGAGGAAGACTTTGCCGAGACGATGCGTTTGATCAAGGAGGTGGGTTTTGATGCGAGTTTCTCGTTTGTTTACTCGCCGCGTCCCGGTACGCCCGCAGCTTCTTACAAAGACGACACGCCGCAAGAAGTCAAGCTCAAGCGACTGCAGCATCTTCAATCTGTGATTGATGCAAAGGCAACGGAGATTTCACAGTCGATGCTCGGCCGAGTTGAGCGTTGTCTCGTGTTCGGTAAGGCTAAGAAGGGTGAAGGGCTTTTGTCCGCACGAACCGATAACAACCGCGTGGTGAACTTCAAGGGCGACGACTCGCTCATCGGTCAGATGGCCAACATTCGCATCACTGAGGTGTATCCGCATACCTTGGGTGGCGAACTGGCCTAACGACGGTAGGAATATGAAAAAAGACTTGAAAGATTTTGTCTACGTCTTTGAGGCGACGGCAGGCGAACTCGCGATGCTTGTGGGTCCTCTGGACGAAAACTTGCGCCAAATCGAAACGGCTTTCGACGCCAAGATCTCTCGCCGCGGAAATCACTTTCGCATTGCGGGCGCCGAGGCGCCAAAAGCCTTTGCGGTGTTGCAAAGCTGCGCGGCCCGCGTGCATGCGGGTGAAGAGATTTCCGTCAACGACGTCCAGATGGCGGTGTTAAGCGAACAAACCGGAACCGACATTGACGACGATGAAGCGTTTATGCTCAAAACCCGCCGCGCGGGACTACAGCCGCGAACGCCCAACCAGAAGAAATATCTGCAGGCCATCATGCAGACCGATGTCGTCTTCGGCGTAGGTCCGGCAGGTACCGGCAAGACTTATCTGGCGGTGGCGGCTGCAGTGGATGCCTACGAACGAGATGCGGTTGAACGCATTATTCTGACGCGCCCTGCGATTGAAGCGGGTGAACGACTCGGTTTTCTGCCGGGGGATCTGGTGCAGAAGGTCGATCCGTATCTGCGCCCGCTCTACGACGCCCTGTTCGATTTGTTCGGCTTTGAAAAGACGCAACGACTCATCGAAAAGCAGATCATCGAGATTGCGCCGCTTGCCTTTATGCGCGGACGAACGCTTAACAATGCGTTTGTGATTCTTGACGAGGCACAAAACACGACGCCCGAGCAGATGAAAATGTTTCTGACGCGCATCGGCTTTGGGACGCGTGCTGTGATTACCGGTGACGCCACTCAGGTAGATTTGCCCAAGGGCGTCAAAAGCGGGCTCACTCACGCCTGCAATGTTCTCGAAGACGTGCGTGGCATTTCAATTGTGCGTTTTACAACCGAAGATGTTGTGCGACATCCGTTGGTGGGTGCCATTGTGAGAGCTTACGAGAAGGCGGAAAAAGAGGCGGAAGCTGCGGCTCGGGAACGTCGAGAAGCGGCGAGGCAAGCCAAGGAAGAACGATATGGCAAAGAAGAAAGCAACGCTTGAAGTTGAATTTGAGCGAACGGACGATACGACAAAGCGCCTTCCCACTCGTGCCGAAATGACGCAGTGGATGCTGGCGGCGCTTTCGGTTCCGGCTGCGTTTTGCGTGCGTTTTGTGGGACTTGAAGAGGGCCAAGAACTCAACAAGACCTATCGCAGCAAAGACTACGCCACGAATGTCTTGACGTTTGACTATCAACATGAACCGACGGCGCAAGCCGATATCGTCATTTGTACGCCGGTGTTGGTGCGAGAAGCCAAAGAACAAAACAAGTCGTTTCGTGCGCACCTTGCGCATCTTCTTGTGCATTCGACGTTGCACGCTCAGGGTTGGGATCACGAAACCGACGAAGAGGCCGAGGAGATGGAAGCGCGCGAACGAGAAATTATGCACACGCTCGGCTTTCCGAATCCTTATTCGGACAGGGCACGGGGACACTGATTGCCATCGATACCACCACAGAGTTTGTCATCTTCGGGAGTGAACGAATCTATTAAATAGCTATTAATATCTATTAAATCTATTAACAGATTGATAGAAAGAGAGCTGCTCCGAACCTGCGAAAAAGCGTCCTACGAACGGTTACGGAATCGGCGCTGACAGAAATGTCATCGGCACTTAATTCGGCAATTTGAGCGGCAAAAAGTTGCTGTCGTTACGGCAGGGAGCTGTTGCAGACTACCGAGGGTGGAGCTTTTTTGTGAATTGGCCTGCGCAGCTTCGCCGAATTTCACGTGCTTCCGTATAAGGCTCTAAAATGACGGGATTGATGCGAGTTTGATATCGTTTCACATTTCCAGACTCGCGCTCAGACGCAGCTTAGAAGAACAAAATCAAACAATGACAGCTCCTGCCGAAGATACCCCCGCCGTTACCCCGCCCAAGCCTCGTTTCGGTTTGTCTCGAGAGGAAAGGGCCAAGCTATTGTCACGACTCAAGCCTGCTGCCGGAGCCGTTGCGCGCGGTCGGACTGCCGAAGAAGCTTCGCGGCCTGCCATTGATCCGCGCTTTACGCGATTTGCAGATTTTCCGGCCTACAAACAGCTGCGCATTGAGAAAAATGTGGCGCAAAGCGCGGGCATTCTCAATCCCTTTTTTCAATGCCACGACGGCATTGCCAAAGCTCATACCTCGATCAACGGCGAGACGTTTCTGAATTTCTCGACGTATGACTATCTGGATTTGATGGGGCATCCGGAAATCGCGCAGGCGGCGACGGATGCTCTGGAGCGCTGGGGGACCGGCGCCTCGGCCTCGCGCCTTGTTTCCGGCGAACGTCCTCCGCATCGAGCGCTCGAAAAGGTTCTGGCATCGCTTTACGGCACGGAAGACGCCATGGTGTACGTAAGCGGTCATGCGACCAACGTCTCCACCATCGGTAAGCTTTTCGGCCCCAACGACGTGATCTTTCACGATTCGCTCTCTCACAATTCGATTGTGTTGGGTGCACAGTCAAGCGGCGCACGCCGCATTTCCTATCCACACAACGACTGCGAAGCTCTGCGCCGTCTCTTGCTGACGCACCGAGCTTCGGCTGAGCGTTGTCTGATTGTGACCGAAGGCGTTTTCTCGATGGACGGCAACATCGCCGATATGCCGGGTCTTGTGGCGCTTAAAAAAGAATTCGGCGCCTTCCTGATGGTTGACGAAGCGCACGCTCTGGGTGTTTTGGGCAAAACCGGCAAAGGGACGGCTGAGCATTTCGGTCTGCAGCCGGGCGACATTGACATCACGATGGGGACGCTTTCCAAGACTTGCTGCACTTGCGGGGGCTATATCGCGGGGTCTGCAGAGCTCATTGAACTTCTGAAGTTCACTTCTCCCGGCTTTGTTTATTCGGTGGGCATGTCGCCTGTGCTTGCCGCCGCTTCGGCCAAAGCGATCGAAATCATGCTGCGCGAGCCCGAACGCGTGCAAAAACTGCAGCACATCAGCCACTTTTTTGTGCAGGAAGCTAAGCGACTGGGACTCGATACCGGTCACGCCGAAGGCTATGCCGTGGTGCCGATCATGCTCGGAAGTTCTCTGTTGGCGGGCAAAGCTGCCACGCGTTTGTTCCGAGCTAAAGTCAACGTCATGCCGATCATCTATCCGGTGGTCGAAGAGGGGGCGGCTCGACTTCGCTTTTTCCTTTCCGCAGCGCATACCGAAGAGACGGTTCGTCAGGCGCTTTCCATTGTGGCGCGCGAAGTGCAAGCGGCCCGTCAGGACATTGATGCGCAAGTTGGCTGACTCACGTTCGTTTGCTCATGACTGACCGTACTCTTCATCCCGATCCCGCGCCGGAGCCCCGAACGCTTCCCGATCTGTCGGGGCGTTCCTTTTTGCTCCTGCAAGGTCCGCAGAGTGGTTTTTTCCGTGAATTGGCAAAAGGACTCCGAGAAGCGGGGGCGCTTGTCGAAAAAGTCAATTTCTGCGGCGGCGATGTGTTGCTCTGGGGCATGGGGCACGCCTTTTGCTACCGCGGAACGCGCTATGAGTGGCTATCCTGGGTGGGCAAAATTTACCGCGGACGCCACATTACCGATATCTGCGTCTACGGTGACTGGCGCCCGATGCATTGGGAAGCCATTCGCTTGGCCGATACGCTGGGCATTCGCATTTGGGTGTACGAAGAGGGCTATTTGCGCAACTCCTATTCGACACTTGAGGAGTTCGGGGTCAACGGGCGTTCGCGATTGCCGAAAACGGCCGGCGGCATTCGAGCCTTGTCTCAGCAGCTCGGTCCCAACACCACACCCGTCGAACACCATGAAAACGACATTGTTGACAAAGTCGTGCAAGCGATCAAGCATCACGCGGGCAACTTCTTTCTTTGGCCGTTTTTCCGACACTACCGCACGCATCGGCCGAGCAACATCGCTTTTGAACTGATCGGCATTTTGCCTCGCTACTTTTCGCGTGCGCGTCGGGCTCGGCGCGATGCCAAGCGGCTGCGTGAATTTCATGCCAAGCGAGCGCCGTACTTCTTTTTCCCGCTGCAGCTTAATTCCGACAGCCAAATTCAACTCTATTCGCCCTATGTGCGCATGCACGAAGCAATTGCCGACGTGTTGACGAGTTTTGCCAAGCACGCGCCGAAAAACACGCATTTGCTGATCAAAAACCATCCGCTGGACAACGGTCTGATCGACTACGACACCTTTGTCAAAGCTTTTTCCTCCGAACTCGGCATTGCCGATCGCGTGACTTTCGTTGACTTCGGAAACACCGGACAAATGGTCGGACGCAGTCTCGGCGTGGTGCTTGTCAACAGCACCGTGGGCATCATGGCGCTGGAAAAAGAGATTCCGGTCTACTGCCTCGGCCACAGCATCTACAACATCGAAGGCTTGGCGCAAAGCTGGCCTTTGGTGAGTCTCAAGGATTTCTGGAAGGCACCCGCGGCGCCCGACAAGAGCTTATTTGAGGATTTTCGCAATGTGGTGGCGCAGTGCGCTTCGGTGGCGGGCAATTTCTACGGTGCCGAAGGCATTCAGGCGGCTGTGAAAAGTTCTTTGAAGCGGTTTGCAAAGCCGCGCCGCACTTCAGATCCCGATCCGCGCTATGCGCTGCCCGGTCTTTTGACGCGCTAGATCTGTGCGATTTGCCGGATAATGCGTCTGAACGCACAAGTTTTTTGCTCCCACGAATCTTGCGTGAGCAAGTAGCAACAGAAGTCGTACTATGGATGAACTGAATCTTCGTTATGCCGTTGCGGACGATCTGGATTTTGTGAGCCGGGTTGTGACGGAAGTCTCCGAAGGCATCGTCGAGTGCCTTTTTGCCGACCTTTTGCCAATGCAGCAGGCAAGCGACGTGTTGCGGCTTGCCTTCGGGCGAAACGTCGCTCCCTATGTGACGGAGAATGTAATTTTGGCCGAGGTCGGAGATCAGACGGCGGGACTTTTGTTCAGCTACGACGCTTGCGAGCAGCAAATTCCGACACTGATGGAAAATTTCCTCACAGCCAAGCGTATCGATCCGGTGCGAGAAGTGCTCACGGCAACGGTCGACGATGCCCTGTGGGTTAATACGTTGTGGGTCAATCCGCAGTTTCGAGGACGCGGTTTGGCGCAATTGCTTTTGGAGGTTGCCGCTGACAAAGCTCGTGACTTGTCGCTGAAGAAAATCGCGTTGCACGCCTTTGCCGAAAACGAAGCGGCTCTCGGTTTGTACCGAAAGGCGGGCTTTGAGGTGCTCAAAGAAGTGACGCTCGGAGCCCCTTTGAGCGCGCGGCATCCGAAGGGCGGTCGCGTACTGAGTAAGACGCTTGATACGCCGGCCTAGAGAAGAGAGGACGAACCATGGCCCAAACGACTGCCTGCACCCGTCGCGTGGCCGTCACCGGAGCTTCGGGCGGCATCGGCGCGGCGCTTTTAAAGGCCTATGCTGCTCCCGGAACCCGCATCTATGCCTGTGCGCGCAATCGAGACAACCTTGAAGCCAATGCTCGTACGGCGCGTCTGTACGGCGCCGATGTGGTCTGCGAAACGTTCGACGTACGAGACGACGCCAAGCTCATCGACTGGATTGATCGCGTGGTGGGCGACGGAGATCTTGACGTTTTGCTCATCAATCAGGGTGTCTCGGCCTCTGCACAGACGACCGAAAAGGGTTTGATGCCCGAAGCCACCGCCGACATGTTGCGCGAGATTGACGTTAACGCGCGCGCCGATTTGCTGGCCGTCAATGAGGCCGTGCGAAAGATGATCAAGCGAAAAGTCCCGGGACACCATTTCCAGGTGGGCATGGTGAGTTCCATGGCTTCTTTTACGGGGCTGCCCTCTTCACCCGGCTACAGCGCTTCCAAGGCTTGCGTACGGGTCTTTGGACAAGCAATGCGCCGCCTGGTCGCCGAGCACAACATCGGGGTGACGGTGATTTGCCCGGGTTTTGTGGTCAGTCCCATGAGCGAACGGTTTGTGGGCGGCAAACCCCTGATGGTGACGGCCGACGTGGCCGCGCATCGTATCCGTGAGGCTATGGACGCCAATCGCGCGACCTGCGTCTTTCCGAAGATCCTGCGATGGGGCATTGCGCTTTTGCCGCTGTTGCCCGAAGCGCTTCAGGCGATCGCATTAAAGCCTTTTGACTTTTCGGTGATTCCGGACGCCGAGACGCAGGCGATGC